>PVML01017610.1_pt1 | contig 326986 bp, 326 predicted proteins | sample 1853371 | NCBI WGS metagenome assembly PVML01 (sample SAMN08533508, study PRJNA380276) | Human gut metagenome, whole genome shotgun sequencing project. | isolation source: participant 1, chromium library | host: Homo sapiens | collected 2017 | reverse complement strand
CTTTGTAGTTATATGGATAATAAAGGAAACGTATATACCAGATTCTATAGTTATGTAGATGCTTTTGACATTAAAAACACTGTGTTTCAGAAGAAGCTTGGTACAGAGTACGCAAAAACAGTCTGGTTCATTGCAAAAGATACACTCTTTAACGGAAAAGAAGATTCCTTGTTCATCACCCGATATGTTCATTCTCTGGACTATCCAAGCGAACCTGGAATTATTATTCTGAAAATGAATCCTTCCTTTTTGAATCATATCGTAACGATGGATTCCGAAAAGGCAGATTCTTCCATTCTAACCGGAATAATGGATCAGAATGGAAATATTTATGCTCTGAATCAGAAAAACACTGACTTGCCGGACAATGTGACGAAAACTTTGATAAGCGCATGTAAAAAATCCTCTGATACGGGAATTATTCTCAATGGAGAGACTGTAACGGGTGGTTATCTGTCTGCTTACTATCAAAAGGACTGTTCGTTTTCCATCTTTACGTATGTGCCAAATGAAGTTGTTACAAGTCAGACCACCCAAATTTTAATTGTATTGGTTCTGATTTACCTGATTATTGTAGTATTAGCCCTATTACTCAGTATCTTGTTCTCTAATCGGTTCACCAGACCGGTCCAGGAAATCACCACATATATGACTGGATTTGACGGGGGAGATTATACACATATGCCAGAACTTCACACAAACACGGAATTAGATCAGATTGGACATTCTTACAATGAAATGCTTAGCAATATTGAACAACTTGTCAATGAAATTAAATTACAGGAAAAAGAACTGCGCACCAGTGAATTAAATATGCTGATCAGTCAGATCAATCCACATTTTCTGTATAATACACTGGATACCATCTATATGCTTGCACGTATGAACAAAGAGGAAACGACCATGCGTATGATCCAGGCTCTTTCAAAGTACCTGCGCCTCTGCCTCAGTAAAGGAAGTGATATTGTATCCGTAGAAGATGAGCTGGAAAATGTGAAAAGCTACATGGAAATCCAGCAGATCCGAAACGCAGATCTGTTTGAGTATGAAATTGACTGTCAGGTCAATGCAAAAGAAAATAAAATCCTGAAGCTGATCCTTCAGCCATTAGTAGAAAATGCAGTAAAATATGGATTCAGTGAAATCTATGAGGGGGGCTATATACGGATACGGATTACAGAAGAAAATGATGTTCTGGTGCTATCTGTCTATAATACCGGCATGCCAATGAATAAAGATATGGTAGAAAAGATCAACGGACTTACGCATTTACCTATTTCTCAGATCAAAGAGGCATTTCCTGACAAAAAACATGGATACGGTGTATTTAATATACTGACTAGACTGCGGTTAAAATACGGTGATAAGATTACATATTACTACGAAACAACCGATGCAAGTACAACTTGTACGATAAAAGTGCCAAAAGGAGGTGAGCAGGAATCATGAAAAAGCAACATATCAAAAAAACAATCCGAAGTATGTTTATACTTCTACTTATGATCTGCCTGCTGACCGGCTGTAAAACATCTGAAAAAAAACTGGCAGAAGAATCCAAAGAACCAGTAAAAATATCCATTATTCTGACCGTGGATCCATCTACCGGAACGAAAAATGAACAGAAAGTAGTGGAAGCATTTAATAAAAAATACAAAGGAACCTATGAACTGGATGTTGACTGGATCGTAGAGACAGAAGATGACTATCGTCAAAACCTGAAACGATTGAATGCAACCGATGAACTTCCGGATATTATTACAGATCTTCGAATGCTTCCTTCTTTTTATCAGAAAATGATTGCAGAAAACCGAATTGTGAATTTGACTCCATATATTGATGCAGACGAAGAATGGTCTTCCATGATCGAACCTGTTGTACAGGAAGGATGCACTTACGCAGACGGAAATACTTATCTTGCACCAATTTCAACTGCGGCTTTTTCCTGCTGCGGCATATTCTGGAATCAGGAATTGTTTAACAAAGCCGGCATTGATTCCTTTCCAACAACATGGGATGAGTTCTGGGCGTGTTGTGACAAACTTACAAACGCAGGTATCACGCCACTGGCACTACATACAGATGGAACGGGATGGGCACCTATGTTACTGGCAAGTGCAGCAGTCGCTTCTTCATCGGAAGAAGGTGCTGAATTTATGAGTCTGATCTATCCGGACACCTACCAGAATGCTTCCGGGCTGGAATTGGCAAATACTTTAAAGCGACTGTTTTCCTATACAACATCGAATGCCCTGTATAATGATTTTGACACAGCATACAATAACTTTTTTACCGGGAAAGCAGCTATGGTTCCAAATGGATATTGGATGATCGACCAGATTCCTAACGGATGGGAACAGTGTGTTCGTTTTTCTTCTTTTCCTGGAAATACACTGGTTTCTTCTCCGGAAACATTTGGCTGGGCACTGACGTCTGGATGCAGTGAAGAAGTAAAAGAAGGAGCACTTGCATTTTTTAAATTCCGGACAAAATTTAATCTTCTGGAAAAAGAAACGATGTTTTCAATGGAGGAAAAATATATAAGCCAGGTGGAACGCGACTACCTGAAGGCATTTTCGAATTCCCCGACATTTGTTCCGAATTACCAGGTCAAATGGAATTCCGTTTTCCAGGAAAATACGCTCTCCAAATACCTGCCTCAGCTTGCGGAAGGACGTATTACCCCGGAAGATTTTCTAAATTATGCAGATGACAGCATACGACAATTTGAAGAAGAACAATAACGGAAAGTTTAATTTTTTATATTAGAGGTTTTTTTATTGATACAGTTTTACGCAAATTTCCTGCTAAAATATGAGTAAATCAAGAGAACAAAAAAGATTCTCAGAAAGGCGAGGAAACAATTATGAAAATGCGTAAAGTTGTATCAATTTTACTTGTTGCAGCAATGACTATCGGAATGGTAACTGGCTGCGGCAGCTCATCGGGCAAAAAAACTGCAAAGTCTGATGCAAAAGGAAAGGTATATTATCTGAATTTCAAGCCAGAGCAAGATGAGCAATGGCAGGAACTTGCGGAGCAATACACAGATGAAACGGGAGTTCCGGTAACTGTACTCACTGCTGCATCCGGTGAATACGAAAAAACATTAAAATCCGAGATGGCAAAAACAGATGCTCCTACATTATTCCAGGTAAATGGTCCGGTAGGACTTGCAAGCTGGAAAGATTATTGCTATGATCTGAAAGATTCTGATATAGCAAAAGAGCTGACAGATGATGACTTTGCTCTGATGGACGGAGATAAGATGGCAGGTATTGCTTACGTTGTTGAGAGTTACGGTATCATTTACAACAAAGAGCTTCTTAAAAAAGCAGGTTACTCCGCATCAGATATCACAAACTTTGACAGCTTCAAGAAAGTTGTGGAAGACATTACAGCAAATAAAGACAAACTTGGATTCTCTGCATTTACATCAGCAGGTATGGACGGTTCTTCTGACTGGAGATTTAAAACTCATCTGGCAAACCTTCCAATCTACTATGAGTATAAAGCAGACGGTATTGATAATACAGATGCAATCAAAGGTACATACCTTGACAACTATCGTCAGATCTGGGATCTGTACATCAACAACGCAACTTGCGAGCCAACTGCTCTTTCTACAAAGACAGCTGATGATGCAACTGCAGATTTCGTAACAGAAGAGGCTGTATTCTATCAGAACGGTACATGGGAATACACCAACATCAAAGATATTGGTGATGATAATCTTGGAATTCTTCCTATCTACATTGGTGTAGACGGAGAGGAGGATCAGGGAATCTGTACTGGTACAGAGAACTACTGGTGTGTAAACTCCAAAGCTTCAAAAGATGACATTCAGGCTACTTTAGACTTCATGAACTGGTGTGTAACATCTGATGCAGGCGTTAATGGTCTTTGCAAAGAAATGGGATTCACGATTCCATTCAAAGCAAATCTTGATTCTGATAACGTACTTGTAAATGAAGCAAACAAATATCTGGAAGATGGCAAAACTCCTGTTTCATGGAACTTCTCAACAATGCCTTCTGAGGAGTGGAAGAATGGTGTTGGTTCTGCATTAACTGCATATGCAGCAGATCAGACAGATGCGAACTGGGCAAAAGTTGTAAGTGCTTTTGTAGACGGCTGGGCAACTGAAGCAGCAGCTTCCAAATAAGAAATATCAAATATTAATCGTAATATATTCATGCGGCGGGCAGGGTCAATTCTCCCGCTGCTTTTAAGGAAAGGGGGCACCTTTTATGCAAAAGGCTGTAAAACGCTATATGCCCATATTCGTACTTCCTACATTCTGTGCGTTTATCTTGGGCTTTATCATTCCTTTTATCATGGGAATCTGGCTTTCATTCTGTAAATTCACAACGGTAACAGATGCGAAATTCATCGGATTTTCCAACTACAAAAAGGCTTTTGAAGACACGGTATTCCGTCATTCTTTCTGGTACACTGCATTGTTTGCAGTTGCATCTTTAATTATTATTAATGCCGTTGCTTTCGCTCTGGCAAGTGCACTTACCAAGAATATGCGTGGTACTAATATTTTCCGTACTATTTTCTTTATGCCGAACCTGATTGGTGGAATTGTTCTTGGTTATATCTGGCAGTTAATTTTTAATGGTATTCTTGAAAAATACGGAACAGCACTTGCATTAAACGAATGGTACGGATTCTGGGGACTGATCATTCTTGTAAGTTGGCAGCAGATTGGTTATATGATGATCATCTATATTGCAGGTCTTCAATCTATTCCGGGTGATGTTATGGAAGCGGCACAGATCGATGGTGCCGGAAAATGGACAAAATTATTCAAAGTCACGATTCCAATGATGATGCCATCCATTACCATTTGTATGTTCTTATCACTGACAAACGGATTTAAATTATTTGACCAGAACTTATCACTGACAGCCGGTGAACCTTCCAAGATGTCTGAGATGATGGCACTGAACATCTTTAACACGTTTTACGGACGTACTGGATGGGAAGGTGTCGGACAGGCAAAAGCCGTCCTGTTCTTTGTTCTTGTCGTTGCAATTAGTATGATTCAGTTACATATGACTCGTTCCAAGGAGGTGCAGCAATAAATGAAAAAGGAAAGAAGTGCTCTTAGCGCAGCCGGAACCGGTATATTTACAATCTTAGGAATTGTCTATATACTGCCTATTTTAATCGTACTTATGAATTCTTTTAAAAAGAAGGTTTATATTAATAAACAGCCATTCCAGCTTCCGGATGGAAAAACGATGGCCAGACTTGAAAATTACATGACTGCAATTGATAAATATAATCTTCTAAGTGCAGTTGGCTGGACAGTATTTATTACTGTTGGATCTGTTCTTGTAATTCTTGTATGTACTTCTATGTGTGCATGGTACATTACAAGAGTCAAATCTAAATTTACAAAAATGCTTTACCTTTTATGCGTATTTTCAATGGTCGTACCTTTCCAGATGGTTATGTTCACCCTGTCACTGGTTGCTGACCGTACCGGACTTCGTACTCCTTGGGGTATCATTATTATTTATCTGGGCTTTGGTGCAGGTCTTGCAGTATTTATGTTCTGTGGATTTGTCAAATCAATTCCAATCGAGATAGAGGAAGCAGCAATGATAGACGGCTGCACACCGATTCGTACATTTTTCAGTGTAGTACTTCCGATCATGAAACCGACCTACATCTCTGTTGGTATTCTTGAGACAATGTGGATCTGGAATGACTTCCTACTTCCTTATCTGGTACTGGATCTGAACAAATATAAGACAATTTCTATCGCAATCCAGTATATGAAGGGAAGCTACGGCCGTGTTGATATGGGTGCTGTTATGGCTGCTCTGATTCTTGCAGTTATCCCTGTCATCATCTTTTATCTGTCCTGTCAGAAACATATTATCAAGGGTGTGGCAGCAGGAGCCGTTAAAGGTTAGGTACATGCCTGAAAAAAGGAGTTTATATCATGAGACAAAGTGGAATTTTAATGCCGGTATCTGCACTTCCTGGTGCATACGGAATCGGATCATTTTCAAAGGAAGCTTATAAATTTGTCGACTGGCTGCAAAAAAGCGGCCAGTCACTGTGGCAGATTCTGCCACTTGGCCCGACCAGTTATGGGGATTCTCCTTACCAGTCATTTTCGACTTTTGCCGGAAATCCTTATTTTATTGATCTTGAAACACTGACCCGGGAAGGACTGCTTGAAGACGACATATGCAGGCAGGCGGATTTTGGTAATAATCCGAATCAGATAGATTATGGCATGCTTTATCAGAACCGATTTCATATCCTAAAGGTAGCTTATGAACATGCAAAAGAACAGCAGATCATGAATTCTTCTGATTACGTGGATTTTCTGAACGAACAAAACGAATGGCTTTCAGACTATGCTCTTTATATGTCTGTAAAAGATTATTTTCATGGAGCTGGCTGGAATCTATGGGAGGAAAATATCCGTCTTCGCAGACCAGATGCAATTTCGCATTATCAGGACTTACTTACAGATGAAATTCATTTTTATCAGTTTCTACAATACGAATTCTACAAACAATGGAACATGTTAAAAGAATATGCAAATCAAAAAGGGATTCAGATTATTGGAGATATCCCAATTTATGTTGCTTATGACAGTGCAGATGTATGGGCACACCCAGAGTTGTTCCAATTAGATGAAAGTGGACAGCCAACAGCAGTAGCCGGATGTCCTCCGGATGGTTTTTCTGCTACCGGACAGCTTTGGGGAAATCCTTTATATCGGTGGGATTATCACAAAGAAACCGGATTTTCCTGGTGGGTAAACCGGATCCGAGGTTGTTTTAGACTATATGATATTATGCGAATTGACCATTTCCGGGGCTTTGATGAATATTACAGCATTCCTTATGGTGATCCAACTGCTGAAAACGGGCACTGGGAAAAGGGGCCTGGTATGGATTTATTTCACAAAATAAAACAAGAACTTGGTGATCTTCCAATTATTGCTGAGGATCTTGGATTTTTGACAGATTCCGTAAAACAACTTTTAAAAGATAGTGGGTACCCAGGTATGAAAGTTCTTCAATTTGCTTTTGATTCCAGGGAAGACAGTGATTATCTTCCGCACAATTATCATCCAAACTGTGTTGTATACACCGGTACCCATGATAATGATACGCTTCAAGGATGGTATCAAGCTTTAAAAGAAGAAGATAAAGAAATGGCTTTGGAATATATTGGAAATCGATTTACTCCGGAAGCAGACATTCATTGGGATTATATTCGGCTCGCTATGAGAAGTGTGGCAGATACATGTATTATTCCTGTTCAGGACTACTTAGGTCTTGGCTGCGAAGCACGCATAAATACCCCTTCTACATTAGGCGGAAACTGGATCTGGCGTTCAGACGAAGACAGCTTCACGGATAATCTGGCAGCAAAAATTAAAAAAATTACTCAATTATGCGCGCGCAGTTTACAACAAAAAGGAGAGTAACAATGAATTACAAAAAATATTTGGAAGACCAGCTTCAGACATCTATTGAAGCGGCAGATCATAAAAGTGTTTATTATGCACTGCTTCATCTGACAAAAGAATTATGCAAAGAGAAACCAGCAAATCAAGGGACAAAAAAGATTTACTACATTTCGGCAGAATTTTTGATTGGAAAACTTCTTTCCAACAATTTGATCAATCTAGGAATCTACGATGATATAAAGAAGCTTTTACATGAAAACGGAAAATCTCTGGAAGAAATTGAAGAATTCGAACCGGAACCATCACTTGGAAATGGCGGGCTCGGACGCCTGGCTGCTTGTTTTCTTGATTCTATAGCAACACTTGGACTTCCGGGAGCTGGAATTGGCCTGAATTATCATTACGGTCTCTTCCGACAGGTTTTTGAAAACAACAAGCAAAAAGAGTTGAAAAATCCATGGATTGAAAAAGAAAACTGGCTTATAAAAACAGATGTTCATTTTCCGGTTCAGTTTGGTTCTTTTACTTTACAGGCGTCCATGTATGATATTGACATTCCCGGATATGGTAACGGAATCAACAAACTACATCTTTTTGATGCAGACTCCATTGATGAATCACTTGTGACAGATGGCATTCATTTTAACAAAGAAAATATTGCCAAAAACCTGACTTTATTCTTATACCCGGATGACAGTGATAAAGCCGGACATCTGCTCCGTATTTATCAGCAGTATTTTATGGTCTGCTGTGGTGCAAAGCTTATTTTAAAAGAACTAAAAGAACAGAATTTTGAACTTACTTCGCTTCCTGAACATGTTGTCATTCAGATCAATGATACCCATCCATCTATGATCATCCCGGAACTTATCCGGCTTCTTATGGAGCAAGACATTGACTTTGATACTGCAACTGATCTCGTATCCAGAACATGTGCCTATACAAATCACACGATTCTGGCAGAAGCTTTGGAAAAATGGCCGCTCGATTATCTGAATGAGGTCGTGCCGCAACTGGTTCCGATTATTGAAAAATTAGACGCTAAAGCAAAAGAAAAATATAAAGATGAGTCTGTTGCGATCATTGATTCGCAAGACCTTGTGCATATGGCTCACATGGACATTCACTATGGCTTTAGTGTAAACGGAGTTGCAGCCCTCCACACAGATATTTTAAAAAACTCCGAATTAAAAGCTTTTTATCAGATCTATCCGGAAAAATTTAATAATAAAACAAATGGTATTACATTCCGTCGCTGGTTGATGCACTGTAATTTGGAACTTTCGGAATATATCAGCAGTCTAATCGGTGATTCCTGGAAGAAAGATTCTTCGAAACTTGAAAAACTTCTTGAGTATCAGAACGATACTAAGGTATTGAATCATTTTCTTAAGATCAAGCAGAAGAATAAGCAAAAACTATGTATGCATTTAAAAGAAAAGCAAGATTTGGACATTGATCCGAATTCCATTTTTGATATTCAGATCAAAAGACTGCACGAATACAAAAGACAGCAGTTAAATGCGCTTTATGCCATTTATAAATATAAACAGATCAAATCCGGTCAGCTTCCACAGAGGCCGATCACCATGATCTTTGGGGCAAAAGCTGCACCTGCTTATACACTTGCAAAAGATATCATCCATCTGATCCTTTGCCTCCAAAAGCTTACGTTATCAGATCCTGAGGTATCACCTTATTTAAAAGTGATTATGGTTGAAAATTATAATGTTACAGAGGCATCTCATCTAATACCTGCCTGTGATATTTCTGAACAGATTTCGCTTGCATCAAAAGAAGCAAGTGGAACCGGCAATATGAAATTCATGCTGAACGGAGCTGTGACACTGGGAACTATGGATGGCGCCAATGTTGAAATCTGTAATCTGGTCGGAAAAGATAACATTTATATTTTTGGTAAATCCAGTCAGGAAGTGATTCAATTATATGAAACGTCCGAATATCATTCTGGCCAATATTACGACAATGATCCACTGATACAAAATCTCGTTGATTTTATTATCAGCAAAGAAATGATACGTATCGGTGACCCGGAAAACCTGTGCCGGTTATACAAAGATTTGATCGGTAAAGACTGGTTTATGACTTTGCTCGATTTAAAAGAATACATTGCTGTGAAAGAGAACGTAATGGCTGACTACGAGGATCGTATGAACTGGGCTGGAAAAATGTTAATAAATACTGCAAAAGCCGGATATTTTTCTTCTGACCGGACCATTGCCGAATATAACCGGGATATCTGGAAACTTTAATCGTATACTTGTCTGAAACATAAATATGAGCTATACTAAACCAAGGCCATTTTTCGCGAAAGCTAAAATGGCTTTGGTTTTTTCGTTGCCAAGCATACGACAAAAAGGTCCGGTGGACCTTTTTTAGTTATCGATTACATGTACAAGGAGGAAAACATGATCAGAATCAGTCAGTTAAAGCTTCCGGTTACTCATAAAAAAAGTGACCTTGAAAAGAAAATATATACAACATTAAAAATTTCCAGCTCAGATCTTCTGACCTGGCATATTGAAAAAAAATCTCTGGATGCCAGAAAGAAACCAAATCTTTTTTATGTTTACACGATTGCAGCAAACGTTCAGAATGAAAAGCGGATCATTAAAAAGAACCGGAATAAAAATATTACAATAAAAGAAGAAAATGATAGCTATCATTGCACTCCGACCGGAACACATGTACTGACTTACAGGCCTGTTGTAATCGGGACCGGACCGGCCGGTCTGTTCTGTGGTTATGCGCTTGCACGTATGGGATACCGTCCAATTCTTTTAGAACGTGGTGCTTCTATGGAAGAGCGCCAGAAAGACGTACAAGATTTCTGGAAAACAGGCAAACTAAATCCTGAGTCTAATGTCCAGTTCGGCGAAGGCGGTGCAGGTACATTTTCTGATGGAAAGTTAAATACGCTTGTGCACGATACCCATAACAGAGGAAAGGAAGTCCTGCGTCTTTTTGTGAAATATGGGGCACCGGAATCCATTCTTTATGATGCAAAGCCACATATCGGAACTGATATTCTGGCAAAGGTCGTTAAAAATATACGTGAGGCAATCATCTCTATGGGTGGTGAAGTTCGTTTTCATACAAAAGTGACAGGAATCCGTACAAAACGCAGCATTGATTTTTCAGATGAGCCGGCACTTGCGATGCTTCATCTGGAAGATACCAGAACAAACATCGGAGAAGATTTACTGACGGACGTTGCAGTACTTGCCATTGGTCACAGCGCCAGAGACACTTTTGGGCTTTTAAATCTCTCAGATATAAAAATGGAGCCAAAACCATTCGCTGTAGGCGTACGCGTAGAACATCCACAAGATATGATTGACGAATCTCAATATGGTAAAGATGCACCCGAGAGCCTTCCTGCTGCTGCATATAAATTAACAGCTAAGACAAAAGAGGGCAGAGGTGTCTATACTTTCTGCATGTGTCCAGGCGGTTATGTAGTAAATGCTTCATCTGAAGAGAACCGACTTGCAGTAAACGGCATGAGCTATAGCGGGCGAAATGGCAAAAATGCCAATAGCGCAGTAATCGTAACCGTCTCACCGGAAGATTTCCCAGAAAAAGGCATCCTCGGAGGTCTGGCTTTTCAGCGCCAATTAGAAGATGCTGCATATGCTGAAGGACAAGGGAAGATCCCGGTCCAGCTTTTTGGTGACTTTAAGAAAAATGTGCCATCTTCCAGTGCAGGCACTATATCCCCACAGATGAAAGGTGCTTATAGCTGGGGCAATGTAAGGAGCATTTTCCCTGAGTTTATTGCGAGATGCCTGGAAGAGGGAATTACGGAATTTGGAAAGAAAATCCCAGGCTACGACCGCGATGATGCAGTCCTCTCCGGTGTAGAAAGCCGTACCTCTTCACCCGTCCGTATTCTGCGTGACGAGACCTTGCAAAGTTCTGTAAAAGGACTTTATCCATGCGGGGAAGGTGCAGGATATGCAGGCGGTATTACATCAGCCGCCATGGATGGACTGAAAGTGGCAGAAGCTGTCAGTCAAAAATACATGGCTTTCGACAATCCTAAGAATGTTTAAGAATTTTTTAAGGGTATAAGTCTATACACATTTTCAGAAATGTGCTAAAATGTATGGAGTTTTCAGATAGAAGAAACATGAGGAGGAGTACATATGAAGGGAGCAGGCGGAAAGAACTCCTGGGCACTTTTTCTGTTGTTATTAACAGGAATCGTCCTTGGAGGCTTTATTGGCATGCTGGCAGAAGGGGTGCCGGCGCTTAGCTGGCTTGGCTATGGACAGACGTTCGGGCTTGATACACCGATTGTAGTCAATCTGGGACTTCTGGTCATTACATTTGGTCTTACGATCAAGATTACAATCGCCAGCATTATAGGCGTTGTGATTGCAATTATCATTTACCGCTTCTTATAGTCTACCGAAGAGAATCATCGAATCTAAAGGAATATATGAATCAAAAAGTTACCATGAAAGAGATACCGAGTGCCGACAGGCCTTATGAAAAATGCGAAAAGCTCGGCGCCGGTGCTCTGAGTGACACAGAACTTTTAGCTGTGCTGCTTCGGACCGGTACGAGAGGGGAGAATGCTCTCGAGCTTGCCAGCCGTATTCTTTATCACAACGGCGAAAGCGGAATTCTCGGTATTCATCAGTTCAGTATTGAGCGATTGAAGAAAATTCACGGTGTCGGACGCGTGAAAGCAGTCCAGCTATCCTGTATCTCAGAGCTTGCGAAGAGACTTTCCAAAGCCTCTGCCGGGGAATTATTAAGTTTTGAAAATCCGGATTCGATTGCAAGGTACTACATGGAAGATCTCCGGCATGAAAAGCAGGAAATCATGAAACTGCTCATGCTGAATTCCAAATCAAAACTCATTGGCGAAACGAATATATCAAAAGGAACGGTGAATGCTTCCTTAATTACGCCAAGAGAATTATTTATTGAAGCATTACAAAAGAATGCTGTATTTGTTATTATTTTACATAATCATCCAAGTGGTGAGCCGACACCAAGCAGAGAAGACCGGCTCATTACAAGGCGCATTCAGGATGCGGGAGCTCTAATCGGGATCGAGCTTTTAGATCACATCATCATTGGGAATAATTGTTATGTGAGTTTTCGCGAAGAAGGAATGCTGTAGAAAGGATTTGAATCATATGGCAAGGAACACCTATGGACTGGATCTGGGATCCTACGAAATCAAAGTCTATGACAAAAAGCAAGATACCATCTGGAAAGAAAAGAATGTGCTTGCAGTTCAGGATAAAAAAGAAATTATTGCAATCGGTGAAGATGCTTATCAGATGTATGAAAAGACTCCACCGGATATTGAAGTTGCATTTCCAATGCGTGACGGCGTTATTTCCCGTTTCAATGATATGCAGAACCTGCTTCAGAATATTCTAAAAAAGAACCGACATTTCAGCCGGGGTGCAGAATATGTGATCGCGGTACCAACTGATGTAACTGAGGTACAGAAAAAAGCCTTTTTCGATCTTGTGATCCACTCAAATGCAAAGGCACGAGAAGTTAATATCGTAGAACGTTCCATTGCCGATGCAGTCGGTCTTGGTATTGATGTACAGAATACAACGGGTGTTATGATCATTAATTTCGGTGGTGAGACAACTGAATTATCCGTCCTCACCGAAGGTGGTATCGTCTTTAACCGCCTGTTAAAGCTTGGTGGTACAACACTGGATCAAGAAATTGTGAATCTTGTACGGAACAGTCATGATTTTTTGATTGGAAGCAGAACGGCAGAAATATTAAGACAGCAGTTCGATGTTTTTAACGGCGATTCTGAGACCGCTTTCTCTGTAGCAGGAAGGGACCTGATCACTGGACTCCCTATGCGAAAGACCATTTCCATCACACTTGTAAGAGCCGCATTTAAAGATACTCTTCTGGAATGTATGAAAGCCGTCCGCTCTATGCTGGACCGTACACCGCCGGAGATCCGGAAAGCTATTTACCAGAATGGGATTTATCTGACTGGTGGAATTGCGAATATGAGCGGTCTGGATGCTTATGTAGAAAGTATGACTAAAATCCACACAACTGTTGCTGAAAAGCCGGGCATTTGTGCAGTGAATGGGTTAAAGAAAATCATGCTTTCCAAGGATCTCAGTAAATTAGCATACTCAATGTTAGACGAAAGTTATAGGTGGATGAGATAATATGAAGATAAAAAACCAATCCTCAATTCCAAGTAAATACTGGTTGGCAATCATTGCAGTCATCTGTGTGATTCTTTTGGGAATCGATCAGGTGACAGACGGCGGGGGGCCGCTTCGATTTATCGGTGATTATACAGTTGTTCCAATGCAGAAAGGTATCAGCTATGTTGGAAGATGGTTAAGTGATCTTTCTGATAACTTTGAGACACTTCAGGATATGAAAAAGCAAAATGAAACTTTGCAGTCCAAAGTAGATGAACTGACTATTGATAATACAAGACTTCGCCAGGACGAATACGAATTAGAACGTCTGCGCGATCTGTACAAACTGGATCAAAACTACTCTGATTACGAAAAAATCGGTGCACATGTCATTGCGAACAACGGAACGAACTGGTTCAGTGATTTTACTATAGACAAAGGAAGTGCAGACGGCATCAAAGTGAACTGTAACGTACTGGCCGGGAGCGGGCTGGTAGGACTTGTCACAGAAGTTGGTCCCCACTATGCGAGAGTACGTTCAATCATTGACAATTCCAGCAACGTAAGTGCTATGATCCTCTCTACTTCAGATACCTGCATCGTGCGTGGAGATTTGAAATTAATGGACGATGGACGTCTTCGTTTTGAAAAGCTGGCTAATAATGACAATAACATAAAGGTCGGTGAACAGGTTGTTACTTCCTATGTAAGTGACCGCTTTGTTCAAGGTCTCTTTATCGGATATATCAGTGAGATCAATGTGGATTCCAATAACCTGACTCGTTCTGGTTATATCACACCTGCGGTAGATTTTAGCAAAATTCAGGAAGTCCTTGTTCTCACAAAGACAAAAGAAGATATGACGAACGGGGCAGACGATGAGTCTGCTTCCGACACAGCAAAGGGAGAGTAGTGATCTATGAAACGAAAGCTCATAACACTGGCAATTATTATCCTGTGTTTTCTCTTGCAAAGTACCATTTTCCCATCACTGGCTTTTGCCGGCGTGCAGCCAAATCTTTTTATAATCGTAACAGCATCTTTCGGATTTATGCGAGGACGTAAAGAAGGTATGGCTGTTGGTGTGATCTGTGGACTTTTGACAGACGTTTTCTGGGGAAACACAATTGGATTTTATATACTTTTATATACTGTGATTGGATATTTAAACGGAACGTTTGAACGTTTGTTTTATGATGAAGATATCAAACTGCCTTTAGTACTTATCAGTGGCAGTGAACTAATCTACGGTGGCGTTATCTGCTTTTGCGGATATATCCTGAAAGGTGACTTTAGTTTCGGAACCTATCTGATTCATATCATCCTGCCAGAACTTGTATACACTATTTTAGCAACTTTGATCGTATATCAGATCATCTTACACATTAACAAAAAACTAGAAGCAGAAGAGCAAAGGAGTGCAAGCCGATTTGTATAATTTGTGGAACCGGGTCAAATCCGGCGTAAGTGAAATCGTAAAATCAAGAACATTTATTGCAATTATCGTGTTCTGCGTCTTGTCAGCAGTATTACTTCAACGAGTATTTTATCTGCAGATTGTGAAAGGACAGAACTATACCGACAAATATGAACTTCAGATTCAGAAAACAAAAGAGGTCGAAGGAACCCGCGGCAATATTTATGACCGCAACGGTGTTCTGCTTGCCTACAATGAACTGGCCTATTCTGTTACCATTCAGGATAATGGAGACTATGATAAAAAATCCGAAAAAAATAAAGCTTTAAATCAAATCGTAACGAAAGTTATTAACATTGTAGAAAGTAATGATGATTCCGTCATCAATGATTTTGGTATTATTCTGGATGCCAATAGTGAATACTCTTTTGTAGCAGAAAGTGATACCCAGCGCCTGCGTTTCATCGCAGATGTATATGGCAAAAAAACCATTGATGAATTATCGGACAAGCAAAAGTCCCAGTCTGCTGCCGACATCATGCATTACTTATGTACCGATAAAACTTACGGTTATGGTATCAACGAGAAAAAACTGGACAAGACTATGATTTTGAAACTGGTCAATGTACGTTATGCAATGTCTCTGAACAGTTATCAGAAATATATCTCTACTACGATTGCATCCGATGTCAGTGATCAGACTGTGGCTGATATTATGGAAAACAGTGATTCTCTACAGGGCGTTAACATTGAAGAAGAATCCTTACGCCGATATACAGACAGTAAATGTTTTGCAAATGTAATTGGCTATACCGGACAGATTTCAACAGACGAATATGATGCACTTAGTAAAGAGGATCAGGAAACTTATTCCAAAACGGATACGGTCGGAAAATCCGGACTTGAAAAAGTCCTGGATTCCACACTTCGCGGAAAAAAGGGTGAAGTGAAGTTATATGTAAATAACGTTGGTAAAGTTCTGGACACCGTTCAGTCTACAGAACCAAAAGCTGGCAATGATGTGTATCTGTCTTTGGATGCTAATCTTCAAAAAGCAGCCTATAATATTCTGGAACAGGAGCTTGCCGGAATTCTTCTTTCCAAGATCCAGAACACTTTGGATTTTGATCGGAATTCTGTCAGTGACGGAAGTGACGTTATGATTCCAATTGGCGATGTTTATAACGCACTCATTGCTAATGATGTTGTAAATATGACTCATTTCAGTGAGAATGATGCAAAATCAACCGAACAAGAAGTTTATAATACATTTTCCGGATACAAAGAGCAGGTTCTGGCAAGTCTTTCCAGTACACTTGCAGATCCTAATGCAGCTGCATACAAAGATGATTCTAAGGAAATGCAGGCATATCTGAGTTATATTGTTACAGATATATTGACAAATAATACCGGCATTTTAAATTCCAGTGTCATCAACAAAAATGATGAAACCTATAAAGCATGGAAAACAGATGAGACCATCAATGTTTACACATTTTTAAACTATGCTGTTTCTCAGAACTGGATTGATACCTCAAAGCTTCAAAATTATACAAGCAATGGTGGTAAATATTCGGATTCCTCGGAAACTTTCCAGGCAATTATTTCATACTTAAATGAACATTTAAAATCCGATAACAGTTTTGACAAGCTGATCTACAAATACATGATCAAAGCCGGATCCATTACTGGTCGTGAACTTTGTATGATTCTCTACGAGCAGAACATACTTAATTATGATGAATCTCAATATAATGCACTCGCAAGTGGCGCAACAACAGCTTATGACTTTATGCGTGGAAAGATCCAGACACTGGAGATTACACCTGGACAGCTCGGTCTGGAACCATGTACAGGTTCTTTTGTCATGACAGATACTTCCACAGGTCAGGTTCTGGCATGTGTATCTTATCCGGGATATGACAATAACCGACTTGCAAACAATATGGACTCAACTTATTACAATCAGCTTGTAACAGCAAGTTCCCGTCCATTCTACAATAATGCGACACAGGAAAAGACCGCACCGGGATCTACTTACAAACCTTTGTCTGCCATAGCCGGACTTACCGAAGGTGTTATCAGTACCGATTCCCATCTTCCGTGCCATGGTATTTATGAAAAGATTGAACCAAATCCAAAATGCTGGATTTACCCAAACGCACATGGCAGTCTGGATGTGTCGGGTGCAATTGAAAACTCTTGTAACAGTTTCTTTTATGAAGTCGGTTACAGATTAAGTCTGAAAGACAACGGAATCAATTCTATCAGCCAGGATAATAATCAGGGTGATGCAACGAATGCTTACTATTCCAGTGAGCTTGGACTCCAGAAGCTTTCAAAATATGCTCAGATGTTTGGACTTGGAACCACTTCCGGAATGGAAATTCCAGAGGCTGATCCACAAATTTCCGATGATTCTTCTGTACCATCTGCAATTGGACAGGGTACCAACAACTACACGACAAGTCAGCTTGCCCGCTATGTTACTACGATTGCAAATAAAGGAACACTTTTTGATCTGACACTCCTGAACAAGACCACTGATGTCAAAGGCAATGTCATTGAAGAATCACAGCCAAAAATCGATAATACTCTGTCAGATATTTCTGCAAGCACATGGGATGCTGTACATGAAGGAATGCGTAATGTAGTACTTGTATCTCACAGTAGTACATTTTCGGATATTAACAGGAGCGGATTCCAGTTATCCGGTAAAACCGGAACAGCTCAGCAGAGTAAAACGCATCCGGACCATGCGCTTTTCATAGGATTTGCGCCAAGCGATTCACCGGAAGTTGCTTTTGCAACTCGTATCGCCAATGGTTATAGTTCTACTTATGCAGCAGAAGTAGCCAGAGACGTTATGAAATATTATTACCAGCTCACTCCGGAAAATGAATTGATAACCGGAACAGCTTCAAGCATTGGTTCAAATGCTTCAAATGAAGGCTAGGAGCAGCTTGCCCTTCAAAAGACAAAATGGTTCATGAAACACATAGCGAAAAGAAAATTCAAAAGCATGAAACAAAGCCATTGACAGGAGGAAGTTATTCATGGGCGAAGTAATTGTTATTACATCAGGAAAAGGCGGTGTAGGTAAGACCACTACAACAGCAAATATTGGTGCGGGACTCTCTTGGTTAGAAAAGAAAGTCATTGTCATTGATACCGATCTAGGTCTTCGCAACCTTGACGTAGTTATGGGACTAGAAAATCAGATTGTCTACAATCTGGTCGATGTGATTGAAGGAACCTGTCGATTGAAACAGGCAGCAATCCGGGATCGCAGATATGAAAATCTCTATCTGCTTCCATCTGCCCAGACAAAAGATAAATCAGCAATTTCACCGGAACAGATGAAAAAGCTGGCTTCAGAATTGAAAGAGGAATTTGATTATGTACTTTTAGACTGTCCGGCCGGAATCGAACAGGGATTCCAAAATGCAATAGCCGGAGCTGATCGTGCTCTTGTTGTCACAACACCGGAGGTTTCCGCAATCCGGGATGCTGACCGCATCATTGGACTGTTGGAAAAAAATCAGATTCGCAATAGTTCGCTAATCGTTAATCGCATCCGAATGGATATGGTCAGACGAGGGGATATGATGTCCATTGATGATGTGACTGAAATTCTCTCCATTCCACTGATTGGAGCCATTCCAGATGACGAGCAGGTTGTTGTTGCCACGAATCAGGGGGAACCGGTCATCAGCCTGGATTCCCTGGCCGGAAAAGCCTATACAAATATATGCAAGCGTATTCTCGGCCTTGAAGTACCTTTCTTGAATCTTTCCGGACATCAAGGACTATTTTCAAAGCTGTCCGGTGTCTTTCATAAAAAATAGGAGGGTACATACAGCATGTTAAAAAAATCTTCTGTGTCTGTTGCGAAAAGCAGATTGAAACTGCTGATCGTGTCAGACCGCATAAGCTGTTCTCCGATAGAATATGAGAACATTTCCAGAGATTTATTCCAGACATTATCCAAATATCTGGAACTCACAGAAGATAACTTTCATGTTGAAATATACAGAACACATATTTTCATTTCATATGTAGGAGAAGAAACGTGAGATTACCAAGATTAACAAAACCTTATAAACTCAGAGATTACAAGTTCAGCCTTGTTCTGCTTGTATTTGCATTATCCGTAATTGGCATTATGGTTGTAGGCAGTGCGAAGGCATCTGTTCAGAACAAGCAGATTTTTGGTGTCTGTGTAGGATTCGTTCTTATGATGATTGTATCTTTGATCGATTATATATGGATTCTTAATTTTTACTGGATTATATACGCAGTCGCAATATTAAGTTTGTTATCTGTACTTGTCTTCGGACACACAGCCAACGGCGCAAAGCGTTGGATTGACTTGGGATTTACAACTTTTCAGCCATCAGAGCTTGCAAAAATTCTTTTAATTTTGTTTTTTGCAAGATTTCTTATGGATCACAAAGATGATATTAACGATGCAGTCACATTGATTAAATATGCAGTGCTTGCCGGAATTCCACTTGCTTTAATTCTGGTAGAGCCGAACCTTTCTACTACAATCTGCACTGCACTTGTCATTTGTCTGTTGATCTATATTGGAGGACTGAGTTACAAATTTATCGGAACTGTGCTTCTTATATTAGTTCCAGTGGCTATTATCTTTTTAAGTATCGCCGTCCAGCCAAACCAGCCATTTTTGAAAGACTATCAGCAAAAGCGTATTCTTGCTTTCCTGGAGCCTGAAAAGTATGCCAGTGATGAAGCATATCAGCAGAATAACTCTGAGATGGCAATCGGATCTGGTCAGCTTACCGGAAAAGGTCTGAATAACAATACTACTACCTCTGTAAAAAATGGTAACTATATCTCAGAGCCACAGACGGATTTTATCTTCGCCATTATTGGCGAGGAACTTGGGTTTGTTGGATGTTGTATTATTATTGCGTTATTACTGCTTGTTGTGATACAATGTATATTGATTGGAATGCGATCGCGGGATCTCGCTGGAAAGATCATATGTAGTGGCGTTGGAGGTCTGATTGGATTTCAAAGTTTTATTAATATAAGTGTAGCAACGAATATGCTTCCGAATACCGGAGTACCGCTGCCATTTATCAGTTATGGCCTGACATCACTTGTAAGTTTATATATCGGTATTGGATTTGTCTTAAATGTCGGACTGCAACAAAAAAAATATCAATAAAGGAGTGAACGCAATGAATATAGGTCTTGTCGCTCATGATTCAAAGAAAACACTGATGCAGAATTTCTGTATTGCTTACCGTGGAATTCTGAGTAAACACGAACTTTATGCTACCGGTACAACTGGAAGACTCATCGAAGAGGTAACGAATCTGAATGTTCACAAATATCTGGCTGGTCCACTTGGTGGAAAGGAACAGCTCGGAGCTCAGATTGCTCAGAATGATATTGATGCATTAATTTTTTTAAGAGAACCTATGAACCCAAAACCTCATGAGCCGGAGGTCAATGATTTATTCCGCCTTTGCGATACTTATAATATCCCAATGGCAACGAATCTTGCAACCGCTGAACTGATTATTTTAGCAATTGACAGAGGAGATTTAGACTGGCGTGAAATGTACAGATAACTCTTCCAAAAGCAGAAGAGCAAGAAATAAACGTAATAAAAGAAAAAAACAAATAAGAAACAGATGGGTCGCATGCCTGTCTGTTATTCTTATGATACAGTGTATTGCAGCTGTCAATATCTATAAAGACAGCAACAAAACAGAAGCTCTAGTACAGGAATATGAAACTTCCAATTATACAAAAACTTTGTATCGGGGGCAGCTATTTGCCGAAAATCTGTGTACAGCATCTGAAGACATTCCGTTATCTGTTAAATCTTCCGATACTGGTTCTGACTCAGTTTCCGAAAATGCTTCTGCTGCTGGCAATCCACTTGGCTTTGAACCGGAGTCCGTACATGCAGTAGGGCTTTTTGACGTGAATAACGCCGAAACAGATTGTGCTTATAATATTCATAAGAAAATCTATCCTGCAAGCACAACGAAGATTCTGACCGCCCTGGTTGCTTTGGAGAATGGAAATTTATCTGATACGGTCACAGTGGCTGATGAAGCTGATTCTGGTAAATTTGCAGCAGATGAACAGACATGTGGCATCAAAGCAGGAGATCAGCTCACACTGGAAGATCTGTTGAACGGTCTGCTTTTATATTCCGGCAACGACAATGCCGTTGCCATTGCTGACCACATTGCAGGCAGTACAGAAAAGTTTGCAGAGATGATGAATGCTGAAGCAAAAAAACTCATGGCAACAAACAGTCATTTTGTGAATCCAAGTGGTCTTCATGACGATAACCATTATACGACTGCTTATGATCTCTATCTGATTTTTAATGAATGTATCAAACATGATGAATTTGTAAAGATCATTAACAGCAGTTCTTATACTGCACATATTACCGGCGCAGATGGAACAAAGCGAGATGTGAAATGGGAGCCTACCAACTATTATGCAAAAGGAGAAGCAACTCCTCCTGATAATGTGACAATCATCGGCGGCAAGACTGGTACAACAAAAGGAGCCGGAAACTGCCTGATTCTTCTTACAAAGGACAGTTCTGGAAATCCTTACATTTCCATTATTATGGGAGCCGCATCAAAGCCTCTTCTTTATCAGGATATGACATCTATGCTCAGTAAAATTTAGTTGTACTAAAAAAGTATATCAAAAGGGGCATCCTCATAGGATACCCCTTGGTTTGTTCTTAGCCTGCTTTATGAGCAGACATCTGTCATATCTTTCATGCGACCGTACAAGCTGATCAGGTAAAGTCCACAGATACCTACGATTGTATAGATAATCCTGGATAACCAGGACAGATTTCCAAATAAGAAAGCTACCAGATCAAACCGGAATATCCCAACGAGCAACCAGTTGACAGCCCCGATAATTACAATTGTAAGAGCTGTATTGTCAAACCATTTCATATAGATTCCTCCTTTTTTGTACTACCTATATTATGTACAAAGTTCAAGAATTTATGCAAAAGGACCATATTTATGTATTACACTTATTCAGATTATTTAAAAAATAAATATCATGAAAAGGTTTATAAACTTCCTGTCAATCTTCCTGTTACCTGCCCAAACCGTTTAAACGGAGCATGTGGCTGCGATTTCTGTGCGGAACAGGGAACAGGATTTGAAGCTTTAAATCCCCAATTATCTGTGACAGAACAATTAACTCTGACTCGAGAAAAGATTGAAAAAAAATATCATGCACATAAATTTATTGCTTATTTTCAAAACTACACGAATACATTTTTGCCCATTGACAGATTTGAAAAATATATGCGGGAAGGCGCAAGCTTTCCGGATGTTGTAGAAATTTCCATTTCGACCAGACCAGACTGTATCCGCTCTGATTATTTGGAAATTCTTGAAAAAATCCGTTCAGAATTTCAAGTAGAGATTACTTTGGAACTTGGACTTCAGACTGTAAATTACCATACATTAAGAAATATACACCGCGGACATACATTAGCCGAATTTATTGATGCTATGTGGATGATCCGAGATTATCACTTTGACACCTGTGCACATGTTATTCTCAACTTGCCAGGTGATGATCTGATGGATGCTATGGAATCTGCAAAGATACTGTCTGCACTTCAGGTCAGCACAGTCAAACTCCATTCTCTCTATATTGCTAAAAACACAAGGTTGTGTGAAGCTTATGAAAATGGTACAATAACTCTGTGTTCAAAAGAAGAATATATCACACGTGCAATTACATTTTTGGAATACCTTAATCCAGAAATTGCCGTGGAACGGCTTTTCAGCCGTATTCCCGAAAATGATGCCGTTTTTTGTAACTGGGGCACAAGCTGGTGGAAACTAAAAGATGAACTACTTAGCACGATGCAGAAAACAGACAGCTACCAGGGAAAAATGTATCATTATTTACATGGAGCAGCTTTAAGGTCTTTAGATGGCTCTGATAATTTATAGTACTTTGTCTGCTTTGCAGATCTAAATATTACGACTTGTCTAAGAATCTTGAATCATTAAAAGGAGGCCGACGTTGGCAGAAAATCATACTACAAACATTACTGCATTTCGGAAAAAATGGAATATTAATATCGGAATTGTCATCTTTGGAGTGGTATTCATATATCTGCTTGTCACGGTTCTTATGTACCTGACAAGTAAGCATATTTCGGCATATGAAGTCAGAGAGGGCAGCATTTTAAAAGATAATGCCTATACCGGACTGGCAATTCGCAATGAAGAGGTCGTGACTGCCGAGCAGTCAGGTTATATTAACTATTTTGTGTCAGAAGCCAGCAAAGTTGGTGCAAAAACAAAAGTATATTCTCTTTCTCCGAAACAATTAGAATTTAATGACACAATTTCTACAGATTCGCAGGAACTGACTGCCGAAGAACGAGATTCCATCTATTTAAAGACCCAGTCCTTTAGTGAAAATTACAATGGCAGCAGTTTCAACGAGGTTTATTCTTTAAGAGATGAAATTTCCTCTGTTCTGGAAAGCAAATCTAATCAAAGTCGTCAGGCACAATTAGATGAGATGGTACAGGCAGGTACTGACGGGCTTCAGGTATTCAATGCTCAGTCCGACGGTGTGATTCTTTATTCTACAGATGGATATGAGAATCTGACCGTCAGTGATGTCACTGCTGATATGCTTTCAAAAAAGAACTATAATTCCGTAAACATAAAAAACAATTCAAAGGTAAATTCCGGAGAAGCTATCTATAAACTTGTGAAAGACGATGACTGGTCACTGGTCATTCCACTGGATGATAAAACAGCTAAAAATCTGGCTGATACGAAAAGCGTAAAGGTTCAGTTCACAAAAGATCAGGTGAAAGAACGTGCCTCTTTTCAAGTATACAGTGCAAAAAACACAAACCTTGGTATCCTTACATTTCATACTTCCATGGTTCGCTATGCGAAAGACCGTTATCTGGATATTGAATTAATTTTAGAAGATGAATCCGGACTTAAAATTCCAAAGTCCTCTGTGACAAAAAAAGACTTTTATCTTGTACCGGAAAATTATCTGACACAAGGCGGCAACAGTAAAGAAACTGGTGTTTTAATCAATAACGATTCTGACGATGCCCAGTTTAAAAAAGTTGATGTCTATTATCGAGATACAGAAACTGGCATGGTTTATCTGGATCCAAATGCATTTGATAAAAATACAACTTTAATAAAACCTGATTCAACTGAAACATACAAGCTTAAGAAAACAAAATCTTTACAGGGAGTCTATAATATCAATAAAGGATATGCTGTATTTAAACAAATCCATATACTGTGTGAAAGTGATGAATACTATATCGTTGAATCTGGAAATTCCTATGGTCTGGCTAATTATGACCATATTGCACTTGTTGGCAAAGATGTAAGAGAAAATGATATTGTTTATTAAGGAGCTGATAAAAATGTTAAAAGAAAATCTGGAAAATGTAGAACAGAAAATTCAGGCTGCATGCGAAAGAAGTGGGCGTGACCGCTCAGAAGTTACTCTGATCGCAGTCAGTAAAACCAAACCGGCAGAAATGGTCCAGGAAGCTTATGATCTTGGAATCCGTCTTTTCGGTGAAAATAAAGTTCAGGAAATCATGGATAAGTCGGAATTACTTCCTGCTGATATTCACTGGCATATGATCGGCCATCTTCAGCGCAACAAGATCAAATACATCATTGATAAAGTGGATTTGATTCATTCTGTTGACAGTTTGAGACTTGCCGAAGCGATTGAAAAAGAAGCAGCTAAGAAACATGTAATTGCAAAAGTCCTGATTGAAGTAAATGTAGGAAGAGAAGAGAGCAAATTCGGATTTCTTCCGGAAGAATTAGATGATTTTGTTGAAAAAGCTTCTGATTTTTCACATATTCAGTTTATGGGACTCATGACAAGCGCTCCATTTGTTGATAATCCAGAAGAAAATAGACCAATTTTCGCAGAATTAAGGAAATTATCTGTTGACATAGCGCGTAAAAACGCCCATAATATGTCTATGAGTATACTTTCCATGGGTATGACCAATGATTATGAAGTTGCAATTGAAGAAGGTGCAACAATGGTTCGTGTGGGAACAGCCATTTTTGGTGCCCGTAATTATGCTCAAACAAACGTAAGATAGGAGATATTACAAAATGGGAGTATTAGATAAGTTTTTGGACATCATGAAGTTAAGTGATGATGATGAGTATGATGAAGATGACTTCTTTGATGATGACGAATATGATGATGAATACGAAGAAAAGCCAAAAAAGAGTATCTTCCGCAGAGAAAAGACTCATGATGAAAGCGACGAAGACGATTACGAGCTTCCTGCCAAGTCTCAGCAGCGTCCGGCCCGTTCTAATAATAAAGTAACTCCGATGCGTCAGCCAGCACGTCGCACAGGTGTAAGCATGGAAGTCTGTGTTATTAAACCGACATCTGTAGAAGATGCCAGAGAGATCACTGAAACATTATTAAGCGGACGTACTGTTATTCTGAATCTGGAAGGACTGGATCTTGAGGTTGCTCAGAGAATCATTGATTTTACATCTGGTGCTACATATGCAATCAGTGGAAATCTTCAGAAGATATCCAATTACATCTTCCTTGTCACACCTACTAATGTTGACATTTCCGGAGATTTACAGGATTTACTGAACACTTCTCTTGACACATCTTCAATGCGTACAAGATTTTAATTAAAAGTTTTTCAGAGTATTTATAATAGTGAGTGTTTATGAATAAAGAGGAACAATTATTAGAAAAACGGCTGATTGAATTATCTAATCTTGCATTCAGCCGTGATATTGTTACATTTTCAGATTTTCTGAATTTGAATGAATTGAATATCCTGCACAGGACCCCGAAAGATCAGTTTAAAGCGAGGTTCGAAACGTATGGAGGTTATGAGTTAGCAGAGCGTCAGATGGTTGCATTTCTACCTGATGCTCTTTATTATGACTACGGTTACCCAATGCAGGCTCTTAAGATCTGTCCGGTGAACAAGCGTTTTGCAGAAGATCTGACACATCGTGATTATCTGGGGGCTATTATGAATCTTGGAACCAGTCGTACCAAGATCGGTGATATTATTCAAACAGACGATGGTGCTATTGTTTTTGTAAAAGAGGAGATTTCAGACTATATTATGAAAAATCTCACACGGATCAGGCATACAACTATCACCGTGGAACGCAGAGAACTTTCAGATATTTCCTATGAACCTCATTTTGAGGAATTGAAAGGAACAGTTCCTTCCGTACGCCTTGACACTGTGCTTTCGGTCGCATACCCACTTTCCCGGAGTAAGCTGACCACATATATCGAAGCTGCAAAAGTGTTTGTAAACGGTAAACTGATCACGAATAATGGCTATCATCTGAATGAAGGCGATTTGATTTCCGTCCGTGGACTTGGACGAATCGCTTATGCAGGAATTCTGTCCGAGACAAAAAAAGGACGTTACATGATTTCTCTTAGAAAATATATTTAAAATATCCGGAATATGACAGTATTTTTGAAACTTCGAATCAGAAAGGACTTTTATAAATTATGGATTCAATAAAATCACGCGGCAGACATTATATTTCAGCAATATTACTTGTATTAGTTGGTGTATGGTTCGATCAGTTCACAAAAACTTTAGCTGTGGATCATCTAAAAGGGCAGGATCCTTTTATTCTGATCAAAAATGTGTTTCAGTTTGAATACCTAGAGAATCACGGAGCAGCATTTGGCATTCTGCAGAATAAACAGATTTTCTTTTTTATCATTGTACTGATCATTTCAGTATTTATTATCTGGTTCTATCTGCATGTCCCAATGACAAAAAAACTACTGCCATTACGAATTTGTGCCGTATTTATTTTCTCTGGTGCAATTGGCAATTTTATTGATCGGTTAAAACTAGGATATGTCGTGGATTTCTTTTATTTTAAACTGATCGACTTTCCAGTTTTCAATGTAGCTGACATCTATGTAACAGTCGGAACATTTATACTTGCTTTTTTATTGTTGTTTTATTATAAGGAGGAAGACCTTGACAGAATATTTCACAGTTGAAAATGAAGAAGGAGACCGTATTGACCGTTATCTTGCTGAGGAGATGCCGGAACGATCTAGATCATATCTTCAAAAATTAATTAAAGAACAATATATTAAAGTCAACAACAAGCCTGTAAAAGCCAATTACAGGCTTGTTTTAGGTGACAGGGTAGAAGTATGTATCCCAGAGGCAAAAGAACCCGATATCGAGCCAGAAAACATTCCTCTGGACATTTTATATGAAGATGAAGATGTAATTGTCGTCAATAAGCCAAAACAAATGGTAGTCCATCCTGCCCCTGGGCATTACAGTGGAACATTGGTCAATGCTTTAATGTATCATTGTGGTAATAAGCTCTCCGGTATCAACGGCACTTCCCGTCCCGGAATCGTACACCGCATCGATATGGATACAACCGGTTCTCTGATCATCTGTAAAAATGACATGGCTCACCAGAGCCTTGCTGTGCAATTAAAAGAACACTCTATTAATCGAATTTACGAAGCCATTGTACATGGAAATATCAAAGAAGAAGAAGGAACTGTAAATGCACCTATCGGACGTCATCCAACAGATCGTAAGAAAATGAGCATCCATGCTAAAAATGCAAGAAATGCCATTACCCATTACAAAGTGCTGAAACGCTTTGGCGACTACACTTATATCCAATGTAAGCTTGAAACCGGGCGTACACATCAAATTCGCGTACACATGGCAAGTATTGGACACCCACTTCTCGGTGATCAGGTATATGGCCCCAAAAAATGTCCATTTCCCAAGCTCGTAGGGCAGACCCTGCATGCTAGAACACTTGGATTTATCCACCCACGTACTAATGAATATATTGAAGTAAATGCTCCTTTACCTGATTATTTTTTGAATTTATTAGAGAAATTAAATTAAATTTTCTATACATTTCACGCAATTTATAGTATAATGTCTATATATTTAAAGGAGCGTGATAAATATGACAAATACAATTATTACAATCGGACGTGAATTTGGTAGTGGAGGATGCGAGATAGGTCATAAATTAGCTGAAAAATTAGGTATTAAATGTTACGACAAAGATATGCTGGATCTTGCAGCAAAAGAAAGCGGAATATGCCAGGAGATTTTTGAAAGCCATGATGAAAAACCAACAAACAGCTTTCTGTATTCTCTGGTAATGGATACATATTCCTTTGGTTATTCATCCGGAAGTTATACGGATATGCCATTAAATCATAAGGTTTTTCTTGCACAATTTGATGCGATAAAAAAGATTGCAAAAGCTGGACCTTGTGTTCTTGTCGGAAGATGTGCAGATTATGCATTAGAAGATAATCCTGAGCTTTTAAGCGTATTTATTCATGCAAATATGGATGCCCGTATCCGCCGTATCGCACGTGATTTTGATCTGACAGATGCAAAGGCAAAAGATATGATCCGTAAGACAGATAAACAGCGTAGCAGCTATTATAATTATTATACAAACAAACGCTGGGGAGATGCAAACAGCTATCAGTTCTGTCTGGATAGTTCCAAACTCGGCATTGAAGGTACTGTTGACGCTATTCTTAAACTGATTGAAATCAAAGATGATCAGAAAATTAATAAAAAGATATACTAAATGAAAAAATCCCGGGTATCATAGTTGAGACCTTTTAACTTCAGTCTTATATAACAATAAAAAATAAGAAAGTGGAACATTTTCTCAGTCAGAAATAGATTCTGCTTTCTTATTTTTTATTCAACTGTTTTAGTTTTTTGTTTGAATACTATTTTCTTACATCAAAAATCAAAAAAATTTTAATTTTTAAAATTTATTCTCTTAATTTCACTGCCGAAGCCGCCATACGGCGTCTGTCTTCATCAATAGCTGCATAATGTTTTTTGGTCGTATTAACATCTTTATGCCCCAGGACATCTGCCACAAGATAAATATCACCTGTTTCCTTATATAGCGACGTGCCATAGGTACTACGAAGCTTATGAGGTGTGATTTTTTTATTCGGAGTTACCTGACGGGCATATTTCTTCACCATATTCTCAATTGCCTGAACCCCCATACGCTTTCTTTGCGTTGACAAAAATAAGGCTTCTTCATGGCCGGAGAGGGGAGTAATGACTTTCCTGTCAGCTTCAATGTAATTCTCAAGTGCATCCGCAACCTCATCACCAAAATAAACAACCATCTGGCTTCCGCCTTTTCGCGTAACCGTAATTCCATTATTCTTAAAATCTACATCTGTAAGATTTAAACCTACACACTCTGAAACACGGATTCCAGTACCGAGAAGAAGTGTAAGAATCGCCAGATCACGATTCTTTGTTTTTTGATAATATGCAAGTGCCTGTCCAGTCAGATGTTCACCTGCAGATTCCACATAATCCAAAAGCATTGCCACCTCATCAATATCCAAACGTATAATCGCCTTGTCATGAAGCTTTGGCATATCTACTAAAAGCGTCGGATTCGTGGCAATGTACTGATGCTTAAAGTAATACGAATAAAAGCTTCTAAGCGCTGACATTTTACGTTTTAACCCACGTTCACCGTTGGTAATCATTTCGTTGTCCTCACGCTTATAAACCTTCAGATATTCCATATATTCTTCAATATCAACAGGCTCAATACGCTCCAGATCCTGAACCCGGAACTGATCCATCGTATAATTCTTGTAAATCGGATTATTTTCTAATAAAAAATGAAAGAACACCCGGATATCATATGCATAATTGATTCTCGTCTTTGCAGACGATTTAGGCTCCATAGCCCGGAAATAATCCTTCGCGAATGGCGGCAAAGTCTTTAAGACTTCTCTAAGTCTCAGTGTCTGGTCTATCTGTGTTTGCTTGTAATAATCGCTGGTCATAGTTGATGATTTAGTTATTGTTTTGTCTGCCATAATATTTTCCCCTCGTATTAATTACGTTATGTGTCTATATAATCTTTTAAATATTGGAATATCCTTTATTTCATATAAAAATCTACGTAAATTATACCATAACTTCATCTTCATATCTACATCTTTTGGAAAAATCGGTGTTTGTCGTATAGATTGATTTTACTAATGTGAACATATATATAAATAACACTAGAATGAACTTTAGCCACCTAAATCATAGCTAAATAAATCTGGATAAATCAATTTCCAATTCGCCATCATAAATCCAAACGGGAATTTTCTGTGTAAAATCATATTCAAACATATTGTCATTTTCAAAATCAAAAACTGTTACTTTTTGCAAGGTTTTGTCTATAACCCAATACTCTCGAACTCCAGCAGTCCGATATTTGAATGTTTTTACAACATAATCCATCCGTTCACTACTTGGAGATACAATTTCAATTATCCAATCCGGTGCTCCATGGCAGCCTTTTTCGTCAAGAATTGATGGATTGCATATTACAGACAAATCCGGTTCGACATAATTTCTATCATCGTTATTCAAAAAAATGGAAAATGGTGCCAACATTGCCTGACAAGAACCTTTATTATTCATGATATGGCTCTGTACACTAAAAAATAAATATCCAAGTATATCTTGATGTGTTTTTGTCGGTGTTCCCATATCATATATCTGTCCGTCTATTAATTCTGCACGCTGACCATCTGGTAAAGCCAAAATATCATCAACTGTATATTTATGTTGTTCTTTTGGTAATGGCATAACTAGGACCTCCCTTTTATTTATATTATCTAATTAACATTGGAACATTTACAGGTGGATTGCCAACTGAAAATATTTCAAAGTTACATTTCCATAGGTTTTAATTCTTTCTTCTCGTTATCATAAACAAATATTTGACGGCTCAGAATATCACTCGCTTGATTAAACATTTTATTTACATCTTTTAAAGAACGAAGAATCCGTCTCGGCTGCACTGTTGATACAGGGTGAATTCGTACATCGTGAATACTTGTAAATGATACATAATAACTTCCGCCACAAATTTCTGCCAGTTTCTCTAATACTCCAGGATAAAACATTGCAATTGCTCCATTTTTCTTTTTCACTGTCGTAATTGTCGGTGCAAATAATGGATTTATCTTTTCAAGCTTATATCCAAATGCCATAAACGCTCCCTGAGTATATGGAGGATCAATCAAATCTTCTGCACGCATGTACATACGCGGCGGTGCCCAGACATTCGTATTCCGTAATGCATCTTCCCATATCTCCCCATAATCCTTCTCCCACTTATCAATAAATGCTTTTTGGGCTTTCACAGTACCTAATCCCATTTTCTCATCGTCATAAAGCAATACATATAATACAAGTGCAATATCACCAATCTTCTTGTATACACAATCCTTTAATTCGTATTTATTATCGGTAAAATTTATTGGCCAAACAATCAGACGATTACGAATAAACTCATAATCTGTAATATTCTTCATAATCTCATCCGGACTGTAAAATGATGCCAGCTTGATATTTTCACTGACAATAAAATCAACTCTCTTCCAGCCATATTCCTGATATTCATTGTACAGTTCTTTGGCAGAGAATCGGCAATAAGTATCTGTTCTGCCCTCTAATGTTACAGTTAAATTAATAAAGTCACCGATTAATATATCCGATTCAACACGATTATATTTTACATTTGTATTCCGTATAAACTCTTTTTCGATATCACTTTCAGCATTATATCCGTCGGGATAAAATTTATAATTTTCTTCGGAAATGTTCCATTTTTCATTCTTTAGTATATGTTTTTTTAATTCTTCCACAAATGTTAAATATTCCATTTAGTTCCTCCTTTATATATATGTATGTTATATTGCTAAAAAATCTAAATCTAAAATTAATTATAACAATCTACTTTTATAATTTCTTCTGAAACAGGAACACAGTTTAGTTTTTTAGTCATAAATTCAAATAATTCTGCTTCGTATCCAGCCGAATATAAAAGCTGCATATTATTAATGTGGTCTACAACCATATAATTCTTACCGTTCTGTTGTATAAAATCCACTTTAAAAGCAGCCGTTAAAACTCCGTTCATTTGCTGAAAACGTTTAATACCTTTTACTTTTATATAATACTCTCCATTATCGTTCCAAAATTCATAATCCAAAGTATCACTTTCAGCAGGACTATATAATCTTTGTATTGCTTCCTCCTTCGAAAAGAAAATTTCGAAAATTAATTTTTGCCCTGCATTTTTATATGTTCCGTTTGAAAATGTACTATATCGATTCCAACGTTTTATAATAAGACATATTGAAATTATCATTAATAAAAAGAAAAAACATATCAGCAAACTAAATTTCAATTTTTCACTCACGTCTATGCCTCCCTATAATGAAATTAACTATTTTATTTACGTCTAATATATTTATGATAACTTCTTGTAATTCTATTGTCAATTCTCTTCTTAGTATAAAGACAGGGCATAAAACTATCTCTAATCTTATGCCCTGTCCATGGGTGAGTGTTTATATATAAGAGAATAACATTCTTATATATCTGAGTAATAAAATATATCTTAAACGCTATATTATTTACACAACAGACTAATTATCTTGCCTGTGTGTCATAATAAGCTACTGTAAGGTATTGTCCTGCGTGGATCTGATCTGATGTAAGTCCATTAATAGACATTACTTCATCAATATAGTCATAAATAGAATCGTAGTCATCACCTCTGTATTCTTTAGCGATTCCCCATAACGTATCACCTTCTTTGATCTCAATGCTCTTGTAAAATTTCTGTTCTGGCTGTTCACTCTTATCGTGGGCGGATACCAGATTGCTTCCAAGTGCAATACTTAATCCAGCAATCATAATAAATGCTACAATCCAAAGTGTTAATGTGTCTCTGTATGTCTTATGCGTTTTCGATTGACACTTTCCTGATTCTGTTCTTCCCATTGTTCTTTCTACTGCATATTCGTTACCCATTCTCATAACTTTTACACTCCTCTTTTTTGATTCCCTAACATGAAATTCTAAATTGTAACTATATCTTTTTGTAGTATCGAATGAATGTTCCCGAACTTTTGTTCGTGATTACATTATATCGAACAGTTGTTTGGATGTCAATATCTTTTTATAAAAATCCGAACATATTTTCTAAACATTTGTTTGCTTTTTAATATGCCCTGTGATAAAATATAACCATCAAATTAGAGACGCTATATCACTAAACTATAAGTATATAGAAGGGCTGATATGAATATACGGGAGGATTATTATAATTATGGCACAGGGTAAGATTACTCCAAAACAACAAGAGATTTTAGATTATATCAAATCACAGATACTGGAACGTGGATTTCCACCTGCAGTACGTGACATATGTGAAGCTGTTCATCTAAAATCTACTTCTTCTGTCCATTCTCATCTTGAGACATTGGAGAAGAATGGATATATTAAGCGTGACCCGACAAAACCGAGAGCAATTGAGATTTTAGATGAGTCTTTTAATTTTAACAGACGTGAGATGGTCAATGTTCCATTAATTGGTCGTGTAGCAGCCGGAGAACCTCTTCTGGCACAGCAGAATATCGAGAACTACTTTCCTATTCCGATGGAATTCATGCCGAATAATCAGACCTTCATGCTGACTGTTTGCGGTGAGAGTATGATCAATGCAGGTATTCTTAACGGGGATATGGTACTGGTAGAGCAACAGCAGACAGCAGATAATGGAGATATGGTTGTTGCATTGATCGATGATGGTGCAACTGTAAAGACTTTTTATAAAGAAGAGGGATTTATCAGACTTCAACCGGAGAATGACTTTATGGATCCGATCATCGTAAGAGACTGTCAGATTCTCGGCAAAGTGATTGGTGTATTTAGATTTTTTAAATAATTTTCACATGCAATTTCCTATTATATTATATAAAAAGCGGTATGACCTGCGCCATACCGTTTTTTATATTCCACTCTTCTGTTGTATCTAAATGATGTTGGGGTCAAAAACCCCAACTATGATGCCTACGGATTGTTCCGTGCGTTGCACTCCCACAATCCTCCCAATTATTCGCATATCGTGGGATTGTCATCCCACTTTTAGGCTCATATTGGGGCGGATCCCAAGGTCTTTCATCCACTTATGAGCAAGCTCATGTGGATTTAGACCTTTTGACCCTGGCATCATCTAAATTCATTTATTAAGATAATTCGTTCATCTCAACGTCTTTTCCATCACTCCAGATTCTCTCTAGATTATAGAATGGACGGTTTTCTCTGTCAAAAATATGAATGATGATATCACCGTAATCCAGAAGTACCCATGTACCGCTGTTATTACCTTCCTGCTCTTTCAACTCATATCCGGCTTTATGCATCTTCTCTTCTACATTGTCAACAAGTGCACCTACCTGACTGTCACTGGTTCCGTTTGTTATAACAAAATAATCTCCAATGACAGATATCCCAGATATATCGATCACACGAATATCTTCACCCTTTTTCTCATCCAGTGCCTGATATGCTACGCGTGCCATTTCCAATGCCTGATTCATTCTGTCTCCTCCTGTTATTTTAAATTTGCAGGAATGCGAGTGATTTTGTTGCCCGTCACCTATCGTGGACGCCATCGCCCATCGCATATCTGCTATTAATTATTAATGTTTTGAATAAAGTTCATTGTAATATTGATAAGTCTCTTCGGTTGTCTGATCAATTGGCATGTCCTGCGCTTTCAGATACACCAGGGAATCTCGCAAAATACGATACAGACACTTATCAATATCTTCAAATGCCAAATGTCTCACATCCATCATATTGGGCAGCTCTTTGCGCCCCGGCTCCATATAATCTGCAATATATACAATCTTTTCTAAAAGACTCATTCCCGGACGTCCTGTCGTATGAGAACGAATTGCCATAAGAATCTCTTCATCTTCTATATCATACTTATCTTTCGCCAGATAAGCACCTAATTTTGCATGCAAGAGACTTGGATTCTTTCGTTCGATTTCTGAAATCTCCAGATTGTATTTTTCGCACATTTTTATCTTTGTATGTCCTGGAATGCATTTTGCGCAATCATGTAAAAGTCCGGCAAGTAAGGCCTTTTTCAAATCTGCGCCATAACGCATTGCCAGTGCTGCTGAAGTATACATTACCCCCTGTGTATGGCGATAGCGGTCTTCATCCAGTTCTTTCATTAATTTTTTACTGATTTTTTCGATTTCCTGATCCATACAGTCCTTCCTTTCTGATGTAAGCTTCGACTTCTGCCGGAATGTATTCTGACACAGGTTCTCCTGATTCTATAAGTTTTCTGATTTCATGAGACGATACGTGTTCTAAAGGCATTGCAAGGAACTTTATATATGCTCCATATTTTCCTTTAAGCATCTGTATCTGTCCATTTAAGGACTCTTTGGTCGCCGCCTCATCTCTGCACGCTGCAAGAATAATACATGCCTTAAAAAGCCTTTCCGGGTGTTTCCATGTTTCGATTGAAAAAAGGGAATCTGCTCCTATGATAAAATAAAATTCATCGTCCGGATACATTTTCCGAAAATGTTCCATCGTTTTATAGGAGTAAGATACTTTTTCCCGCTTCGCTTCATATTCCTGCAGATAAAACTGCTTATTAGCTTTTATTGCAATCCGGGTCATGGCAATTCTTTCATGAATATCTGACTCAATAGAAGACTGTTTTTTATGCGGAGGCATTCCATTTGGCATAAACCAGATCTGATCCAGATCGAACTGCGTAAGTGCAGTCCGGGCAAGATGTAAATGTCCATTGTGGATCGGATCAAATGTACCTCCCATAATTCCTATCTTCATAGATATCACCTCACTGATACCATACATTTTTTTGTTACTGCTTCTTCTGATATCATTTACGGAAGGACAATCTTCTTATTCTTATCTTTTCCTTCTTTATAAAGAACAATTTTTTTGCCGATCACCTGAACAACCTGAGAATGTGTACGCTCTGCCAGCATACTTGCCAATTCTTTTGGATCGTCTGCACAGTTCTTCAGAACACTAATCTTAATCAGTTCTCTTGCTTCCAGTGCCTCAGCGATTGCTTTTGTAAATTCTGGTGTCATACTGCTTTTTCCAATCTGAAAGATTGGATCCATAGTCATAGCCAGACCCTTTAAATATGCTCTCTGCTTCGTTGTCATAACGTGATTTTAATTTCCTTTCTATTTTATTTGTAATAATCGAACTGAAGGCCATACATTTTCACAGTATCTCCTTCTTCTATTCCAAGTTCTTCAAGCTGCTCCAGGATTCCTGTATCCTTTAAGAACTTCTGGAAGAACGCAAATCCTTTTTCCGAATCCAGGTTCGTGTAACCAAGCATCTTCTCAATCTTTGGTCCTTCTACTATATACATATCGTCTTCTTTCTCAACTGTATATGGAAGATCCAGATTAATAAGTTCTTCATCTGGGAAGTACTCAGGCTCGAAGATAATCGGCGCAACATCCAGCTTCTCGATCTCAGTAGAAACATAATAAAGAAGCTCTTTGATTCCTGCTCCTGTAACACCAGAAATTGGAAATACTTTGATTCCCTGTGGTTCAAATTCTTTTTTCAAACGTTCTACCGGATTTTCTGACTCACCATCATCGTAAATCAGGTCTATTTTATTCGCTGCAATGACTTGTGGACGGCTTGCGATTTCTGCATTGTATGCATGTAGTTCTGCATTGATCTTATGAATATCATCCACTGGATCACGCCCTTCACTTCCTGCTGCATCTACAACATGAATCATCATTTTTGTACGCTCAATATGTCTCAAAAACTCATGTCCAAGTCCGATACCTTCAGATGCTCCCTCAATAAGTCCCGGAATATCTGCGATAACAAATCCATTTGCGCCTTCAAGATCAACAACTCCAAGGTTCGGATTGAGTGTTGTAAAGTGATAATTTGCAATTTTCGGCTGTGCATTGGTTACTCTGGAAAGAAGTGTAGATTTTCCGACATTCGGGAAACCTACCAGTCCAACGTCAGCGATTACCTTAAGCTCAAGTTTTACCATCAGCTCTTTTGCCGGCTGTCCAGGCTGTGCATACTTCGGAATCTGCATAGTCGCTGTCGCAAAATGCTGATTTCCAAGGCCTCCTTTTCCACCTTTCAAGATGACCTGACGTCTGTTGTCTCCAGACATATCGGCAATGACCTTGCCTGACTCAGCCTCTTTGATGACAGTCCCTTCAGGAACTTTCAATACGATATCATCAGCGTCTTTACCATGGCATCTCTTCTTTCCGCCTGGTTCACCGTCTTTCGCTGCATATTTTCTGCGGTGTCTGTAATCCTGAAGAGTATTCAATCCTTCGTCTACTTCAAAGATTACATCTCCGCCACGACCACCGTCACCGCCGTCCGGTCCGCCGTTGGGAACATATAATTCTCTTCGGAAACTGACGTGTCCATCGCCACCTTTTCCGGATCTGATCGATATTGTCGCTCTGTCTGCAAACATGTTCTTTCTCCTTTTTTATAATAAAATGCTGTTTTATGATAAAGAAAAAAGATGCTGCACATAACTAACAACTAGCATCAGTTATATTGCAGCATCTTTTGCTCATTCTTAATTATGCTACTGGATAGATAGAAACCTGTTTCTTATCTCTTCCTTTTCTTTCAAATCTTACAACGCCATCAACGAGAGCGAATAATGTATCATCTCCGCCACGTCCTACGTTAAGACCTGGGTGAATCTTTGTTCCACGCTGTCTGTAAAGGATATTACCAGCTTTTACAAACTGTCCGTCAGCTCTCTTAGCACCAAGTCTCTTAGACTCGGAATCTCTACCGTTCTTTGTAGAACCAACTCCTTTTTTATGAGCAAAAAACTGAAGATTTAAGTTCATCATGGTTGTTACACCTCCTCGAAAGTTAAATCAATATATTCTTCGTAGTTCTCGTCATCAGCCATTCCTTTGAGTCCGAGAATCATCGTGTTCAGAAGAAGTCCGGCTTCTTTAGAAGGATTACCTTCCAGATGCCAGGAAATCATGCCTGTCTCTTCATCAGAAAATACAGAAAATGCATCTTCTGTATAAAGTTCAATTGCATTCATCGTATTGATAATCAATACCGATGCTGCTGCACACACAATATCCTGTCCTGGATCTGCATATTCAGCATGTCCCTCTGTCTGAAATCCTGTACATTCTTCCTTCTCATTTTGATAAATGACTACATGAATCATGGATAATCTCCAAAAATTAATTATGCATTAATCTTCTCGATCTTAACTGCAGTGTACTGCTGTCTGTGACCGTTTTTCTTATGGTATCCAGTTTTTCTCTTATACTTGTAAACGATAACTTTTCTTGCTTTACCGTTCTCAACTACAGAAGCTTCAACTGTTGCACCTTCAACAGTCGGATTACCAACCTTTAATCCGTCGTTGCTTACTGCGAGCACCTGGTCGAAAGTATAAGTCTCTCCAGCCTCAACACCAAGCTTCTCTACTTTAATGATATCGCCTTCAGCTACTTTGTACTGTTTACCACCTGTTGCTATAATTGCGTACATATGGCACCTCCTATTATCATTACTCGCCAATTACGGTGTCTGCAAAATAATTTTGCAAGACTTTAAAACCTCATTGTGCGGCATACCTTTGTATATTAGCATATGATTTTTCAAAAATCAAGTCTTTTTTCAAAAATTCAAAAATAATTTTCAACGCTTATCAAAAACTGCAGAACCGTTCACAATTAATGTGTAATTATAATCCCAGTAATTTTACTGCTGTCCCAGCAAAAATCTGATTTCGTTCTTCCTCTTCCAAAGGCATTTCCTTCAAAATCTCTACAAACTTTTTCTGATCTGCCCACGGAGAATCAGTTCCAAACACAATCCTGTCTGCACCGTGTTCGCGTACCATACGAAGAAACTGTTCTTGCGGCATACGGTCAAGAATCACACCTGTATCAAAATAAACATTTCTTCCAACCAGCCGCTCTTCCACCTCACTCCAGAGCTCATTACCACCCATGTGTGCAAGCACTAGTTTCTCTGGTTCCACTTCATTCAATACTTCTTCTGCCATGGCCGGCGTGCAGTGTATATTATCCGGACACTTCGGATCTTGACCTGCATGCACGCTGATTATCAGTCCAAGCTCAGTAGCATAGGAAATAATTCTCTTATAACGGATATCGTTAAAATAAGTATCCTGATAATCCGGATGAAGTTTGATTCCTTTCATGCCCATATCCTGGATCTGTTTCAGTTCTTCTTTATAATTCTCACTTTCCGGATGCAGACTTCCAAAAGAAATGAGTGTCCCTTCCTGAAAATGTGTTGCAAATTCATTGATTGTATGAAACTGACCTGGTCTGGTTGCAATCGGAAGCACGATAGAATGATCAATACCTGCCTGTTTTGTAGATTCTTTTAGCCCTTTCCATGTTCCATCGGTAAACGGATTCATGTCACCGCCTGTCTTTGACAGGAAATCAATCGTTCTTGCAGCAATTTTATCCGGAAACATATGCGTGTGAAAATCTATGATCATAGTTTCTCCTCTAAATTCTTGTATTTACAAAAATGTCATAAATTGCTTTAATTGCTGCATCAAAATCGTGATTTCTCACACCAATGATAATATTCAGCTCACTGGAACCCTGATCGATCATCTTTACGTTAACATTTGCATGTGCCAGTGCTGAGAATATTCTTCCGGAAGTTCCTCTTGTGGCACGCATACCGCGTCCTACAACCGCGATCAGCGCAAGATCTGATTCCAGTTCCAGGAAATCCGGTTCAACTGCACGATGGATTCCCGCAATCACTTTCTGCTCTCGCTCAGCAAATTCGTCCTGATGAACGAAGATTGTCATAGTGTCAATTCCAGATGGCATATGTTCAATAGAAATTCCATTATCTTCAAATACTGTCAGAACTTTACGACAGAACCCTACCTCTGAGTTCATCATGGCTTTTTCAACTGTAATGGAGGCAAAATCCTTCTTACCAGCCACACCAGTGATTGTAAATCTCGGTTTCTGGCATGTTGCTTCAACAATCAGAGTTCCCTTGTCTTCCGGAGCATTAGTATTCCGGATGTTGATTGGAATTCCTTCTCTTCTTACAGGGAAGATTGCGTCTTCATGAAGAACTGTTGCACCCATGTAAGACAACTCACGAAGCTCTCTGTAAGTAATCACGTCGATTGCCTTTGGATTCTTGATAATACGCGGATCTGCAATCAGGAAACCTGATACGTCTGTCCAGTTCTCATACATATCTGCATGTACTGCTCTTGCTACGATAGAACCTGTAATATCAGATCCTCCTCTGGAAAATGTATGGATTGTTCCGTCCGGATTAGATCCATAGAATCCAGGAATGACTGCCCGCTCTGTATGCGCCAGTCTCTCGGACAATACTTCGTTTGTCTTCTCAGCGTCAAATTCTCCTTCTTCATCAAAGAAAATGACTTCAGCTGCATCAATAAATTCATATCCCAGATAAGCTGCCATGATAATACCATTCAGATATTCTCCTCTGGAAGCAGCGTAATCTCTCCCGATCTTTTTACTGAAGTTTTCCTGAATCGTCTTAAATTCATCGTCCAGAGAAATCGTAAGCTCCAATCCATTAATAATAGAATCATATCGATCTTTGATAACTTTCAGGATTTCTTCAAAATCCTCTTCTCTGTCATCATCTAAAATTGCCTGTCCGTAACATTTATACAAAAGGTCTGTCACTTTTGTGTCACCAGAATGACGCTTTCCAGGCGCTGACGGAACCACATAACGTCTTGTCTCTTCTTTTCGGATAATAGCTCCTACTTTTTTGAACTGAGCAGCACTAGCCAGTGAGCTTCCTCCGAATTTTACGACCTTTATCATCTTTTTTGTATTCCTCCACATAACATAATCTAGTAATGCTGAATAATTTATCATCTTATGAAAAAACTATCTTCTGATATATTACATTATTTTTCAAGCATCTGCAATGGAATATCTGTATTAAATACGACTCCATTTATGCCCACCTTTCGTGCACCTTCCACATTTTCAGGTCTGTCATCAAAGAACAGTGCCTGTTCCGGAACGATTTTATAACGCTTAAGAAGTATCTCATAAATTTTTGGATCCGGCTTCATACATTTCTCCTTCCAGGAAAATACCCCTCCGTGAAATGTTTTCAAAAAGCTTAATTGCTCCTCTGACTGACAGTACATTTCGTCAGAATAATTGGACAGATAGTACATTTTCATTCCTTTTTCACGAATATACGAAAGCCAACGTTCTGTTACCGGATACGGGACAATGGACGCGCCAAATCCTTCGAACACTTTGCGGATATCTCCCTCAATCTCCGGATCATTTTCAATAAACGAGTCAAGCCACTCCTGTGTCGTGTAAAGTCCGGAATCACCTTTATCCCAGTCATCACTGCGAAATACTGCATCTGCCACACGGTCAAACATCGCACCTTCATAACCAAGATCATGAAGATAGTCCTCCCACGCAAAATGTATCAATACATTTCCAATATCAAAAATTACGGTATCAATATTTTCTGTCAGGTAATTATCCATAATTGTCTCTCCTTCTTTCAAGAATGCCTCGGCATTCTCGCAAAAAATCCTCTGTTAATCTTTATGAATAACATCAGCAAACTGTGCGTTTGCGGCTTTTGCAAGATCTTCAGGCAACAAAGTCAATTGCATGCCCAGCTTTCCACCGCTGACATGCATATGCTCCAGTTCTTTTGCATCTTCCTGGATCACTGTCGGGAACTGTTTCTTCATTCCGATTGATGTACAGCCTCCCCGCACATATCCAGTCACCTTTGTCAATTCTTTCAGATGAAGCATCTCCAGTGATTTTTCACCTACAACTTTTGCAGCCTTCTTAAAATCGATTTCTTCCTCGATAGGAATAACAAAGACATAATGCCCACCGCTTTTTCCTGTTGTTACCAGTGTCTTGTATACATATTTATGATCATACCCTAACTTATCCGCAGTCTCAATACCGTCTGAAAATTCATCACATTCATATTCTTCATATTCATATGGAATCTTCATACGATCCAACATACGCATGGCATTTGTCTTTACTTCTTTTTTACTCAAGTCAATCACTCCTTGTCTTATTGAACAAAGAATGCGCCTCGGCACATTCTCGCTGTAAAAAACACGTCAAACTACTCTTTCTAACTAAGAACAGACCATCGGTGTCCCAAGTGCCTCAAGGGGCACCAGTTTTCCAGCCTCGTCCCTTGCATATACATCGAGGCGATTATAGAACAACGGTACATCTTCCTGCCCAATATATTTCAGAAATGTTTCCATTACAAGATCTGGTTTCAAGTTCTGTTCGCTACCGGTTGCCAGATATAGATATATATATTCTTCCTTTATTTCTGACCCGTAAATCATCGGCTTAATATCAACTTCTTTTTCGCTCTTCTTTGTCTTCTTCCAAACCAAAATCTGCTCCTGACTTAAGAACTCCTCCCAGGATTCTTTCCATTCAGACGGAATATTTCTTCGAACATCAGAACTCTTTCCTGATTCCAGTAAAAACACCTGATAATCGGAGGCTGCCGTAATCGTCATACCACTGGCCTTTTTCTCCTCGGAAATCTGCACCATACTTACCATCTCAATTCCTTCTACGCTGACTGCATTCATTCGGGCCACCGCTTCTTTTGAATCAATCGGCTCTGTCAATTCAATATCCAGATATTCTCCATCACTGGTAAGGCCGATTCCTAGTGGCTGAGCAAATGACATGATCATATGCGGACTGTATCCGCCGCTGAACGCGATCGGTATGTCTGCCCGCCGCATCACTTTTTGAAAGAAACGCATAACATCCAAATGTCCGATAAATTTCATACATCCGTATTTTCGAAATTTAATTCTTGCCTTCAACACAGACACCTCCTCCCCATCTTGCGGCACCACAGCCGGAACACTGCATTCTGCAGTTCGGTGTTACTTCTCCTTTCATAGCTTTGTCCCATTCTTTTCTCAAGAATTTTTTCGTAACACCAATATCAATGAAATCCCACGGGAACACTTCATCTTCATAGCGTTCTCGTAAATTGTAAAATCCAATATCAATTCCAGTATTTTCAAATGCCTGCATCCATTTATCATTGTCGAACTGATCACTCCAGGAATCGTAAATAGATCCCAGACGATATACTTCCTCAATCAGTTTTCCGACCTTTCGGTCGCCTCTGGCAAGGATACCTTCCAGAACAGTCACTTCTGCATCATGCCAGTTGTACTTCAGACTCTTACGGTTGAGCTGATCTTGAAATGCATGTTTCACAATGGCAGCTCTTGCAATATATTCTGTATTTTCATACATCGGCGCCCACTGGAATGGAGTGAACGGTTTCGGAATAAAGAAAGAACTACTGGCTGTGATCTGACATTTTCCATTGCGCTGATCCTTTGGAATCTCATAGTAGCGTCTCGCAATTTTATCTGCCAGAACCGCAATCTCTTTCATATCTTCTTCAGTTTCCGTCGGAAGTCCAAGCATAAAGTAAAGTTTTACCTTGTTCCAGCCCCCGTCAAATGCCTGACCTGCACCACCGAGGATATCCTCTTCCGTAAGTCCTTTATTAATCACATTCCTCATTCTCTGGGAACCAGCCTCCGGTGCAAATGTCACACTACTTTTCTTAATATCCTGGACACGTTCCATAACATCCAGAGAAAAGGCATCAATTCGAAGAGACGGCAGAGAAATATTGATCCCTTTTCCTTTGAATTCGTCGATCAGGAAGTTTACAAGCTCCTTTAGCTGACTGTAATCACTGGAACTTAAGGAACTAAGTGAAATCTCTTCATGCCCGGTGCTCTTTAACATCTTATAAGCATACTGTTTCAAAACCTCTACATCTTTTTCTCTGGTCGGACGGTACAACATTCCTGCCTGACAGAAGCGGCAGCCTCGGATACAGCCACGCTGGATTTCAAGTACAACACGGTCCTGCGTCGCACGAATAAATGGAACGACCGGATTCTCCGGGTAGACAGCCTCACTCATATCCATTACAAGCTGCTTCTTGATCTTTTCTTTTGCATTTGGATGATTCGGTACAAATGAATCAATCGTGCCATCTTCTTTATATGTTACATCATAGAACGCCGGAACATAGATACCTTCTACCTCTGCAGCTTTTGCCAGATAATCCCATCTGCTTCCACCATTTTTCTTATTTTCTTTGTAAATATCTAAGAGCTGGTCATAAACCGTTTCTCCTTCACCGATATAAAACATATCAAAAAATTCTGCAATCGGTTCCGGATTATAGGTGCAAGGACCGCCGCCAATTACAATTGGATCATCCTCCGTCCTTTCTTTCGCGTGAAGCGGAATTCCACTCAGATCCAGAATCTGCAAAATATTCGTATAGCACATTTCGTACTGGATTGTAATACCAAGAAAATCAAACTCTTTCACTGGATCCTGAGATTCCAATGCAAAAAGAGGAATATGTTCCTCGCGCATCACCTTGTCCAGATCTACCCACGGAGAATAGACACGCTCACACCACACATCCTCACGGCGGTTGAACATGTCATAAAGAATCTGGATGCCAAGATGGGACATTCCAATTTCGTAGACATCCGGAAAACACATAGCGAACCTGACATCTACCTTTTCCGGGTCTTTCATGACCGAATTATACTCGCCTCCGATATAACGGGCAGGTTTCTCGATTTTTAGTAATATTTCATCGTTTAAAGCAAGTTTTCTCATTAAATCTCCTCGATTCTTTATGCAATATACACAAAGAAATTCTTACTGTTTTTTCTTGTAAAATCATAAATTTTCGTTGTTTTTTTAACTGTTTTTTTGCTGTATTTTAGTCTATTCTAGGGTGAAAATCGTAAATTACTACAAAACTTTCAAAATCCTAAACACTGACTGACGTTTAGTAATGGTTAACAATATATAATAATATATGGTAATCAGATAATAGTCAATTAAATTCGATTGCATATTTTTCCACATATTATTCACTATCAGTTACATCCAGGATTTCCTGTCAAATCTTAGCATAACCTACTGTTACCCATGCACTTTTCTCCTCGCAAAATAAAAGCAAATAACTTGCATCGCAATTGTAATGAGCCATGATGCCGGATATGAAATAAACAGAAATGCCAGCGAACGGTGAGCCGGGAACAACCAGAACACCCATACAATTCTTGTTCCCACTGTACCAATAACGGATAAGATCATCGGTACTGTTGAACGATCCATACCACGGAGTGCCCCTGGAAAAAGATCCATAATTCCGCACAGGAAATATGTCACGGTGGTATATGCAAAAATTTCTATACCACAACGGATTACTTCCGCCTCTTCTGTATATAATCTCAGAATCTCTGCTCCAAATAAATAAACTCCGCCTCCTAATACAAGCGATACGACAACCGTCAGAATCAGGCAATCCATCAATATCTTATCCATACGTTTCAGTTTTCGCAGTCCATAGTTCTGACTGGTAAAGCTCATACATGCCTGTGTGATCGCATTGACAGAGACATATAAGAATCCAAAAATATTATTTGCTGCTGTATATCCGGCCATAGTCGTTGAACCAAATGAATTCACCGAAGATTGAAGCAATGCATTTGAAAAATTAATTACAGTACTTTGAATTCCAGCCGGAATTCCAACCTGGCAGATTGGTTTCAGATATTCCTTCCGTATCTTCAAGCGGGAAAATCGTAACTGGTAGCTGCTCTTAGTTCTGTATAAACAACCAATTACCAGTACACAGGAAATAAATTGTGAAGTCACCGTTGCAATTGCAACTCCTGCCACGTCCAGATGGAATACAATAACAAGCAACATATTTAAGCATGCATTGACCACTCCGGAAATAATCAGGAATATCAGCGGCCGTTTCGTATCTCCGACAGCTCTTAATATGGCTGCGCCGTAATTATAAAGCATAAAAAAAGGCATACCCATGAAATAAATTCTCATATACAACGTTGCCTGATCAATAACATCAGAAGGGGTACCCATAATCTCAAGCGCAAGTCTTGAAAAAAATAATCCCACAAAAATCATAATAATTCCACTGATCAAAGCAAACATCATCGCTGTATGAACGGTCTCGGACATCTCTTCATGCTTTCCCGCCGCATAATATCGGGCAGCTAATACATTTGCACCAAGAGAAATACCAATAAATAAGTTTGTAAAAAGATAAATAAGCGCTGTCGTTGCCCCTACTGCCGCAAGAGACTGGCTTCCACTGAATCTTCCTACGACTACAATATCCACCGCATTGAACATTAACTGCAGCATACCGGATAACATCAATGGCAATGCAAATGATATTAACTTGTCCATGATTGATCCATTACACATATCAATCTCGTATTTGTTTTCCCTGCTCATAATTTTCTTCCTTTTTATTATCCTCTATATGAAAATAAACGCCTGTGTTTTTAGCTCAGAAAAGACAGCAAAGCATGATTTCATTACTTTACTGTCTCTCATTTTGCAATTCATAATAAATCTTCAAAAAAAATCCTTACTTCACCAGATATACAGAGGCATTTGCCACACCAAGCGCCTCTGCCTCTTCATGGCTGTTCACATAGATATCAATGTGATTCTGCTTAATCGCTCCACCACAGTCTTCTGCTGTAAATATATGTCCTCCGATGATAACTTTTGTTCCGTATGGAATGACACTTGGATCAACTGCAATGGTTCTTCCTTCTGCCACACGGCTTCCTGTTGCTGTAATTCCATCTGCTTTATTACAACACTTTTCGCATGCGCAGTAGTATGTAATCTTAAAATTTCCAAGACATGTACCATACATATCTGTCGTTGCATTGACTTCTCCAATGCCTCCATCAACAACTACCTCATTATCTTCCAATATACGAGTTGCCCACACTGCATTTTCCGTATTGACAGTGCCACTGATAATTCCGGCTTTCGTGTTGGCTGCCTCAATCGTTTTTCCATCGCCAGCATACATGACTACATGGTAAACATGTCCTGCTTTTGCGTAGAAAATCAGATCTCCCGGCTGGGCATCTTCCACAGGAATCTGTGTCCCATACTGACTCTGATCTTGTGCAACTCTTGGAAGTTCATATCCGTATGCCTTATAAATCTGCTGCACAAATCCAGAACAGTCTGCCCCTTCTGTCAAACTGGTTCCTCCCCAGACATATGGATTACCTATAAACTGAGAAGCATATTCCAAAATAGATTCTCGAACTGCTCCATTCGGAGTTCCTTCTTTTGTAGACGTAAGTGTATAGTAAAGTGCCTGATTCTCTTCTGGCGATATAATTTCTTCTGCAGTCTGATAGTGATCCTCACCTGTAATCTCCACCTGTGTGGTTACTTCATCTCCAGTATTCAGATATTGTCTTGCCACAAATCCACGCACATCTGCGGACTCCACATATACCCAGTCAGAATCCGCATCTGCAAGCACATAACAAAGCGCTCCCTGATTCATCGTTCCCACGATTCTGGATTCTGTACCTTTGCCCTCACGTACATTCAGCATCGTCGCATTTACCGTCGCATAATTCTTTTCTGCAACAGTTTGATTTACCGTTGCACGCAGATACGTATATGCCTGATTTTCCAGTGGTGAAACTAATGTCTGGGCAATTGCTGCCGTTCCTTCAATTCCAGTATATTCAGTCCCATTCTCTGCTGCAGTTTTCTTTGCTTCTTTTTGATAAACTTCCAAAAGTTTCTGCGCTGCATTGCTGGTATAAACTTCTGATGCTTTCACAAATCCTCTGACATTACCGGACTCTACGTAAAGCCAGCCATTTTCTTCTTCTTTTAAAATGTAAAGAAGACCATTCTTATCAAGTTTACCAATGTAACGAACCTGCTCAGCATTCTGATCTGTTACATTCTCGTTTAGCGTCACATCGTCTTCTGTCTGTTGCTGTTCGGTAATAGGCTCTGCGTGAATTGCTGCTTTTTTATTCTGCTCTGCCTTTTCGTAAATGGCATTTAACTTTTTTGCTTCTTTTTTCGCAGCCTTTTTATCTGCTTTCAAAGACTCATCTGATGTGTCAACGGTTCCATCTATTCCTTCCGGAATGGATTCTCTGACATACAGATCATCCTTTGCAAATGCATAAGTTCTCGCAACTGTCCAAAATCTGAAATCATCAATAATCTGTGGAAGTTTTACAATCTGCTGCCTGGAAATTAAATCTTCATTACTTGCTGTTTCTGTATTCTCAGTTTGAACCGCTTCCTCCTGATTAGCTTGCCCATTCTGATCTGTCTCTGTATTTTCTATATTGTCAGCAGGAGTTTCCGGTTCATCCGGCTCACTCGGTGTTGTCGGCGCTTCCGGCTCACTCGGTTCTGCCGGTATTTCCGGTATTTCCGGTTCACTCGGTTCTGTCGGTGTTGTCGGTATTTCCGGTTCGCTCGGTTCTACGGGTGTTCCCAGTTCTGTTACTCGTTCTCCGGTTGTCGGATCTACCTTCTGTCCAGTCGTCACATCTTTCAGAAACTTATCGGTGTCCAGCTTCACCTCATTGCGCTGAATCATTCTAAGTACTACTTCAGATACTTTTACTAAAGTTTCTGAACCATCGACTTTTTTAGCCAGTACATTTTGTACCCCTGCCTGTTGTTCCATCGTACTGTCAGATATATTATCATCTGCAAGTACTGAAATCGGTGTGCCAAATGTCATGCCAACTGCCAGAATCCCTGCCAATGTCTTTGTTCCTTGTTTTTTTATAATGTTTGTCCTTTTAGCTTTCACAAGTTGTCCCTTCTTAACTATTGAATAATATTCAAGAATGCCTCGGCATTCTTGCTGCGAGGTGCGCGTCATGCAATTGCATGACATACTTCTACTGCGCACCTCTGCAATCCCGCCGGAGGCTATATCAGCTGGGGGATTGACTCCCCCACTGATACAAGCTTGTTTCTCACCACCTATAAAGGTGGAAGTCATCTCCCAGCTGATATATTATACAGATTCTTTCTTTAACACCTTATGATTTCAATTACTCTTCTTGCTACTCTTTTTAGAACTGCTGTCACTTTTCTTTGAGTTGTCTGCATCAGATGTTGCTTCATTCTTCGCATCAGATGTTGAACTGCTGCTTGTATCTGTCAGGGCTGAGCCGCTACTCTTATACTTTTCTACATCTTTTGCCCAGAAATCAACATACTTCTCACCGTTCTGTAATGCAACGCCTTTTGCCTTTGCCATCTCTGAAACTGTCACGAGCTGATAGCCTGCTTCTTCAAGTTTTGGAATCAAAACAAGTGCCGCATCAATAGATTCTGTATGGATATCATGCATCAGAATAACATCTCCATCCTGTACATCATTCATAACCGTATCAATGCTTGACTGCGCATTTCTTGTCTTCCAATCCAGGGTATCAATACTCCATAAAATCATTGGCAGTCCTACAGAAGATCTTACCGTATCATTGATTGCACCATAAGGTGGTCTCATGACGGTTGCCGTGGATCCTGCTGCCTGTTGGATCAGATCGTTCGTTGTACCAATCTGATTTGCGATCTTATCTGCACTGAGCTTTGTAAGCTGCGGATGGTCATAAGAATGGTTTCCTAATTCACAACCAGTTTCTTTCATCTTCTTTACAAAATCTTCTTTTCCCGGAATATTCTTTCCCTGCATAAAAAATGTTGCATGTGCATTATACTTCTCTAACTGAGCCAGAAGCTCTCCGGTTCGTTCTCCCGGTCCGTCATCAAATGTAAGCGCCACCATCGGTTTACTCGCATCAATATTGACATCTCCTTTTGATTTCAGTTTACCTTTTTTGGAAAATGTACATTTTACAAGACCTACCTGAACTTCTCCGGTCGCCATAATTCCACTATTGTCAAAATAATAATCATCATCTTCAATGGTCTGCCAGCCAATGACTGCCGCACCATTATCCCCTAGATAATATGTTCCGTCATCAGTTTTCTTCCATCCGGTCTGCATAACACCGTCTTTATTGAAGAAATATGTTGCATTATTGATGGTCTGCTTTCCGGCTACTTTATTACCATCTGCATCAAAATAATAAGTCTTACCTTTGGAAACCACAAAATCATTCATTACATATGTACCATCGTACTTCTTAAACTTGTCTCCATCCCATGTTCCCGTTGGATTTGTCACAACAAATGTACCGTCTTCAACTGTCAGTCTGACTTTATGTTTCCATTCATTCTCCAGCTTTTTCTGGATATCGGAATTCATCTTAATCGTGATCTTGTATTTTCCTTCTGTATCAGTCTTGGCATCTGTGGAAATCTCATAATTCTTTCCAGCTCTCAGTTCATTGATGAAATCTGCAACACTGTAACCCTTTTTCTTATCCAGCCATACTTTGGCAGCTTTTTTCTCGTCCTCTGATGTTGCCGTAGCCGTAAGATTTACCGGATCCTGACTGTTCTGTTGTATTTCAATCTTATCTGCTTTGAGCGTAACTTCAGTCTTAACACCAATCACTCCGGCAAACTTTAATATTCCGGTCAAGACCAGACATGCAAGTACTAAACAGGCTGCCAAAATCAGGATTTGATTCCTCTTCTTTCTCTTTCGGTGGTTTTTAAGGCTTTCATGTCTTTTACTTCTGCTATCATACCCTTTCAAATCATCCGATTTTTTCTTCGAATGGTTTCCATGGATTCTTCTATTCTCATGAGAAATCCAATCATCGTCATCGTCATAGTCAGAGTACCTCTCCGAATCTTCTGCTTCTGTTCCGTAATCTATATAATCATCGTCCAGATTATAATCTTCATCCAGATCATAGTCTTCATAGTCTTCATCGTCATCTAATCCGCTGTCTTCATCGTCCAGATCATAGTCTTCACCAAAAGCATATCTCTGATCTTCATCTATATTAAATTCATCTTCATCTCGAAATTTACTCATAGGTATTCTTTCTCCACTTTTCCTTTTCTTATTCTCAGTTAAGTATAGCTCAGTTCGACATTTTTCTCAACGGGATAGTTATTAGGAATTTCTTAAGGTTTTGTTACAACTTATTACAACCTGTTACAATGATTTCCAAATTTCCTGAATATCCGTATCTTTTGTAATTTCATTGGCTATATCACTGCTGCTCATATGAAATACTTCCTGTTTTTGTTTATCCATTGTTAAAAATGCAGCAAAAATCAATGCACACAAAAAAAGGCGGATTCCAAATGTTCCGCCTTTTGTATCTTCATTTATATCCTCTTGTGACTTTCCATACAGGTAATGATATGCATTTGCATATCTTGGGTGTACTGCAGGTATCGTCCTTCTATCATTATACAGAGCCCTTGTCTGCTCCAAAAGCTCCTGCCTGCGTCTTTCTGCATCATTCATAGCTTCCTCCACCTTATTCATTATTGAACATTTATCGCTTTCTTAAATCTATGAACTTACTTATGCACCTATACCTGCAAGGAATCTATTTCTGCAATAACTGATTTGTAATATCTTCCCATGTAATTCCTTTTTCCACCATCAGTACCATAGCATGATAAAGGAAATCTGCCATTTCCGTTTTCAATTCTTCCGGATTTGGATTTTTGGAGGCGATCACAATGCCGGTTGCTTCTTCTCCAATCTTCTTCAGGATCTTATCCTGTCCCTGTTCAAAGAGATAATTTGTATAAGACCCCTCCTTTGGATTATTTTTTCTGTCAATAATTGTCTGGTAAACATGTTCGAACACCTGTACCGGGCTCTTCTCATTATTATCACTTCCAACAATAGGCTGGAAGAAACAAGTTGGATTTCCTGTGTGACAAGCTGCTCCCACCTGATCGACTTTTGCAAGGAGCGTATCCAGATCGCAATCTATTGTCAGTGACTTCACATACTGAAAATGTCCGCTTGTCTCTCCTTTCAGCCAAAGCTTCTGTCTGCTTCTGCTGTAATAAGTCATGCGCCCGGTCTTAACCGTCTGGTTAAATGCTTCTTCATTCATATACGCCAGCATCAGCACTTCTCCTGTCTGGTAATGCTGTACGATGACCGGAAGAAGCCCCTGCGGATTTTTCTTAAACTGTGAGAACTCCATAATACTTTCAAATGAAGTCATCTGAATATCTTCTTTTTCGCAGAGTTCTTTAAAATCATTAAAATTCATTTCCGGCTGACTGATATATCGTCCAGACAGACCTTTGACTCCTTCGGATTTTAAAATTTTAAATAATTCCAGTTCTTCCATCGTATCAGTCACAATGACACATGGAATGTCTGTAACTGCCACAACAGAGTTCAGATCCAGTCTGTGCATAAAAATCAGTTGGCTGCAATTATCTTCAATCAAATGCTGATTCTTGAACAATCCGTCAAAATCATCTAACGAAACTGCAACCTTCTCTTTTCCGAAACGTTCAGCCGCTTTTGCCATCATCTCAGCACTGTCCGGTTTTGAAAAATTCAAAATCACTCGTTTAGCTCCGGAATACAGGATTCTCTGTACATCTTCCATACGTTTGATGTTGCCTCCTGCTACCATTGGAATACTGATCACATTATGAATCTGTCTGAGAAGATTTAAAGATGCCTCGTGATCATCATCAGAATCTGATAAATCAAAAATCAGAAGTTCATCTGCCCCGCGGTCGCTGTAGTGCTTCGCGAGCTCTACTACATTATCTGCCAGTACTTCCCGGTCATTAAACCATTTTATCGCTTTCCCTCCTGCAATATAAATACATGGGATTAATTTTCTGTAACTTATCATAATTAAGTTTTATTCTCTCCTTTTACAGGCTTCCTTTCGTTGTCCACGCCTCATCAATACGCGGTTCTCTCATTGTCGCCATGTCAAGAGCCTTACCAAAGCTCTTGAACAGGGCTTCTGCCATATGGTGATTATTCTCTCCATCCATAATTTTCAGATGAATATTCATCATTGCACTGTAAGATATGGCATAGAAGAATTCTTTGATCATTTCGGTATCCAGCTCACCGACATTCTCTACCGTAAATTCTGCATCATATTTCAAATATGGACGTCCGGAAAGATCTACTGCACACAGTGCCAGTGTCTCGTCCATCGGAAGAATCATATGCCCGAACCGCTTGATTCCGGCTTTATCTCCTACCGCTTCCAAAATTGCCTGTCCGATTACGATTCCGGTATCTTCTATGGTGTGATGACAATCCACATCCAGATCTCCATTGACCTTTACGGTAAGATCGAACAACCCATGTCTTGCCATTCCGTCCAACATATGATCAAAAAATCCAATTCCAGTATCGATCTGATTGTTCCCGGTTCCATCAAGATTCAGTGTTACTTCAATGTCAGTTTCTTTTGTTGTACGTTTCTTTGTTGCTATTCTTGCCATATCTTTCAAGCCTCCTTATTTCTCAAAACGAACTTTAATTGAATTTGCATGTGCAGTTAAGTGTTCAGCTGTAGCAAATGCTTCAATATCCTCGTGGATCGCACGAAGTGCATTTTCAGAATAAGATATTATACTTGATTTCTTAATAAAATCATCTACGGAAAGTGGTGAGAAGAATTTTGCAGTTCCATTTGTCGGAAGAACATGGTTCGGTCCGGCAAAATAATCTCCCAGTGGCTCACTTGCGTACTCTCCGATGAAAATAGCTCCGGCATTACGGATTTTTGTCATGACATCAAATGGATTCTTTGTCTGGATTTCAAGATGCTCGGAGGCAATCTCATTTGCTGTCTCAATTGCCTCATCCATCGTATCTGTAACCAGTATGTATCCATAGTTATCGAGAGATTTCTGAATAATCTCACCACGGGATAATTCTTTTATGAACTTGTCAGTCTCATCAGAAACTTTCTTGGCAAGTTCTTCGCTTGTTGTTACAAGGATTGCTGAGGCGAGTTCATCATGTTCTGCCTGTGACAGAAGGTCTGCTGCCACGAATCTTGGGTTTGCAGTCTCGTCTGCAATAACAAGAATCTCACTTGGTCCGGCAATGGCATCAATACTTACATAACCATAAACTGCTTTCTTTGCAAGTGCCACATAAATATTACCAGGTCCTACGATTTTGTCAACTTTTGGTATGCTCTCAGTTCCATAAGCAAGTGCTCCGATTGCCTGTGCTCCGCCAACTTTATAGATTGCATCTGCTCCGGCCTCTTTTGCTGCCACCAGTGTAGTCGGTGTTACCTTTCCGTCTTTTCCCGGAGGTGTCACCATAATAATCTCATCAACTCCAGCTACCTTTGCCGGTACAATGTTCATCAATACAGAAGATGGATACGCTGCCTTTCCACCTGGTACATACACACCTACTCTGTGAAGTGCTGTCACTTTCTGTCCAAGGATCGTTCCGTCCGGTTTGCTGTCAAACCAGCTTGTCTGACGCTGTTTTTCATGATAAGTACGTATATTTGCAAGTGATTTACGGATAATCTCAACAAGCTTTCGATCTACCAGTGCATAAGCCTCTTCAATCTCAGCATCTGTAACTTTGATGTTTCCTGCATTTAAGTCTGCCTGATCAAATTTTTTTGTGTACTCAAACAGAGCCTGATCTCCGTTTGCCTTTACATTTGCGAGAATTTCTGTCACTCCCTGCTCATACTGTCCATAATTGTTCGGGCTTCTCTTTAACAGATCTTCTAAAAGATTTTTTCTGCTGTTTTCATCTAACTTCTGTATTCTCATTGCCGTTCTTCCTCCTATATTCAAGGCTCCTGTTATCATCTTACATGTCTTTTCGCTTTTTCTGTCCAGAAACCATTTATTATTTTAAATCTGTGTGCGAAGCTTCATCAACAGATTCTTGATCCGCTCGCTTTCCATACGCATGCTGACTGGATTCACAATCATTCTTGCGGAAAGAGGACATACTTCCTCCAGAACTTCCAGTCCATTTTCACGAAGTGTGGAACCGGTCTCCACAATATCGACAATGACCTCAGAAAGTCCAACAATTGGTGCCAGTTCAATGGAACCGTTCAGTTTAATGATCTCCACAGTCTGATTCTTTTTATTATAAAAATAATCTTTTGCAATATTCGGATATTTTGTTGCCACACGGATCAACTCATGATGCTGTAAAAGCGGCGCTGCATCCTTATATCCGCAGACACACATTTTACATTTTCCATAGCCAAGATCCAGAACCTCGTGGACTTTACGCCCTTCCTCTAAAATGGTGTCCTTTCCTACAACTCCAATATCAGCTGCACCATACTCTACATAGGTCGGTACATCTGGTCCCTTTGCCAGAAAGAAACGAAGCTTCAATTCTTCATTGGTAAAAATCAGCTTTCTGGAATTCTTGTCCTTCATCTCTTCGCAAGTAATACCAATCTTTTCAAACAATTCCAGGGTCTGATTGGCAAGACGCCCTTTTCCGAGGGCAAATGTCAGATATCTCATATAAAAAACTCCTATCGTCAAATTCATAACCCATTTTCAGGGGTTTTCGAATCCGCGTCTGCCAAAGCAGACATTTTATTTGTTATTATTAACTTCCTTTTGTTCTCCGGTCACCAGATTTACCATGGTAATTTCACCGCTTTTCTTAATATATACAAGACTTCCGGCGTAATATTCCTTGCCGAACCGGATATAGTCTTCCAGTCCCTTCTCCGGTGATTTCTTAATCAGTTCTGTGTTCTTTGCCTTCGCCCGAAAATCTTTTGCAAGCCGGATTGCATCTCTTGCACGGCTTTCATCATAAAGAATAATTGCATTCTTTCTTGTATAAACAATGCGGATTTTTTGGCGGATCAGAGCATTCATCAACTCATCAATGACAATGGCAAAGCCGATAGATGCTGATGTCTTTCCAAACTTCTCCAGCAAATGATCATAACGGCCGCCTTTGACTACCGCATCTCCGGTTCCAAATGTATAACCACGGAAGATGATTCCCGTATAATATCCATAATTTCCTGTCATACTCAGATCAAAAGTCACAAACTTCTCGACTCCGTAAAGTGCGAGGATATCATAAATCTTCTCCAGCCGCTTCACAGCCATGATTCCACTGGAATTGGGTGCAATGTTCTTTGCTTTTGCAAGAACTTCCACGCCTCCGACCAGATTTCCAAGAGCTGCAAATGCCTCTTTTGAGCTTCTCTTTACCATAATACTGTCCAGATATTCCTCAACTCCGAAGTAATTGCGGTTGTTGATCAGTTCAATGACCCGCTCCCGTGCTTCTTCGTCCAATGCAGCGTCTTCAATAAGACTTTGGAAAAAGCCAAGATGTCCAACGCTTAATTGAAATTCCTTAATTCCGATTGCCTGCATAGATTCAATGACCATAGCAAGCATCTCTGCATCTGCCTCCACGGAATCATCCCCAATCAGCTCAGCTCCCATCTGGGTCACTTCTCTTAATCGTCCCTGATTGTTGGAATGGTTAATAAATGTATTACCTGTGTAACAAAGCCGTATCGGGAGATCTTCCTCTCCAAATAATGTAGCAGCCACACGTGCGATGGACGGTGTGATATCTGGTCGCAAAAACCAACGTGTTGCAATAAAAAAAAAAAAAATTTGTACAGATCTTTGGACGGTATTGTTCCGATTTCCTTCCGGAACACATCAAAATATTCAAAGGTCGGAGTCTGAATATCATGATATCCAAATAAATGCAGTGTTTTTTTTAGTCGATTTTCCAGTGCCAGCTTCTTTCCGCACTCAACATTATAAATATCCCGGACTCCCTCCGGCGTATGAAGTAGTTTTTCCATAGATCATTCCTCCCGCACTTTAGCGTGCTACCATATTAAAACCTTATTGCATTATACGCATTTCCAGGCACTTTGTCAAGCTTCCTCACGGAGTTCCAAATCCAGATTTATGAAGTCCAGATAAGGAATATAATACCCGTTTTTTGGTTTCATAAAAAATCGTGGATCTAATTCCTCGTAGCGGATACTTTTACGCCCGCCATCACATGCTCTGTTCCAGAAACGAATCATTTCTTCAAATCGCATATAATAAAGTTCGTTCCGTTCAGAATAATAAATCAGGATAAACGCAATTCCATCTTGTTGCTCGAACTGAGTCATAAATGTAATCTGATGCTCATGGATATTATGTAATGGGAATGTATCAGCTACACATTCTTTTGCATCAAAGCACACTGGAATTCCCTGGACTGCTCCAATGTAATCTACCGTACTTCGTTTTTCAAAATACGCCAGTGTGATCTGTTTGTGATCTGCGTCCATGCGCACCGGTGTAATGGGGGTCGGTATCTTCTGAATCAGGGCAAGTCCCTTTTCCAGATAATGGTCGTTGGTCCAATTGACCATCTCTTCTAATGTAGAACCTCTAAGGCCTCTTGAGTTCCATGTTCCCATGCTGTCTCCTTAATAAGTCGATAAAATTTGCCCGGAACACGCGCCTGAAATACATTTTTCGAAAGATTCTCCAAAGGTTTTGGCATCTGCGGAAAATGCAGCTCATAAGAATGTAGCATTTGTGTCTTTACACCATATGACTCATACTGGTGGTTCCAGGATATATTTCCATATTTGTAGTCCCCCATTAACGGGTGTCCGATACTTGCCAGATGTGCACGGATCTGGTGCGTCCGACCGGTGATCAGATGAACCTTTAACAGCGTAAGCTCTTTTTGATAAGCCACTGGCTCATATTCTGTTTCAATGGCTGCTGCCCCTTCCGACATTTTCCGGCTAATCATAACTTTATTCGTTTTCTCATCTTTTTTCAGATATCCACGAATATGTGAAGTTTCTTTAATACAGCCTTTGACCAGACAAAGGTAATATTTTGCAAGGGTTCTTTCTTTAAAAGCTTCCCCCATAATCTGAAGCCCGGCCAGGCTTTTCCCTGCCACGACCATACCGCTTGTGTTTCGGTCCAGCCGGTTGCAGATTCCAGGGTGAAATGTCAGAAGTTCTTCTTTTGTAACAGAACCATTTGACAGAAGATATCCAATCACATATTCCACCAGTGACACATCTTCTTTCTTTGCTTTCTGAGATAACATGCCTGCCGGTTTATTTATAAGCAGGATATTATCGTCTTCATAAATAATCTCCAAATCCTTTTTTACCGGATAAGACTCACTTGCTGCTGCATTTCCTGTAAATTTATCGATTGTCTCCTCTGCAAGAAAAAACTTTATCGAATCTCCGGTATTAAGTTTCTCCTGTCCTGCTGCCTTTTTCCCATTTAATGTAATATTCTTCTTTCTGAGCATTTTATAAATGAAACTTCCAGGCGCTTGGGGAAGATATTTTTTCAAATATTTGTCCAGTCTCTGACCGGACTCATTTTCTTTGATAATCGTCTCTTTCATAATTCTACATACAAGTGGACAAAATCAGTTTCCGGACTGCACGGTCCTCCCGTCCGTTCTCTGTATGTCCCACCTCAACAATATTATTCATGCCCTCCACGCGGCTTAAAAATGCTTTGTAATCGTGGAATATCTTGACCGTCATTTTCTCGTGATGATTTGCATTGAGCATGTCCTTCAAATATCTGGCACATGTTACCTCGTCCGTCTTTGTATTCGACGCATAACCGATGACTGTATGCCCGGAAATCACAATAGCGTCAACCGGCATCACTTTCTCCGGACTTGTAATGACAAGATCATAAACTCTTTTTAAAAGTGACGCTTTTGCCTCGATTTCCTGATAAATATCTTTTTCTATACTCTGATGTGGTGCAATGGTAATAAATTCGACCAGCATCTTTGATGCCGGAAGACACCCGACGACTGCAACTACCGTGAGCAAATTCAGCTTGGTCTTCGTCTGCACATAACCAAGCACGACAAGTGCTATGACAACTGCAAACTCCGCAATCGTTCCGATCAGGTATTTTTCTTTTCTCCATCTAATATAACCAGGCTGTCCCTTTTCTTTTTTCTTCATGCGAACCTCCTATTCTGCAATTTTCTCCATCACTGCCACGATCACACTGTCCGGCACAATTTTTGATGCCACCCAGGCAGCTTTCATGGATAGACCATACACGGAAATCTTTTTGCCTCTCGCGCTGTCGATCAGAGCTTTTCTGACCACGTCTTTCGCATCGGCACGAAATTTCTTTTTCACACTTGCGACTTCTTTTCCGGTATGGTCAAAGAATTCTGTATCCACCGGTCCCGGACACACGGCAGTCACATAAATACCGCTTCCTTTAAGTTCTCTGCCAAGTGCCATGGACAGGCTGTAAACGTAAGATTTTGTCGCTGCATACACTGCAAATCCAGGCTGTGGTCCAAATGCTGCAGCTGATGAAAGGTTCACAATTCTGCTGCCACAATGCATATACGGAAGACAAAGTGCTGTCATTCTTGTCAGTGACCGGCAGTTAAGATCTACCATGCCGGTTTCTTCCTTCCAGCCATACTCGCAGAATGTTCCAATCTTTCCATAACCCGCCGCATTTACGAGCATCCGTACATTGGCGTGGGATTTTCCCAGTGCTATTCCCAGTTTTTTATAAATATAATCCTGGTTCAGATCTCCGTCAAAAATACGCACCGGAACTTTTAATTCCATCTCCAGTTCGTTCAGACGTTCTGCCCGTCTTGCGACGACCCAGATTTCATCCAGATTCTGATAAAGCTTTGGAATCTGCCTTGCAAATTCTCTTCCAAGTCCGGAAGATGCCCCTGTAATCAATGCTATCTTCATCATACTCCTATCACCTCTTGCAGTGTTTACAATTATCACTTTCGCTATTATTATCTGCTCTTTCGGCGTTTATTGTTTCCGCCTCTGTTATTTTTTACATTTTTTGAATTCTTGCAGTTCTGCTTTCTTTTTACTCCAGACATGTCTGACTTGATTTTCCTTGGCTTGATCAAGCATTTCTGGTCAAATCCCACCAGATCCATGCGCCCGGATTTTCTAAGCGCCTCCATGACCAGATCATAATTCTTCGGATCCCGGTACTGGATCAATGCTCTCTGCATTGCTTTTTCATGCGGGTTCTTCGGTACATAAACTGGTTTCATATTTCTTGGGTCTACGCCTGTGTAGTACATACAGGTAGATATGGTGGACGGTGTCGGATAGAAGTCCTGTACTTGCTCCGGCATATATCCAAGATCCCGTAAATGTTCTGCAAGCTCGACTGCTTCCTTTAACGTTGACCCCGGGTGAGAAGACATTAGATACGGCACAAGATATTGATCCATACCAAGACGCTCGTTCATTTTTTTATACCGTTTTACAAACCCCTTATAGACAGAATTCTCCGGTTTTCCCATTTTCTCCAGGACTGCGTCTGATACATGCTCCGGTGCAACCTTAAGCTGCCCGCTTATATGATACTGGCACAGTTCCTTTAAAAATGTATCATCCTTATCTGCCATAACGTAGTCGAACCGGATTCCGGAACGGATAAAAACTTTCTTGACTCCAGGTATTTTACGCAATTTTCTAAGAAGTGCCACGTAATCCCGGTGATCGACCTTCATATTTTTACACGGTTTCGGGAACAGACACTGCTTTTCCTTGCAGACGCCGTATTTTAACTGCTTTTCACAGGACGGTGCACGGAAGTTTGCCGTTGGGCCTCCAACGTCATGAATATATCCTTTAAAATCCTTATCCTTCACCATTTCATTCGCTTCTTTTAATAAGGACTCATGACTTCTCGTCTGCACAATCCTTCCTTGATGAAAGGTCAGGGCACAGAAGCTGCACCCTCCAAAACAGCCACGGTTACTGATCAGACTGAACTTGATTTCTTTGATTGCCGGAACCCCTCCGTCTTTTTCATAACTCGGATGGTAAGTCCTCATATACGGAAGGCCATACACCAGATCCATCTCGTCCTGAGAAAGCGGTTTTGCAGGTGGATTCTGTACAACATAAAGATGATCGCTGTAAGGCTCTACGAGACATTTCCCCGAAAACGGATCTGTATTACAATACTGCACATAAAAACTTCTTGCATAATTGAGCTTGTCCTCTTTCAATTGCTCATAGGATGGAAGAATTGTCGGTTCATAGACACTGTCCAGACTCTTGACCTTACACACGGTTCCCGGAATGTAAGTAATATCTTGAATACTAAGTCCACTATCTAACGCCTCTGCAATTTCAATGATCGAATGCTCACCCATTCCATATGAAATAATATCCGCCCCGGAATCCAATAGCACGGAACGTTTTAATTTATTGGACCAATAATCGTAATGTGCCAGTCTTCGAAGACTCGCCTCGATTCCTCCGAGAATGATTGGTGTCTTTTTATAAACCTGGCGGATCAGGTTGCCATAGACTGTCACCGCATAATCCGGACGTTTTCCCATAACACCGCCTGGAGTATAGGCATCTGTACTTCTACGCCTTTTTGATACAGAGTAATGATTTACCATAGAATCCATATTACCTGCCGATACAAGAAAAGCAAGTCTTGGCTCGCCAAGAACGGTGATGCTGTTCTTATCTTTCCAATCCGGCTGTGCGATGATTCCGACCTTGTATCCATAATCTTCCAGAAGCCTTGTAATAACTGCCGGTCCAAATGATGGATGGTCTACATAAGCGTCCCCTGAAATGTACACAAAGTCCAACTGTTCCCAGCCCCGTTCTTCCATATCCTTTTTACATATTGGTAAAAATCCCTGTGACATCTATAATACCTCACTTGTAGCGTTTAAAATAATAAATTCTTTAATTCTTCTTCGGTCAGCATGCGGTATTCGCCCTCTGCCAGATTATCATCCAGAATCAAGCTGCCCATACGTTCCCGTTTCAGATAAACAACCTCTTTTCCCACTGCCTGGAACATGCGTTTTACTTGATGAAACTTTCCTTCCTGGATGGTCAGACGTATTTCGGATAAATCATCACTTTTTATAATGTCGAGTTTTCCCGGCATCGTGATCTCCGGTTCATCTTCTGTGCCAATATTTACACCTTCTGCAAATTTTTCCGCATCGTCTTTTGTAACGTTCCCCTGCACTTTTGCAAAATAGCATTTATCCACATGATGTTTCGGAGAAAGTAACCGGTGTGCCAGATTTCCATCATTTGTAATTAAAAGAAGTCCCACCGTATCCTTATCCAGACGACCCACCGGGAACAGATCTTTCCGCTTCTGTCCCTTAATCAGATCGATCACGGTCTTCTCGCGTTTATCTTCTGTTGCAGACACTACCCCCGACGGTTTATTCAACATATAGTATACATAAGAGGCATATCCGATTCGTTCACCGTCCAGTGTAACATTTGCTTTTGTCTCGTCCACTTTAAGTTCCGGGCGCTTTTCAATCTCGCCATCTACCTCTACTTTGCCTTTTCGAATATACTGCTTCACTTCCTGCCTGGTTCCTACGCCCATCTCAGACAGGAACTTGTCTAACCGGATCATGAATTCAACCTCCATCCCGGCAGATATTTATTCTTCAAAGTTCCATTAGCAAGCTTTCCCCATCCCAGTGGATAACCATCCACGCAGACCAGATACCAGCCTTTTGCTTTCGTCTCTACCAAATCATCAACATCCAGTGTTTCCCCTTTCAGATAACGGCTCACACGATCATCTTCTAGTGGCAGATCAACAATCTTCTCATAATCATCTTTTTTGAGGGTCATGGCAAAGGCCTGGCTTGGCTCAAACCGTTTTTTCTTAAGTTCTCCAAGTAAAAGTCCGGTACGCAGGAACCGAAGTCCCTTAAGATCAGGAAGTCCTGCCGGCATTACATAGACACGCTCGCCGTGGATATCCAGAAGATCCGTACGGATTTCTTTCTTTACATCATTTAAAAATTCTTCCAGTTCCTCTGGTAATTTCTTCTTTCCTTTTCCACCGATCAGTTCACCTTTCACACGGTCACACGGTTCGCCCTTTTGTACAAGTGCCAGATAATGTCCTTCCCCTTTCATTTTATGTGGGAATATGCGGACAGTATCCGCAAGCGACGGATCCCGTGATTCTGTCACTTCCGGCATCCCCTGAACAAAGCCTTCATATGGCGCAATCTTCAAGATTCTAAATTCCGGATAGGTCTTAAGTAAATGTTCGATGACCTGCTCATTTTCTTTCGGATCAAAAGTACAGGTAGAGTACAGCATCATTCCGCCTTGCTTTAACATACGAGCAGCCTGCAAGATAATGCTCTTCTGAATATTACAGAAAAAGTCCGGCCCATGCTCCTCCCATGCAGATACCATTTTTTTATCTTTTCGGAACATTCCTTCTCCGGAACACGGTGCGTCAATCAGAATCTTATCAAAATACTCTGTAAAATAGTTTTCCATTTTTCCAGGCTCTTCACTTAAAACAAGAACATTGCCAATACCGAACACCTCAATATTTTTCAGAAGTCCCTTGGCTCTGGAATTACTAATATCATTGGCCGCAAGTACTCCTTCCCCCTGAAGCTTTGCTCCAAGCTCCGTAGCCTTTCCTCCCGGTGCCGCACATACATCTAACACCTTGTCTCCCGGTTCCACCGGAAGCCGGTTTGCCGGTGTCATGGCACTTGGCTCCTGCAGATAATAAAGCCCTGCAAAATAATATGGATGTTTAGACGGAGTTACATGCTCCCCGTCATAATAGAATCCATTCTCAATCCAGGGAATCGGCTCGATTTCAAACGGACAGATCTTTTTAAACTCTTCTACGGAAATTTTATTCGTATTTACACGAAGCCCATAATAACGCGGCTCTTCATAACATGTAATATAATCGTCAAAATCTTCTTTCAGAAGATCTCGCATCTTTTTTTCAAAATTCTCTGGCAATCTCATTGATTTTTCTCCTCCAGCGCATAAACATACATAATATAGTATATCATATCTGGGTGTATAACTCTAGAAATATGAATAGATTAATTTTTTATTTTCTAAAAATAAAAGCACTTCATACGGATTAACGCTGATTTCTTTCCCATTTTCATAAAAATAAATTCCAAAATGTAAATGTACGGGAAACTGTCCCACCGTTCCTTCTGCTCCATAACCGCTGTCTCCCATGTACCCAAGCAATTCTCCTGCTCTTACATAATCTCCTATTTTCAGGTTTGTATAAGAGTCCAGGTGTGCGTAGTAGTAATAAGTACCACTATTGCTTATGATACCAATCCGCCAACCCCCTTTTTCAAGCCAGCCCTTATTTTTCACCGTTCCGTCACTGACGCTCACCACCGGATACAGCCCCCGTTTATTTTCAGCCGCCATAATATCTGTTCCTTCATGCACCCGCTTCCCGCCATAATTACGTTCCATATGCCAAGTGTCCACAAAACTTACTTCCAAAGATTTATCCAAATCAGACTCTGGAATCGGGAAATACAAGGCCTCTTTTTCCACATTTTGCATCGCCTGCCTGCATGTTAAAGACAGGTATTTATTCTGACGCAGTTCTTCCGAAAAAAATTTATCTCGAAATTGCTGCGCAGCCAACGTCATCATTCGATCTGTCATGTGTTTTCCGGACGTATATGAAATTGATATTCCAACAGCATCCAGTAGCGCTATCACAAGCAGAATTGCAAACAGCCTCAAGCTTACCTGCCAGGTATACACTTGTTTATTTCTAAGATTCCTGTTTTTCTTCATTTCAGTTTTATTCTCATTTTCCGCACATTTTTCTTCTACTATATGACTATATCAAATGTAAAATAACCCCCATCTCTGCAGATGGTAAAAATAAAAATAGAACATACAGATTCTTTCTCCATATGTTCTACCTTTATATTTTCTTATTTTTCAAACTGCCATGATGTCTGTAGATTTTTTATACTACACACCACATTATCCTATTTTAATTTTGCAAGAATTCCTTTTAAGTATTCCCATGTTCTCTGTGTAGAGGCAATATCCAGCTTCTCATTAAAGGAATGAATATCCAAAAGGTCCGGTCCCATAGATACACAATCCAAATCTGGTTTCTTTCCAAGGAAAAGTCCACACTCCAGTCCGGCGTGAATGGTAGATACAACCGGTTCTTTTCCATACTGCTCTACGAATGTCTCTACCATTACTTTGCGAAGTTCGGAATCTACTTTGTACTCCCATGCAGGATATCCACCCTGCACCTTTCCGTTAGCTCCGACAACCTGTGCACAAGTATCCAGGATTTCTTTCATATCTGCTTTCTTACTCTCCATAGAACTTCTTACAAGACTTTCAAGCTTTACAGTGTCCTTAGTCGTCTCTACAATACCAAGATTCAGGGAAGTTTCAACCAGTCCTTCCAGTTCACGGTCATAGCACTGTACTCCGTTCGGGCAGATGATAAAATATGTGATTACACGTTTTGTACTCTCCGCGTTCATAACTGCCACACCAGATACACTTTCTTCTTCTACATCCACAGTAAGTCCCGGTTCTTTTCCAAGAAACTCCTTGTCCCATGTTGCTTTTAACTCTGCAACAGAAGCTTTTACTTTATCAGCATCTTCTTTCGCCACAAGGATCTCTGCCTTACACTCACTTGAAATGACATTGTTCTTTGTTCCTCCTGCAATGCTGATCAGGCGGATGTCAGTCTCCAAAGATACGTGATTCAGAAGTCTTCCCATCATTTTATGTCCATTTCCACGCTGTTTGTGAATCTCTGCTCCGGAATGTCCTCCAAGAAGTCCGTGGATACGGATACTGATTTTCTCTCCTTCTGCGTTCTCGCGTGTGACTGGAATCTCAGTATTATATCCGAATCCGCCTGCACAGCCAACTGTCAGGATTCCCTCTTCTTCAGAGTCAATATTAATAAGCTTCTTTCCTTTAAGTACGGACAAGTCAATATTCTCTGCTCCACCCATTCCAATCTCTTCATCTACCGTAAACACAGCCTCAATTGGTGGATGCGGAATATCCTTGCTGTCCAAAATCGCCAGTGCCATAGCAACTGCAATACCGTCATCACCGCCAAGTGTAGTGTCTTTTGCTTTTACATATCCGTCTTCTACATACAGTTCAAGCGGATCTTTCTTAAAATCATGATTTGATTCCGGACGTTTCTCACATACCATATCCATATGTCCCTGAATAATGACCGGTTCACTGTTCTCATATCCCACTGTTCCCGGTTTGGAAATGATAATGTTATTCGTCTCATCCTGGATGCATGCAAGTCCTCTTTCTTTTGCAAATGCTACGCAGTAATCACTGATTCGCTTTGTATCGAATGTACCATGAGGTACCTGGCAGATTTCCTCGAAAAATCGAAATACTTCTTTTGGTTCTAAATTTTCTAATACCATGTTTATAACCCTCTCTTTGAAATAATTTTTGTGGTCACCCCATATCTGCGCAACCACGAATTTCTTTCTCTATTATGTATCATTTGTCATAAAAAATCAAATATTTCCATATGGTTAATTAAGTTTTAAGATTTTGCTCAGCAGGAGGCTTGTTCCATGAAAAATCATTTTTTTCAGTTTTTTCTGATCCTATGCTTTTTTGTGATGCTTTTATTTCCTTCTGAAGTATTTGAAGGCGCAAAATCCGGACTTCTACTTTGGTTCCTTACTGTTTTGCCAACGCTTTTTCCATTTCTTCTCATTTCGCGCCTGCTTCTTGACTCCTGTGCCTGTTCACTTTTAAACAAACTCCTTGCTCCTGTGATAAGCCGTCTGTTCGGCATTTCCGCCCAAGGTTCCTTCGCTTTTATTGTAGGATTCCTGTGTGGTTATCCGATGGGGGCAAAGATTACCGCCGATCTCTTTCATGCAAGGCAGATTTCAAAAGCAGAAGCTTCTTATCTACTGTCATTTTGCAATAATACAAGCCCTGCATTTCTCATCCATTATATTGTTCTCGGATATTTTCAGAACCCCAGACTCATTTTCCCATCTGTGCTGATCTTATACGGAACGCCTATTCTATTAACATTTTTCTTTCGCATAAAGAAACATTTCGCATCATCGAACACTACAGACATTACATCTCCATTTACTATTTCAAAAATTCCTTCATGTTCTCTCGATTTCTGTCTTATGGATAGTTCTGAGGCTATCGTTAAAATCGGCGGATATATTATCCTTTTTTCCGTCATTTTAAATTTACTCCAAAAGCTCCCGATTTCACACCCGTTTTATCAGTTATTTCTTCTGCCATCTTTAGAACTAACTAACGGCTGCGCTCTCTTAAACAAAACAATAACCGCCCAGACCATCCCTCTGTCTTTTCCTATCTATTATAGCCTCTGTATGGGACACACTGCTTTCGGCGGCTGGTGTGCACTTTTTCAGACAGGCAGCATGATAAATGGAAGCGGACTTTCTCTCAACTCCTATGCAAGAAAAAAACTGGTCACCGCTCTGGTGACCAGTCTGTTTGCTTATCTTTATATACGTTCAACCTAAAAACTGTGTTTGCACTCACATCTGTAGCAATTCCTGACTCTTAATTGAGAATCTGTAAACAAATCTTCGTACAGGATAAAGAATCTACTCCTCACTGTCCAGGTCAAAATCCGGGAATGCATCCTCTGCTGGTTCTTCTTCCTGCTCATATCCCTGATCTTCATTCTGTGCTGCTACCGGCTGATCCGGAATATCCAGCTCCGCACGGTTATTACGAACCATGTCATAGCACTCCTGAAGAGAATTCACAAGACTATCATACTTGGTTGTATAACTGTCCAGTGTATGTCCGATGATTCCTTCTGCATTCGCCATCAGATTATCTGCATAACGCATAGCTCCGATACGGATTTCATTCGCATCGCTTGTTGCATTATCAAGAATCTCCTGTGCCTGCTCTGTGGCAGCAGTTACAATCTCATTCGCCTGTGCGTATGCCTGCTGCATAATTTCATGCTCGCTCACCAGTTCATTCGTATGAATCTGTGCTTCCTCCAGCATGCTGTCCGCTTTTGCCTGTGCATCAGCAAGGATTGCATCTTTATTTGCAATAATCTTCTGATAACGCTTGATCTCATCTGGCGTCTTCATACGAAGCTCACGAAGGAGCTCGTCCATCTGATCTTTATTTACAATAATTTTTGATGTAGACAGTGGCTGAAACTTACAACTGTCAATATATTCCTCGATTTCTTCAATGATCTGCTCAATACGGCTGCTCATTATCTACACTCTCCTTTTTGATTCATTTTCTCCCTTATTCTTTCTCGCACAACATCGGGAACAAACTTTGAAATATCTCCATGATAGAAAGCTACTTCTTTTACTATGGTAGAGCTCAGATAAGAATACTCCAGGCTTGTCGTTAAAAAAACTGTCTCAACACTTGGCTCCAGTTTATGGTTCGTCTGAGCCATCTGAAGCTCATATTCAAAATCTGTGATTGCCCTGAGTCCTCGAACTATCATACAGGCATCCATCTTTTTTGCAAATTCTACCAGTAGCCCATCAAATGGGACTACGATTACATTTGTCATATCCCGTGTTACCTCATTTAACATTTTAACACGTTCCTCTACGGAAAACAACGGGGTTTTTGCATTATTATTCAATACTCCGATGACCAGCTCGTCCACAAGCGGTGCGGATCTTCTGATAATATCCAAATGTCCATATGTAACCGGATCAAAACTTCCGGGATAAATTGCTCTCTTCATAACTGCTCCTTATTCTTTCTCCAGGAAAATGTGTTTATTTGTCTTATACATCTTTTCTTTTATTATGGAATAGCCCAGTTCTTCTGCATAAGACAGATCTGTCTCCTTCGATGCTTCCACGATAATAATTCCGTCATCCGCCAGCAAAGTCGTATCAGCGAGAAATTCCAGCACTTGCTTTTCCCATTCGTGATTATACGGTGGATCCATAAATATATATTCAAACTTCCACTCACCATTCAGCCTCGAAAGCGCCGCAAATACGTCCATCTGCATCGTCTTTGCCCGGTCTTTTAATTTTGTAGATTCCAGATTCTCCTGTATGCACTTCATAGCTTTTGGATTCTTCTCTACGAATACCGCATTTGCCGCCCCGCGGCTCAGCGCCTCAATCCCAATCCCGCCGCTTCCGGAAAAGAGATCCAGGAAATTACTATCATAGAGTTCTGCCGAAATCATATTAAACAATGTTTCTTTTATCCGGTCTGTTGTAGGTCTTGTATCCATTCCATCCAGTGTCTTAAGCTGCAGACGTCTAGCTGTTCCTGCAATTACTCTCATATCACATTCCTCTTTATCTTTATCTTTATCAGTTCTTTTTTATACTATTTCATCTATTTTTATCTACATTTTTCGTAAATTTTTCTTAGTTTCTCGTTCATTATAAATTTGTCCCATGGAAATGTCAATCCGATTCCCCGATGTACTGTATTCTATGCAAAATTCTGACACTGACTCCATGAAATTAGGGATACAACTTTTTCTTGTCATATCCCCATTTCATCTTTGTTCTGTTACCGTTAAATATTATTTACCGGCCATCTGTTTTTCCTGCTGTTCAATCATCTTTTTTACCATATAACCACCAACTGATCCATTCTGTCTGGAAGTCAGATCACCATTGTAACCGTCTGTTAATGGTACTCCAAGTTCTGTTGCTACCTCATACTTGAATTTGTCCAGTGCTCCTTTTGCCTCTGGAACTGCTGCTTTGTTAGATGAACGATTTGCCATTTTATACTCCTCCTTTTGTAACTTTGTTTTTGTTACGTTGTTAGTATATGGAGGATTTAAATTATTACACTAGAAGTTCCTTCATAATCTGGAATTTGCTGGACATATTCAGGATTATTTTTTAAGAGCCATTCTGCGGCTTCGTTCGCTTTCTGCAAAATTGCCGCGTCCTGATAAATATCTCCCAGTCCAAAATCCATAAGTCCGCTTTGACGGATTCCAAACAAATCTCCCGGACCGCGAAGTTTTAAATCTTCGCTTGCGATTTTAAATCCATCGTTCGTTTTATTTAAAATTTCCAGACGTTTTTTTGTTTCTTTTGCCTTTGAGCCGGTCATAAAAATACAATAAGACTGATATTTTCCTCGTCCAACACGACCGCGGAGCTGATGAAGCTGCGCCAGTCCGAAACGCTCTGCATTTTCAATCATCATAACGGTTGCGTTAGGCACATCAATTCCAACCTCAATAACTGTCGTTGACACAAGGATCTGGATTTCATTACGTCCAAAACGCTCCATAATCTCGTCTTTTGCTGCCTGCTTCATTTTCCCATGAAGATGATCAACTACAATCTGAGTCCCCATTTCTTCTTGCAGCATTCTGGAATAATCTGTCACATTTTCCACCTCCATAGCTTCACTTTCTTCTACCATCGGGCAGATAATGTAACACTGTCTTCCTTCTGCAATCTGCTTTTTCATAAATGTGTAGGCCGTCTGCCGGTAACTGGTGTCTACCACACAATTCTTAATAGGCAGACGGTTCGCCGGAAGTTCATCTATCACAGAAATATCAAGATCTCCGTATAAAATGATTGCAAGGGTTCTCGGGATCGGTGTCGCACTCATAACAAGAACATGCGGAACACCGCCTTTTTTTGCAAATGACTCTCTTTGTTTTACCCCAAATCTATGCTGTTCATCTGTCACTACAAGTGCCAGATTATCATAATAAACTGCGTCCTGAATCAGTGCATGCGTCCCCACGATGATCTTCGCAAGTCCGCACTCGATCCGGTCGTAAGCTCTGCGTTTTTCTTTTGCCGTCATCGAACCTGTCAAAAGCACTACTTTTATCGGAATATTATATGCTTCAAAAAGACTGGTAATCGATTCATAATGTTGTCTTGCCAGCACCTCTGTCGGTGCCATCATTGCCGCCTGATAGCCTTTTAATGCGGTATTAAGAAGCGCTAATACTGCAACGATTGTTTTACCTGACCCTACATCTCCCTGCACAAGTCTTGACATGGCATGCTCAGATGCCATGTCCTGCTGGATTTCTCTCCATACGTTCTGCTGCGCCCCGGTCAGTTCAAATGGTAACGCTTTTTGAAACTCCTCTGTCCGTAAATCCAATGGAATCACATATTCATTATCCATGCGGCTATTGCTGTCTTTTAGTTTCCGGATTGCAAGTATAAACTGTAAAAACTCTTCAAATACAAGCCGTTCTCTTGCATGATAAAAGACTTCTTTATCTTCCGGAAAATGAATACCACGAATGGCATAATTATATTCTGCCAACTGATAATGCAGACGGATTTCTTCAGGCAAATGCTCTTTTGTAAGATCAAGGCTTTCTACGACCTGCTTAACAGCTTTTGAAATCGCATTGTTCGTCAGGCCTGCTGTCAGATTATAAATCGGTTGTAGTGTATGCAGTTTTTCTTCATATTTTTCACTTGGATAAAAGATTTCCGGATGTTCCAGTACAAGTCCTTCCCGCCGATTCACAGCCCGGCCGCGCAAGGTAATCTGACCACCACCTGCCAGCGTATTTTTAAGAAACGGCATACGAAACCAGACTGCTTTGATCGTCCCCGTCAGATCTTTTATGTGAATGGTCGTCACCTGCAAGTTCCGACTTCCACCCACCTGCACACGCCCGAAAATCATTCCTGTTACAGTAACAGTTCGACCGTCCTCTACCTCTGCGATAGGGACGGCCTCCTCATACACGTCGTAATTTCTCGGATAATACCTGAGAAGGTCACCAACTGTATAAATTCCCAGTTTTGCAAACAGCTTCTCCGTCTTCTCCCCGACGCCTTTTATTTCATGAATCTTACTCTGTTCAATCATATCTCTTATTCTACAGCTAATACATAATAATAGATTGGCTGACCACCACAGTGCATATCAACATCTATATCTGGATAGAGTTTTTCAACTTCCTGTGTAAAGGCATCCGCCTCTTCCTCAGTCACATCCTGTCCATAATACAGACTGATCAGTTCCGAATCATCATCTACAAGCTGTTCTAACATCTCCAGTGTAGTCTCTGCAATATCCTGTCCTACAGAAAGGATTCCTGCATCACCAATTCCCATAATGTCTCCCTGATGAATCTCTTTGTCATCAATGTGTGTATCACGGACTGCATAAGTAACCTGTCCGGTTTTCACATTCTTAATTTCATCAAGCATTGTCTCTTCGTTAGACTTTGCATCTGCATCCGGAACAAAGTTAATAATTGCTGTAATCCCCTGTGGAACAGTCTTTGTTGGGATTACAATGATTTCTTTATCTTCCACAAGGTCTTTTGCCTGATTTGCTGCGAGAATAATATTCTTGTTATTTGGAAGAATAAAAATTGTCTCTGCATTGACCTGATCAATGGCTTTTAACATATCATCTGTACTTGGGTTCATAGTCTGTCCACCCTCAATGATATAATCTGCTCCAAGTTCTCGGAAGATTTCGTTCATTCCATCACCAATAGATACTGCAATAAATCCCATTGGCTTCTTCGGCTCTGCAGTCTTTTTAGCTTCTTCGGCTTCTGCCTGTTCTTTTGCAAGCTTCTCGGAATCACGAATCAGTTTTTCCCTATGCTCCTCACGCATATTATCTATTTTCATGCGTGATAACTGTCCATAAGTCAGTGCTTTCTGAATCGCAAGTCCTGGATCATTCGTGTGTACGTGGATCTTCACGATTTCATCATCTGCTACACATACGATAGAATCACCAATTGATGACAAGTATGCTTTCAGCTCATGCTCGTCGTTCTCTGTAAATTCCTTATCGAGAAGAATGATAAACTCTGTACAGTAGCCAAATTTAATCTCTTTTTCTTCCTCGACGCTGACTTTTACTGCTGTACTATTTCCAGCAGCCGGTGCAATTGCGCTATAATCAATCTCTTTCCCAAGAAATGCATCATATGCTCCGCGGATAACTTCTAAGAGTCCCTGTCCACCAGAATCCACTACCCCTGCTTCTTTCAAAACCGGGAGCATCTCCGGCGTCTTCTGAAGGACTTCATCCGCATGCTCAATAACTGCCGGGATAAACTCCTCAAGATCTTCTGTCTCAAGAGCAAGCTCTGCTGCTTTATCTGCGATTCCACTTGCAACAGTAAGGATTGTTCCTTCCTTCGGCTTCATAACCGCCTTGTATGCTGTGTCTCTTGCTCTCTGGCAAGCTGCTGCAAGGGCTGCAGTGTCAATCTCTTTTTCATCACAGATCGACTTTGTAAACCCTCTTAAAAGCTGAGAAAGAATAACTCCCGAGTTACCTCTGGCTCCTCTTAAGGAACCGGAAGAAATTGCTTTTGCCAGATTCTTCATATCAACATCTGCAAGCGCTGTCACTTCCTTAGCTGCTGACAGGATTGTCAAAGTCATATTAGTTCCCGTATCTCCATCCGGAACAGGGAATACATTCAGTTCGTTGATAAATTCTTTCTTTGCTTCTATATTCTGCGCACCTGCAAGAAACATCTTCGCAAGCATATTTGCATCAATTGTCTTTGTAGCCACTTCTTATGTCCTCCTTGATTAATCAATGACGCGTACGCCCTCGATATAGATATTAATCTTATCTACCGGCATTCCGGAAAACTCTTCCACACGATACTTCACATTGCTGATCAGGTTATCCGTAACCGCTGAAATACTTACGCCATACGCAACAATGATATGAAAGCTCAAGCTTACATGGTTATCCTCAGAGATACGCACCTTAATTCCACGAGTCAGGCTCTCTTTTTTTAACAGATGAACCAGACCATCCTTCATATTCACTGCAGCCATTCCAACGATTCCAAAACACTCTACCGCTACAGTTCCTGCATATTTTGCTATCACTTCAGGATCAATCGTAATAATTCCGAGATCCGTGCTCATACAACCTTTCATATCCGATACCTCCATATCCGTATATTTAACATATGTATTATACTCTGTTTCATTATATATTACAAGGCAAAACAGGCATGTCCCGACTGTTCTGCCTGATCATCATTTTCACATAACGAAAAAAAGCCCAGATTCCATTTCTGGAATCTGAGCTTTTATACTATTATGCTCGCTCAACTTTGCCAGATTTCAAACAAGAAGTACAAACATACATTCTCTTTGTAGCTCCGTTCTCTGTCTTAACACGAACAGATTTTACATTAGATTTCCACATTTTTGGGGATTTTCTATGAGAGTGGCTTACGTTGTTTCCAAAGTGAGCACCCTTTTCACAAATAGCACATTTTGCCATGACTGCACCTCCTAACGCTCATAATAAGTCTTTTTCAGACTCGCAACAATAATATACTAGCAGATAATTCTCACAAAAGCAAGTATTATTTTCAAGATTTTTCCGACATTTTTCAATCAAGATTTATATTTGCCTTTTTTGTTATTTACAGCAAAACAAATTATATCCAGCCAGCAGGCATAGTATGACACACAGAACAGTTACAAATGTATTGGGCAAAAGCATGGCGATCACAAGTCCGATTGCTATTCCAAACAGCGCAAATCCCACTACCCGTTTCATTTTTTATCGACCCTTCTCTTATAATGTATCTTACTCTATTCTATGCTTCACACAGACCGGACATTACAGATAACTACTGTACATCTACGCTATCAAGAATATCCTTCACATCATTCTCGTCAAGTTTTGAATCTTTACCTCCTGTAAATTTGTCGACCATGTCAGGCACCATATCAAGAATCTTTGTGATCGTATCCTGGTTCTTAATATTTACCAGTCTTGTGTGTCCATTCTGGATCACAAGAACTGCGCAAGGTGTCATCTTGCCGCCAACACCTCCGGCTCCTTTTTCCTTCTTGTCCGCATTAAACGCTCCGGCTCCAATTGCAAAAGATACATCCACCAGTGGAAGAATGATTGTGTCCCCGATATGGATTGCATCTCCTACTACTGTCTTCGATGAAACAACTCCATCAATTCCTGTGAACAATGCCTCCACAGTCCCTTTAAAATTATTATCTGCCATATAAAAATCCTCCTGTTATTTTATTTTAAAATTACGAATATCACGATAAGTCTGACGCACATTTCTATTCCAGATCAGTTTCCAGCCGCTCTGAACAAAATGCCACAGATAAATCTTTCCTTTTAAATATGCTGAACCTTTCAGCACCTGATGTTCAAAATCAGGTGTCACACTTATACATCCTCCAACAAATGGATATAGCACGCCAAACACTGCCAAAGCCTGTCCGGTATGATACGGATCATCAAATCCATAAATAATCCTCACATCTGCCTTTTTTGGCTTTAAATGTTTCATAAGCCTGAAAAGTTCTTTTTTACATTTGTGATATGCCCCTTTATGCACCTCATCTCGAAGAAATTCTTCCAACTTTTCTTTCTTTCCCGACAATGCTTTTATTTTATCACACAATTTTCCAAAAGTACATTTTATCTTCTGAATCCACGAAAGAATCCTCTGATAGAAGCTTCCATTCTTTTCACTGTCCACAGATTTTTCTTTTTCAGAAATTCCTTTTTCAGTTTTCCATTTTTCAGATTCCGGAGCATGCGTACTCTTTTGGCGTATCGTCTGCGGCGCCGCCAGATTCTCTTCAGATTTTTCTGTAAATTTTTCAGGTTCATTCTTTTCAATCTTGTCTGTTTCTGTAATACTCTTCTCATGATTCGATTTCTCCTCTTCTTCTATTTCTGAAATCTCAGTTTCCTCAGCTTCTTCTATTCCAGAAATCTCAGCTTTCTCAGCTTGTTTCTGCAGCGTCTGTACCTTTTTCTGTTTCTTTCCGGCTCCTGTATTTCCTCTTTTTATCCATGCAAATCTAAGCCGCCACTTCATTTTTCCATTCTTATACAAGATGTCCACCCGAACAAGCTGCAAAAGCCAGATAACTTGCACTTTTCCCTTCAAAGAATCCAGGTCACCATCACACCTTCCCTGTACCTCGTAATGAACCGGCACAAAAAGAAAAATAGCAATCAATAGCAATAGGATTCCCAGTATTACAGCGATTATTATGCCGATTATTTTTAATATCAAAATCAAAATATGTAGCATCGCATCTTAGCCTTCCTGTTCTCTTTCTAACAGATATGTGCGGATATCCGCCGCTCCTGTTTGTTCATACACTTTCCCGGCGATCTCTTCTACCAGCTCCAGAGCCGCCTCGTAACCTCTTACAATTCCTACAACAAAGAAATCATCATTTGGAAAATCCGGCTGAAGAAAAAGCGCTGCATTATAAATTTCAAGCTGATTCGACCCATGTTCCGGCAATACCAGTACATAGATATCTCTTTGAAGTTTTCCCGTATTCAGTCTTCTTATAATCTTTTCTTTTTTCTTTTTCAGGTCTTCACCCCAGTAAAGTCTGCGATAATATCTCATGTTATCTTTCCATTTTCTCAACTATTTACCAATTATTACCTGCACATATCACAGAATCTTCTTTATTGATAATATGCATCAAACACTTTTTTTGCAATATTAACTGCTTTTGCAGAACCGTCAGCCTGCTCAATAATCACACTGATCACAAGTTCCGGGTTGTCAACATTAGCAATTCCAACGAACCAGGAATGATCTTTTTCCTTATCTGAGCTATATTCTGCCGTTCCGGTCTTTCCTGCAGCCGTGTAGTTTTGTCCACCAAGTACAGATGCTGTTCCATAATCGGTAACAGCCGTCATATAATCTTTGAGCTGCGCCGCCTCTTTGGAAGTCATCAGATCTTTATATTTCTCCGGTTTTGTCTTCTCGATCACATTTCCTGCATTGTTGGTAACAGAATCTACCAGATATGGTTTCATCAATGTTCCGCCATTGGCAATTGCTGACGTGATCAAAGCCATATGATATGGGCTTACCTGTGTTTTTCCCTGTCCCATGGCAGTCATCATCCGCTCTGCCTCCGTGTCCGATGAAGTCAACGTAAACTGACTCTTGCTGTACGGCAGGACAGACGGAAGTTTCTTATTAAACAGAAGCTCTTGCGCAGTATCCTTGTAAGTGTCTGCATTCAGTGATCTTCCGATATTGGAAAATGAAGTATTACATGAATACGCAAGACTATCCCTCAAAGTCACCTGTCCGTGTACGTGTCCACCATAGCAATGAATTGTAACATCACCGCTTTCAATAGAACCTGTACAGTTATAGGAATAGGAATCAAAATCTGCATTTTCACGCATGAACTCCAGTGTTGTTACAAGTTTAAACGTAGAACCAGGTGCGTACTGCCCCTGCGTTGCACGATTCAGAAGCACACTATCCTCATTTGTGCTGAGTTCATTCCAGTTTTGGCTGACTGTATTCGGATCAAAATCAGGTTTTGAAACCATAGCTAAAATCTTTCCTGTACTTGGATCCATAACAACTACTGCACCTTTATTAGAACCAAGTGCATCATAAGCTGCTTCCTGGAGATTTGTATCCAGTGTCGTTACTACATTATCTCCCTGGTTTTTCTTATCCTGGAATTCATTTTTTAATTTGTCTACAAAAAATGCATTGGAAGTCAGAAGTTCAAAGTTAGAAACAGACTCCAGACCAGATTTTCCCTGAGCAGTATAACCGACCACATGAGCAAATATATTATTGTACGGATATTCTCTTGTCTCTGTCCCATCTTCTGCCACATTTGTCTGAGCCAGCACATTCCCTTTTCTGTCCAGAATCTTTCCGCGGATCACACGGTCCGCATAAGAATCCTGCCTCTTATTATAAGGGCTGCTGATGATATCTCTGCTTTTCACAACATTAAAATAAGAGATATAACCCATCATAGCAATAAACAGTGCTACAAAAATATATGTGACTCTAGCGAACTCTTTGTTGCGGGCGCGCTTTTTCTTTTCTCGGCGCTTGTCCTGCCGGTCTGCTTCTTTTCGCTCTCTGCGGGACATCTGCCGTTTTTCGCGCTCTCTTTTTAACCTCTCCTCTGCCTCTCTCTGCTCGTAACCTTTCCTTCTTTTTTCTTTCAAGATTCTCTTCCTCGTCTTCTCTTAAAATATAAAGTCCCTGAATAATTGCAAACATGATCAATGTACTGAGTATAGAACTTCCTCCGTAACTGACAAGCGGAAGTGTCACTCCAGTAGATGGAATGAATTTTGTTACTCCTCCAATATTCAAGAACACCTGAAAAATGTAACAAGTTCCAAGCCCCAGTGCTACCAGTTTATAAAACATATTGCGAAGCTGCATCGCAATGTTTAAAAACATTACATAACAACTAACACATACCAACGTCATGCATAATCCGAAAATCAGCCCCATCTCCTCGCAGATTGCAGAAAAGATAAAATCTGACGATGCAACAGGAATCGTATCTGGCTGTCCCTGGAACAGTCCCATACCGAACCAGCTTCCTGTTCCAATTGCAAATAAAGACTGTGCCACCTGATATCCGCTTCCACTATATGAAGCAATCGGATCTTTCCAGGCGACCACACGGTTCCTAACGTGATTAAACAAGTAATAAGCCCCCACTGAAGCTACACTTCCGGCTCCTAGTCCTGCCAATACATATAAGGGCTGTCTGGTTGCCACATACAGCATAACCAAGTACACTACAAATATAATCAGTGCAGCTCCAAGATCCTTTGACGCAACCAAAATCAATACATGAAACGCTGCTAGTGCTGTCGTCACAACGATATCTTTAAATGCCATGGACTGTTTAAAACTGGAAGCCACAAAAAATACAAATACAATTTTCACAAGCTCAGACGGCTGAACGTTAATTCCTGCCACCTGAAAACCAAGCTTTGCTCCATAAGACACAGAACCAATTACAATGACAAGAGCCAGAGATACAATACCAATAATTGCATAAACCTTTCTCCATTCCGAAAGCTTTTTCACCTTTCGGATCACGACTGGTACTACCAGACTGATTGCCACACCACCTGCTGCAATAACGAACTGTTTTACTGCATTGGAATAACTTAGTCTCGTCAACATGATCATACCGATACATAATAGCATACACATATTATTTACGACCAATCTGGACACTCTCGGATAAATAATCGTATATAGCAATACAGTAGTTCCAAACAATACTACCTGCATCAGATAAAATGCAAGAAGCTTGATATCCTCCTGTTCCAAGTACATGACCAAATATGCAATAATATGTATCATGAACATCAACACATTCTGCTGCCTTAAAAGACTCTTCTTTTTATCCGGATCTTGATATCCAAAAATACTGAAACACAAGAATGTGTACGAAGTCATCAATATGATCATCAGATATTTTGACAATTCAACAATAATGTTTACCAATTTTTCACCTACTTTACTCCCCGCTTAAAATGTCCTCTGGTAAAACTGATATCTGGCATCGGTATCTCTTTATCCTCCAGAAAAACATTTTTATAACTTTCTATGATTTGTTCCATCTCCCGTTCTTTTTCTAATGTAAAATTCAGACGGATTCCAGATGGTTCCAGGCTCCTGATTTCATTTTTCTGATCCAAAAGAACAATCGGAGCTGAATTATATATTATATTATAACAGTATTTACAGTAATTTTTAACAGGAAATTTATTTCCAAGGCGATCTGTAATATATAACATACTATCTTTTCCAAGACAGCCCTCCGTCGTCCTTCTGATACAGTTTGCTGTAATCATTACAGGCTGATACCCGTAGACAATCAGATTACCTCCCGTAGACAGTTCGCTAAGCTCCCGGAAATTCAATTCAACGGAAGACGTATACTGATCAATTCCAAGTTCTGACAATTCTTTTATTGCCCTGTTATTCCATCCGTACAAATTATAATCCGACAGAATCTCCTCTTTATATCCTTTTGATTTCATCCATTCTAAAGCTTCCCAGTTCCGAACAAGAACACCTTCATAATACTGGCTGATCTTCTCAAAATATACCTTGTAGATATTCATTGCTCTTTCCCTGAAAATGTATGGCATCGCCAGACAGATCTTTGATTCATGTTTTTTATCTCTCATGTTTAAGCGGTATTCTTCTAACATGTCGATAACTGTTTCATCAAATGCGATTGCATCAGATATAAAGATGCGATCAACATATTCCCTGGCTAAAGCCAGCTTTAACTGTTCCACTGTCTCTACTGAAATCTGAAACTCATAATTTCTTCTGCTATTTTCAAACTTATTATCAGACATGTCTTCTGCCTGAATCTCCGACCAGATCATATGCCGACGATATTCTTCTGTAATCTGCACTTCCAGATCCGAGAGCGCTGCTCTACGTAGTTCATTCAGACTCTGCATCGGCAGAAACAGTTTTCCAGATACATCGATATACACCTCTTCAAATACAAACGGAGTATTTCCGGTTTTCCGTATCTGCTTTTCGATCCGTTCTGCCGCAAGGGGTTGATTTTTTGCAGTCTGGACCATATCTCCTGTCACAGTTACCGTCATTTCCGGTCTGTCATGCAGCCATACAGTCAGTTCTGAGACAGTGCCTTCTGCAAGATTTAAGGTTCCGTCAATTCTTTCCTGTAATATGTAATCCATTTTTTCTTTCTTCGGTTCCGTCTCTTTTTCGGGACGCTTCAAAGAAAGCATCTCTTTTCCGTTCTGCTTTCTGTAGTACCCATCACAGTACCCTCTTCGGCGGTAACAATTTTCCAGCTTTTCTTTGTCCTCCTTTGTGACACGGAACCCTTTTTTCCCTTTTTGCAGATAAATATCTGTATATTTCCGATACATCTGCACCACCGTATATACATAATCCGGCTGTTTCATGCGCCCTTCAATCTTAAAAGAATCAATTCCGGCCTCAACAAGTTCGGGTATCATATCGATCGTACAAAGATCTTTCAGGCTCATTAGATCTGCAGATTTTCGATTTTCAACTCGATATGGAAGTCTGCATGGCTGCGCACATTCCCCGCGGTTTCCACTTCGCCCGCCAATCATACTGCTCATTAAGCACTGTCCGGAATAGCAGTAACACAAAGCACCATGCACAAAACATTCTATCTCCAGACCAGTTGCATTTTTCATATTCTTAATTTCTTCCAGAGACAACTCTCTTGCCGGCACAATTCTCTCTGCTCCCATTCTCTGAAAAAGTTGTGCGCTCAGTGTTTGTGTCACAGTTGCCTGAGTACTTACATGAAGTGGAAGATCCGGAAATGCTTCCCGAATCAGGCGCATAGCCCCGATATCCTGCACAATCACTGCATCCAGCCCTTGTTCGTAATATGGGCGGAGATAATCTACAAGTTCTCCCAGTTCCTGCTCTTTTAATAACGTATTGACTGTCATATATAATTTACGTCCGTGCAGATGCACATAGTCAATTGCTTCCAACATGCGTTCCTCATTCAGATTATCCGCATGCGCCCTTGCCCCGAAACGGCTCCCCCCTATATATATCGCATCTGCTCCGGCACAGACCGCTGCTTCCAGGCATTCCCATGAACCCGCCGGCGCACGTATCTCAACTTCTCTTTTCATTCTGATTTCGTCCTTAAATTAATTATTATTCAAAAATACCAGGATTCAGGAGTTTTTAATTCTCTGTCATTTTCTATGATTTTTCTGTCATTCTGGTATCTTTATCTTTAAAAAGGGCCGTCAATCCGACAGCCCCTCTCATATTCTAATTCTCTTTATTATTCTTAATCTCTGTCTCCAGTTGAACAATCTTCATCTGAAGTTCCTTGTTCTCTTCCTTTAACTTGTCCAATGCTTTATCCGCATTCTCTAATTTGATCTGTACAGATATCAGTTCATGCTTCAGATCATACATCTCTTTATCTTTCGCTTCAATATCACTTTCCAGTGTACCGCCCTGTTTTCGTGCTTTAAAATAATCATCCGCAATATTAAGTGCCAGCAGAACACTTCTTGTCTCTGCACTCTGCTTACGATATCCCTCACTACTGCTGCATTCGTCAATCTTATGATTCAAATATGTAGATACCTTTTGCAGATATTCTTCACTTTCAAATCCACTTAAAGTGAATACTTTTCCTCCAATTAAAACTTCTGTAAAATTCTTTGATGATGCCATAAAAGCCTCCCACAAACTCTGCTATTTCTTATGAATATAATTTATTATAAACTAAACTGTCATAAAAACCAACTATTTTTCATGATTTTGCTTCAAAATCCCTAAATGTGCATACGCAAGATCTGTCACGATCCGCCCTCTCGGTGTTCTCTGAATAAATCCATTCTTCAATAAATATGGCTCGTACACATCCTCTATTGTTCCTGAATCCTCACTCAAAGAAGCCGCCAGAGTATCCAGTCCAACAGGACCGCCATCAAATCTTTCTATGATCGTCATTAAAAGATTCCTGTCTGTCTGATCTAGTCCACACTTATCTACGTCAAGAAGATCCAGTGCATAATTCGCCACATCTTCTGTAATATATCCATCATACTTCACCTGAGCAAAATCTCTCACACGTTTCAAAAGACGATTCGCAAGTCTCGGCGTTCCCCTGGAACGTCTCGCAAGTGCAGTAGCTCCGGCATCATCTATCCCTACATCAAGAACCTTTGCTGACCGGGCAATAATTCTCTTAAGTTCTTCAACTGTATAAAACTCCAATCGGTGAATCACACCAAATCGGTCTCTGAGCGGTGCCGTCAGCATGCCGACACGAGTTGTTGCTCCCACCAATGTAAACTTCGGAAGATCCAGTCGAATGGATCTGGCACTTGCTCCCTTTCCAATCATAATATCTATCGCATAATCTTCCATAGCCGGATAAAGAACTTCTTCCACCTGACGATTCAAACGATGAATTTCATCTACAAAAAGTACATCTCCCTCCTGCAGATTATTGAGGATTGCTGCCATCTCACCCGGCTTTTCGATTGCCGGTCCAGATGTAATCTTAATATTCACATGCATCTCATTAGCAATAATTCCGGCCAGTGTTGTTTTACCAAGGCCTGGAGGGCCATAAAAAAGTACATGATCCAGGGCTTCCCCCCTCTCTTTTGCTGCAGTAATGTATACTTTTAAAATCTCTTTTGCTTTTTCCTGTCCAATATAATCATCTAAAAGCCGGGGCCTTAGGTGACTTTCAATCTTGACATCCTCTTCCAGATTCTCTGTTGTTATAATTCTCCTGCTCATATCTCTCCCCTTGCAGTAATCAGAACATGAACTTCAATGCTCGTTTAAGCAATTCTTCCACCTGCATATCTGGTGTGATTTCCACCTGTTTCACAGCTTTCAGTGCTTCTGTATTGCCGTATCCCAATGCAACCAGCGCCTGAACCGCTTCGCTTTGAATCTCTCCTCCTGTTGACATCTGGGCTTTTAAAGCACCATCTTCTGTTATTGCATGTTCCAGAGCATCTTCGATGCTCAACTTATCCTTAAGCTCCACAATCAACTTCTGCGCTGTTTTTTTCCCGATCCCAGGTGCGGATGAAATGGCTTTCACATCATCAGCCATAACTGCAAACCTCAGATCATCTGGTGACAATACCGACAGAATTGCCTGACCTCCTTTAGGCCCGATTCCACTGACTCCGATCAGTAGCTTAAATACATTCAAATCATCTGCTGTCAGAAATCCAAACAGTTGCATTGAATCTTCCTTGACATTCAAATAAGTATGTATCTTCACTTCACTTCCAACCGGTGGAAGTTTACTCATAGATTGCGCTGACATATAAATTCCATATCCTACGCCTCCTACATCTACAATTGCTTTATCTTCATATTGAGCAGCCAGCTCACCTCGTATATATGATATCATAGTACCTCCTCTGCTCCTTCTACTCTAAAAACATAATATCGCTTATTCTCCTAAGCACCTGATCTGCAACAACACCGATCAAAAATCCCGTAATCAGTCCGGCAACAAGAAGCACCGGCATATAATATGACATTGCAAATGTCTCAACAACAATCATTGCAACAACCAGTTGTCCAATATTGTGACAGACACCGCCTGCAATACTGATTCCAATAACACTGAATCCTCCTGCCTTTTTCAAAAGTGCCATCACAGTTAAACTAAGTAATCCACCTGCCAGACTATACGCAATACTAAAATAATTTCCAAACAAAACACCGCTTAAAAGGACACGTACTATAGATAATACATACACTTCCCTAAGCGGTATCTTATAAAGTGCAATCACGATAATCAGATTAGCCAGCCCAAGCTTGACTCCCGGGATTCCAAACGAAATCGGAACAAGAGTTTCAATATAGCTAAAAATCAATGCAAGCGCTGTAAATACTCCAAAATATGCTACGCGGTTTTTCACTTTTATGTCTCCTCCTACTATATCAGGCCGCTCTTTCTTATTCTTTATCCGCTGTGGCACATAATGTTACTGCTTCACGGACACTAATTCTGAACTTTAATTACTTACTGCATCATACTGGCTGTTCTGATGGCTGTCAACTTCCACAACAATCTTATTCGGCAGGCAGATAATACTTTCTTTATTCTTAGAAACCGCCTTCTGCTTCACGCAGAGCTGATCCGGGCAATCCGCACGGATCATATCAGCTTCTCCATTCTTGATCTTCAAAACATTGCTTCCATTATTCAGCACGATTTCCTGATCATCTGCCAGACTATATACGCCTTCTATTTTTCCATTCACCTTTACAGTAATGTAATCTGCACTTTTCTCTCCAATAATCTTATGTAACAACACACACGATCCCGCCACTACCAGGATGATGATCATTAGTACAATATCTTTTTTCTTCAATCTATTTTTCATCTTGGCTACCTCTCTACGGATATTTTAGCACAGTACTTCTATCTATGCAACCACATGTTCGATTGTTTCTTTCACCAGAATCACTTTCTTAAACTCAAGGCAGCTAGTGTCAAGTGTCTGAAAGAACAATAGCATTGCATATCTCATATTTCATGTTATAATTACCATAGTTATAAATACTTGAAAATGGAGATTATTATGAAACTAAAACAAATGATTGCTGTTCTAAGTTCAGTTGCCATGCTCTTATGTGGCTGCAGTTCTGCGAATGCAAAAGACCAGACTTATTCCGACACACTTTACGATACAGTTGTAAAGGTCCAGATTCTGGATCCTGTAAACGAGAATGTCATGAGCGGATTAAAAAGTCTTTGTCAAAAATACAATACCATGTTTTCTATGTATGTAGAAGGCAGTGACATTTACAATATCAATCATGCCCAAGGCATGCCGGTAGATGTTTCCTCTGATACTGCGACACTTATCAAAAAAGGTATCTACTACGGCGATTTATCCAATGGATCTTTTGATATCACGATTGGATCTGTTTCCCAATTATGGGATTTTACTTCTGGTTCCGGAACTGTTCCAGATGCAGACGCAATTGCCTCTGCGCTCAGTCACGTAAATTACAAAAATATCAGTGTATCTGATAACACCGTCCAGCTTTTGGATCCAAACGCTTCCATTGATGTAGGTGCTATTGCCAAAGGATATATTGCGGATCGTATCAAAGATTATCTGAAAAAAAATGGTGTAAAACATGCAGTCATAGATTTGGGTGGAAATATCCTTCTGCTCGGATCCAAGACCGACGGCTCCAAATATAACATCGGAATCCAGAAACCCTTTGGTGAGACCGGAGAACCGATTACTTCCATCAAAGTAGCAAATAAATCTGTTGTTACAACTGGGATTTACCAGCGTTACTTTGAGGCAGATGGGAAAATTTACCATCACATTCTTGATCCTCGCACAGGTTATCCATGTGAGAATACATTATACAGTGATACAATCATTACTGATTCTTCCCTGACAGCTGATGCTCTGAGTACGGTATGTTATCTCATGGGATATGAAGCTGCCAACGATCTGATCGATCAGTTAGAAAATGTAGATGCATTGTTTATTACAAATGACAACGAAATTCACTACACAAAGAATTTTCTTCGATAATTCCGGCAAATACTTATTTCCATCTTTCAGATTTGTAAGAAGCTTTTAATAATATGGTGCAGATTCAATAACACATTTCCATAATAATAACTCATTGGCGGGTTTCCGGGAAAATACCGGAGCATCCGCCAGATATAAAACAAAATCATCAATATTCCAAGCATGGCAAGAATTTTCCATGCTTTTTTTGTATCAGAAATTCCCAATATATATCTTCGTATTCCGAACCACAGAATAAAAATCATAAAAAGATATACAAATGGATGCATCTGCCACGCTCCCGCAAAATCCAGATGCAAAAGACGTATAAATGCTCTCGTCATGCCACAACCCGGACACGGAAGTCCGGTAATCAGCACAGCCGGACAGATTGTAATAAAAAATTTCCTAAGCAACACAAAATAGGCGAATACTGAAAGTATCGCCCATTTTGCATGTTTCACATCTTTAAAAAATATCGTTTTTCCAATTTTTAATCTTTGTTTCAGATTACGTTTTATCTCCATCTTCCACTTTAATTCTTTCTAGAGAATAACTTTCTTCGGACATTTTGCCGCACATGCACCGCATCCGGTACATTTTTCCGGATCAATATGCGCAACATTATCCAGAACCTTAACAGCATCAAACTGGCATGCTTTTTCACACATCTTGCAGCCAATGCATCCAACTTTACATGCCTTCATGACATCTTTACCCTTGTCTTTAGAATTACATTTTACAAGATGTTTCATGTCATATGGCACAATCTCAATCAATTTACGAGGACACGCGGCAACACATTTTCCACAAGCTTTACAAGCTTCTTTATCAACCACAGCAACGCCATCAACAATGTGGATTGCATCAAACGGACAGGCTTTCACACACGTTCCTTCTCCAAGACATCCATATGTACAAGTCTTTGGCCCGCCATTCTGCATCATATTGACCATGACACAGTCACCAATTCCATGATATTCGTAATCTGTTGCTGCCTGCTCACATGTTCCACCACATTTTACAAATGCTACTTCATGGATCTGCTCACCTGCAGACACTCCCATAATCTCACCAATCTTGGCTGCGACTGGCGCACCTCCGACCGGACAGCTTCCAACTTCCGCTTCTCCCTTTGCAATTGCTGCAGCAAGGCCGGAACATCCGGCATATCCACAACCGCCACAGTTATTTCCCGGAAGCACTCCAAGAATTGCCTCTTCTCTCTCATCTACTTCAACCGCAAATTTCTTTCCGGCAAGTCCAAGGAATACACCAATGAACAAGCCAGTACCACCTACGATAACAGCAGCAATAATAACAGCTGTAATATTCATTGTCTATCCCTCCTATATCAGTCCTGAAAATCCACAGAACGCAATTGCCATAAGACATGCTGTAAGCAAGACAATTGGTGTCCCCTGGAAGGACTCTGAAATATCATTGTACTCAATCTTCTCACGAATACCTGCCATAATTACGATTGCAATCAAAAATCCAACAGATGTTCCAACACCATTTACAACGCCTTCTAAAATTGTATAATCTTTCTGGACATTTGTAAGCGCTACACCAAGAACCGCACAGTTTGTTGTGATCAGTGGAAGATATACTCCAAGTGCCTGATAAAGTGATGGCATCGCTTTTTTCAGAAACATCTCAACAAACTGAACGAGTGCTGCAATAAATAATATAAATACAATCGTCTGCAGATATTCAAATCCTAATGGAACAAGAATAAATTTATAAATCAAACTTGTCAACAGGGAAGAAAGTGTAATAACAAACACAACTGCTCCCCCCATACCTGTAGCTGTCTCAACTTTTTTGGATACTCCAAGGAATGGACAAATTCCAAGAAACTGGCTGAGTACAACGTTATTTACAATAGCTGAACCGATTGCAATAATCAGTAATTCTGATAATGTCTTCATACTCTGCACTCCTCCTATTCTTCATCGCCTGTTGGAAATACTTTTCCGCTACATCCGGCACATCCGGCACAGTCTGAGCAGCATCCTTGAGGCTCTGCGATTTTCTTGCCTTTCTTTTCAGCATTTTTTCTGATTCTATTCATACCTGCAACCAAGAATGCAAGAACAAGGAATGCTCCTGGTGGCAGGATAAAGATTGTTACCGGGACATAACCGCCCTGTCCGGCTGCAAGATCTGCAAGCGGCAGAATCTGTTTTCCGAAAATTGCTCCTGTTCCGATGAACTCACGAACAATACCAATGCATGCAAGTCCAAATGTAAATCCAAGTCCCATACCAATTCCATCAAAGATAGAAGGAAGAACCGGGTTCTTGGAAGCATAACTCTCAGCACGTCCAAGAATGATACAGTTTACTACAATCAGTGGAATGTAAAGTCCAAGTGCATCATAAAGACTCGGCACAAATCCTTCTAACAGGAACTGAACAATTGTTACAAATGAAGCAACAACTACAATGAACGCCGGCATTCTGACTGAATCCGGTATGATCTTACGTAGCATGGAAATCAACATATTGGAAAGGACCAGTACAACTGTTGTTGAAAGTCCCATACCAACTCCATTGATTGCAGATGTCGTAACCGCAAGTGTCGGACACATACCAAGCATCAGAACAAAAGTAGGGTTCTCTTTAATCAGTCCATTATAAACTCTTTCCGTACATTTATTCATCTTTAATTACCTCCCTGTCCAAATGCATTCTGATAATAGCCAAGGGCCGCATTGACAGCTCCGGTCACTGCTCTTGAAGTGATTGTTGCACCACTTAAAGCATCTATCTGCTCACCGTCTCCTCCATCTTTTGACACAGCAAACTTTGTCGGATTCTTTCCTACATACTGTTCATAGAAAGACGGTTCTTTTGCTTTCATACCAAGACCTGCAGTCTCACTGATAGAAAGGAATGAAACACCTGTCACAGTACCATCAGACTGGATACCAACACTAACCTGAATATCTCCGCCATATCCGTCCTTATCGGTTGTCGTGATGACATATCCTGTATCACCAACTGTACAGACTTCGTCAATAGTTGCATTAACACCAAGATCACTGATTGCCTGCTTTGCAGCCTTCTGATCTACATCTGTCTCTTTAAACTCATCAAGCTTTGCATCTGGAAATACAGCCTGCCAAGCTTCTTTTTTCGCCTTTTCCTGCGCCTGGGCGATTGGATTCAGAGTTATCTCATGAACGAGACCAAGTCCAAGTCCTGCAATCAAAGTGATAGCAGTCAGAATCAATGTGTTTTTCAAAATCTTATTCATTATTTCTCTCCTCCTTTACCAAATGGTTTTGGGAGAGTAACTCTCTCGATCAATGGTACAATTAAGTTACTGATAATGATTGCATAGGAAACTCCCTCTGCGGAACCGCCGAACAGACGGAAGAGTCCAGTCAGAATTCCAAGCAAGATTCCATATACGTATTGTCCCTTTGGCGTGATCGGACATGTTACATAATCCGTTGCCATGAACCATGCACCAAGCATCAGTCCACCGCCACACAGATGTGCTGTAATATACTGTGCATCAAAAAATCCTACAGCCGGATTCTGGAAATGTCCAAAAATACCAATAAAGATAACGAATGTCACAATATATGTACCAGGAATACGAAGATCAATAATTCCCATTAAAATTAAGAAGATTGCTCCAATGATAATTGCAATCACTGAAGTCTCACCGATTGTTCCAGGAATTGTTCCGATCAGCATGTCCATAGAATTAACAGCCTTCCCTGACTTCAGAAGCGCCAGTGGTGTTGCTCCTGTTACTCCGTCATAGACGAATGTCGTCATCTGACTTGTAAAAGAAATCAAAAGGAAACATCTTGCTCCAAGTGCTGGGTTCATAAAGTTCTGTCCCAGACCTCCAAAAAGCTGTTTTACAATCAAGATACCAAATACACTTCCAAGTGCACCCATCCACCATGGTGCTGTAGGTGGCATATTAAGCCCCAGAAGCAGTCCTGTTACAACAGCACTGTAATCCCCGATTGTAATTTTTTTGTGCATTAATTTTTCATAAATATATTCTGTCAGTACTGCAGATGCTGTCGTACTGATGAGCATAATGAGCGCCGGAACTCCAAAATTATATATACCGAACGCAGATGCAGGCAGCAGTGCAATTACTACCATGAGCATAATCTTGCTGGTTGTCATATTATCACGGATATGTGGTGATGATGACATTTTTAATGTTTGATCGCTCACGTTGATTCACCTCTTATTCTTTCTTATTTCTTCTTGCGATTTGCAAGTGCTGTTTTTCTCATAGAACCGATTGCCTGCTTCAACTGACGCTTAGCCGGGCAGACATAACTACAAGATCCACATTCCATGCATTCCAGGCCTTCGTGTTTCGTAAACGCTTCTTCATCATGGTGTTCCGCATAATCTGCAAGTCTTGATGGAATCAGACGGCTTGGACAGACCTCCACACATCTTCCACAATTAATACATGCTGTCGGCTCGTACTGTGCAACTTCATCTTTTGTGAAGCAGAGAATGGATGAAGAAGTCTTTGTTACCGGAACATCCACTGTAAACATAGAAAATCCCATCATCGGACCTCCGGAAATAATCTTCTCCGGATCAACCTTATAGCCTCCAGCTGCTTCAATCAATTCTGCCTGATTCATACCAAATGGCACTTTGAAGTTACCAGGTTCATGAACTGCATCTCCACTGACTGTTACAATTCTATCCATAGATGGCTCACCTTTTGCAACTGCACGGTAAATTGCTGAAATCGTAGCAACATTGTCTACAACACAACCAGCATCAGCCGGAAGCATTGATGAATTAATCGCACGTCCAGTTGTTGCATAAATGAGCTGACGCTCACCCCCCTGTGGGTACTTTGTCTGGAGTTTCAGCACTTCCATACGTGGCTCATCTTTTGTCAGTTCTTTTAATTTTTCAATACAGTCCGGTTTATTATCTTCTACTCCAAAAAGACCTTTTGCATTATCAAACAGTCGAAGAATTATCTTCATACCTTCTACTAACTCCTCGCCATGCTCCAAAATCTGTCTGTAATCTGCTGTAATATAAGGCTCACACTCCGCACAATTGGCAATGATATAATCAATCTTATCCGGTTCTTTTGGAGATAATTTTACCTTTGTTGGAAATCCAGCTCCACCCATACCGACAATTCCGGCATCTCCGATTGCATTCAGAATTTCTTCTTTTGACATCTCTGACACTGCCTTTGGTGTACTGTACTCAACTTCCTCATACTCTCCGTCATTTTCAATCACAATGCTGTTGACTTTGGAGCCAGCCGGAGTGAAACGCGGTTCAATAACTTTTACGGTTCCAGAAACTGATGCGTAAATTGGCGCTGATACAAAACCACCGGCTTCCGCAATCATCTGTCCTCTAAGGACATGGTCACCTTTTGCCACAATCGGTACTGCCGGTGCACCGATATGCTGTGACATCGGATATACCAGATCACCTTTCGGCTGTACCTGGACAATTGCTTTATCTTTTGCCAGAGCTTTGCCGTCATTCGGATGAACTCCACCTTTAAATGTTAACAATGACATCCTTTTATCCTTCCTTCCTAATTTGTCTTTTTATACTATACTAGAAAATATCTGATTTTTCCAGTGTTAGCTTCGATTTTCTTGTATATAATGTAATACAGCTCGTTCTTTTATTAACAAAGAAAAGGGGCGAAAGTTCTACAACTTTCAACCCCTTATTATTTGCATCTTATAATCTATTACTCAGCGTCAGCTGTCTCTTCATCAGCTGCCTCAAGAGCTTTCATGCTAAGGCTGATCTTCTTCTCTGCTTCATTCAGATCAACAATCTTAGCTGTTACTTCTTCTCCAACTTTCAGTACATCTGACGGTTTGTCAACATGTGCTTTTGAAATCTGAGATACATGAAGTAATGCATCTACTCCAGGCGCAAGTTCTACAAATGCACCAAAGTCTGTCATTCTTGCAACTTTACCTGTAATTACTGTTCCAACAGCATAATCTTCTGCAGCATTAGCCCATGGATTAGACTCTGGGAATTTCAGGCTAAGAGCAATCTTTGTATCGTGAATATCTTTTACAAGAACCTTTAACTCATCGCCAACTTTAAATACTTTCTTCGGATTCTCAACACGTCCCCAGGACATCTCTGAAATATGAAGAAGTCCGTCAACTCCACCAAGATCGATAAATGCACCAAAATCAGTAACATTCTTAACAACACCTTCTACTGTATCACCAACATGAAGCTTCTCAAACAGCTCTTTCTGTTTTTCAGCTTTCTCAGCAACAAGAAGCTGTCTTCTGTCACCGATTACACGGTTTCTTCTTGGATTGAACTCGCTGATCACAAATTCAATTTCCTGATCCTGATATTTGCTCAAATCTTTCTCATAAGTATCTGACACAAGGCTTGCAGGAATAAATACTCTTGCTTCATCAACTACTACACTGAGACCTCCGCCAAGGATCTGTGTAACAGGAGCTTTCAGAACTTCATGGTTCTCATAAGCCTCTTTTAATCTTTCATTACCTTTCTCGGCAGCTAATCTCTTATATGTCAGCAACACCTGTCCTTCTCCGTCGTTTACTTTCAGAACCTTCACTGTCATAGGGTCACCTACGGATACCATAGTAGTAAGATCTGCATTGCTGTCGTTCGTGTACTCACTTCTTGTAATGATACCATCTGCTTTGTAACCAATATTTAAAACGATCTCATCTGGTTTAACATCGATGACAGTACCGTCTACTACCTCTCCGTTTCTAATTGTTTTTAAAGACTCTTCCAACATCTGTTCAAAAGTTAATTCTGACATTATTTTGAACCTCCTCAATTATTTTATTGGGCGTGGATGCCCCTGCTGTAATACCTACTGTTTCCACGGACCTTAATTGATTCATATTCAAATCGCCAAGTGTCTGTATATAGTACGTATCCGCACATGCATTGCTGCAGATTTCAAATAACTTTTGGGTATTTGAGCTTCTCTTGTCTCCGATGACAATCATCGCATCCACCCGCTTTGCAATGTCATAAGCCTCTTCCTGACGCTCTTTCGTTGCATTACAAATCGTATTTAAAACAATAATATCATAACGCTTTTCAGAAATAATTTCAACTAAATCTTTAAATTTATTGTAATTAAATGTCGTCTGTGCTACTACACAAACTTTTTCACTCTCTGGGACCAGTTCAAATGCCCTTGCTTCCTCTTCTGTCTGAATGATCGTAGCCGGGCCTTGCGCCCATCCTTCAATTCCCATAACTTCTGGATGTTCACGGTTTCCTATAATTACAATATGATATCCGTCCCGGCTTTTTTCTTCCACGATCTTATGTATTTTCTTCACAAATGGACAGGTTGCATCTACATAACGTACTCCGTTTTCATCCAGAAGATCACAGATTCTCTTTGGAACGCCGTGGGAACGGATGATCACGATTCCTGATTTTATCTGCTTGAGTTCTTCTTCTGACAGGATTACTTCAACTCCCTTTTTCTCCATGTCTTTGATGACTTCTTCATTGTGAATGATCGGACCATAAGTGTAGATCTTCTCTGCCGAATTTTCTTCAATTTGCTTATATACCGTATCCACAGCTCTCTGTACACCAAAGCAGAAGCCTGCCGATTTCGCCAGTTCTACCTGCATGTTCATCCCACCTTTTCTTTTTCTCACACGATATTATCTGTGATTGCTTTTACAACCTCTTCGATTGTCATATCTGAGCTATCAATCAACACTGCATCTTCCGCCTGTCTGAGAGGTGCAATTTTTCTTGTACAATCGCGTTCATCGCGTTCTTTGATATCTTTCTTAATTTCTTCCAAATCACATGAAACACCTTTTTCTTCCAGTTCTTTATATCTACGGAGCGCTCTCGTCTCCACACTTGCTGTCAGGAAAATCTTCACATCCGCTTCAGGCAACACACAGGTTCCAATATCCCTTCCATCCATCACAACGTCCTGAGTTCTTGCAAGTTCTTTCTGAAGATTCAGCAAATGTGCCCTCACCTCCGGAACCGCGGATACTTTAGAAGCCATATTTCCAACCTCTTCATTTCGAAGCCTGGAAGTAATATTTTCGCCATTCAGATACACTTGCTGTTCACCTTGTTCATACTGTATTTTCACTTCTGCACCTTCACATGCCGCGGCAATAGCATCCAGATTCTCCGGATTAATTTTTTTGTCCAAAAAATAGACAGCAAGCGCGCGATACATTGCTCCCGTATCTACATATATATATCCTTTTTCTTTCGCAACCCGTTTGGCAATCGTACTTTTTCCTGCACCTGCCGGGCCATCAATCGCAACATTATAACCCATATTTTCTCCTTCTTAATCTACTTTATATTTCTTTTAATTACTGGATTGCATTTCCTGCCGCATATCCGGTCGACCAGGCAATCTGCAGATTAAAACCTCCGGTCAATGCATCCAGATCCAGTACTTCTCCCGCAAAATATAACCCTTTTACAAGCTTTGATTCCATCGTTCCAGGATCAATTTCTTTCACATTAACTCCGCCTTTTGTAATAATCGCTTCCGGATAGTCGCGAAGTCCGGTAAGCGTCATACGAAAATGCTTGATCAAATGAACAAACTGTTTCCGTTCTTCTTTCTCTATACTGTTAACCTTTTTCTCCGGATCAATCCCGCCAAGTTCCAGCATGACCGGAATTAATTTAGTTGGAAACAGCTTTGTGATTGCATTTTTAAATTGCCGATTATGATTCTCTTCAAAATCTCTCAGCACTCTCTGATCCAGTTGTTCTTCTGTAAGAGCCGGTTTCAGATCAATTTCCAATGTCAGTTCCTTTTTCTGTCCATTTTTATCCATGAATTTTTTGCCCACATAACTGCTGGCACTGATAATCAATGGACCACTGACACCGAAATGTGTAAACAGCATTTCTCCAAAATCTTTATATAATTCTTTCTTTCCATCCAATATCTTTGCTTCTACATTGCGAAGTGAAAGCCCCTGCAATTCACAGATCCATGGTTCTTTTGTCTCCATCGGCACAAGAGACGGAAAGCATTGTGTTACTTTATGCCCAACGTTTTCGGCAAATCGGAATCCATCACCTGTAGATCCTGTGGAACGGTAAGACAATCCACCTGTTGCAACAATACATGCATCTGCGGTTTTTGTAGTAGTATCTTTTAATACCACCTTATTAAACTTGCCTTTTTCAGCTTCTACACTTTTCACTTCTGTATTTAAGCAGACTTTCACGCCCACTTTTTTCATTTCCCGTTCCAATGCGCGGATAACATCAGACGAATGATCTGAGATTGGAAACACTCGATTTCCTCTCTCTATCTTCACTGGCACCCCTGCATCTTCAAAGAAATCTATCACATTCTGATTCGTATAACCATAAAAGCTGCTATACAAAAACTTAGAATTCGTCACAACTGCATCAAACAATTCTTCCATATCTGCGGCATTTGTAATATTACATCTTCCTTTTCCAGTAATAAATATTTTCTTTCCTAGTTTTTCATTTTTTTCATACAGCGTGACTTGATGTCCGTTTTTTGCCGCTGCAATTGCCGCAAACATTCCCGCTGCTCCGCCACCTACTACAATAACATGACTCATTTATATTATCCTCTTATTCTAGTCATTCATTTTGACTGTATCGCCTACCATATTCAGTTCATCTCCACTGTAGACCTGATACTCATCCCAGATATCTTCCAACGCCTCCAGTGTAGTGATTACTTCTTTCTGCTTCTTCATGCAGAGTGCCACCACAAGAGCATTGATCACGCTAAGTGGTGCTACAAGAGAATCTACGATTGAAGCCATATCACTTCTTGCAATCAAATTACAGGAAGAATACAGGTTCATCGGCGAATGTACACTATCCGTAATCGTGATTACCTTAGCCTTTCTGTTACTTGCAAATTCCAATGCTTTAAGCGTTCTCATAGAATATCTCGGAAAACTAATCCCAATGATCACATCTTCTTCATCAATTCGCAGCAATTGCTCGAAGATTTCACTGGAACTGTTCGTATGAACCGCTGTCACATTATCGCAAATCAAATTGAGATAGAAAGACAGAAAGCTTGCAAGTGGTGCACAGCTTCGTATTCCGACTACATATACTCGTCTTGCATTCAGAATCGTGTCTACAGCCATTTCAAACGCCTCATGGTCAATTCCTTCCATTGTCAGCTTTATCTTCTCTATATCCGACTGTAGAACCGATGTTAGAATCTCTCCTTGACTGATCCGTCCATACGTCACTTCCATTCGTTGAATGGAATTAAGTTTTGTACGAACCATCTCGCCAAGCGCCCTTTGAAACTGGGGATAACCTTCATATCCAAGAGCTGTTGCAAATCTTACAACTGTCGATTCACTGACTCCAACCTCTTCACCCATTTTTGCAGCCGTCATAAATGCTGCTTTATCATAATCTTCACGGATAAAATCCGCCAGCTTTTTCTGCCCTTTACTGAACTTGTTATATCCGTCTTCTAATCTTTGCACTAATTCATTTTGTGTTCCCATATAGCGTCTTCCTTTTCTATTACATCGTTTCTATTATAAGATGTAAAAGAGAAATCTTCAACCTTTAATCCTATCTATCTCAATCATCTATCTTAATTCTATCTTAATCCATCTCAAATCTGCCTTAAATACTACTACTGCGCACCTCTGATATCTTTTTTTAAGCCAGCATAATAAAACAGGCGGAAAATCTTCCGCATAAATGCATCTTTGACTTTCCGCCCGTTTTCATTATTTTATATTCTGCTATACTGGATAACTTCCATTCTCAGTATCAGCAATTGTCTGGTCGACCTTTGTCTGCTGTGCCTGACGATATTTGAAAAACTCTGTTGCTACCTGTGGGAACAATGCATAAGATAATACATCTTCATCCTGCTGGATCCACTGAGCACATTCTTTTCTGAGTGTGTCAAGCTCATCCGGAATCAAATCTGCCGGACGGCAAGTGATAACTTCCGGATTATCTCCAAGAACTTTCTTTACGACATCTGGATTAAATGGTTTTGCTGTCTTACCATATTTTCCACTTAAGATGTCTTTTGTCTCCTGTGTTGCAACTTTGTAGCGTTCTCCCATCAGCACATTAAATACAGCCTGTGTACCTACAATCTGTGAAGATGGTGTTACAAGTGGCGGTTCACCAAGATCTTTACGAACTCTTGGGACCTCCTCAAGTACATCGTAGAATCTATCCTCCGCTCCCTGTTCTTTTAACTGGGAAGTCAGGTTAGACAGCATTCCTCCCGGTACCTGATAAAGAAGTGTCTTAATATTAACACCTAAGTTCTTAGGATTCAGAAGTCCACTCTCAAGAGCCTCATCACGAATCGGTCGGAAGTAATCAGCAATCTCTGCCAGTAAGTTCTGATCCAGTCCGCTGTCATAAGGAGTTCCCTTAAATGTCTCAACCATAACCTCTGTAGCAGGCTGTGATGTTCCAAGTGCAAATGGTGACATTGCAGTATCAATTACATCGACCCCTGCCTCTACAGCCTTTAAGTAAGTCATAGACGCCTCTCCTGACGTATAGTGGGTATGAAGCTGAATTGGAAGATCTACAGCTTCTTTCAATGCCTGTACAAGCTCTGTTGCTTTGTATGGTACAAGAAGTCCGGCCATATCTTTGATACAGATAGAACTTGCTCCCATATCCTCAATTCTCTTCGCTGTCTCTACCCAGTAATCCAGTGTATAAGCATCACCAAGTGTATAAGAAAGAGCTACCTGCGCCTCTGCTTTTTCCTCATTTGCTGCATCTACTGCTGTCTGAAGGTTGCGAAGATCATTCAGGCAGTCAAAAATACGAATAATATCTATTCCATTTGCAACAGATTTCTGCACAAAATATCTTACCACATCATCAGCATATGGACGATATCCAAGGATATTCTGCCCACGGAATAACATCTGTAATTTTGTATTTTTAAATCCATCGCGGAATTTGCGAAGTCTGTCCCATGGATCTTCTTTCAGGAAACGAAGAGATGCATCAAATGTAGCACCACCCCAGCACTCTACAGAATGATATCCAACTTTGTCCATCTTTTCCACAATCGGAAGCATCTGCTCTGTAGTCATACGAGTAGCGATCAAAGACTGATGCGCATCACGCAGAACTGTTTCCGTTATCTTAATTGGTTTTTTTTCAATTTCTGCCATTATAATTTCCTCCATATATTGTCAATTACAATATTGACTGTTACATTACTCCAAAGATTGCCATGAATGTACCTGCAGCTACGGCAGTACCGATAACACCAGCTACGTTCGGTCCCATTGCATGCATCAGAAGGAAGTTCGCTGGATCCGCCTCTGCACCGACCTTCTGAGATACACGCGCAGCCATAGGAACCGCGGAAACTCCTGCTGAACCAATCAGAGGGTTTACTTTTCCATGTGTAACCGCACACATGATTTTACCAAATACAACTCCGGCTGCTGTACCAAATGCAAATGCGATCAGACCTAACACAACGATTTTCAATGTATCAAAATTCAGGAATGCTTCCGCACTTGTTGTAGCTCCTACTGATGTACCAAGCAGGATAACTACAATATACATCAATGCATTGGATGCTGTCTCTGTCAACTGTCTAACGACGCCTGACTCACGGAACAGGTTACCAAGCATCAACATACCTACAAGTGGTGCTGTTGTTGGAAGAATGACGCAGACTACAATTGTAACAATAATCGGGAAGAGAATCTTCTCGAGTTTAGATACAGGTCTTAACTGCTCCATTCTGATCTTACGTTCTTTCTCCGTTGTAAGTAATTTCATAATCGGTGGCTGAATAATCGGCACCAGTGACATATAAGAATAGGCCGCCACTGCAATTGGTCCCATGATCGCCGTCTGCTGCAGTTTACCTGCGAGGAAGATAGATGTCGGTCCATCTGCTCCTCCAATAATTGAGATTGCTGCCGCTGCCTTGTCGGAGAATCCCATGCACATTGCTCCAAGGTATGCAGCAAAAATACCGAACTGTGCTGCTGCTCCAAGAAGGAAACTCTTTGGATTCGCAATCAACGGTCCAAAGTCTGTCATCGCACCTACTCCAAGGAAGATCAGTGACGGAAGAATTGACCACTCATCCAGCTTATAGAAATAGTAGAGAAGTCCACCCGTTCCATTTGATGCATCCTCTGCATGCAACATAATATCCGGATAGATATTTACAAGCAGCATACCAAATGCAATTGGCACAAGAAGCAGAGGCTCAAATCCATGTCTGATTGCCAGGTACAAGAAGAAACAAGCCACCGCAATCATGACCACATTGCCCCATGTAAGACTAAAAAACGCCGTCTGATGCACGAGGTTTCCTAATGTTGTTGTTATATATTCCATTTCTTAACCTCCAGTCGTATATGTGTCGGCAGTATTATTTCAATGTTGCTAATACTGCTCCGGATTCGATTGCATCACCAACAGCTACGTTGATGCTTGCTACAGTTCCATCTTCCGGTGCTACAACTGGGATTTCCATCTTCATTGCCTCGATTGTAAGAACAGCATCACCCTTCTTCACTGCCTGACCTACAGTAGTGTCAAGTTTGAATACTTTTCCGGCTGCTCCTGCTTTTACTTCAATAGATCCGGCTGCTCCTGCTGCCGCTTTCGGTGCTGCCTTTGGAGCTACTTTTGGTGCTGCTTTCGGTGCAGCTGGTGCAGGTGCTGCGCCTGCTCCTATCTCTTCTACTGTTACATCATAAACATTACCATTCACTGTAATTGTATAATTTTTCATTCTGATATCCTCCTTAATTACTCACTATGAATTCCATTTATTTGACGGACGGCGCTTAATGCTGCGGACAACAAATCCATCTGTCGTTGTCTCTTCTGCTGCTGCAATTGCTGCTGAAATAACAGCGATCAATTCCAGATCATCAGTTTCATCCACTTCTTCGACTGTCTCACTTACAGCCGCTTTCGTTTCTTCTTTCTTCTCATCTTTTTTCTTGCCAAATGCATTCTGGATTGCCGGAATGTATTTAAACAAAGAAATCAGGAATGAAATGAAGATCAGTACTGCAAATACAGTTCCCATTCCAAGCAGTGTATTTAAGCCTGCCTTTTCCATAATCTCTCCAAGTGAGAACTTCGCACTGACTGTCATACTTTCAAGGTATAAATCTTTATCAAACACAAATTCAATCGTAGCATCACGATCTTTGAACTGTGCCGGTACAGATACTGTCAGCTCATCATCTTTCGCTTCAAATGTATAATCTCCATGTCCGACATACTCACCACATTCTTTGATTCCTGCCTGCCAGCTGTCAACTGCGCCATCAAAGCTGTCCGGTGTGAACTTCAATCCAGACATCATGAACTGATACTCTTTGCTGAATTCGTTCTGGTCGTTCCACTGTGCCAGTGTATCACTGTCTACATTCTGGCAGTAGTTTATCAGAAACTCTGTCTCCTGCTCGATCATTGCCTCATCATATTCCAAAGTAGTCTGTGTCTTACCACATCCTGTCAGGCATACGATTGCGGTCATCATCAGGCAGAGCAATAAGCTAATCTTTTTCTTCACTTTGCCTCACCTCTCTAAACTGTTCCATGCTTTTTCATCGGGCTTTCTTCTCTTTTTGTAAATAACATCTCAAATGCTCCGATGACATATTTTCTAGTGTCAGCAGGCTGGATAATTGTATCTACATAACCTCTTCTTGCTGCGGAAACCGGACTGGACTGAAGCTCGGCATATTCTTTTGCTTTCTCGTTGATTGTCTCAGCATCAGCATCTGCATACATAATTTTTGCTGCAAGATCTGCTTCCATCATTCCGATTTCTGCTGTCGGCCATGCATAGACCATATCAGCACCAAGAGATTTACTGTTCATTGTCACATAAGCACTTCCAAATGCTTTTCCGATTACAACGTTAACTTTCGGTACAGTTGCATTTGCAAATGCATAAGTTAATTTTGCTGCTGCCTTTGCAAGGCTTCTTTCTGCACACATAGTTGCTGCAAATCCTGATACATTCGTCAGTGTAAGAACCGGAATATTAAATGCATCACAGAACTCTACGAATCTGGCTGCTTTTCTTGCGCCTCTTGCAGAAAGTGCTCCATCAAACTCTTCTACAACTTCTGCATTCTCATCATAAACTTTAGATCTGTTTGCAACAGCACCAACTGTCATACCATTCAAACGAATAAAGCCTGTTACCATGTCTTTTGCATGATTCTTCTGAGTCTCAAAGAATACATGATCATCTGCGATTTCAGCAAGGGCTATTGCTGTATCTTCTGTTGCATTTTCAATCTCTGAACATGCACGATTCAAATCATCTGAACATTCTGTGTATGATGCATCTTCCTCATTATTACATGGTAAAATGCTTACTAATGTACGAATCTCTGAAAGAATCTCTTCTTCTGTTCCGACACCATCTACAAGACCTGTCTTTTCACTTTGGAATTTTGCAGAAGATGTATCACATTTATCTACTGTATTTCCTGGAATCGCATTCGGAGAATTTACGAATAACTTCGCATTCTTTTCTTCCATAAATGTAAAATCTGTAAGAGCTGGTACTAAGGACAAGCCTCCGCCACAGGTTCCGAAAATTGCTGTAATCTGTGGAATTACTCCTGATGCAAGTGATTGTTTTAAATATAATGTTCCAAATGCCTCAAGTGCGTCTGTTGCCTCCTGAAGTCTGAGACCTGCACAATCTACAAGTCCAATAACAGGAGCCCCCATCTTCATTGCCATATCATAAATGTTCGCGATCTTTCTGGCATGCATCTCACCAATTGATCCCTTCAATACTGAAGCGTCCTGGCTGTACACATATACCAGATTACCATCGATCACTCCATAACCGGTAATGACACCGTCTGCCGGAGTTTTCTTTTCCTGCATGTTGAAATCTGTTGTTCTGGCTGTTACTGCTCCGCCGATTTCAACAAAGCTGCCTGCATCAAGTAACTGTTCAATGCGATTACCTGCTGCATTTTCTGTTGCCATGTTGCCCATAATTTAGCCCTCCATTTTCTTTATTAAAATATGGTTATACCAAAATTTCGCCGAATTTATTATAACTTTTTTACCGAAAAATGGCAACGCCTACAAGGCACATTTGTTAAGGATTTGACAAATTTTGTTAATTATTTATGACTTTTGTTAAAAATCAAAAAGCGGTTTGGGCAATTAGCTCAAAACCGCTTTTATAGGTCTATAAATTCTGTTTATTTTTCATTTCTAAATTGAATTGGAGTCATATTATATGCCTTTTTGAACAATCGATTGAAATGCTCCACATTCTGATATCCGACAGATAATGCAATATTTTCCACTGTCATATTGCTGCTCTTAAGAAGTGCTCTTGCTTTCTTCATACGGATTTTCTTTACCAGTTCTCCAAATGTGACGCCGGATTTCTCCTTAATGTATTTGGAAATGTATGGTTTAGACAAGAAGAACTTCTCAGCAAGGTCATCTAATGTAATATCAATATAGTTCTCCTGAATATAATTCATAATTTCAATCATACGTGCGTCTTTACATGTATTGGAATTTCCAATCTCTTCCAGCTTATTAACTGCAACTGTGAGTGCCTCAATGGATGCCTTGATAATATCGGCGTCAATTCCAACACCCCAAAATGTCTTTCCTTGGCAGATTATACCAACATATGCAACAGCCTTGGAGGATGATCCTTTTGTCAGAGAATGTTCCTCGTAAAAGCTCAGTTCATAGCTGACGTTGAAATACTGTTTGATTGCATTACTGACCGCATCCAAACGTCCATTACCCGTTGCAGTGATGACCTGACTCTCTTTCTCATGATTGATCGTAACCTCAGCTGTAATTCCATTGACCTGTTTGAAATGACACTCGTCAATATGGAATACCGGTTTCGTATTAATGTAGTTATCAGAGAAAATCTGATATACAAGTTCCGGAGTCAGCTCTTTATGTGCACGGTCAGAAATACCTTTCACAAGATATCCGACTTCCTCACGCATCTCTTTTGGAAGATTGATTCCATGGCTCTGTTTCAGAATGTAGTTCACACCACCTTTACCAGACTGGCTGTTGATGCGGATAACATCTGAATCGTATTTTCTTCCAACATCCTGTGGATCGATCGGCAGATATGGAACTGTCCATGTATCGCACTTCTTCTCTTCTCTCCACGCCATTCCTTTTGCAATAGCATCCTGATGTGATCCTGAAAATGCTGTAAATACCAAATCTCCTGCATACGGCTGACGCTCATAGACATGCATTCTTGTCAGTCTCTCATAAGTTTCGCGAATATGGTGCATATCAGTAAAATCAAGCTTTGGATCTACTCCGTGAGAGAACATATTTAAACCTAATGTCACAATATCTACATTACCGGTACGCTCTCCATTTCCAAATAATGTACCTTCAATACGGTCAGCTCCTGCCAGAATTCCAAGTTCCGCAGTTGCAACACCACAGCCACGGTCATTGTGTGGATGAAGACTTAATACAACATTATCTCTGTATTTCAAGTTCTTATCTACATACTCTAACTGGCACGCAAATACATGTGGGATCGCATTTTCAACGGTTGTCGGAATATTGATGATTGCCTTGTTGTCCGCACTTGGTTTCCATACGTCTAAGACTGCATTACAAACTTCAACCGCATAATCAACCTCTGTTCCTGAGAAACTCTCCGGGCTATATTCAAATGTAAAGTTACCATCTGTCTCATTTGCCAGCTTCAGAAGTAATTCTGCTCCATCGACTGCAATCTTCTTGATCTGCTCTTTGCTTTTTCTGAATACCTGCTCTCTCTGTGCAACAGATGTGGAGTTGTACAGATGGATCACCGCATGAGGCGCACCCTTAACAGCTTCAAATGTCTTCTTAATAATATGCTCTCTTGCCTGAGTCAGTACCTGAACGGTCACATCATCTGGGATCATATTCTTCTCAATCAGCGTTCTCATGAACTTGTACTCGGTATCGGATGCTGCCGGGAATCCAACCTCGATTTCCTTAAATCCGATATCTACTAACATCTGGAAGAACTCCAACTTTTCCTCAAGACTCATTGGCTCGATCAGCGCCTGGTTACCATCTCGCAGGTCAACACTACACCATACCGGCGGTTTTTCAATCTCTGTCTTCTTCACCCAATCATATGTGACGACCGGTGGCATAAAATAAGTCTTTTCGTACTTTTCAAAATTATTCATATCTATCACCCTTCCAAATTAATTTTCATCAAATTAGTTGTCTTTTTTTAAGACTCACTCATACTAACACAGGAATAAAAAAAAGGAAAGTGACATATTTAATCACTTTCCTTGATTTTTTTTAATATTCTTATGCTTTTTTGAGTTCAAGACTCAATTTTTCTGTCATTTTTTACTCATCCTCAAGAGCTTCTTTTCTTGTCGTCATAACTTTCTCTTCATAACATGCAAACAGATCATCGATTACTTTCTTCTCCTGTTTCTTTGTAAAGAGACTTACAACCGGAACAAGAATAAGTCCACCGACCATAGCGATCACACCGGAATTGATTGAAGATTTGAAAATGTATCCAAGTACCGGTTCCCAGCCGCTCACATCAACTCCTCCAAGTGTAATGACAAGCTGGATTACTGCTACCGCACACCCCCATATAAAACAAACAAATGCAGAAGCTTTTGTCACACCTTTCCAGTATAATCCATATAAGAACGGTGCCAAAAATGATCCCGCAAGAGCGCCCCAGGAAACTCCCATCATCTGTGCGATAAATGTTACTTCCGGATGTGCATCTTTAAAGATTGCAATCACTGCCGATACAAAAATAAAAAATACAATAAACACTCTCATAACAAACACCTGCTTTTTCTCAGACATTTCTTTCTTAGATGCAGGCTTGATCACATCCAGTGTAAATGTAGAACTTGATGTCAGCACCAGTGATGAAAGGGTGGACATAGATGCGGATAATACAAGCACAATGACCACCGCTATGACAAGTGCCGGAAGTGTAGATAACATGGTCGGCACAATGGTGTCAAACAGCGGTTTTCCGGCGGCTGGATTGATGGTTACTTTATCTGCATACAGTCTTCCGAATCCTCCAAGGAAATAACAGCCTCCGGCAACAATAATGGCAAACACTGTGGATATAACCGTTCCTTTATGTATATCTTTCTCGCTCTTAATGGCATAAAATTTACCGACCATCTGTGGCAGCCCCCATGTTCCAAGGGAAGTCAGAATTACCACAAATAAAAGCGCCAGCGGATCCGGTCCAAGAAACGCTGTGTATGCTCCCTGCCAGCCCGCGTCGCCTGTCACAGAAGCCAACGCCTTTGTTGCCTCCTGAAATCCTCCATTGTCGGCAAGTACTGCTCCGATTACTGCGCAGATTCCAAACAGCATAATGATTCCCTGAATAAAATCATTGATCGCCGTTGCCATGTATCCACCGAAAATAACATAGAATCCAGTCAGTACCGCCATAATTAAAATAACAAGCCAGTACGGAATATCAAACACAAGTCCAAAGAGACTGGAAAGTCCATTGTATAAGGACGCCGTGTACGGAATCAGGAAAATGAATACAATGACCGATGCCGTTACCTTAAGCGGCACACTGTCAAATCTCTTACCAAAGAAATCCGGCATCGTCTTAGCATCTACATGCTGTGTCATAATACGTGTTCTTCTTCCAAGCACATTCCATGCAAGCAATGACCCGATAAATGCATTTCCAAGCCCCGCCCATGTACTGGCAAGACCAAAGTTCCATCCAAACTGTCCCGCATAGCCTACAAAAATAACAGCTGAAAAATATGACGTTCCAAATGCAAAAGCCGTCAGCCACGGACCAACGCCACGCCCTCCAAGAACAAAACCATTCACATCTGTCGCATGCTTTCTGGAATAAAATCCGACATAGATCATAATCGCAAAGAACACGACAAGCAAGATAATACATAATACTTCCTTTGACATCTCTCATTCCTCCAAATAACTAGTCTTTTGTTTGAATTTGTTGCTTTAAACCGTTGCGCTTTAAAGTGCTAAAGTCTTTCTATACAATACCATACGGGAAATGTATTGTCAATACAGAGAACTTGTTTTTTCTGTCACCTCTTCCGTTTTTTGGGGCACTGCCTTCCGCATGCCAGATATTTCTAAAAACACAGAAAGAGGCTGTACAATCGTGTACAGCCTCTCCTGTGTTTTTATATAATTGGATACATGCGGATTTTTAATATTTCTCTACTACTTCACCCTGCTTTTTGTAGATACTGTTTGCAGGTACGAATCCTCTGACACTGGACAGCGGGTAGATATTGCTGTGGCTTCCGACTACACTTCCCGGATTCAATACTGTTCCGCAGCCAACTTCTACTTCATCACCGAGCATGGCTCCGAATTTCTTGATTCCGGTCTCAATCTGTCCTTCTGGCGATTTTACTACGACCAGTTTCTTGTCTGATTTTACATTGGAAGTGATAGATCCTGCTCCCATATGTGCTTTGTATCCAAGTACGGAATCTCCAACATAGTTGTAATGTGGAACCTGTACTTTATTGAACAGTATAACATTCTTAAGTTCTGTAGAGTTTCCGACTACGGCTCCCTCTCCTACAATTGCATTGCCACGGATAAATGCGCAGTGGCGAACCTCTGCATCTTTTCCGATGATTGCCGGTCCGTGAATATAAGCTGATTCAAATACTTTTGCAGATTTTGCAATCCACACATTTTCTCCTACTTTATCATACTCGTCTGCCGGAAGTGTCTCTCCCAGTTTTACAATGAAATCACTGATCTTCGGAAGTACTTCCCATGGGTAAGTCACTCCTTCAAAGATATCCTTTGCAATTGTCTCATTAAGATTATACATCTTTGCTACTGTCATTTCTTCGAACATTTCTAAACTCCTCCTGCTCACAGTTTACTTATTATTTTTTTAATCTTTTTTATTGTACCTATTTGCTGTCTTTGTACTCTTTCTTCCACTAGACTTACTGCCTGATTTTGCACTGGTCTTTGTTCCACTCTTTGCACGCCCGGATTTTGCGTACTTCGTCGTCTGCTTCTCATTCTTATAAAACGGTGCAATCCGGTCATAACAGGTGCGGAGCTGATATTGATTATTCAGTCCTTTGACGCCTTCCGTGCGGCTGGACACAAAGCGGTCCAGTTTCATCATATACTCGTCAGAGGTGATATCTCCGTCAGCCACATAGGTCAGTCCCTTCTCCCAGCTTGCTGTCAGCTCCGGATTCAAAAGCGACCGTACAGAATGGTCAACCACATCATAGATCATTTCTCCAAGCATGGTCGGTGTGACAATCTGTGTCTTCTTATTGAGTGCCAGATATTTATTGTTAAAAAGCTTCTTTAGGATTTCACCTCTGGTCGCACTGGTTCCGATTCCACTTCCTTTAATCTGTGCGCGAAGCTCTTCGTCTTCAATCAATTGTCCTGCATTTTCCATAGCAAGGATCAGGGAACCGGAATTATAGCGTTTCGGTGGAGATGTCTTTCCTTCCTTAATCTCCATTCCCTGGATTGGGAGAGTCATCCCTTTTTTCAGGCTTTGGATTTTTTCAAAAAATGCCTGAGAAGACGCCATGTCTTCGTTACCGTCACCATTGTCACCCGAATTGTTATCACCGGAACCATCACCTGTTTCTGCGGAAGTCACACTTCCACTTACATTTCCGGCTTCTGCTCCTGCAGCGCTGCCAGATTCTCCCTTCTTTTCTCCCGGAACTCCAACAACTTTTAAGTAGCCAGGCTCTGCCAGTACTTTAAAGCTTGCAAAAAAAGACTCTTCTTTTACCTTTATTGTAATGGCAACCTTCTGATAAACTGCCGCCGGATAAAATATACTTAAAAATCGTCTTACGATTACATCATAGACCGCCCGTGACGTCCAGGAAAGTCCACTTAGCGCACTCATGCCTTGTCCGGTTGGAATGATAGCATAGTGATCGGTAATCTGTTTGTCATTGACATATCTTGTCTTCGCCAGACCTTTATGACTTCCGAATCCTACAATCTCCTGTAAAAACAAAACTGCCGGCTCATATTTCATAAGTCCATTGAGATTCTTATGTATCTCTTTTGCCACAGCCGTGGAAAGCACACGCGCATCGGTTCTCGGATAGGTCGTCAATTTCTTTTCATAAAGTTCCTGCGCAATTTTCAGTGTCTCATCCGGACTGATTTTAAAGCGTTTCGAACATTCATTCTGCAGCTCCGCCAAGTTAAATAACAACGGTGGATTTTTCTTTTCCTTTTTCTTTTCAATGGACGCAATCTGACCTATTACCGGTTGTTCCTGCGTCAGATGATCTATGACCTGCTGCGCCTTTTCGCGCTCTTTAAATCCATTTTCCTTATATAGATCAAATGACTCGAACCACTTGGAACCCTTTACTGCGCGCCATTCTCCTTCAAATGTCTGACCCTGTTCTCCAATTGTCGCAAGAATACGATAAAACGATGTCTCGATGAACTCACGAATCTCGCGTTCTCTTCTTACAACCATTCCAAGAACACAAGTCATTACACGCCCTACAGAAACAACTGAATAATCCGTTCCAAGATAATTAGAAATGCTATTTCCATATTTTAATGTCAATAATCTTGAAAAATTGATTCCCATGAGATAATCTTCCTTGGCTCGCAGATAAGCAGCACTTGCCAGATTGTCATACTCACTTAAATCCTTTGCCTCACGGATTCCTCGCAGTATTTCCTCCTCTGTCTGGGAATCGATCCACACTCTTCGTCTATTTTTTCCATGCACCTGCGCCTGTTGTTCTACCAGACGGTAAATATATTCTCCCTCGCGTCCTGAATCGGTACAGACATAGATAGTCTCTACATCCGGTCGGTTCAAAAGCCCTGCTACAATCTTATACTGTTTCGCCACCGACGGTATAACTTCATATTTGAATCTTGTCGGTATAAACGGCAGCGTCTGAAGACTCCATTTTTTCAAGGCAGGATCATACTCCTCCGGATAACTCATAGTCACCAGATGTCCTACACACCAGGTCACAATGGAATCCTCTGATTCCAGATACCCGTCCTGCCTTCTGGTGTTCAGCTTCAATGCCTTCGCAAACTCCTGTGCAACACTGGGTTTCTCAGCTATATATAGTGATTTCCCCATATTTATTACGTTAACTCCTTACTTTACCTTTTTTATTAATTACATCTGAATTCTTATCATCCTCATAGAATACTGGCAAATTAATTTTTTACCTGCTGAATATCCGTCCGATTCTCTTCAATAAACCAATTTTCTCCGGTACTTCCTGTGGCGGTTTTGCCTGCAATGCCTCTTGCATAAAGACATTCTGTGAATCAATATACGTTTCTTTCTGCTCTTTACGCCTGTATTTTCCGTCACTTCCAAGAACTCTTGCTTTTACATTATCACTTAACATCACTTTCAAATAGTGATTGATCTGCCTGCAGATATCCTGATCCAGTATCGGGGCAGCTACTTCTACACGCTTCTCAGTATTACGTGTCATCATGTCTGCTGATCCAATATAAATCTTCTGATCATTTCCACTTCCAAAACTGAAAATACGCGGATGCTCCAGATATCTTCCGACAACACTCATCACACGGACATTGTCCGTATAGCCAGTTACACCCGGCAAAATACAACAGATTCCCCGCACGATCAGATCCACTTTCACTCCTGAGCGTGATGCTTCTGATACTTTCTGTATAAAATCTACGTCCGTAACAGAATTCATTTTCATAATGATCCGCCCATTAGAACCTTTTTTGATTTCCTCATCCATCAGATAAAGAATCTTCTGCTTCAGGCTGGTCGGTGATACGATCAAATAATCATATTGTCCTGCTAGATTACCAATTGACATATTTTTAAAGAATTCTGCCGCATCTTTCCCTATTGCCGGATTTGCTGTCATGAGCGACAGATCTGTATACATTGCCGCTGTCTTTTCATTGTAATTACCAGTTCCAATCTGTGTAATATACTGGATTTCTCCGCGGCTTCTATAAGTAATAAGACAGATCTTTGAATGCACCTTATAACCGTCAAATCCATAGATTACACGGCACCCTGCTTCTTCCAGGCGCTCAGACCAGTCAATATTATTCTGCTCATCAAATCTTGCACGCAGTTCAATCAAAACCGTTACTTCTTTTCCGTTTTCTGCTGCCGCACACAGATATTCTACCAGCCTTGCCTTCTTTGCCAGACGATAAATCGTAATCTTGATCGTCATAACATCCGGATTCACCGACGCTTCTTTTATAAGGCGCAAAAACGGATCCATACTCTCATACGGATAGAATAACAGGATATCTTTTTTCTTTATCTGGCGCATCACATTACCTGCTGCCACATGTCCACTGTTCTGTGGCGAAAATGGCGTATAAGTCAGAGAGCGTTTCATAGCTTCCGGTAAATTCCCACTGATACCAAAAATGTAATCTAATTTCATCGGCATCTTTGTTCGAAAAATCTGATTCGGCTCAATCTCAAACTTCTCACAGAAATATTTCTGTGTCTCTTCAGACAGTTTATTTGCAGTCTCCAGTCTGACTACCGCCATACGGCGGCGTTTGTGAATAGTCTGCTGCATAAGATACCGGAAGTCATCCGTCACTTCCAAAGCCTCGTCATCCGGAGACACATCAGCATTTCTCGTTACACAGATATAATTCGCTTCCGACACTTCGTACTTCGGAAATACCAGGTTCAGATGCTCCAGGATGACCTTTTCCATACGAATGTATCGGATATCATGTCCCGGAAGGCACAAAATGTCCGACACGAACTGTGGCACCGGAACAATTCCCATCATACTTTTGTTATCCATCTTCAAACTTGCCGTTACATACAATTCTTTATTCAAAAGATGCGGAAATGGATGATTCGCATCCACAATCTGCGGGGAAAGAATCGGAAGAATCTGATCTTTAAAATAAAACTTTACATACTTCTTCTCCTGGGATTCCAATTCTTTATAATCAAGTCCACACACTCCATACGGATGCAGTTCTTTCTTAATCTCAGCATAAGTCTTATCGCGCTCTTTATATAAAGGTGCAACTTCTGTCAGGATTGCATGAATCTGCTCCTGCGCTGTCATACCGGACCGGCTGTCTTTTGCCTTGGCATCTGTGTGCACCATATCATAAAGACTTCCAACACGAATCATAAAAAACTCGTCCAGATTGCTGGTGAAAATTGCAACGAATTTCATCCTTTCAAGAAGCGGCACCGACTCGTCCTGTGCCTCTTCCAGTACCCTTTGATTGAACTTAAGCCAGGATAACTCCCTGTTTTGGGTATAATTCAATAACTCTTTACTCATCAGCCTCATCCCCCTTTTTCGTATCTGCTTTCTATAATATATTTATAATTTTTCAGAAACAAATACAGCCAGTTTCTGTTTTATATAACTGGCTGCATTTCTGTTTTTATAATTATTTTGCCTGAATATATCCTTTTGCCGTCAGTGCTTCTGCGCAGAGTACAGCTCCGCCTGCTGCTCCGCGGACTGTATTGTGTGAAAGTCCTACGAACTTAAAGTCGAACATAGAATCTTCTCTGAGACGTCCGATGGATACACCCATTCCGTTCTCATAGTCTACGTCTAATCTTACCTGTGGACGGTTATCCTCTTCCATGTAACGGACAAACTGCTTTGGTGCACTTGGAAGTCCTGCCTCCTGCGGAAATCCTTTGAAGCTTTCCAGTTTCTCAATAAGCTGCTCTTTTGTAGGTTTCTTCTCAAAGTTGATAAATACTGCGGCTGTATGTCCGTTCAGAACCGGCACACGCAGACACTGACATGTAATCTTCGGAGCATCTGCAAGTGTGATCTGTCCGTTCTCATATGTTCCAAGAACACGAAGCGGCTCCTGCTCACTCTTTTCTTCCTCTCCACCGATATATGGAATAATATTCTCTACCATCTCCGGCCACTCTTTGAATGTTTTACCTGCTCCGGAAATTGCCTGATATGTTGTAGCAACAACTTCTTTTGGTCCGAACTCTTTCCATGCTGCAAGGCAAGGTGTGTAACTCTGGATAGAGCAGTTTGGTTTTACTGCAATAAATCCGCGAGTTGTGCCGAGACGTTTTCTCTGATCATTGATCAGTTCAAAGTGGTCTGAGTTAATCTCCGGCACTACCATCGGAACATCTTTTGTCCAGCGGTGTGCACTGTTATTGGAGACAACCGGTGTCTCTGTCTTCGCGTACGCTTCCTCGATTGCGCGAATCTCGTCTTTTGTCATATCAACTGCACTAAATACAAAGTCTACAGAAGAAGCTACTTTCTCGACTTCATTAACATTCGCAACGATCAGTTTCTTAACTCCTTCCGGCATCGGTGTATCCATTTTCCAGCGGTCTCCGATTGCTTCTTCATATGTCTTGCCTGCTGATCTCGGGCTGGCTGCAACTGTTACAACCTCGAACCATGGGTGGTTCTCCAAAAGTGCAATAAAACGCTGTCCAACCATTCCTGTTGCTCCTAATATTCCGACTCTTAATTTCTGATCCATCTCGTATGTCTCCCTTCTAGTACTCTTCCATATATTTTTTATAACTATCCACTGCTTCCTGCATCGGTTTCACACCCGGTGCACCAGTTGTATTACGTTTCTCTACACATGTCTTTAAACTGATTGCTTCATAGATATCTTCCTCGAATACAGGTGAAATCTTCTTATACTCCTCAAGTGGAAGATCATCCAACGGAATCTTCTTATCCAGACAAAGTAACACGAGCTGTCCAACAATTCCGTGTGCGTCTCTAAACGGAACTCCGTGATTCACAAGATAATCCGCTGCATCTGTCGCATTTGTAAATCCGTGCTTTGCACTCTCTTCCATGCGGTCATTCTTAAATGTCATCGTACGAAGCATGCCTGCAAATAACTGTAAGCATCCTTTTGTTGTATCGATTGCATCAAATGGAAGTTCTTTATCTTCCTGCATGTCTTTGTTGTATGCAAGCGGAATTCCTTTCATTGTAACAAGAAGTCCGGTCAGTGCAGCATAGACACGTCCAGTCTTACCTCTTACAAGCTCTGCAATATCCGGATTCTTCTTCTGCGGCATAATACTGCTTCCGGTACTATAAGCATCATCAATCTCAACAAACTTATATTCATTAGAATTCCAGATGATCACTTCCTCTGAGAAACGGCTCAGATGCATCATAATCATGGAAAGCGCTGACAAATACTCAATCAGATAATCTCTGTCAGAAACACCATCCATACTGTTCATAGTTGGTCCGTCAAATCCAAGAAGCTTTGCTGTATAGGCACGGTCTAATGGGTAAGTCGTTCCTGCAAGGGCTCCAGATCCAAGCGGACATGTATTCATTCTTGCATAAATGTCTTTCATACGCTCATGATCTCTTTTGAACATCTCAAAATACGCGCCCATGTGGTGAGCCAGTGTGATTGGCTGTGCTTTCTGTAAATGTGTGAATCCCGGCATATATGTCTCAAGGTTATTCTCCATAATTTCAAGAATCGCCTCTAACATCTCCTTGATCAGTGCATCTGTCTCCTGCACTTCATCACGGATATAAAGCTTCATATCCAGTGCAACCTGATCATTTCTGCTTCGTCCTGTATGAAGCTTCTTACCTGCATCTCCAACACGGTCGATCAGGTTTGCCTCAACAAAACTGTGAATATCTTCATATTTATCAGTAATCTCAAGTTTTCCTGATTTCACATCATCAAGAATCCCCTGAAGTCCTGTAATAATTGTCTCTTTTTCTGCATCGGTCAGGATTCCCTGCTTTGCAAGCATGGTAACATGTGCCATACTTCCTTTGATATCCTGCTCATAAAATCTCTGGTCAAATGAGATAGATGCATTGAACTTATATACTAACTGGTCAGTCTCTTTTGTGAAACGGCCTCCCCATAATTGTGCCATAATCTCTTCCTTTCCGTCATTTAATACTGTACTGTATAAAAGTGTACCATATTTTTATCTAAAGTCAACAGTGTCTTACTTTCGTTGTCTCTGAGAAAATTCACAACCACAGTAATCCTGTCTGTACAAACCATAAATTTTTGACAGTTCTGTGGAACGCTTGTAACCATTTTTCTTCTTAAAATCTGAAATCAAATATTCCACACCATATTCTTTTGCCAGACGCTGCCCGATTTCATTGAGCTTTGCTGCATTCTTCAGTGGACTGATGCTAAGCGTGGTTGTAAAATAGTCATATTCTCCTGCTTTTGCAATCTCTGCAGTCTCTCTGAGACGCAGCTCATAACATTTCATACACCGGGAGCCGCCTTCTTTGACCTCCTCAAGTCCCCTGGCCATCTCGTAAAATTTCTCTTTCTCATATTCTCCCGCTACAAAGCTGACCGGATATTTGAAATTCATATCATCGATCAGTTTCTGTTGTTCCAGAATCCGCTTCGTATACTCTGTCTCCGGATAAATATTCGGATTATAGTAGAACACTGTGATTTCAAAATAATTGCTCAGATACTCTAACACATAACTGCTGCATGGAGCACAGCAACTGTGTAACAGAAGCCTTGGAACACGCCCTTCTTTTGTCAGCGTATCCAATAACTTGTCTAATTCTTTTTGATAATTCATACTCATCGTCCCTATCTTGCGTACTCACATGCAATTATAACTTTTTCATAACAAGATGACAAGGGAAAATCCATATTTATGAACCATTTTATGACCACGGAAAAACACATTTTTCGTTTGATATAAAACTGACCACACATTTTCTTTCAAGATACATATGATAAGATATAGGATTATCATTTGCGGAGGTTTCCATGGATCAAGTACTGGAACTTAAGAATATTCACTATGCTTACCACAATCCGGACGGAGAAACTCCTGCCATAAATGGCATCTCCTTTATCCTGAATAAAGGAGAATTTGTTGCCATCGTCGGACCTTCGGGGTGCGGAAAGTCAACGCTTCTTTCTATTATTGCCGGACTTCTCACACCGGAAAAAGGCTTCATTAAAATCAATGGGAAATACCTTCACGAAAGTACTACAAATGTAGGCTATATGTTACAACATGATGAACTTTTCGAATGGCGGACCATTTACAATAATGTTATTTTAGGACTGGAAATTCAGCATATGCTGACTGCAAGAACCAGGGAAAAGGCACATAATCTTTTAGACATCTATGGGCTGAAACAGTTTGAAAATGCAAGGCCCTCGGAACTTTCCGGCGGCATGCGCCAGCGGGCCGCCCTGATCCGTACGCTCGTTCTGGATCCAGATCTCCTACTGTTGGATGAACCATTTTCCGCATTGGACTATCAGACCCGCTTAAATGTCGGGGACGATATTGGTCAGATCATCCGGCAGGAAGGAAAATCAGCCGTTCTTGTAACACACGACCTGTCAGAAGCCATCTCCCTTGCCGACCGGATCATTGTCCTTTCCGGACGCCCGGCTAATATACGTCAGACTGTTCCACTCATTTTTGATTTGGAACAGGATACTCCTTTGAACCGCCGGAACTCCCCGGAATTCAAACATTACTTCAACTTAATATGGAAGGAGCTGAATACAGATGACTGAATTTTTAAATGAACTTTCTGAAAATCAGATCAACTATCTAAAACAGCAAAAGAAGCACAAATACATTGTCGGTATCTCCCGGATTCTGATTCTTTTCAGTTTTCTCTTTCTTTGGGAATTCACTGCAAATGTAGGTATCATCGACTCTTTCATCTTTAGCAGCCCGTCAAAGATTGCACTATGTTTCTGGGGCATGGTGCTGGATAAAAGCATTTTTCTGCACACCAATGTCACACTATACGAGACAATCTTAAGCTTCCTGCTCGTCACTGCCACCAGCATTCTGGTTACCATTCTTCTTTGGTTCAGCAGACGGTTATCAGAGATCCTGGATCCTTACCTGGTAGTACTGAACAGTCTGCCGAAGTCTGCACTTGCACCACTTCTTATTGTCTGGCTTGGAGCAACAAAAACAACAATTATCGTCGCCGGAATGTCTGTAGCAATCTTTGGAAGCATTCTGAACTTATACACCAGTTTTATGACCGTCGATCCAGGAAAACTGAAACTCATCTATACACTGGGTGGAAATCGGAGGCACGCGCTTCTAAAAGTCGTACTTCCTTTTTCTCTTCCGGCAATCATCAGTAACATGAAAGTCAATATCGGACTCTGCCTCGTAGGCGTGATCATCGGTGAATTTCTGGCTGCCAGAGAAGGGCTTGGATATCTGATCATCTACGCGAGCCAGGTCTTTAAGATGGATTGGCTTCTTATGAGTATCCTTCTTCTCTGTCTCATGGCAACACTTCTCTATTCGCTCATCAATCTACTTGAGCGTTGGTGCCGGAAGCATTACTAATATCTCAATTCTTTTTTGAAGAACAAAAAATGTGCAATTTCCTATTATATGAAAAAAGGACCTATCACCTCCTGTGACGGTCCTGTACATAATAGCGTGTTTTTTGTTTTACTTACATATACTGTGTTAACTCCGCTTTATTATTAGTAAATTTCATTGCTTCTTCTCTTGTAATATATCCCTGTTGCATCAATCTGGAAAGATCCATATTCAGTGTATGCATCCCGCTCGCCGCTGAAGATACGGCTTCTTGTAGAATACAGATATACTCCGTTCTTATACAGGATACTGGTCACGCCAGAATCCTCAAAAAACAAGAAGATAGCCGTCTTGTTGGCATAAGTCTTTAACTGGGACAGCCCTCTTAAGTATGCTTCCATAGGAACTGTAATTGCACGCACCGGAAGCTTTATCTCCTCACACATTGCTAAAAGCCTGTTACAAATATTTTCTTCTACGCTGACACAGCATACAGTCACGCCCTGCTTTTTATCTGCATATGTAATACCATAATCTACAATTCCTTCTGCTGCAGACTCTGAAACAACATGTTCTGCCATCTTTGTAAGCTGCTTACCTGTCGCAAACGGAATCTGTGAAATTCGTGCGGATGAATAATTAGATGGAAGCACAAGCTTTACAGAACCTGGATGTTCCTTTGCCTTATATGCAAGAAGTGCCCTTTTCTACTGTTCAAAAGGGTCTGTGTGAGCTTCGGTCGAGATCATGTCTGTCCTGCTGATTTTTGGTCTTCGTCCTGCTTTTCCACTTGCAGCCAAAATACATTCTTCCTGTAAAACAATAACAGTATCGCTCACCTGTAAGTTCCTCCTTCGTAATTATGCATTTTCGATCGCTGAGTAAGACTGATAGATTGGAAGCATAACTCCAATCATAATACAGCCGACGATCAGCGCCATAAATATAATCAAGATTGGATCCAGAAGCGTGACCATCCGCTTTGTAGCCTGTTCTGCATCCGATTCCAATGTCTCTGCAATGGAATCCAGCATCACATCCAGACGTCCGCTTTCTTCTCCGACCAGAATCGTGCTGGAGAGTTTTTTAGCAATCCGTCTACTTCACGCAGCCCCTATGAAAGCGGAACCCCGCCGCGGACCATTGTGATAACTTCGTCAAACCTACGCCTCTTCGCACTGACGGGATTCCGACAATGATACGAATCAGTGCAACGATTACTGCAACAGCCAATAATGCAATGTACCATTTCTGAACAAGAAAGTTGGAAACTGCGATCAAAATATTAGTAATCATTGGAAGGCTTTCCATCTGATCAAACAGGCTCTGAAACTGTGGCAGAATAAAGGTTACGATCAAAATCACAATTGCAACACAGAGCACCAGCAAAATACATGGATAAGTCATGGCTGACTTCACCTGCTGGGTCAGCTTATAATCCTTCTCATACTGAACCGATAATCTCTGTGTCACCAGATCCAGGTTACCACTTCCCTCACCGGAACGGATCATCCCGATCATCAGATCCGGAAAGCATTCCTTGGATTCCATGGCATCAGACTGATACCGCGTTTTAAATCCTGTAACACATCCTTATAAATATCCCGCTCATCTTTGTTCATTCCTTCCTGCTCGGAAATGATGTCGAGCGTCCTTACAAGCGTGACACCTGATGCCAGAAGTGTGGACAGTTCCCGGCAAAAGGCTGCAAGCTGCTTTGCTTTTAACTTTTTATGCTTTTTTGCTCCATTTAAATCTTTCGCTTCAACCAGATAGAGGTTCTCTTCCCGTAACTGCTGCGTCAGTGCATTCTCGGATGCCGCCTCCACAGTACCCTTATGAACCTTGCCACTCATATCCTTTGCGACGTATTTAAAACGTGCCATGTGCGAACTTCCTCTTTCTTTCTATTTTATCTATACCTGATTTTTATCTCTTTTGTAACTGTTCGTTACTCTCTTTATAAAAAATGCAGATACCATGTAACGATCTGATTTCCATATAATGCCGCCAGCGCCAGTCCGAATGCAAGAAATGGTCCGAATGCAAATACATCTTTTTTTCCTAATTTCTTGCTCTTTAGCATAAATGCTCCATAAGCGCCTCCTGTCAGCAGCCCGAAAAACATGGCGCACACTACCGGTCCTGTCCCAAGAAATGCTCCGGAGACCGCCATTAACTTGATATCCCCACCGCCAAATGCTCCCGGGATCGCAAGTGCCAGAAGCAGCATCGGAACAGAGATGATCAGCGCTCCGATCAACCTGTCTATAAGCCCGTGCTCCGGAACAAGCCATATATTTGCAATTGCTAATATCAATATAAAAATATGAAATCTATCATAAATAATCTGGGTATCCCAATCAATAAGGGCTACCACAAGTAGTATTCCAAAATAAATCAACATGACTGTACCACGCATTGATAACAATCCAAGACTGCCACAGCCATAACGAATTCCACAGCCGATAAATGCTGTGCCGCCAATCACTTCCACGAAAAAATCTCTTCCCGGAATGCGGCTTTTACAACCTGCACATCGTCCGCGCAGGAAAATGTAGCTGGCACACGGGATCAGTTCCCATGCATGTAATACTCTGCCACAATTCGTACAATGACTTCTTCCGTTTACCACACTCTCTCCTCTTGGCAAGCGGTCAATCACCACATTCAAAAAACTAAAGATACAGGCTCCGGAAAAGAACCGGATCACCCATAAAATACTTTCTAATACAATTAACATGTTATTCTACTCATCTGTCTTATTCTTCTTTGCCAGCCATATAGTCTTCATAGTAGACCGTATATGATTTTGGCTCTAATGTGTACCAGACGGTGTAATCACCTTCCCGGTAAACGAACTTTTCAACGGTATATCCGTCCTCTGCCATCTGAAGCACCCAGAAATCTCCCGGTGCTTTGCTTAAATTAAACACTTCTGTCCGGATACTCTCAGCAACGCCTCCCTCCTGGAAAGCGTCGAAAAAAGTACCACTCCTGTCATAGCATTCCTGTCCAGTTACCTGGAGCGCCAGCCGCACCGATTTTGCATGCCCCAGAGCCACTTGAGCGTCTGCCCGATGTAAAAGTCGGATCGCACACCCATACCGGATACTCCACGTCTGCCGGTTTATTCGCCCTGTCCGGTCCGTGCTTTACCAGCCAGTCATAAGCTTCCAGCACGACCGGATCCTGTTCTTTCAAATCCATCCTGATATACTCCTGTTTCGCAATGTAACGACCAGACGTCTCCAACTCTTTTAACACATTTTCATGCTGTTTGGTCCAGACAGTAATATTCGACATACGCTCCCGCGTTTTTACATTCCTTGATTTAAAAGATGCCAGGGGCAAAAGGTCTTTCATCCACATGAGCTTGCTCATAAGTGGATGAAAGACCTTGGGATCCGCCCCAACATCATTTATTGCTATAATATCTTTGTTATACTTATCCATCAAGTAATTGCTTACATAAAATAGACGATATGTCACAAATTGTCAAATTATGCGATTTTTTTGTAATTATAGCATATTTTTGGAAAACTCACACTGATTATTCTTTTACAATCCACTCATCTTTGATGCACCACAGTCCTGCCTGCACACTGTGAACACCACTGTTATCCCCCGCCTCGATTGCTTGCTGATGACCAAACAGACGTTTCCAGCTTTCCTGAATTCTCGCTTTCTGCTCCGGATAAAAATTACTGGTCATAATCTGAAATTCACTCATTCCCATGTTCTTCAATTCTTCGGAAAATGCAGATTCTTCTGATTCATTTTCACCGATATAATGCATCTGCATAATCTTCGTCCAGTCGAACATGTCGAACAAGAGTGCTTCTCCTATTGGCACGTCTAACGTCAGCACATGCCCATCTCCTGTCTGATCCACATTATAAAGATCTGTGAATGCCCAGTATGGATACTCGGCTCCTTCTGGTTTTGGAACTATATGCTGCGCCTCCTTTACAAACCAGCCATATGCATTTATAAATACCTTCGCAGACTCCTTATATTTTTTTCGTACATACTCTTCTTTTGAATAACATACGCCGTCCCGTTTCAATACCTGATATACAACATCAGTCTGAAAAGAATACAGTCTTATCGTATTACATCTGTCAGCCATTCTCTTCTCAACTCCCATACATTTCCATATTTCGCATCGCTTCCCATAAGGATTGTATCATCAAACAACCGCTCCCAGCTATTTTGTATCTCCCGCTTAATCTGTGGATAGAACTGGGAAATAACTGCTTTTACATCACTGATTCCATAATCATCCAGAAGTTGTCTGTGGCGTTTCAGGTCATTTTCGTCTTTCGGAATATATCCGTAATTTAAAATATGTCCCCACTTTGCGATATTAACTGATGTAATGATTGCAGGATCCAGTGACAACTCTAAAATTACTGTATTTTCACTGTTCATCATTGTTCCTTCGTTGGTAAATGACACCCATACCGGATACTCCACGTCTGCCGGTTTATTCGCTCTGTCCGGTCCGTGCTTTACCAGCCAGTCATAAGCTTCCAGCACGACTGGAGCCTGTTCTTTCAAATCCATCCTGATATACTCCCGCTTCGCAATATAACGACCGGTCGTCTCCAACTCTTTTAACACATTTTCATGCTGTTTGGTCCAGACGGTAATATTCGACATACGCTCCCTCCTTTTTACATACCTTCATTTAAAACCCACCGTTCTGATATGCTCTTGCGATCACATAAGATGGCTCATAAAATGCACTGCAGTTATAATTGTCAATCACATTACAGAGTTCATTATTGTAAACTCGAAGAATCCCATCTACATAATCTTCCCCAAGCTGTAATGTATCTATAATCAACCTCTTATAAACTTTTCCCATTTCCAAAGGTGTGGGGATAATCTCCGCCAGTTCTCTGTCAACATCCGTGATGTCATAATCACCTTCCCGAAGATGGTATTCTTCAATCCAATCATCTTCAACTTGCAGGGGATTTTCGCAGTGTAGTACATTTGCCACACTAATCAGATGTTTTAATGCATCTCTTCCAATTGTATTTACCACATACTTATTCTTCTGATGAAGCTTTCTCGCCACGCGCTCTATCATATAACAGATAAAATAGAGGTCGTTGTCTGTTATCTCTTCGTCTGGAAAATATATATTCATCATAACGTTTCACTCCTTTCAAAATGTAACATCTTCAACGCATCCTCTGTACAAAACACAATCTGATGTGTTGGATATTTAAACTTAATAAGTTCCCAGAACGCTGCCTTAGAAATCTTGCCGGACATATAGTCTTCTACATAATCCCAAATCTGATCGTCTGCCATAGGTCCTTCTACAATATCAAATATTTGTACAATAAAATCCATACCCAAAATCTTTATAATATCCGTTAATCAAAATATTAGGTTTTGATACTGTTACATTACTTCCATGAAATAAAATGTTATTCTTCACGAACCATGCTCCCCTGCTATAAATATTTTTTGCAAAAAGCCTCATCTTATCTGATAAGGCTTTTCTACTATACTACTTCTACTTAATAGTATAGCAATTTTTCTATTAATGACAACTTGTTTTTCTCAGACTTTTTCCATGTCTTCATTGATTTTAATACTTCCAGAAATCTTCGATTTTTTCCAGCTTTTTCTTGTAAATTCTTCCGGAAAATGCCAGATGTGGAAGTTCGTAGAACTCACATTTTTTCGGACAGATCGGATGGTACAATGGATCTGCTGCTATGATATCTGAATCTTTTAAAGCTTCTTCCATGTCTTCCTCTCCAAGAACCTGCCGGCTTGTTCGAAACAATAAATCTTCCGTCTCCTGTAACGGGCATAATACATGAACTGGTATTCCATATTTCTGTTCAATAGCCAAAGCCAGTGACTCTGTCGTGACCGGTTCACCGATCAGCATAACTTCTTTATCGTTTTTGCCGCTTCCAGGCTGCTCCTTATCCGAATTTTCTTCACGCAATCTTTTATATGGGTATCGTTCTTTCTTCTCCAATGCCTGTACGATTTCTTCTGTAAATGTTCCTACCGGCGTCCCAACTACATATGGCATTTTATATTCTTTTTCCAGATATTTTGCGGTACGCAATCCCACGGAAGATACAACAAGATTTACTTCTGCTTCTAGTGCATGGCTCAATACTTCAAGATCATCTTCCATCGCCCAGGTTGATAACACCTGCCAGCCACATTTTTCCAGATTTTTTTTCATATATCCGGCACGGCTATATGCTCCAAAATCAAGTGGCGTGACACCAAGAAGATTAACCGTATGTGGCTGTATATTTTTCTCTTCGCAAACTGCCTTTGCAGACACAAACTGCCTTGCAATCTGCTCCAGAGCTAGTCCTGCACCATATACATAATCGTGCATACCATTGGTCGGTACAGAAAATGTAGGAATCCCAAGTTCCTGTTCCAGCACTTCTGCCAGTGCCGGAAAATCTGTTCCGTTCATATATGGAATCGGCGATCCGGCAAGTGCAATAAACCTCGGTTTTAATTCCCGTGCTGCATCCATGATATCATTCAGGAACTTTTCATCATTTCCCATGATCGCATCGATTTCAGTAAGTCCCGAGATGTAGATCAGGCTGTCCTGGTCATACCAGCGGATCTCATCATGTGTATTATAAGTAGAATTACAGCCGGACGGATCATGCATCACTGTCATACCGCCCAGTTCATAAAGTGCAGAACAGACACCCGACACATCCGCCGTGTAAATTGGTATAATTTTGTATGTCTGTCTCATATGCAGCTTTCGCACCCCCATCCTTTTCGCACAACCAGATCCTCCACTTCTTTTTCTTCTTCGTAAGCCCGGATCATAAGTTCTGCCATTTTCCGGATTCCATCAAATCCATACCATCCTGCACCTTCAACTACATTCACAAAATATGGGCTCTGGGTGAACCATGCTGCTTTTTGTCCCAGTGCCAGCATTTTTCCTTCATGATTTCTTGGAAGCACGCGCATCTTTGGCTGAATGGTCGCGCGAAGCTCTAGTTCCGGCGCATGTTTGCTAAGCCAGTAAAATTCCTGTTCTTCCTCCGGGCTTACACCATCCAGATAAACAGCTTCCACACAAAATCCATGTTCTAAAAGATATTTTGCCAGTCCAAGCGGTCTCGGATGCATGAGATAGTCGATGACGATTGGTGTATCTCCTATGGTACCATGCGCCTGTGCGACAGACGCTTCGCAGGCAGCAATCTCCTTTTCATACCATGCTTCTCTATTCCAGATGTCTTTTTCGATTTTAACACATTCCGAAATGATCTTCTCCGCCAGCTGTTCCATCTGCTGCTTTATCTCTTCATAGTTAAAACTTGCCGGCATGTAAATGTGTTCTCGTCCCAGTCTTTTTGCCAGCGTCTGCGCCCCGTATTTTGCTGTCGGATAGATAGAAAGAAATATATTTGCTTCACCAAGTTTCTCATACTTGTCCCATGTATCACAAGTCGTAATCTCTCTGAGTTCACAGCCACATTTTTTCAGGAATCGTTTGATGTCAGAAGTTTCGTCCAATGGGAAATTATGTCCAAGCAACGTGACGATATGTGGATCTGCTTTTTGTACTTTTAATGGATCATACATTGCTTTTCGCAGTTTCTGATCTGGTGTCAGACCAGTTTTTTGCATAATCGGATCCATATAGCAGCGTACAAATGCAATTTCCGGGAAACGCCGGTCAAGTTCCTCATAGACCATCTTAAGATCACAGCCAAGAAAATGATGGAGGCACACGGTAAATAAGAGCACTGCTTTGGGTTTTCGTTCCAGTTTCTTTAATACATCTGTGACGCCTTCAATTGTGATATCCTCCAGATTTCCGTTCAACAGATCATCTTCTTCGATGATCACGTATGAAAAACGATCTGCCGCATTCATCTCGGCCGCCGTCAATACAACACCACGCATACAGTTATCTGCACAGACATATATCTGAATGGTCTCCGGCATCAACATTCCGGTGTGTACAATATTCCAGTTTCCATGAACCGGAGAGTTAAACTCCAATCCCGGATGAAATGGTGCCGGATAGGACGCATCTTTTATTCTGATCATGGCTCCTTCCGGGGTTACATGGTTTTTCTCCATTTCCGTCTGTCCTACTCGTTTTAACATAAATTTCCTCTCTAAATTCTTTCCCACTACATTTCACATTTTGTTCAAAAATGCCCCGGCAGCTTAGTTTTTACATATCGCCAGAACCGCCTCACTCAGAGCACGGTATTCATCTGCCATCTCACTGTCAGGATAACACTCCATCAACGTTTTTTTCTGCTCTTCAGCTGCCATTACAAGCTCGCTTCTGGAGAGGTACCCAATAGTACCACTATGGAAATCTTCTGCCAGTTCCTGCACTTTTTCTTCTTCTCTTGGCACATTTCTCCGGTTCAGAATAAATCCGCCAAGTTTTGCATATCCTCGATTCTGGAAGCGTTCCAGTGCCATTGCAATGTTCGCTCCGGCATGAATGGACATATTTTCTCCCGAAGTTACAACAAATACATAGTCTGCATACCCACTCCGCATAGGCATGGAAAATCCGCCACACACTACATCGCCAAGTACATCGTAAAGGACTACGTCCGGTTTGTAGACTTCATATGCTCCGGTCTCTTTTAGTTTCTCCAGTGCAGTGATAATTCCGCGTCCTGCACAGCCAAGTCCCGGGGTCGGTCCTCCTGACTCCACACAGACAACTCCTTTGTATCCGATTCTTGTAATCTCTTTCAAAGTCACATTGCCTTTTTTCTCATTATAGATATCCAATACTGCCGGCATAGGTTCTCCATCGCGCAAGGCAATCGTAGAATCTGCCTTTGGGTCACAGCCAATCTGCATAACTGATAATCCTTTTTCAGCCAGTGCGACCGCCATATTGGATACTGTCGTAGATTTTCCGATACCGCCTTTGCCATAAACTGCAATTTTTAACATGATAATTCCTCCGGTTTGGTGATGACATTGGAGTAAGCAGTCTTTGCCGACACTCCCTTAAGACGCCCTATTTTTCCAGAAAGCGCACTGATCACGTCCTGCGGCGCATCAATCGCAATACTGATAATATGGATTCCTTTTTGACGGTACGGGATTCCCATTCTTCCAATAATATATTTTTCAGTCTCTTGCAGATATTGATTCAACTGCTCCGTCGCCTACGGGTTTTTTTCTCTTTTATAGATCACTGCTACTCTTGTTTCCATACTTTCTCTCCCTGCTCTTATTTCTAAGTAATCTGATTTTAGCAGATTCTCGGCAATAATTCTCCGCCTGGCTGTGGCAATAATGCCTGGGTTCCAATCTCCGTCATCATTACAACTTTTCCCGGCTGTTCTTCTGTAATTTCACCAATAATAGCAGCATTTTCTGAATATGGGCACTGACGCAATGTCTCCACAATCTTCGATGCTTCTTCCTTCGGTGCAATGATGACCATAGTTCCTTCACATGCAAGATACAATGGTTCCAGTCCCAACATGCCACAGACACCCCTTACTTCCGGCTGAACCGGAATATTGGCGCTGTCGAGCTGTACGCCTACCTGGCTCTGCTTCGCAATTTCATATAATACAGTTCCCACGCCGCCACGTGTCGCATCACGAATAACATGCAGATCGTGTGTCCTGTTCATCACTGCTTCCACCGTCTTCCAAAGGGGTGCACAATCACTCTTGATATCGGCCTCAATTCCCAAATCTTCTCTCTCAAGCAGGATTGTACAGCCATGGCGTCCAATATCTCCTGTTACAATAACCGCATCACCGGGTTTCGCAAGCTCGCCGCCGACTTTAACTCCATCTTTAATCTGTCCCATTCCTGTTGTTGTGATAAATACTCCGTCCACCTGCCCTTTTCCGGCTACCTTTGTGTCACCGGACACGATGTGAACACCTGCTTCTTTGGCGGTTTTTTCCATTGCTGACGCAATTTCTTCCAGTTTGTCCATTGGAAATCCTTCCTCAATGACAAATGCACAGGTCAGATACAGTGGCTTTGCTCCCATACACGCCAGATCATTGACTGTTCCGCAAATAGACAGTTTTCCGATATTTCCTCCTGGGAAAAATGCAGGTGATACGATAAATCCATCGGTAGACACTGCCATTTTCCCAACTGGCGGATTTAACACAGCCGCATCATCCGCAGTCAGATCCGGATTTGCAAAATGTGCCGCAAATATGTTATCGATTAATTCTGATGTCTGACGTCCTCCGGCACCGTGTGCCATGGTGACTGTCTGATCTTTTATTCCATTATTCATAATATATCACTCCCAGCTTTTTATTTCATTTTCTCTGCTTCGCCGTACATATAGTACGCGGAACATGCACCTTCTCCTGACACCATGCATGCGCCAACCGGATGCTGTGGTGTACAGACCTTACCAAATACCTTACAATCAGAAGGTTTACATTTTCCCTGAAGAACATCTCCGCACCGGCATGCAGGATTTGCTTTTCCCTGAATCAGCGGAATCTTGTATTTCTTCCGTGCGTCAAATGCGCTCCATTCCTCTTGAAGTCTCATTCCTGAACCTTTGATTACGCCAAGCCCTCTCCATTCACTATCACAAGGTTCCATCATCTCTTCTACCAGCTTCTGCGCCTGTGGGCTTCCATTCTCTGTTACTACACGCGGATAACAATTTACAAAAAATGGCCTGCCTTCCTGAAACCGTGCCAGTGCCACTGCCAGCGCTGTCAAAAGTTCTTTTGCTGTAAATCCTGCTACCACACCGCTGACTCCTTCTTTTGCCAGTTCTTCGCACAGCTTCGTCCCGGTAATCGCATTAACATGTCCCGGATACAGGAAAATGTCTGCGCTTCCCTTCAATGCTTCATATGCCTGCGGCATCGTTTTATTCGCTGTCAGAATCGAGTAGTTCGTCAAGCCCTCTTCCCTTGCTTTTTTCACAGAAAGACAAGCAGACGGAGTGGTAGTCTCAAATCCGACTGAAAGGAATGTAACCTGCTCCTTTGGATGTTCTTTGGCATACTCCTTCGCATCTACTGGAGAATAGACAATACGGATTTTCGCACCCTTTTCTCTTGCCCCGGCAAGACTCATATTAGTTCCCGGTACACGTACCAGATCACCAAATGTACAGATCGTCACTTGCCTTTCCAGTGCCAGATAAATTGCTTCGTCAATGAATCCGACCTGTGTTACACAGACCGGACACCCCGGTCCCGAAATCAGTTCCACCTGTTCTGGCAAAAGTTTCCGGATTCCAAGTCTGAAAATCTCATGTGTATGGGTTCCGCACACTTCCATGATCCGCACCGGAGGACCATCATAGCCTTCGATGATCTCTCTGGCTGTTTTCTTTTTTTCTTCCATTATAATAAATCCTCCATGAGCTGATCTGTCTCACTTTCATCTTCATCCGTAATCTTCGCGATTGCAACTCCTGCATGTACCATTACATAATCTCCCGGCTCCAGTTCATCCAGAAGTTCCGCAGAAACCTCCCTCTTTGCTCCATCAGCATCTACCACTGCCATGCCTTCATTTATTCGCACTACCTTTGCTGATAATCCAACACACATGCTCTTAACCTCCCATAATCTATTCTTTTTATCTTTCAAGATCTGTTTTTACTTTACATTTTTACTATCTGTCTGCTTCTTTTTATTCAGATATGCCATGCCGTAAACTGCCTGGCCAAGCCCGATACCGCCATCATTTGGTGGAATCAGATGATGCCGCAATACCTGGAACTTTCGATTTAAAAGTTCCTTTTCCACGAGTTCCAGCAATAGACGGTTCTGAAATACGCCGCCGCTTAGCGCCACCTGATTACATTTCTTCTGCGTTCGTACATTTTCGCAGGCAGCGCAGATCTCCATTGCAAGCAACTGATGAAATATATACGCAAGCTTTCCGACATCTTCCCCTTGTCTTCTGCCCTCGATCATCTGCCAGACAATTGCATTCGTCTGCAAAAAAATATGTTCATGCTCCTTAACATCTGTATGCTTACCATTCTTAGCATTTGGGGCATTCTTGACATTCTCGGCATTTTTGGCGTTTTTGGTATTTTCCGTATTCTTTGCCTCATGTTCTTTCTGCCATGCCTCTGCTGCGAATTCCAGTGCCATGGACGCTTCCCCTTCAAATGTAGAGCTTTTTTGAATCCCCAAGATTGCACTTACTGCGTCAAACAACCTTCCTGCACTTGTAGACTCAATTGCATTCAAATGTCGCTGTGCCATAGTAAGAATCACATTTGCTTCTGGTTCGGTACATAATTCCAATTCTTTTATGATATTTTTTGCTTTTTCTTTCTCCCTCACAAGTCCACCAATGATGGAGACTGCAATACGAAATCCTTCTTGGGAAGCAATGTCTCCGCCTACATGCCAGAATGGCTCAATACTGCCTATTCGTTCGAAATGTTCATAATCTGCGTACAGAATCTCACCGCCCCAGATAGTACCATCCGTTCCATATCCGGTTCCATCAAAGGAAACGCCAATGACTGGATCTGCGCAGTCATTTTCCGCCATACAGGATAAAACGTGCGCATAATGATGCTGCACTTGTATCATTGGCAGCTCCATTTCATGCGCCACCATTGTGGAATTGTACTTCGGATGCAGATCTGCCACTACAAGCTCTGGCTCTACTTCCAGCAAAGCAGTCAGTCGCGTGATTGTCTCCTGAAGCGCTTTCACCGTCCGAAGATCTTCCAGATCTCCTACATATGGCGCCGGATAAAACCGGTCATCATGTCCAATACAACATGCATTTTTCAATTCTCCGCCCACAGCAAGTACCTGCCCTTGCCACGCTTTTGAAAGCATATATGGGAGTGGTGCATACCCCCGGCTTCTTCGGATCATATACGGTTCTTCCCGGTAAAAATCCATCACGGAATCGTCTGCACGGATACGGATCTTCCGGTCATGAGAAAGTATGCAGTCGCATAAATGTGACAGTTCCTCTTTTGCTTCCCGGTCATCTCTGCAAATTGGTGCACCGGAAATATTTCCACTGGTCATCACGAGAAAATCCGGCATCTGAATGCCGTCATCATACTGAAATAACAATAGTTGAACCGGTGCATAAGGAAGCATTATCCCCACCTTCGGATTAAAAGGAGCTACCGATTTTGCAAGTTTGCTTACGCCTTCTTTTTTATCCAGCAACAGTATTGGTTTTTGATGCCCGGTCAGTATCTTTTCCTGTTCTTCGCTAAGTTCACATACACTGCGCACCGCCTCTTCGTTACGTGCCATCACTGCAAATGGTTTGACCGGACGTTTTTTTCTTGTCCGCAAAAGTTCCACGGCTGATTCCTTTGTCGCATCACAGCACAAATGAAACCCACCGATTCCTTTGACTGCCACAATTCCGCCTTCCGCGATTACGCGTCTGGCGTAAGTAACCGCGTCTCGTCCTCGTTCGCTTCTTTCTGCCAGATACACCTGTGGTCCACAATTATTGCAGCAAACAGGCTGTGCGTCAAATCTGCGGTCCTCTGGATCATGGTATTCGTGTGCACAATCCGGGCACATTGGAAATTCTTTCATACTGGTACGTTCCCGGTCATACGGAAGTGCATCTAAAATAGTCAGTCTCGGTCCGCAGCATGTACAGTTAATAAATGGATGCAGATACCGTCTATTCCCCGGCTGATACATCTCTTCCTTGCATTCTTCGCAGATTGCAATATCCGGAGAGACAAAGATTTCCCCTTTCGTCTTTTCGCTCTCAACAATCTGAAAATCTTTATAAATTTCCGGATTTTCAACGTCTTCTATATTCATCTTCAAGATTGCTGCACGTTTCGGAGACCGTTCACGGATCATGGTCACAAATCTATCCACCTGTGCTTCTGGCGCCTGTGCGAAAATCTCTACATAAGGACCTTTGTTACTGACGCTCCCATGGATATTACAAGTCGTTGCGTGACGGCTTACGGTTGGACGAAAACCGACTCCCTGAACAATTCCGTAGACACGGATTCGTCTGGTCACTGTTTCTTTCATCTCTACGCCTCCCGCTTTTTCATTTCCTCACGCAATTTTCCTGACACGGCAAAATGTGTGGCATCTATAAAAATTCTTTTTCTTTCCGTCTCATGTGCATCTGCCACACAACCTGTTCCAGCCATTTTATAAGCATCTTCAGTCATGCGTTTCATCATCGGATCCGCAAAAACAATGTCATAATCCTCTTTCTTGATAAGCTCCATATAATCATCTTCTTCTCGAAGTGAAATGTCACCTTCTTCGGAGAGTTCCTGCTTCATCATGAACCAGCTTGCTACCGTAATAACTGCATTGTTATCAACAGATGGATCCCCATTTACTTTCTGGCATCTTCGTCTGATTTCTGCACGCATTGCATTTCCAATAACCTGCTGATGCACAATCAGGATTTTCTTTCTCCGATAATCCATATCCGGAACCAGCTCTTCTACAATTGGGTAAGTGACCTCATAAGGTGTGCCAAATGTTTTTTCCAGATATTTCGCAGCTGCCAGAGCCGCCGGGGAAACTACAATATTTTTTTCAACCTCTCCTGCTTTTCGATGATTATCAAGGCCATCCGTGCTCCGGCAGACATTTTCTCCCATGCAGTAGCAGATTGCTTCTTTTCCTTCTTTTTCCTGATAATATTCTCGAATCTTCTTTGGTGCCTGAAGGTCACTTATATCCTGCGGCGTTAATCCAAGAACCCCGATCTTTCCCTGTTTTTTCTCAATATCCAGATTCGGCTTAATTCTTTCACTTGCCTTATCAATCATTTCCTTTTCTGCAAATGTCCGGAAAAGCTCCAGCCATGCTTTTTCTTCGCCCACATCATATAATTCCATACCATCTGTATCAATGGTGATAACAGGCATATTTAATTTTTTCTCGCACATTCTTCCAAGTGCCTTGTAATCCGTTCCGATTACTGCTGGAACCGGTGTCCCGATGATTGCTACAAACTTTACATCGAGCTTTGAAGCTGCATCCACCAGCTTCTCCACCAGACGGTCATCTCGTCCGAGAATTGCGTCCATATCACGCAGTCCCGCACTGAACAAGGCACTTTTTTGTTCAAACCAGCGCGGCTCATCAAAACCACATACATTTCCTGTACAGCCGCCGGCGTCACAGATTGCGATCAATCCCCCAAGTTCATATAACACGGACACCGCACCAGACTGATCCGGTGCAAATGGTGTCAGATATTTTCTAAGTCCTCTCACTATACTACCTCCAGTAATTGTTCGAATAATCTTCTCACTCCTGCATATCCATATGGCTGTTCTTCCCCGTTCCACATGACATATGGACAATCCGGATGATAATAACAGGCATCTTTTCCGATTGCCAGATTCACATCGCTTTTCACCGGGTCATAATAAATCATCGTCGGTTCCATATTGGAAAATACTTTCGTCTCTGGACTTATTTTTGCCAGAGAACGAATGTATGTGAAGTTCTCCACCGTGATTGTCCCGTAAATTTCCGGCACAGAAAATCCGTAACGTATCAAGGCTAATGATAGTTCAAATGGATCAGCGTTCAGGCATTCTCCGATTGCAAAAGAAGCATCCGGACACTTCTGCCGGAATTTTTCCAGTGCATCTTCTGCCTGCTTTTTATATTTTTCATCATAAAATGCAACACCGAGTGCATTACCAAGTGCATGATACTGGTTTTCAATCTTGTCTATCTGATAGAGTCTTCGAAGCTCGATAAATGGAATTTGAAGCCGGTTGTGAAAATCTTCTGCTGCAAATCTTGCTTCGTGATGCAGTACCAGATTGAAATTCGCTTCTGACATAGTCTGATATTCCATATAATCCTTACATCTGGAAATCTCATGAATCGTCTTCACTCCCGCACTGTGCAGCAAATCATAAATCTCACAGTCATCCACAAGCGGCGAGAAAAATCCCAAAAGATTGACTACATTGCCTTTCTTTTTTCCCGGCTCAAGCAGTGAATATAAGGACTGCCTTACATGCACCATCGGTGGTTTTCGGCCTTCTCTTGTAAGTGCATACATATAACAAGGTCTGACCGGAATCTCTACCTGTTCTTCCGCCTTTTTGCACACCCGCTCCATATCCGTTCCAAGAAGGGCATCCACACAGGTAATGCAGATCATAACGACCGACGGTTTTTTCGGACAGACACTGCAGATTTCCTCCACTGCTTTTGGAATTTTTTTCAAATGTCTTCCTGTCACAATATCGGTCTCGTCCATCATCAGATAATAGAACCGGTCATTATATTCTTTCATAGAACTGATCAGTGAAGTATTCCTTCCACAACACCCCGGAGCCACGATCAACATAATGGAATCTGGTACTGCAAGACCGGCACGCTTCACGCCAAAGCCTTCTGCTCCCGGTGAATTGAATGCCAGTGTAGCCGGCGAACTGTAGATCAGATGCTTATGTGACTGAAACTGTGTCGGAATCTGTTCCAGGCCAAGCCTGCTCAGTTCTTTCGTTGTACAGAAAAATGCTTCTTTTTCCGCTTTCTGTTTTTCTGCTTTCATCTTCGTAATTTCCACCATGTCCTTACTCCTCGCTTTCCAGTAATTTTTTTGCGAGGTCATAGAATCTTCCACTGATCTCTGACTCTGGATTTCCTTCAATCACTGTCTGCCCCTGATCTTCGTAACGGATGATCTCATCGCTTCTTGGAATCTCTCCCACGATTGGAATTCCGCTTTCCTTAGAAAATGCCTGCACTTTTTGCACCTCATTTTCCACGTTTCTGTGATTCAGTACAATGCCAAACACCCGTGCATAGCTTCGGTCTTCAAAATTGCGAACTGCGCTGGAAATGTTATTAGCCGCATACAACGCCATCTTTTCTCCAGATGTTACAATCAATACTTTTTCTGCATAGCCTTCCCGGATCGGTGCTGCAAAGCCGCCACACACAACATCTCCGAGAACATCGTAGAGCACTACATCCGGCTTATATGTCTCAAAAAGTCTCAAATCTTCCAGAAGCTGGAATGTTGCGATAATACCTCTGCCAGCACATCCCAGTCCCGGCGTCGGGCCGCCTGTCTCTATACAGAGTACGCCGCCAAATCCTTCCTTTGAAATATCTTCTAATTTCTCCGGTTCTTCGTCTTCCTCCCGCATATAGTTCATGACCGGACGAAGAGGCTTTCCTTCCAGCAGATTAATTGTAGAATCTGCTTTCGGGTCACAGCCTATCTGGATGACTCTTTTCCCCATTGTAGCAAATGCTGCCGCCAGATTCGAAGTTACTGTGGATTTCCCTATTCCACCTTTTCCGTAAATCGCTACCTTTAACATGTCTTTCTCCCAATTTTCCCCCAACGAAAAAGGACCTTTCTCCTTCCGGAAAAAAGTCCTTATATCTGCCACTAAAGTAGTATTCACCCTGAGAAATCTGTACAGATGCGATTTCTGCATGATGGATTCTTGTACAAGGAAGATGCACTTTCCCCAACTGTATCTTCCCTGTGTCTGATATATTCGACTATTCCCGCTCGGATCACCTTGCCGTCAGAGTCTTTTTTAATTATTTTCTTTTAAATTATCTTTGTTTATTATAACCTGCCAAACTACTTTTGGTCAACATATGCTATTTTATTCACAAAATTATTTTTTCTTTTTCGGCAAAAACAAACTCAACAACAGAGAGACTACAAACACACCTGCCACTGCATTTCCATTGAAGATATCTCCCACCTCATGTGGAAATGCACTGAAGAAGTTTCCGGATGTCTGTGTCAGTCCTACACCAATCGCAAATGCCAGTGATACAATGACCATCGTCCGGTCATCGAACTCACATTCTTTGAGCATCTTGATTCCTTCATACATAATAGAACCAAACATCATAACTGTACAGCCACCAAGAACTGCCTGTGGCAGGGAATTAAAAAATGCTCCCAGCGGCGGGAAAAGTGATGACAAAATCAAAATAAATGCTCCCATCAAAATCGTAAACCGGTTGATGACCTGCGTTATCGTTACAAGTCCTACATTCTGGCTGAAAGAAGTCAACGGCAGACATCCAAAGCAGCCGGAAAGTGCACTGGAGAATCCATCTACAGCAAGTGACCCCTGCAATTCTTCCATCTTGATTTCGCGATCCAAAGCACCGGTACATACGGCGCTTGTTGCACCAGTTGTCTCTGCCGCAGATACAAGAAATACAATAGCAATTGTCAAAAATGCTCCCAGATCAAAGATTGGTTTATGGCTGGTCAGAAAGACCAGCTTCGGCAGACTGAAGACTCCAACTTCCTGTACAGTCTTTGTAATTCCAGAAAAGTCTACCATCGGCGCAATACCTGCAACCGTAAAAATGATCGCCAACAGATATCCAAGAATCAATCCTACCAGGACATTCAGATTCTTATATACCCCTTTCAGTAAATATCTGGCTATCAGGCATACAATCAGGGTAAATGCTCCAACAACCAGATGATACCATGCGCCAAAATCAGCAACTCCGCTTCCGCCGCCCCAGGAATCCATACCTACGGACAATAACGAAAGTCCGATTGCGATAACTACACACGCGGATACGACCGGTGTCAGGAAGCGCTTCCAGTATCTGGCACTAAGCCCCACCAGTCCTTCAAAAATACCGCCTAAAATAACAGCACCAACCATCCCTTCATATCCAAGTTCCGGATTGGTACAGATTACTAACAGACTTCCAAGAAACGTAAAGCTGACTCCCATAACAATCGGAAGCCCAGACCCGATCTTCCACACCGGATATAACTGCATACATGTTCCGATACCTGCCACGACATAGCACATTGTAAAAGCTGGGTGATCTCTGCTGAAGTCAAATGTTCCCCTGTTCCTCTTACCAGCGCGGCACTGCAAACGATCAGCACCGGCGCCAGGTTTGATACAAACATAGCCAGTACGTGCTGCAGCCCGAATGGAATTGCTTTTTTCAGTGGCACTCTTCCGTTCAGCCGGTATATATTCTCCGTACTGACATCTGCCACTTTTTCTTCTTTGTTTGTTGTACTCATTGTTTTTCCCTCTCAAATCCTTTTTCTTACTTTTATTAGTCCGGTCTACTCAACCTTACCAACCTCACTAAACGGCCAGTAGCGGAAAACGGCCTTTGCAAGAATCGCATCTTTTTCTACGAAATGATTCTTCCAGTACCTGGAATCCAAACTGTTATTACGATTATCCCCCATCATAAAATAGCAGTTTTGTGGAACTTCATATGGTCCGAAATCTCCGATTGGTACTTCGTTGCAGAAACTATCATCCAATGGCTTCTCTGCTCCATCTATGTACACTTTTCCGTCTTTCACTTCCACAGTCTCCCCAGGCAGACCAATGACTCTTTTTATAAATATCTTAGATGGATCATCCGGATATTTAAAAATGACGATATCAAACCTCTGCGGATCTTTTGATTTGTATGCAAGCCTGCTGCCGATGATCCGGTCTCCCTTCATAATTGTTGTCTGCATTGATTCAGAAGGAATCACCGCATTGATATAGACCAGTTTATTTAGTGCGAACACGACCAGAAAAATAATAAGAAATGTCTTGGCATAATCCCATATCGTTGCAAGTACCCCTTCTTTTTCCGGTTCATGTTCCCCTTTCTTTCCACTCATATATATATCTTCCCTTCTACTTGAACATTCTCTTTTCAAAACATCATGTGTTATAGCTCACAAGATGTTTCTATTCTACCACACATTGCCCTATGCAGGAAACTAATTTCTATTTTTCAATGCTTCCAGTTATAGCGAAAATGGCAAAAATCACATTTTCTTCTTGCTTTTACATTTTTTCAGGTCTATAATAATTGGTAAATTGGAACGTTCCATGCAATACATATCATTTCATGGACATTTCGAAAATTACATACGGGGAGCTGGTGAAAACCGGCTGAGAGGAAGCGTAATTCCGCTTCGACCCATAACCTGATTTGGATAATGCCAACGTAGGGAACATATCTTGACGCAATAATTAAGGAAGATGCTCTACGCACCTTCTTTTTTTGCGTTATTTCATCAGGAAATTGCATTTCCTGGCAAACCCAAAAGCGATACATTGGGGACACCACCTTGTACCGCTATAGAAAAACTCAGACAAAAAAATGAAAATGGAGGCAAAATGAACATGAGAAACTACACCACACAAATGGATGCAGCCAGAAAAGGAATTCTCACGCCTGAAATCAAGACAGTTGCTCAAAAAGAGCATATGTCCACTGACGAGATGATGAAGCTCGTTGCTGAAGGCAAGGTTGCAATCTGTGCCAACAAAAACCACACATGTCTGAATCCGGAAGGCGTCGGCAGTATGCTTCGCACGAAGATCAATGTAAATCTCGGAGTCTCAAGAGACTGTAAAGATTACGATATCGAAATGCAGAAAGTGATGAGTGCTGTAAATCTCGGAGCAGAGGCCATTATGGATTTATCCAGCCACGGCAACACTCAGCCTTTCCGGCAGAAGCTGACACACGAATGTCCGGCAATGATCGGAACTGTTCCGGTCTATGACAGCGTCATCCACTATCAGAGAGATCTTGCTACTCTGACTGCACAGGATTTCGTCGATGTAGTACGTCTTCACGCTGAGGACGGTGTGGACTTTGTAACACTGCACTGTGGAATCACCCGCAAAACTATTGAACAGATCAAAAAACACAAACGTAAAATGAATATCGTAAGCCGCGGAGGAAGTCTTGTATTTGCATGGATGTGCATGACCGGAGAAGAAAATCCGTTCTATGAACATTTCGACGAAATTCTGGATATCTGTGAAGAATACGATGTTACCATCTCCCTTGGTGATGCATGCCGCCCGGGATGTCTGGCCGATGCCACAGACGTATGCCAGATTGAAGAGCTTGTACGCCTCGGCGAACTGACAAAACGTGCATGGGCACATAATGTACAGGTCATGGTCGAAGGTCCTGGACATGTACCGCTTGACCAGGTCGCAGCCAATATGAAAGTTCAGCAAAGCATCTGTATGGGCGCTCCATTCTACACACTTGGACCACTCGTCACAGATATTGCTCCTGGATATGACCATATTACTGCTGCCATTGGAGGCGCAGTTGCTGCCATGAACGGTGCTGCTTTCCTTTGCTACGTAACACCTGCCGAGCATCTGGCACTGCCAAATGTAGACGATGTAAAACAAGGTATCATTGCTTCTAAGATTGCCGCCCACGCTGCAGACATTGCCAAAGGTATACCTGGCGCAAGAGATATTGATGATAAAATGGCTGATGCACGCCAGAAACTGGACTGGGAAGCACAGTACGCCTGTGCTCTTGACCCGGATACTGCAAGAGCAATCCGCGACAGCCGCCGTCCGGAGGATGACCACAGCGATACATGCAGTATGTGTGGTAAATTCTGTGCCGTAAGAAGCATGAACAAAGCACTTGCCGGCGAATACATCGATATTTTGTAATTCACCTGCCACTTATAGCAGGAATCTTCTCAGGAGATAGAATACATAAGAAAAAGGGATACATAGAAAAAGCTTCCAGATACAAATACATTTCATCTGGAAGCTTTTTCTCTAAAATCTGTTTTATTTATTTTCCTTTTTCCATCTCTTATGAATGTCATTCAGATACTTTTTATTGTACGCAGCCCATTCGTACTGTGACATATACTCCCCTTTATATGCATTCATAACCTCTACATCTTTTTTATTGAATTTGTAATAGTCACAGTCGATCATCTCCGGAACAATGGCAATATTATTGTAGCTTTTCTCTATTACGTCTTCTGCTTCCAACTCCTTCAACGTCTGTTGCAGGGATGACAAAATCTTCTGAATATACCACTGTTGTTTTTTATCATAGGGTTCATTTTCAAATAAAACTGCTGCCAGTTCCTTCACTGAGCAGGAAGAACCGTTGCGATCCACCAAATATGCCATTACCTCTTTCGCCTTCGATCTGCTGAAATGTGCCGGCTTTCCAGTTCTGTCATATACTTCAAAATTGCCAAAGCACTGAATTTTCAATCTTGGTTCATTTTCAGCCGGCAATGGATAGCGAAGATCTTCCGTCTCTTTTCTGACTTTCCCAGCCGTTACTGGTTTTTCAATATAACCGCTGGCATGTATTGCCATTGCGTCTTTTGTATACTCATCATATCCTGTAACAAAGATAATATTAATGTCCGGAATAATTTCTTTTAACTGTTTTGCCACATCGATGCCGCTCACACCACGCATACAGATATCTAAAAATGCGATTTTACATCTCGTCTCCTTTGCAAACTCCAGTAATCTGGACGGTTTGCTAAACGGGTAAATATTTGCTTTCGGGCATACCTCCCGGACAGCTTCGCACGTCATCTCCAATGCCAATGGTTCATCATCCGCTATTATAATGTTCATGATTGTCCCCCTTTCGGTAAATTAATTCGTATTTTAGTTCCTTTTCCCTTCTCACTGTAAATATCTACAGTTCCATTGCACATCTTTTGAAACCGGATTCTTGCGTTACGGACTCCTATGTGCTGTCTTCCATCACTTTGCTCTTCCATCTTTGATATATCAAACCCGACTCCGTCATCTATGACGCAAAGTTCAATCTGTTCTTCATTCTCTCTTGTCGTAATTCAAACAGTTCCCCCATCTTCTTTCTGTCCAACTCCCCAGTTTATTGCATTCTCAACAAAAGGCTGCACAGATAACATTGGTACTTTAAAATCAGTTTTCTGCAGATCATATTCTACATGCAGATCATCTCCAAATCGAAGCTGTTCCAGATATAAATATATTTTAACATATTTTAGTTCTTCTTCAAATGGAATTGATTCTTTTTTGTCAATTGCGTTTATATGATTGCGCCAGTAATCCGCAAAATTGATGATTGCCTTCTTCGCTTCTTTTGGATCTTTGCTGCAAAGCTGCGCCAGTGCTGTCAGCGAATTATATAGGAAATGTGGCTGGATCTGGGCAATCATCATCTGCATCTGATTCATGGACAATTCATGTTCCTGCTGTATCAGAAGCTTTTCCTGTTTCACGATCCGATCATACTGTGCCATATGGACACTAATGCAAATATAGATCAGCGCCAGCGTTGTCGCCAGATTAAATGTGGTTGATTTCCAAATCATTTGTGCCGGAATCGATGCAATCGGTATCAATCCGTACATAAGAAGGCTTAACACATCATGTCTGACAAGTGCTTTCCTGTGTTTTAACAAAATCACAATGTTTCCACACATCACAATAATACAATAAAACTGACACAGCCAATAAATCGAACCTTGTGTATAATTCCCCTGTGTGTCCAGATAATAAAACTTCCCACTGATATCACTGGTGATCCATAATATGATTGCAATCACTGTTGACAGCATGACGAGATACACGTAAGTATTTCCAATCTTCTCGTGTTGATAGATTGTCTCTTTTACATAATAGGTATAGACCATACATTCCAGAGAGAGACAGGTAAATGTCAGATTCAACATAAATAGAAGCCACACTTCATTCTTTCCGAAATCCATAGCGGTCCAGCTCAGTACATCTGCCGTAAGTACGATCATGTGAATCACAAGCCAGATGATCAGAATATAATCTAATGTATTCCTCTTTGCTTCCTTCAATGTAACATGTTTGATTCCACGTTGCATTTTAATCTTTGCAATACATGCAAACAGCAATACGAATGTAACTAATGCTGCGAAACTTTCCAAAGCAGTATTGGCAAAAGCTATTTCACCCGACATAAAAATCCCTCCATTTTTATTATCCGTATAATTTTTTATGTATCATTTGACATCTTGTAAAAAGAAAAGGATCCTTCTTTCTCGAAGAACCCTTATATGCACGTCTATATAAAAAAGAAGCTGGAAATCGGACTTGAACCGACGACCCCTTCATTACGAGTGAAGTGCTCTACCAACTGAGCTATTCCAGCAAATGTTGTGATTGACGTACGACAACCACAACTACTATTATATCGAATCTTCTCAGATTTGCAAGAACTTTTTTAGTTTCTGAAGCATTTTTTACTTCTTGCTTCTTATCAGTTCTCTTTTCCCATCTGGACAGTCAGATGCGGATATGCCATCTCAATCTCATTCTCATCCAGTTTCAGTTTGATTTCTTCCAGAATCCTCCATCTTGCATTCCAGTAATCTTCATTCTTCACCCATGCACGGGCACCAATGACTACCGAACTTTCTGCAAGTTCATGGACAAATACCAAAATTTCTTCATTCTTGATGGTCGCATCGTCCTGTCTGATAATCTCCTCAATGACCGCCTTTGCTTTTCGCAAGTCCGCTTCATAAGCAATATCTATTTTCAGATCCAGCTTTCTCTCCGCCTTAGCCGTTGCATTCGTCAGACTGTTGTTGGTCAGCATTCCATTTGGAATCACAATCGTTTTATTATCAACGGTCGATAACTTTGTATAAAAAATCTGAATTTCCTTTACCGTCCCTTCGTTGTGGTTTGTATCCTCAATAATATAATCTCCCACTTCAAATGGTTTCAGAAGCAGAATCAATACTCCACCTGCAAAATTAGAAAGGCTTCCCTGCAGAGCAAGACCGATTGCTACACCTCCAGAAGCAATAATCGCTGCCACTGAAGTTGTATCAACTCCTAATTTTGCTGCAATCATAAAAATCAACAGAAAATATAAAGAAAATTTCAAAACAGAGTCTACGAACTGCTCTACTCCTTTGTCTGCACTGGACCTTGCCAGCGATTTTCTCACAATTTTCCGTATAAATTGGATCAGAACACGCCCGATCATAAATACTGCAATTGCGATCAGCACTTTCACTCCAAATCCGATCAGGTCTGAAAGATGCTCCTGCAGATACTGCGTTGCCTGATTCACCTCATTCACTGCATCCTGCGTTGCATCTGTCACTCCTTTTGTCGCATCTGCCACCCCTTGTGACACATCCCCTGAATCCACTTTTAAGGATGTCCCCTGTGTTGTTGCCAATTTTAACAACATGCTATTCATATTATTGTCTCCTGCTTTACTTTCTAGTTTACATTTTCATATCCAGTCTCTCTATTTCTTCAGGGCAAGAAATGCACTCAATGTTCCGCGTTCATTTCCTGTTGTTCTGTGTGAGAACAAAATATCCGGGTTGCAGTGTGTACATACATTGGTCACTGCAATATGCTCCGGAAGAATTCCTGATTCTAAAAAAACAGACTCATTTGCCTTCCATAAATTCAACTGATATTTCCCATTTTCTTTCTGATAAAAAATTTCAGGCCAGAGATTTTCGTCATAATTCTCACGGAATTTTTTAATAACATCTTCACTGACTTCATAACAATCCTGACAGATAGACGGTCCTACCGCTCCTAAAATATCTGCCGGATCACAACCAAACTCTTCCTCCATCTTTTCCACAGTTACTTTTCCAATCTTTCCAACTGTTCCTCTCCATCCAGAATGGCTCAGTCCAATGACTTTCTTCACCGGATCCACAAAATAAAGTGGTACACAATCTGCATAAGAAGTTACAAGACAGATTCCCGGCACGTCCGTAATCATTCCGTCTGTCTCAGGAAAGGACTGTCCCCTCTCCCTGGCGTACACGCGCTTTACATTCGTCGTATGTGTCTGCTGCGTATAAGTAAAATCTGCTACTTCTACGCCGATTGCCTGCGCAATCAGTTCACGATTCTTTTTCACCGCCTCCGGATCATCTCCTCTTGTCAGGCTGATGTTCATAGAACTGAAGCACCCGGTACTGACTCCACCCAGTCTGGTAGAAAATCCGTGGTTGACGATTCCTGTATTTTCCAAAAGCGGATAAGACAGATACGGCACACCGCCACGCTGCCGCTCTGCAAATATCTGCTCATTATTCTTATATTTTAATCCAAGACTCATATATTTCTCCTAACTTCATCTGTCCATACTTCGTTGCTACATTTACATATCTTCAAATTCAAAAACTACATTAACTACATCAGTGTAAATGCATCTTTATACAGCGTGATTTCTTCCTGACCCTCAGCTCCGGCTATGGCAACCACGTCGAACCTACATGGTACGTCATCGTTCCCCTGCTTCATCAGAAAATGCATGGCACATTTTGCGATAGTCTGTTGTTTACGGGCATCGACTGCCTCTGCCGGATAGCCGCTTACACCCGTAGTTCTGTATTTCACTTCTACAAAGACAAGGTATTCTCCGTCTCTTGCAATCAGATCGATTTCTCCCAGCCTGCAGCGATAATTATATGTCACGATCTTGTATCCCAAAGATTCAAGATAAGCACCTGCTTTCCTTTCATAGCCGGTGCCTGTCCTGCGATTATTCTTCTTATACATAATTATGTATGAAAGATCTTCTGTGGATCGGTGTCGGTCCCAGTTCTTTTAACCCTGCAATATGTGCTTTCGTTCCATATCCTTTATTACTTGCAAAATCATACCCCGGCAGTACCTTGTCATATTCCACCATCAGCCGGTCTCTCGTCACTTTTGCAATAATACTCGCTGCCGCGATAGAAATGCTTTTCGCGTCACCTTTGATAATCGGCACCTGCAAAATGTCTACCTGTGGAATCGTCACCGCATCATTTAACAAAATGTCCGGACGCACTTTCAGATTATCAATTGCCATACGCATTGCTTCATAAGTGGCCTGTAAAATATTAATTTCATCAATTCTCGCAGGACTTGCCATACCAATCCCCGTTGCTACCGCGCGGTTCATGATCTCGTCATACAGCATTTCACGCTTTTTTTCGGACAGCTTTTTTGAATCATTCAGATACAGGATCATATCATCTTTGGGCAGAATCACAGCTCCTGCCACGACCGGACCTGCCAACGGTCCTCGTCCGACCTCATCAATCCCGCAAATGTACGGATAATCCTTGTATTCTTCTTCAAATGTGCTCATTGCTTTTGTTCTTGCAATCTCTTTTTCCAGACGTTCCTGCTGTTTTTTCAGCTTTTCTTCTTCCCGCTTATTCATGCCTGATCACTCCCATCTTGTCAAATGGATAGATACGCACCCACGCTTTTCCCATGATTGTATCTTTCTTCACTTCTCCTACACTCGGGTCACGGCTGTCCTGACTGTGATTCCGGTTATCGCCAAGTACAAAATATTCATCTTCTCCAAGGGTAATTGGCCGCGATGCCGCCATCGGATCGTCCATCAGTTCATTTCCATAAATGTCTGATTCCAAGCGGCTGCCATTGATATAGACATAACCGTCTACTACCTGTACCGTCTCTCCCGGCAGTCCGATAATACGTTTTATATAGTAAGTATTTTCCTCATACTGATATGGAAATACAATAATATCAAAACGTTTCGGATCTTGGAACCGGTAAGACAGCTTGTCCACCAGAAGCTGATCTCCATCGCTTAGAGTCGTCTCCATGGATGACCCGCTGACACTTGTTCTTTGTCCAACATAAGTAATGATGACATATGTTAAGACAAGAATGACTATAATATAAAAAATCCACCCTAATATCTCTCTTATAATTCCCGGCTCTCTCCTTCTTCGTCTTCTTGACATAGAAAGTAAGTTCCCCTTTCTGATTTCTATTTACCTTTACGCTTCTTCTGTCTGTGGATACTCAAGCGTAAGTCGTCCAAGCTTTCCTTCCCGGAAATCATCCATCAAAAGCATGGCTGCCTTCTCCGTATCCAGTTCATTTCCACGGACAAGGCAATGTCTGCTTTCTGCAATACGCCCAAGCATTACATATGGGTCTGGGGCAGCTGTAATGGTATACTTATTCTCCAGTACACCCGGATAATTTGCTGCCAGAAAACGGATCAGCTCTGCTGCCAGCTCTTCTGTCTGTAACACCTCATCCTTAATCGAACCGATCAGCGCAAGCCGCAATCCTACTGTCTGATCTTCGAATTTTGGCCAAAGAATTCCCGGTGTATCCAGAAGCTCTACCTGTTTGTTCAGGCGGATCCATTGTTTTCCTTTCGTTACACCTGGCTTGTTACCGGTTTTAGCGGCTGCTTTTCCGGCAAGTGAATTAATAAATGTAGACTTTCCTACATTCGGAATTCCAACGACCATGGCACGAACCGGACGGTTCAGAATCCCTCGCTTTCTGTCGCGCTCGATCTTCGCCTTACATGCCTCCTGGATCACGCTTTGTACGGATTTTACTCCGCCACCTTTTCTTGAATTTACTTTCACAACATGGAATCCTTTTTTCTTAAAATATTCGGTCCATGCCTCATTCCATCTTTCCTCTGCCAGATCTGATTTATTCAAAATGATCAGTCTCGCTTTATTCTTACCAAGCTCATCAATATCCGGATTCCTGCTGGATAACGGAACCCTGGCATCTACAAGCTCAATGATCAAATCAATCAATTTAATATTTTCCTGCATCATACGCTTTGCTTTTGTCATATGACCCGGATACCACTGAAAATGCATATTTCTACTCCTTTACAAATCCAAAGTGTGTTTTTGGCGAGATGACAAACCAGGCTTTTCCGTAAATGTAGCTGTATTTCACATTTCCTACATTGGCATTACGGCTGTCTTCACTGTTCTGCCTGTCGTCACCAAGAACAAAATATTCATCACTGCCTAATTTTATCTTTTCATTTACAATGCCTACATCATCAATCTTGGAAGTCTCATAATCTTCTTGCAGCTTTTCACCATTGATGTAGACTGAATTTTCGACAATCTCCACGCTCTCTCCTGGAAGAGCAATGATCCGCTTAATATAATAATGGGAATTTTCATTTCCCTTTGGTTTAAATATAATGACATCGCCACGCTTCGGCTTGCTTGCATTATACACAATCCGGTTGGCGAGCACAATATCCCCGTTTTCAAGAACCGGCTTCATGGAATCTCCGACAACACTCACACGCTGTCCGAAATACCATACACACACAAATGCGATCAGTATTGTCAATGCAATCTGAAAAATCCACTTTCCAATAACTGGGATTAAAGACCAGTCTATGCTTCTTAACAGCTTTACAGCTTTTTTCTTTGTCGGCTGCTGCATTCTCTTCTGCTGTCTTAAAAGTTTTCTTCTCTTAGCTTCCCGCTGTTTCCGGCGTTTCTTTGCCGCCCTTTTTCTGGCATTCTCTCTGCCCGTAAAATTACCCCTTATCGAACTTTTTTTCATAGATTTATCCCTATATCAGAAAAAGGACAATTACATGTATGTAGTTGTCCTTTTTTACTCTGTTCTCTTCGTTTAATTATTTTACCAGCTCTTTAACTTTAGCTTTCTTACCAACGCGGTCTCTTAAGTAGTTAAGTTTAGCTCTTCTTACTTTACCTCTTCTTACTACTTCAACCTTCTCTACGTTAGGTGAGTGAACTGGCCATGTCTTCTCAACACCGATTCCGTTAGATGTCTTTCTAACTGTAAATGTCTCTCTTGAACCGCCACCCTGTCTCTTAAGAACAGTTCCTTCAAAAATCTGAATTCTCTCACGGTTACCCTCTTTAATCTTACCGTAAACCTTTACAGTATCTCCAACTCTGAATTCTGGAGCCTGCTCTTTTAACTGAGCCGCCTCAATATTCTTAATAATATCGTTCATCTGTGTGACCTCCTTGTTTAATTGGACGTTCTTAATACAAAATGTACCAGAGGACCATCTCGTTTTTCTTCACAACATGCTATATTTTATCACAAACTTCTTTATGTTGCAAGAAGTTTTTAATTTTATTTTTTCATTTATTTTTCCGGCAATCCATTCAATGTTTTTAATCTTTACAGATTGTAAATTGACAGTTTTCTAAATTCTACTGTCCTGTAGCTTCAAGCATAATTTCTTTTGCCAGCTTCTGCTCTTCTTTTGTCAGTTTGGCTTTTTCAATCAGATCCGGACGGTTCTTTGCTGTGCGGATCACAGACTGCTCTCTGCGCCATTTTTCTATATTCGCATGATGACCGGACAAAAGTATGGCTGGCACCTGCTTATCATGCCAGATCTCCGGTCTGGAATACTGTGGGTACTCAAGAAGATTATCCTGAAAGCTCTCGAATTCTGCGGACACATCATTATGCAGAACCCCCGGCACCAGTCTGGAAATCGCATCGATCATAATCATAGCCGGAAGCTCTCCGCCAGTCAGGACATAGTCTCCAATCGACACATAGTCTGTGACAACTTCATTTAATACCCGTTCATCAATTCCTTCATAATGTCCGCACAAAAATACCAGATCTTCTTCCTGGGCAAATTCCTCTGCCATCGTCTGGTTAAATGTCTTTCCCTGTGGAGACAGATAAATCACACGCGGGCTTTTCCTGGTACCCGGATCGCTTAGCAAAGCTTTCGTTTCTATTTTCTTTTTCACAGCCTCATAGCACTGATACACTGGCTCTGCCTGCATCAGCATACCTGCTCCCCCACCATAAGGATAATCATCTACGCTGTTGTGTTTGTTAAATGCATAGTCTCTGATATTTACCGCTTCTATATCCAAAAGTCCTTTATCCATGGCACGTCCGATAATACTTGTATTCAGACCGTCCATCACCATGTCCGGAAATAACGTCATAATATAAAACTGCATGATTACACTCCTTAAATCAGACCATTCATCAGATGAACAGTAATGATCCCACTTTCCATATCTACGTTCAGAACACATTCTTTAATTGCAGGCATAAGAACCTCTCCATGCTCCTTTGAATCAATCACATAGACATCATTCGCCCCTGTTTCCATCACGTCACTCAGTGTTCCGAATTCTGTTCCATCTTCTGTTATAACTTTCATGCCGATCATGTCTGCAACAAAATACTCATCTTCTTCCAGCGGCACAGCATTTTCTCTCGTCACGAGCAGCGGGCAGCGTTTATAACGCTCAATATCATTAATATTGTCAAATTCTTTAAATTTTACAATAACGAACTGCTTAAAAAACTTCACATGTTCCACTTCCAGATCCAGCTTTTCTTTTCCCGTATCCAGAATTACTTTTTTCAGTTTCTTAAATCTTACCGGATCATCTGTAGTCGGAAAGACTTTCACTTCTCCGCGCACCCCGTGTGGCTGTGTGATGACACCTACCTGCAATAACTGTTCCATACATTCCTCCGCTTTTTCGAATCAATTCGTATATATCTATATCTGGTAACGTCCGAAGAACTTTCACTGTTCTGGCGGACACATTTCTTTCTTCATAAAGAGAGACAGGCCTGGTAAAACCCGGTCTGTCCCTATATCCATCCTGATTAATCCAGAATATCTACAATCACTTTCTTGTCTTCCTTCGCTGCCGCTGCTTTTACTACTGAACGGATAGCCTTGGCAATACGTCCCTGTTTTCCGATTACTTTCCCCATATCAGAATCTGCAACACGTACTTCCAGGATAGTTGTCTTCTTCTCCGTGCGTTCGTTTACCGTTACGCTTTCCGGATCATCGACAAGAGCTTTTGCAATAACTTCAACTAACTCTTTCATCTTTGTACCTCCAGGCACGAATTATCTATTTCTCAATTCCAGCTGCTTTAAAGATCTTTCCTACAACCTCTGTCGGCTGAGCTCCTGTATTTAACCATCTCTTAGCTGCTTCCTCATCTACAGAAATTCCGCTTGGCTCAAGGTTTGGATCATATGTTCCAATCTCCTCGATGAACTTTCCATCTCTTGGGGCTCTGGAATCTGCTACTACGATTCTATAAAAAGGTGCTTTCTTCTGTCCCATTCTTCTTAATCTGATTTTTACTGCCATTGTTCTTTTCCTCCATAAATGAAAATATTTATTTTTAATAGTTTTATTATATAAAGTGCCTTGCACCATATACCATTTTTAGAAAGGCAACTTGAACTTGCCTTTTTTGCCTGGTTTTGCAAATGTCTTCATCATCTTCTTTGCTTCGTTGAACTGCTTGATCATACGGTTCACTTCACTGATGTCTACACCTGCTCCTTTTGCGATTCTGTGCTTTCTTGATGGATTTAAAAGATCCGGATCTCTTCTCTCAGCCGGTGTCATAGAATGGATCATAGCTTCCATACGTGCCATACCTTTTTCTGCTTCATCCATCTGCTCATCGCCAAGACCCTTCATCTTGCCCATTCCCATACCGCCAAGTCCCGGCAACATGTTCATGATATTTCCAAGTCCTCCAAGCTTCTTCATCTGCTTGATGCTCTCAAGATAATCATCAAAATCAAACTGGGCTTTTTTCATCTTCTTGGACATCTCTTTTGCTTTGTCCTCGTCAATGTCAAGTTCTGCCTCCGCCTTCTCGATCAGAGATAAGACATCTCCCATACCGAGAATCCGGTTTGCCATACGATCCGGATAAAATTGCTCCAGATCAGAAAGCTTCTCGCCCATACCGACATACAGAATCGGTTTTCCGGTTACTGCCTTAACGGATAACGCAGCACCACCTCTTGTGTCACCGTCCAGTTTGGTCACGATCACACCGTCTACACCAATCTTTTCGTCAAATTCTTTTGCCACATTGACCGCATCCTGTCCGGTCATAGCATCAATAACAAGAATTGTCTGATGTACAGTAACAGTATTCTTAATCTCTTCCAGCTCAGCCATCATATCTTCATCGATATGAAGACGTCCTGCCGTATCAAGGATCACCAGATTATTGCCATTCTTCTGGGCATGCTCAATTGCAGCCTTTGCAATATTCGCCGGTTTATGGTTGTCACCCATGGTAAATACTTCCACACCCTGCTTTTCCCCGTTGATCTGTAACTGCTTAATTGCTGCAGGACGATAAACATCGCAGGCAACCAAAAGCGGTTTCTTGCCTTTTAACTTAAACTTCCCGGCAAGCTTTGCTGTTGTAGTCGTCTTACCTGCTCCCTGAAGACCTGCCATCATAATCACTGTAATGGCACTTCCCGGCTGAAGCTTGATCTCGGTTGTCTCAGATCCCATCAGATTACAAAGTTCTTCATTTACAATCTTAATTACCATCTGACCCGGATTCAGACCATTCATAACATCCTGGCCGACCGCTCTTTCCTGAACAGTCTTAATAAAATCCTTTACAACCTTAAAGTTTACATCTGCCGCCAGAAGCGCACGCTTAATCTCCTTTAACGCTTCCTGCACATCTGCTTCCGTAAGTCTTCCTTTACTTCTAAGATTCTTAAATACATTCTGCAGTTTTTCTGTCAGACTGTCAAACGCCATACTATAACTCCTCTATGATTTCTCCGGACAAGATTCGAATTCCGCTTAAAATATCTTCCCTGCGTTCTTTCTCATACTCATCCAGCAATTCATCAATCTGTTTTACTTTATTCTTCACGGTCATGAACTTCTCAACAAGATGAAGCTTTTCTTCATATCCTGCCAGTGACTGTTCACACCGCTTTACAATATCATGTACTCCCTGTCTGCTGATACCGGCATCCCTGGCAATCTCCCCAAGGGAGAGATCCTCTAATAGAAACTGTCCGTATATCTCTTTCTGATGATCTGTCAGTAATTCTCCATAGAAATCAAACAGAAGAGCCTGTTTTAGAATCTCATTCACATTTATCACCTGTGTTATCATACACGATACGCCTCATGGTGTCAAGTATTTTTTCTTTACACTTATATTTTTATTGTATTTTCTCGCATACAATCCCTATTCCTTCCTCTTTAGACTTCTAAAGTTTCAGAAAATCGCGGATATTCAGCATCCCCCACCCCTGTTCGCCTGCTCCGGGTAAATGTATGCACGTCTCCCTGAGTCTTAATTTCACCTCTACATTGGTAATCCTCGGATATTTTTCCATCAATAAAGCAACAGCACCGGACACGACCGGGGTCGCCATGGAACTTCCACTTTTTACCGTATACGCATCTTTCTTTCCGTGTATCTGACTGTTGCAGGAAATGATCTGGTATCCCGGTGCTATTACGTCCGGTTTCACTACACATTCTTTCGTAGGACCGGCTCCCGAACAGCTCCCCTTCTCTGCTTTTTCTGTTTTTACAGCGCCGACCGTAATCACTTTACGACTGTTTCCCGGAATTGCAATGGTTCCTTCTCCCGGTCCGTTATTTCCCGACGACACCACAACAACCAGACCTAAGTCCCATAGATGTTCTACAGCTTCGATCAACATTTTTTCTTTCCCGGGCTCCAGATTTTCCCCAGCTCCTGCTGACAGATTCACAATCCGTATCTTATATTTTCTGTGATTCATTTCCACCCACTTAAGACCTGCAAGAATACTCGCTACATTTGCCTCCCCTTTTTGATCCAACACTTTTACAATAACAAATCGACAAAGCGGAGCAATTCCGGACAGAATCCCACCGGACATCTGTCCACTTCCACCTAAGATCCCTGCCACATGAGTTCCATGTCCATTATCATCATAACATTTTTCTTTCCTATATATACAGTCCCGCCAGCCGACAACCCTGCTCTTAAAATCCGGATGCGGCGCAAGTCCGGTATCCAGAACCGCAACCGTCACCCCTTTTCCGGTAAGCCCTGCTTTTTTTATATCATCACACCAATAATGCACCATCTTTTTTACACGATCCATAAATGTCTCTCCAAAATATTTCCTTTAAAAATAGAATATTCGACGAAATAGAAATTGATTTCTTCACGCATTTGTCGTATGATATTCTTGCTAATTATTGGGGAGTAAATAGTGACACCATAAGGGGAGGAAATTTATGGAATCCAAAAACTATTATGATATACTTGAAGTTTCCGTAAAGGCGTCCGCACAGGAGATTACACTGGCTAAAAATAAACTGGCCAAGCGTTATCACCCGGACGTCAATATGAGGAACGGAATTGATACAACTGATAAGATGCAGGAAATTCTGGAGGCTTACCTTGTTCTTTCCGATCCGGTAAAGCGTGCCGAATATGACCGGGAAATCCGTGGAAACCGTCCTTCGAAAATGCAGACATTTAATCTCTATGAAGAATCTGAAGAAGTTGAAGACCCAGATCATCCTACATTTGTAACTTACTGGAAAGCAGCCGGTGCCTTATATGACATCATCGAGCAAAGCAATGCCCTGTTCCACCAAAGAGAAAACGCCGCCAAACTAGGTGAACTTGCGATCCAGGCACTGCATCATATCATTCTGCTGCGCGAAGCAAAAATTCCGGAGCGCTACTGGTATCCGGATATTATGAACTGGCTTCTGTTCAAATGGTATCAGAACCGGAATTATAATCTTGCATATCTTCTGAAGCTTTATGATGAGCATGAAAAGAATGATATGAACAAAATTGAAAAGTTAAAACTACAGAACCGGGCTTACCGCTATCAGCATTCCGTGAAGAAGTTGCTGCGCTACTAAAGCCCCAAGCATTATTAAAATGTTATGTTATTACTCACAGCTTTCCTGTAAAGTCTAATGTAATGCGCAATATTAAAAGATATAATTTATTCACACATTTTCTCCGCAGACATAGGATATAGTGTAAATATTCTTTATGCGGAGGAATTGACATGAGCGATTTAAGCGCAACAAACTGTGGCTGTGGATGCGATGACGGAAGAAGAGGAAATGGCTGCGGATGCGGTAATGATTGCGGATTTGCAAATAATAGCTGCCTGTGGATTATCTTATTGCTTATCTGCTGTGGCGGATGCGGCAATGGCTGTGGCGGATACGGCAATGACAGTTGCCTGTGGATCATCTTATTACTCATCTGCTGCGGTGGACTCGGCAATGGTTGTGGCGGATGTGGTGGCTGCGGTGGATGCGGCTGCGGCAACGACTGCTGCTAGTTCACATCTTTCAAAGTGTAGTGTAGACTTTTTATAAAGTCAAAATGAGGGAGATTCGGTTGAATCTCCCTCGTTCTATTTTTCTTCTTTCTCATATATAAATCTGATTTCTTCATAGATTTTTGCAAAATCCACCTTACATTCTCCTCCAAATATTCCAACTGGAACCTGCGTATCAAATCCATAGATTTTCGGAATTTCTTCCTGTTCAAAATCATAGACGATTACTTTTTTCTTTTCCGGATCAACAAGTCAGTATTCCCGTACCCCGGCATTCTGATACTTCATTAATTTCAGATAAGAGTCTTTCTTCTTTGTACTTTCAGATAAAATCTCTATCACAAAATCCGGCGCTCCGTAAATCCCACGTCTCGTAATCTGATTTCTGTCACACACAATTAAAATATCCGGCTCTACTATTGTCTTATCATCTTTATCCAATTGCACACCTATTGGTGCAAAAAACGGAATACATGATCCGCCTTTTTTCTCTATGTATCTTGCTAAATATCCATGTATTTTAGCCGACAGCAACTGATGTACGCTTAGAGGCGGTGCCATATCATAGATCACACCATCAATCAGTTCAGCCCTCACATCTTCAGGAATGGCATAGTAATCCGAGATGGTATACTCTCCCTGCTTCTTTTTCTCTGCTAGATAAGTCACTGCCTCTGCCACTCTGTCCGGCTGCATCATGTTTTCTACGTCTTTTTTCATCTTCTTCGTTCTCCTTTCTTTGACAAATGTAATATGTCCGAAAGAATTCAAGAATGCCTCAGCATTCTTGCTGCGAGGTGCGCGTCATGCAATTGCATGACATACTTCTACTGCGCATCTCTGCAATCCTGCCGGAGGCTATATCAGCTGGGGGATTGACTCCCCCACTGATACCAGCTTGTTTCTCACCACCTATAGAGGTTGAAGTCATCTCCCAGCTGATATATAATTATATTATCTCATATTCAAAATATATTCAAGATATATTGCTATAAACATATTATTGTCACTTATTCACCACTTTGGAATATTACCTGATTACTATTAGGCTCCGAAATGATTGAAATTTGCAGATACATTTTGCGGATGATAAAGAAGCATCATCCGCATGTCGATAGATTACCATACTATTTCAGGAATTGCCATTACAGATTTCTTACAATTCTGTTACATTTTTCCGAATGTTACAACTACCCTTGCCGCATCCTGAGCATACGTTTATATTCGTTCAAATTCTCCTGAGTTCTTCTCCTCTCTTCCATCTGGTTCTTTTCCGTCTGTACATCTTCCAGTCTCTTTTTCAGCATACAATTTTCATCCAGTTCGTATACGGCATTTCCATCTATAATCAACTTTCTACTCATTTTTAATCTCCTTTCATATGATGCCTTAAGATTGCTTCCTGCTACGCACTTCCACTAGCACCTTAAAATATCTTCTTACTATAAAATATGCCCGTTTTTCATAATTTCCATTCAAATCACATATATATTTACAACGATAATTTAAGGAGCGCTTATGGATCAGAAGCCCAAATTAATGACTCCTTTTGACATGCTTGTTACTTCCTCTTCTCTTTATACACTAAAGCTGATGCTGCCTTTTGCACCAGCTTCCATGCAGCGCTCCTTAGCTATCTACATAAAATTTTCGGAACTGAAAGCTACGATGGAACATTTCTATGGATTTCTAAATACAGACCATCCTGGTTCCGTCCTGGAGCAGTTAAAATCCTGTTTAAGCCCGGAAGAACAGACGCAGATGTCACAAATGGAAGAGCTCATGAATATGATGGAAATGATGCAGACTATGAATTCTGATTCCGATGGGGAAAATGGTTTCTCCCCTATGGATTTTATGAAAGGAGTTTTTAACAATGAATGAATGGTTGAACCACCCGGCACTGAAAAATATGGATCCTGTGAAACTGGAGCTGATAAAGCTTGCTGCGAAACAGACAGAGGGGAAAAACGGGAAATCACTCGCCCCGGTCATGATGTCTCTGATCAGCAGTGCACATAAAAAGGGAATCACTTTTTCTCCGGAGGAAATGTCCTTTGTTCTGGAAATCTTAAAAGATGGAAAATCAAAGGAAGAGCAGGCACAGATTGACCGCATGGTCCGGATGGTTTCCGGATATGCTAAGAGAGCCGGGAAATAATCCCAGCTCTCTCATCTCTTTTATCATTATAAAATTACAGTGATTTTCTAAGTTCTCTGCGTCGTTTTGCCTCTTCCCATTCTGCGGCTTCATCTTCTGTTGTAGGTTCAAGCCTTGGCACTGGAATCGGATGGTCGTTTTGATTCAGTGCTACCACTGTCAGATAAGCATGATTAATCAATGTTCTTGTGCCATCCATGGATTCTACATAGCTATCCACCTTAATGTCCATGGAAGTCCGTCCCACATAGACAAGCTGGCCAATGATCACAACACTGTCACCTGGATAAGCTCCTTTTAAAAAACTTAAATTATCCACACTTGCAGTCGTCACATTTGTGTGGGTATGACGTTTTGCCACAAGTGCAGCCACCTCATCAATCCACTGCATGAGCATGCCGCCAAACAGACGTCCTGCTGCATTCAGATGGTTTGGTCTTACAATATGAACGGTCTCTACTCTGGAATCCGATACTTTTCTGCTTTCTACTTTCATATTAATATTCTACTTCCTGTAAATACAGTCCCTTCGGATCACAAGGATTTCCAACTGTCTTTTCTCCGTTAAAAATTGCCTCAATATCTTCTTTCTTTCGAAGTCCAAACCCAATATCCAGAAGTGTTCCGATCATAAGTCTTGCCATGTTGTGCAGAAAATCGTCTGCCTGAATGAGGATCTGCATTTCCTCATTATCTCCATAAATGTCAATGTCGTAGACCTCACGTGTCGTGTTCTTGCTCTTCTTTGCAGTAGAGAAATTACGGAAATCATGTTCTCCGATAAATAAAAGAGCAGCCTGCTGCATTGCCTTTTTATCCGGTGTCTTAAAGCAATGGTAAGTATGCTTACGCTCAAAAACACTTGGAACATCCATAATCGTCATACGGTAAACATAAGTTTTTGATACTGCATTCAACTGGGCATGGAAACGATCCGGAACCTCTTCAACTTCCGTAATTGCAATATCCATTGGCAGATACCGATTAAGATAATGCTGAATATCTTTTGTACTCAGATTAGAAGAAGTCTTAAAATTCGCCACTTGTGCGTAAGCATGTACACCGACTTCTGTACGGCAGCCACAATTCAGCTCAATATTCTTTTCACCAGTCATTTTCCCTAATACATCAATAATCTTGGCAGATATTGTGTTGTTAGATTCATCTTTTCCAAGTCTTGTCCAGCCTTGATAACGGCTGCCATCATATTCAATTGTAATTTTTATATTTCTCATAATCTTATACTCCCTGTATTTAAACTGTAATGATATTTTACCCTATCATCATACGATTTTAGTATAACAAATTCCATCATATAATAAAAGAGCCTGTTGAGGTTTCTTTTCAAGAATGCCTCCATCAGCTGGGGTGATTGACTCCCACCACTGATACCAGTTTGTTTCTTACCACCTATAGAGATTGGGTCATCTCCCATCTGATATAATAGAAAATGCAATTCTCACTATTATACAAAAAAAACTGCAACTCAATCTTACAAGTTACAGTCTTTTCATCTCTACATATTAAATTTACTTTTTAGTCTTCGTCGTCATTCTGGACTGTGTATGTCTGACGTTTTCTTGCCATCTCATCACTTTCCAGATATTCGTCATATGTTGTTATCTTGTCAATCATCTTTCCGCCCGGAACAATTTCCATGATACGGTTTGCAGTTGTCTGAACAATCTGGTGGTCTCTTGATGAGAAGAGAATGACACCTGGGAATTTTGTCATTCCATTGTTCAGTGCTGTGATACTTTCCATATCCAGGTGGTTCGTAGGCTCATCAAAAATCAGTACATTTGCACCGGAAATCATCATCTTGGATAACAGGCAGCGCACTTTCTCTCCTCCGGACAGAACTTTCACTTTCTTTACTCCGTCATCTCCGGCAAAAAGCATACGTCCGAGGAATCCACGTACATAAGTCGCATCTTTCTCTTCAGAGTACTGTGTCAGCCAGTCTACAATTGAATAGTCATTATCAAACTCACTTCCACTGTCTAATGGAAAATATGCCCGTGAAGTTGTGATGCCCCATTTGTATGTTCCCTCATCTGGCTCCATCTCTCCCATAAGAATCTGGAACAGTGTTGTCTTGGCAAGCTCGTTACTTCCGACAAATGCGACTTTATCATCATGTCCCAATGTAAAAGAAATGTTGTCTAATACTTTTTCTCCGTCAATGGTCTTGCTCAGTCCTTCTACTGTTAATACTTCATTTCCAATCTCACGGTTCGGGCGGAAATCAATGTATGGATATTTACGGCTGGATGGCTGGATATCATCAAGCTGGATTTTCTCCAATGCACGCTTTCTTGAAGTAGCCTGCTTGGATTTTGAAGCATTTGCACTAAACCTTGAAATAAATTCCTGCAGCTCTTTGATCTTCTCTTCCTTCTTCTTGTTCGCCTCTTTCATCTGGCGGATGAGAAGCTGGCTGGACTCATACCAGAAGTCATAGTTTCCGGCATAGAGCTTAATCTTACCATAGTCAATATCTGCAATCTGTGTACAGACTTTATTCAGGAAATAACGGTCATGTGATACAACGATGACTGTGTTTTCAAAGTTGATCAAAAATTCCTCAAGCCATGCGATCGCATCCAGATCCAAGTGGTTCGTAGGCTCGTCGAGAAGCAGGATATCCGGATTACCAAATAATGCCTGTGCAAGCAGAACCTTTACTTTCTCAGGACCATTTAAGTTCTTCATCATCTCATAGTGAAGTTCTGTTCCGATTCCAAGACCATTTAACAATGTTGCTGCATCAGACTCTGCTTCCCAGCCATTCATGGTCGCGAACTCTGCTTCCAGCTCACTTGCCTTGATACCGTCCTCGTCTGTAAAATCTTCCTTTGCATAGATTGCTTCTTTTTCTTTCATAATTTCGTACAGTCTCGCATTTCCAAGCATAACTGTATCAAGAACCGGATACTCGTCATATTTGAAGTGATCCTGCTGTAAGAATGAAAGTCTCTGTCCCGGAGTGATGATGACTTCTCCGTTGGTCGGCTCAAGCTGTCCGGAAAGAATCTTTAAAAATGTAGACTTACCTGCACCATTGGCACCGATCAGACCATAACAGTTCCCTTCTGTAAATTTAATATTAACGTCTTCAAATAATGCTTTTTTCCCAACTCGTAATGTAATATTACTTGTACTGATCATTATATTTGCTCCTTTTTATCTATCAATCACGTTTTAGCTCATACGATGAATATCTTACCAAAGATACGTCAAAATAGCAAGCCGGGAAACCACTGTTTTTCGGCACTTTACGCACTTTTTCTATTTCCGTCGCATCTTTTTACTGCCTTTTTATCTACTTCCTGCATTTTTAACTGATTTTTTGTAAAAAGGCATTTTCATGATTCTATTTTTCGTTATATAATATCACTTAGAAAATGTTTCCAAAGTCAGGAATCCCTGCCTTTGAATCATGTTTCACCGAAAACTATTATCGAATTATTACAAAACAAGAGGTGTTGATTATGATAAATGCAACAATCGTACTGGAAGGCGGTGCCACCAGAGGTGTATTCACTTCGGGAGTTTTAGATTATCTTATGGAACAGGATACTTATCTCTCCCACGTTATTGGTGTTTCTGCAGGAGCATGTAATGCCGTAGATTACGTGTCAAAACAGATTGGGCGTACACGAAACTGTATGATCGTGGAAGATAAAGAATACAACTATCACAATAATCTTCGTGATTTCATGCGTGAAAAGAGTCTTCTGGATATGGACATGGTTTTTGACAAGTACCCACGCGAAATCTTTCCATTTGATTTCGAAACATTTCAGAAATCCTGTGAACAAGGCGTGGTCTGCGAGCAGGTCACAACGAACTGCATTACCGGAAAAGCAGAATATATGATTGAAACACAAGATTTTGACAGACTGTTACGCATCTGCCGGGCATCAAGCAGCATGCCTCTTCTGTGTCCTATGGTTAATATTGACGATGTACCTTATCTGGACGGCGGACTTGCAGATTCCATTCCAATCCGACATGCATTGCATCAGAACAATGAGAAGATTGTTGTGATTCTGACTCGCAATCCGGGATATCGCAAAAAGTCAATGACAAAAGGCATGGCAAAGTTATATCGCCGCGCTTATGGCAAATATCCGGAGGCTGTCAAGACTATGATCCGCCGGAATTATATGTATAACAAAGAACTGGAGCTCATCGAAAAATTAGAACATGAAGGACGGATTTTCGTACTGCGTCCACTCGTCCCAACCGTATCAAGACTGGAGCAGGACTGTGACGTTCTAAGAGAATTTTACGAACATGGATATCACCTTATGAAGCGAAACTATGAGAATCTGATGAGGTATTTAGAAAAATAATAACTTGAAAATCTCAAAACTTTTTCCTCTTTCAAGATTCCAGATATTATATAAGCCTCAACCTGTCGGGTAAAACAAAATAAATCTGCACAAATTCTCAAGATCAGAGATGAACATTGGATTTATTTTCGTACTATTTGTGAGCCTAGCTCGTCTTGATATGTACTGTCTGAGCCTGTTTTTTAGGCGAGTTTACATAGCAAGACGAAAATAAGCGGCGAAACAAATATAGAAAATAATCCACGTTCATTGTGATCTTGAGATTTGAGGCAGATTTACTTATTCATTACATGAGACTGATAGAATATCTTATCGCGCCCAATCCGGCACCTCATCTTCGTAATATACCTGATTTTCGGACAGTATCTGCATTTCTTCGCCTTTGATTTCTACTTCTGTGACTGCGCAGTTTTTATGAATGCTGCCAGCCCAAAGTTCGGATAATGGTGCTTTTTTTATATTATTGAGTAATGTTGCCAGCGCAACTCCGTGTGTGACCAAAAGAATATTTTTATCTCCGTATTCCTCCTGTCCTACAAGCCATTTAAGGAAATTATCTGTACGTTCTTTTACTTCTGCAAAGGATTCTCCACCCGGTGCTCCTACAAAATGTTCCGGATCATCGTAGAATTTCAGGAATTCGTCCGGAACTTCCATCTGGTTTCTTGCTACACTTTTTCCTTCCCATTCACCAAAGGCAATTTCTTTCAGTCTTTTATCCATAATAATTGGAACTTTACTGCTTCCTTCATCTAAAATCAGATTAGCCGTCTCCAGTGCTCTTTTTAAGTCACTTGAAAAACAAAGATCGAATCTGACATTGCGAAGACCGATCCCTGTCTCTTTTGCGAGATGTCTTCCAAAATCATTTAACGGAATGTCTTCCTGTCCCTGTAGCCTTTTTTCTTTGTTCCAGTCTGTCTGTCCATGTCTGACTAAATATAACTTCATAATCTGTCACCTGTTCCCTAAAATTCTATTTTGCAAAAACAAATTTTGCATTTCAATCTCGCATTTTTCTAGCATATCTGTCTGCCAAATGTTATACTGGTATTATTGTATTGATGCATATTCTAATGTTCCAATACAATAAATCACAATGAAAAGGAGTATTTTATTATGGAAAAAATCACAAGTTTCACCATAAATCATCTGAAACTGTTACCTGGCGTCTACGTATCTCGCGTAGATTATGTTGCAGGCAATCCGGTTACAACTTTTGACCTTCGTATGACTGCCCCGAACCGCGAACCTGTTATGAACACTGCAGAGATGCACACCATTGAACACCTTGGCGCAACATTCCTCAGAAACGATCCGGAATTCGGTGAAAAAGACATCTACTTCGGACCTATGGGCTGTCGTACTGGTTTCTACCTTGTACTTGCAGGTGAATACAAGTCTCGCGACATCGTTCCTCTAATGAAGCGTATGTTTACATTTATCGCTGAATTCGAAGGCGATATTCCTGGTGCCGCTGCCCGTGACTGTGGCAACTACCTAGATCAGAATTTAGGAATGGCCAAATACCTTTCCAAAAAGTATCTGGCCGAAGTTCTGAACGATATTACTGATGAAAGATTGATCTATCCTGAATAATCTTATTCTTCATTTTCAATCTGAATTTGACATGTCTTCATGACTGCCAGTGCATTCTTATGGCCTTCTGGTGTTGATCCGGCACAGCATGCTGCATCAACGATAATCGGTTTATCCGGGAAGAAGGCTTTAAGAATCATTGCATTAGAGATCACACAAATATCTGTACAGACACCAATCAGTGTAATACTCTCCACTCTTTCATTCTTAATGACACGAAGATTACTTCTGTAATCATTCAGCTTAAATCCAAGTTCAATACTTCCAAATGATGATTTATTTAAAATATCTCCTTCACAGAGTACATCAATTTCCGGAGTCAGTTTCCATCCATCTGTACCACGGATACAATGTTTAACCAGAAGATTCTTTCCTTCCTGTGTCTCCAAATATTTTTCATCGTGTGTATCACGGGTATAGAACACCTTTCCATCAAAATTCTTGATCTTCTCTGCCACTTTGGGCACAATTGCCTGAGCTTCTTTTGTTCCAAGCGCACCGTCAATAAAATCATTCTGCATGTCAATTACGACTAATATCTTCATAATCTATAACCCTCCAATACTTTTTTCGACATTTTGCTCTCTATTTTCTATATTATATAATCTTTGTGAATAATGCAAGTGCAGTTGTAGATAAAAAAACAAAAAAAAGAGAACAAAATATATACATCTTGTCCTCTGATTTATTCTTATTCAAATAAGTATTCTTAATTTAATTAAGCGATTTTGCTTTTAGCAAGCTCTGCAAGTGTTGCAAATCCTTCTGCATCATTAACAGCCATCTCTGCAAGCATCTTTCTGTTGATATCTACACCAGCAACTTTAAGTCCGTGCATCATCTTGCTGTAAGAAAGTCCATTTAATCTGGCTGCTGCGTTGATACGAGCAATCCAGAGCTGACGCATCTGACGTTTGCGCTGTTTTCTTCCTGCATATGAAGATGTAAGAGCTCTCATTACAGACTGTTTTGCAACTCTGTACTGTTTAGAACGTGCTCCTCTGTATCCTTTTGCTAATTTTAAAGTTCTATTGTGTTTCTTTTTAGCGTTAAGTCCGCCTTTAATTCTTGCCATGTCTTATTTTCCTCCTTCAATCTATCTGCTGAAAATCTTATAAATATGGTAAGATTTTCTTCATGTTCTTTACGTTTGTCTCGTCTGCGATTGTAGCGTGTCTTAAGTTTCTCTTTCTCTTAGTAGACTTCTTTGTTAAGATATGGCTCTTGTAAGCTTTATTTCTTTTTAATTTTCCTGTACCTGTCTTTTTGAAGCGCTTTGCTGCTGCTCTGCTTGTTTTAATTTTTGGCATGATATAGTTCCTCCTTTAATGAAATTACATGTAATTATTTTTAACGTTTTTCAGTTAAAACCATGCTCATACTTCTACCTTCCAGTTTGGCCGGCTTCTCTACTACTGCAACCTCTGCCAGCATCTCGGCAAAATCGTCAAGAATATGCTTGCTCTGCTGCATATGTGCCATCTCACGACCACGGAAACGTAATGTAACTTTTACTTTGTTTCCTTTTGCGATAAATTTCTTTGCATTGTTTACCTTCGTGTTCAGGTCGTTGGTATCAATGTTAGGTGAAATTCTTACTTCTTTCACCTCAACGGTTTTCTGCTTCTTCTTAGCCTCTTTTTCTTTTCTTGCAAGCTCATATCTGTATTTACCATAGTCGATAATCTTGCATACAGGTGGCTGAGCCTTTGGAGCAATCTTGACCAGATCTAATTCAGCTTCCTGAGCCAGTTTCATGGCTTCCTTAACCGGCATTACACCTAACTGATCTCCGTTCTCTGCAATTACTCTTACTTCTTTGTCTCTGATCTGTCCGTTAATCATTAAATCGCTAATTGTCGTGCACCCCCATCATAAAAATAAAATAAGTGAATAGTTCGAGACTATCCACTTATATATCTGCATCATAATCCTATTATGGTTATCAGCTCAATATCTGACCAATAGTCACCCGATTGTGCTATGGTGAGAGTGGATACTCTACTTTGTTTTTGTTTCACACAAGTGATAGATTAACACATCAATCCTGTAGTGTCAACAACTTTTTTGACTTTTCCTGAAATATTTTTGACTTTTTGACATTTCAACACTTTCCTATGCTGACCTTACAGCTTTACTTCTCTTTTATCTCCCATACAGAATACTGCTACAACACCCGGACCGGTATGTCCTCCGATAACAGTTCCGATATTGTTAATATAAATGTTCTGGATTCCCATTTTTTCCTGAACTCTTTTTGCAACATACTCTGCATCTTCCGGGCAATCACCATGTGTGATCATTATGATCTCATTTTCATATCCCTCTGCCTGCTTTGCGGCCATATCTACGATCTTGTTCAGAGACTTCTTTCTGCCACGCTCTTTGCCAACTACTTTCAGACATCCATTATCATCCATAATGATGATTGGTTTAATCTGTACCATTGTTCCAAGCACAGCACTTGTCTTGGACACACGTCCGCCTCTATGCAGATGATTCAGATCATCCACTGTTACATCATGGCAAATATGAAGCTTATTCTCTTCTGCCCACTTTGCAGCCTCCTCAATCGTTGCCCCGTTTTCCTTTTGTTTTAATACATAATATAGAAGTAACGCCTCTCCCAGACATGCACACAGTGTATCAATTACAATAATCTTACGTTCTGGATACTCCTCTTGAAGTTCCTCTGCCGCAATTTTCATACTGTTGCATGTTCCACTTAATCCAGATGAAAATGAAAGATGCAAAATATCTTTTCCTTCTTTCAGATATGGCTCCAACGCCTCACGTGCTTCGTCCGGATTGATCTGGGAAGTAGTAGACGTTTTCCCTTCTCTTAATTTGTCAAAGAATTCTTTTGAAGACAGACCTTCCATATCCGAATATGTCTGTCCATCAATTGTATATTTCAACGGAATATACGGCACGCCTCTCTCGGTCAGCCATTCTCTCGTTGTATCTACGGTACTGTTTACAGTAATAATATAGTCGCTCATCGCAAGTCCTCCTTATATAACCGCTTTTTGGCAGTGTATAAATGCCATACTCACCTATGCAATATCATATCATGTTTATAGGAAGGTTGCAAAATTTTTCTTATATTTGCTATTAACTTCAAGAATGCCTCGGCATTCTTGCTGCGAGGTGCGCGTCATGCAATTTGCATGACATACTTCTACTGTGCACCTCTGCAATCCTGCCAGAGGCTATATCACACAATTCTAATGTTTTAATTCAATCTGATATTCAAATAACTCCGTCCGGACAGCGTTTTGTTAAAGCAGATGCTGCAGATCACAATCACCGTTCCTGCCAGAAATCCAATCCAGTTAAATACCGCAGTCAGTACCAGTAATTCCAGTCTCATAAATTTTAACGCATATCCAAGCTCAAAATTAGGCTGCGTATAGTTCGCAACTGCCACAAATGCCATGTACAGCATAACTTCTGCGTTAAACCATCCGGACTTCACGGAGAACTCTCCCATAACAAGACCGGCAATCACACTCAAAGGCGTACTAAGCATGCTCGGGGTGTTCAGCGCTGCAAGCCTCAGACCATCAATAGCTACTTCCAGCATCAAAAGCTGAAAAATAAGCGGAATGTTGACAGTATCTTTTACCGCCACAAATGCAAAAATTTTCGGCAGCCAGCTCAAATTCTGCATAAATAACAAAAACACTGGTGTCAGAAAGATGGTCAGAAATGTAATAAGCGCCCGGGATATTTTCAAATACATGCCCGTCAACGTCGGAAAATAATAATCATTTGCTTCTTCAATAATATCCAGAATTGACGTTGGCAGAATCATTGCAGACGGTGAATTGTCCACCAGGATCACGACTTTCCCTTCCAGCAGACAGGCAGCTGCGGTATCCGGCCGCTCTGTAAATTTAAATTTCGGGAATGGATTGTACCATTTCCGTTTAAACAGGCACTCTGCCAGACTTTGCTGATTCATGCGAAGATCATCCACTTTGATATCCCGGATCCGGTAATTTAAATTCTTTAAAAGTTCCTGATCTACCCGGTCTTCCATATAACAAAGTGCCACATCCGTTCTGGAACTTTCTCCAACCTCCAGCATTTTCATAACAAGATGCCGGTCACGGATACGCCGCCGCATGAGGGCGGTATTAAATACAATTGTCTCCACAAACCCGTCCCTGGAACCACGGAGAGATTTATCCTTGTCCGGTTCATCCACACTTCTCGCCGGATATGTTCTGCAGTCGATGGCAAGGCAAGCCTGATATCCGTCAATGAACAAACACGTGACTCCTGACAAAAGATTCCGGAAAATCTGATCAAAATCCCCGATCACGTCCACTTCCACATAGGGAATGCAGGTCGTTGCGAACGCCGCTGCGTCCTTTGGCATATCTTCCTCTTTGATATTAAAAAAAGAGTCCATGATTTTTAACATAGACTCATCTTTCGTAAAACCATCTATAAAGTAAAATGTAGCGTCTTTTCCTCCAATCTGTATATCCCTTTGAACGATATCAAAACTGTCTTCTACCGGCAGCATCTGATTCATATAGTCTACATTTTTATCTCTTTTTGAAAAAACTTTTGTCTTGTCAGCCATACATTTACCCTCATCTTCTAAAATTCTACTTACATTTTCTTTTCGTTGTTTCATCTGTTAATCGGTATATCTTGAAAAGTAATAATAAGTCAAAATCTATGATAATAGTATGTCTGAAACTTGCAGTATCATACTTGATGCCCTGACATTTTTCAGTAATCCTTCTAATTATCTCTGGGATGTACTTCCGAACCCGCCATTTCTCACAGTTGTTACATCATCATCCATTGTAATTCCGTATTCCACAAAGATTCCCTGCATAAACCCACTTCCTGCTTCCAGTTCTACAGTCTTTCCTTCATTGGAATCATTCGTAAGTTTTGCAAAAATGTGTCCTTCATTGTCTGAGTAAAAATAATCGCTATCGATAATTCCTACCGTATTATTAAGCTGCAGACGGTACTTAAATCCAAGTCCGCTTCTCGGATAGCATTTTAACACCCAGTTTTCCTGCATCTCCACGCGGATTCCAGTCGGAATCTTTACTGTTTTCCCTGGTGCGAGCACAATCGGGATCGGTGTATAGAAATCATATCCGGCAGATCCGGCCGTTGCACGTTTTGGAAGCTTGATCGACTGATAAATTTCCTTTAATTCCCCTTCTTTCATTTCTCCGAAGGTGTCCTTAAATCCTTCTGCGAACTGTTCAAAACTTACTTTGTGAAACTGTGCGATTCTCTTTGCCATCATATGTTCTCCTTTTTTTCCTTACATTTTTTTGAAATCTCCCGTATTAATTGCCACATTCAATACTGATTTCATTAAATAAGGTAAGAATATCATCGATTGCCATGTCTTCTTTCTCTTTGCCCTTTTTGTCCAGTATCATGTGACCATTATGCATCATCACGAGGCGATTCCCATATTCTACTGCATAGCGTAGATTGTGTGTGACCATAATCGTTGTCAATTGTTTTTCTTTTACAATCTTATCAGTGAGCTGCATGATCAGCTCTGCCGTCTTTGGATCCAGTGCTGCTGTATGTTCATCAAGGATCAGAAATTCAATCGGTGTCATAGTGGACATTAAAAGTGCCATTGCCTGTCTCTGACCTCCGGATAAAGAACCGACTTTCACGTCCATCTTATCTTCCAGTCCAAGACCAAGCTGGGCAAGCTGCTCTCTGTAATATTCTATCCGAGCTTTATTCGTCCCACGTCCAAGACCATATAATTTTCCTTTATTGTCTGCCAGTGCCATATTTTCCAGAATTGTCATACTTGGACACGTGCCCATGGACGGGTTCTGATAAACACGGCCGATTCTTTTATTTCTCTTATATTCTTTTTCTTTTGTAATATCTGTATCCCCGATCAGAATCTGTCCAGACTCAACCGGGATACTTCCACAGATAATATTCAACATGGAAGTCTTTCCGGAACCATTGCTTCCGACTACGGAAAGGAATTCTCCTTTTTCAATATTCAGATTAAAATTCTGAAAAAGACACATCTCATTGACGGATCCTACATTATAATACTTTGAAATTCCTTTTAATTCAAGCATTTCCTTTCACCTTCTTCTTTCCACCCATGCTGATTACAAGAACAACTAGGAATAATATTGCTGTAATAAGCTTCATTGCCTGTGGCTCAAAGTTACGGATTGCCACTGCCACGCATGCTTTGTAAATAATCGAGCCAACCAGAACTGCCGTTGTTGTCTTCACAAATGAAATCTTTTTAAAGATACTCGTTCCAATGATGACGCTCGCAAGTCCAATGACCATTGCTCCTGTTCCCATAGAAATCTCAAACACTCGCTCCTCCTGAGCAAATACACAGCCTGCCAGAGAGACAAGTCCATTTGAAATAGCAAGTCCAAGAATCTTTACATTTCCCTGGTCTTTTGCAAGAGAAGTTACAAGCACATGATTGTCTCCTACTGCTCTTAACAGATAGCCTGATTTTGTCTGCATGTAAAGATCCAGAAGGATTTTACAGATTATCGTCAGAACCAGAATCAAAATCAGAGTCATATATGGTTTTATTCCTGTCGGAAGTCCATTTATAAAATCATTTTTAAAAATACTCTGCTGTGAAAACAGCGGTACATTTGCCGTTCCTGCAATATACAGATTCATGGTCCACAGAGCTGTCATCATAATAATACCTGACAGAAGATCACGTACTTTGCATTTTACATGGATAAGCCCTGTACAGATACCTGCCAGCACACCGGCTGCAAATGCCACCGGAAGCGTCAGATATGGATTCACTCCTCTTGTAATGAGGGCTGCTGTTACAGCCGCCCCCAGTGGAAAACTTCCGTCTACTGTCAAATCCGGAAAATCCAGTATTTTATATGTAATGTAAAGTCCAAGTGATAAAATTCCATAGATAAGACCTTGTTCTAATATGGTTACGATAAGATTCATGAAAATGCCTCCGTTTACTTGTTCTGTGTGATCTCGTCAAATGTTTCTACTGCATTGTCTGAAAGATCTGTTGGAACTGTAATTCCAAGGTTCTCTGCCACTTTATTGTTCACATAGAATCCTGGAGTTGTAATTGTCTCAAAATTAAGTTCTGATGCTTTTTTCTCACCTTTCAATACCTGGGCCGCCATTTTACCAGTCTGTTTTCCAAGAGAAATGTAATCGATTCCCTCTGCTGCAAGGCATCCGATCTTTACCTGCTCAATCTCACTTCCGAACACCGGGATTTTCTTGTCATTCGCTTTTTCAAGTATCGTTGGAAGAGAAGCAACAACTGTATTATCTGTCAGGTTTGTAATGCAGTCTACTTTACTTAAAAGATCATCCGCTGCGAGAGAAACATCTGCAGTTGTTGTAATTCCTTTTGTCACAAGTTCAAAATCATATTTACCTACAAGGTCTTCATATTCTTTGATTGCTGATACAGAGTTTGCCTCACTTGTTGTATACATGATTCCGATTGTCTTTGCCTGTGGAAGCATCTCACGGATCATCTTAATCTGCTCTTCTACCGGAAGTTTATCAGATGTTCCTGTCACCTCTCCTGCCGGGGTCCCATCTTCTGATGCAAGCTCTGCTGCAACCGGATCTGTAACTGCTGTATAAATGACCGGAATTCTAGCATCCATTGCTGCGTTGTATGCGCTTTGTGCACTTGGTGTTGCAATTGCACAGATCAGATCTACTTTATCAGATACAAAACTATCGGAAATCTGTCCTGCTGTTCCCATATCTGCTGCTGCATTCTTCGTCTCAACTTTTAGGTTATCTCCTTCTTTGATTCCTTCTTCTTCCAGTCCCTGTAAAAATCCCTCCCGGCAATTATCTAAGGAACCATGCTCTGCAAACTGTTCAATTCCAATCGTATAACTTTCTTTTGCATCACTGCTCTTGTCGTTTCCGGATCCTGCACATCCTGTCAGTAATGCTGCCATCATTGCTCCTGTTAATAATCCTGCTACTAATTTTTTCTTCATAATTTTGTCTCCTTTTCTTTGTTTAAATTTTTCCTGTCTGCAGTCTGCATATCGCCAGCCGACTGACCACTTGTTAGGAGAGAAAATGTTCTGAGGGATTTATCTGGATAAAACAAAGAATGTACCTTGGCACATTCTCGCGCCGAGCGCGGTCGCTTGCGACATAATTCTTATTCGCGCGAGTGCGCATCCTGCCGGAGGCTTTTTGCATAATAGGAAATGCAATTTCCTATTATACAAAAAAACCGCCTCAAACAAACTGTTTGAGGCGGTAATATTATCTATTATCGCGGTACCACTCAACTTGACATAATGTCCACTTTTCTCATGTACTAACATACACTCCTGATTGATAACGGGTTCGGTTCCCGACAAACCATAATCTTCTGCATTCAGAATTTCCGGCTGCCCTCGAAAGTCCATTCGATCATCCACTTAGTACGGCAATCACACCACCTGCCGCTCTCTGAAACTTCGTCAGATTATCTACTCCTCTTTCTCAACGGTTTCTATAAATATTTGTTTTTATTTATGTTCTATACTTTAACGTGTTAAACTTATTTTGTCAAGTTCTTTTTTGGCAATTTTTCAGTATTTTTCGTATCTATTGCAAAATAGTCTTATTTTTCTCCTGACTTTCTAATGCCTCATATGCACTTTCATAGAAGAACTCCTGTGAATTAAGCGGTGCCTCTTCTCCCGGTTGTAATCTCGTATATTTTCCACTGCTATTCAGTTCTCTTGCCTGTACATTGTCACTGAGCATCGTGATAAACATCTCGTTCAGACGCAGCTTCAGATCCGGATTCTCCACCGGTGCCGCCACTTCGACTCTATGTACCGTATTTCTTGTCATCCAGTCTGCAGATGCTATATAAATTTTCTGTTTTTCTTCTTTTCCAAATATGTAAATTCTGGAATGTTCCAGAAAACGTCCTACAATACTGATGACCCGGATGTTTTCTGTATACCCTTCCACTCCCGGGATAAGGCAGCAGATTCCACGTACAATAAGTTCTATCTCCACGCCTGCCTGAGATGCCTCAATCAATTTATCCATCAGCTTTTTATCAGTCAGAGAATTCATTTTCACACCGATATAAGCTTCTTCGCCTCTCTTTGCATGACGGATTTCTTCCTCTATCATATCAAGTAATCGGTTCTGAAGACAATTTGGCGCTACCAGAAGTTTTTTGCTGACCTGAACCGTTTCTCCCATAAATAATGCCTGGAAGATTGCTGCTGCCTCCTCACCAATCTCCTGATCATACATCATAAGAGACAGATCTGTGTACAGTCTTGCTGTCTTCTCATTATAATTTCCAGTACCAATTTGTGTATAATACTCGATTTTTCCATTCGTCTTTTTTGTGATCAGACACAATTTTGAATGAACCTTATAGCCGTCCAGACCATATATGACTGTACAACCAGCCTCTTCCAGTCTTCTTGACCATTCAATATTATTTTCCTCATCAAATCTTGCTTTTAACTCTACAAGAACCAATACATCTTTTCCATTTTCCGCCGCATCGATCAAAGCTTCCACGACCTTGCTCTGCTTTGCGACACGATACAGTGTCATCTTGATTGATACAACTTCATCGTCATTTGCAGCCTCAGAAAGCATATCTAAAAACGGACGTATACTCTCATATGGATAAGACAATAATTTATCTTTCTCCTTGATCTGCTCCAGAATCGATCTTTTGCTGTCAATCTGTGTAGACTTCTGAGGCACTCGTTTCTCATAGAACAATTCCGGATGATTGCGCAGGCTGTCCTGGATCTGGAATACAAAGGACAGATCAAGTGGTGAACTTCCACGGAATACATATTTGCCATCCAGATCCAGATACTCGCAGATCTTATCCACGATATCTCCATCCAGTTCTCTGGAAAACTCCACTCTTACCGGAAGCAGACGCTTTCTTTTCTTGATGATTCCTTCCATAAAATCGCGGTAATCCAGATCTTCATCATACAGCGCATCTGCATCTATATCCGCATTTCTCGTTACGCGGATCAGAGATTTTGCCTTCACAAAATAACCTTTGAATACTTTCGAAATAAAGTGGAGGATCAGCTCTTCTGCCAGCATGTAAGTTTCTTCTTCCCCCGGCACCTGCACAAGTCTCGGGAATACACCGGAATTACACGGAATAATTCCAAGTTTTTCTTTTCCGTTTTTCTTCTCCAGTACGACAACTGCATAGATACCTTTATTTTTCAAAAATGGAAACGGCTGTCTTTTTCCGACAACAATTGGAGAAATGAGCGGGGCAATCTCTGCATCAAAATACTGTTCCAGATATTTTCCTTCTTTTTTGCCAATTTTACGGAAATCCACAAGGCGAATCCCTGCCTGTGCAACTTCATCCATCAGATTTTCATAGACTGTATCTTTTCTGCGGTTCAGCTTTGCGACCCGTGCCAGGATTGCCTGAATCTGTTCTTTTGCTGTCATTCCAGTTTTATTGTCTTTTACATTTTTCGAAACAATCATCTGATCGATCAAAGATCCTACACGCACCATGAAAAATTCATCTAGATTACTCTGGTAAATTGATGCAAATGTCAGCCGTTCACAGAGCGGATTTTTCTCACTTTCTGCTTCTTCCAACACTCTTTCATTGAATTTCAGCCAGGATAATTCCCGATTCATAAATATCGTTTCATTTGTCATTTTACTTAATTTTCCTCCTTTACAAATGCTGTAAATTCATTTAAATCAGACTGCGCAAGTACAGCATCTGCAATATTTACACAACAGTTTCCCATTCTTCCGATATTCTGAAGAACATGGTTAAACGGTACCGTCAGCTTGCTGGAACATTTTCCCTTTCCTACACGCTCGACATGGGATTTTCCCATATGTATGGTGAGATTCAGAACCTTTTCTTTTTTCTTCACAATTTTTTTTGCATTCTCTGTACTGCCCGTCATAAGTACCTGAATTGCCTCCCGGTACATACCCTGGATCTGCTCCAGACTCTTCGTCAGATCACGCATGGCTTCTTTGGAGTATTTGTACTTCTGTTCTTTCTTCTCACGGACAGATTCTGCAATCTCCATACTCAGACCATTGACGCGGTCTACATCTCCAAGCATATACATAAGCCCTGCTGTCTGGGTAGTCTGCTTCTCTGTCAGGGAACCGGAAGAAAACATATTTGTCAGATACTCATTGATCTGCTCTGTTAATTTTCCTACATCATGTCCCTGTTCCATCACTTCTTCCAGTTGTTCATTGGTTTCCCCTTTCACAAGATTAATCAATTTCTGGAGTGTTTCACCTGCCATCTCACTGCATCTTGTAATTTCTTTTCTCGCAAGACTCAGTGCAACTGTCGGTTGTCCGATCAGTTTATCATCAAGAAACTGCGGACGTGAAGGCTCTCTCTTTTCACTTGTCTTTGCGTCCGGAATGATTTTCATAACAATCTTCACCATCAGCCAGATCAGTGGAATCCAGATCAATGTCATCACAATATTAAAGCTTGTATGTGCATTTGCAATCTGTCGGGAAATCACCTGAACCTCCGGTCCCTTAGGTGAGATCATCTGGATCACATATGCGAATGGTTTGATAAGCCAGATAAAAATCAGTGCACCAGACAGGTTAAAAACACAGTGTGCGACCGCAGTTCTCTTGGCATCTCTTGGCTGTCCAACGCTGGCAAGAAGTGCTGTGATCGTTGTTCCGATATTGTCTCCTAAAAGAATCGGGATTGCACCGGTCAGTCCCAAAATACTGGTTACACCATCCGGTCCTGCCTGCGATGCAAAATTCTGCAGTACCGCGATGGTCGCACTACTACTCTGTACAACCAGCGTCATCATCGTTCCAACTACAACACCAAGCACCGGCATATCTGCAACTTTTGCAATTAAGTCTACGAAAAACGGACTGGATGCCAGTGGCTTCATAACGCTTCCCATAGTCTCAATTCCAAGGAACAATAAACCAAATGCAAAAATAGTCTGTCCGATACTCTTTGCTCTTTCTGATTTTACAATAAATGAAATAATAAATCCAATAAATATAATGATGTAAATATAATCGCTCAACTTAAATGCGATAATCTGAGCTGTCATTGTCGTACCGATATTTGCACCTATTATAATCGAAATTGCCTGTGGCAGATTCATAAGTCCTGCACTGACAAAACCAATTGCCATAACTGTCGTTGCACTACTGCTCTGAAGCACTGCTGTTGTAAGCGCACCTGCCAAAACACCAAGGATCGGATTCTTTGTAAGTAATGCAAGAATCGTCTTCATTTTCTCTCCTGCTGCCTTCTGCAGACATTCGCTCATCATATTCATACCATACAAAAATATTGCAAGACCACCTAGCAGGCCAAATACAATCTGTAACTTTTCATTCATCTTCGAATTCTCCTCTTTCTCTTTTTCATACGCTACTTACTGTAAATCTTCCCAGTTCTTGACTCCACCGGTATATATACTTTTCAGCATATATAATGTGATATCAGATAGTGGATTTTTCTGGTTTACAATCACTGCAATTTTGTCTTTTGCCACCGTATTATAGTTCAAAAGTTCTTTTTCATAATCTTTTAAATCTCTTGATGACATTGCCATGTCACAATTTCCTGACATAACACTGTTCAGACCCTTTGTAGAATCTGTTGCCGTAACTTGAATAGTTGCATGTGTATTAATCTTCACATATGCATCTGCGATTTCCTTCATCAGTGCAGCCATTGATGTTGAACCTTCGATTCGTATTGTTCCTTCTGACTGGTTCGATAAAAATGTCGCATTCTTGGCAATTGTTTCATAATGCCCACTTACTATTTCCTGTCCTGCACTTTGAACATATGTCATAAAATCCTGTTCCACATCATTAAGTGTTCCACTGTAGGAAAGATAGAACGAACGAGTCAGAGGATATTTCCCCTTATTATCAGAAACCGCTTCTCCATTGATTTCCAAAGTCTTTACACCCTCGATCCCGGTAGTTCCCGCTGACACATAACCGATTGCAGATGGATTTTTACTCACAGTTTCAATGACTGAGTCCATACTGTCAGCAATGGTAGCTGTATTCACTGTTTTGTCTATACCATCAGCTCCGTCTTTATTAAATCCTGCAAGCGAAGCAAATGTATCTCTTGTCCCTGAGCCTTCTTCCCTGGAAATCACCTGAATTTGCCCGAGTTTATTAAGTTCTTCACTATTATTTTTATCTACCTGAGAGTTTTTCTGTCCGCAGCCAATTAAAGCAGTCACCAGACAGACTGTAAATAAAAATGACCATTTTTTTCTTGTCATTACATGTTCCTCCTCATTATCAAAATCAGTGTAACGTATCTTCGTAAAATCTATGTTAAGTCAAATGTTAAATGTATGTTAAAAATAACTTTAAAAAGAAAAGCACCAACAGAAGATTCTATTTCTTCCATTAGTGCTTATTAGTACTTATCGTTATAATGTTGTCTGCCCTTTTATTTTGTCTCCACGGGAACTTATTTTATACCTTTTTCTTTCATATTTTTTGCATAAAGAAAGCCTTCCAGCATGCCCACTGAAAGACCTTCCTTATTTGAATAACTTCGTATATTCAGTTCTCGTATCCGCAATGTGATAAATATATACTATGTCCTTGATTACTCTGTAAATTGACACATGTTTACCGCTTATCACCATTCTATAGCCTTGTTCGTTCATCCAATCATCAGGTGTCCTTGATCCAGAATCCAGAAAGTCCCCTAACCTTTCGATTCCGTCTAAAATATGGTCACTGACTTTTATTGCTGTCTCCACATCAAAATTGATGAAATAGCAATCTTCAATCTTCTTTAAATCTTCCCATGCTGCCGGGAGAATCTCTACTTTATACTTCATTTGCCCGTTCTCTCAATCGTCTTCTTGCTTCTGCAACACTCATGGTCGGTTGTCCTTCGATACGTTCCTGCTCTGCCTTCAGAACTCTCTCTCTTAATTTCAGCATCTGCTCTCTTTTCTCAAATGCTTCTATATTCATAACAACCAAATCACCGTCACCATTCTTTGTAATATAAATCGGCTCATTCGTCTCTTTCGCAAGATTGGATATTCCAGCATAATCATTTCTCAATGCTGTTGATGCTTTTATAATCATCATATCACCTCCATTTATTATGATATAATTTTACTATAATTATGATAGATTGTAAAGGCTATATCTGAAACAGAATCCATATCATAATTACACAACCAACGAATCACCAGGAAATGTAATAATGCTGTTCTTCTTTTCTTGCTTGTATCTTGAATCAATAATCTCTTCTCCTGACTCTGAGAGTTTTTCCAATTCATTATCCAGCTTATCAATTTCATTCGAAAGATGCTTTGGCATTACACTTGTATACAAATCCATCGTCATTTGTAACGTTGCATGTCCTAGATATTTTTGAACAGTCTTTGGTTGACTCATTCCGGTCGTTACCGCAACATTAAAGAAATTAACTCAATATGTCCAACAAAGCACTGCTATATGATAAAAAATAAATCTTGTAATTATGAAAGGGAATGACATTTCTGTCATTCCCTCTCTTACGATTCCATTCATTCAATTTAATCGGAACTTGTCCTTTTATTTTGTCTCCACGCATTTTCGAATTGTCTCCACTTTGTCTCCATGAATAGAGCAAAATACACGAAAATGCATAAAATTATATTAATTCTCTTCTTCCAGCGAAGCCTTCTGAAACTGCGTAAATGCTTCCAGATCCGGTGTTCCGTCCAGGTCATACGGTGTTACCTGATATACGTAATAATTCAGCCAGTTTGTGTAGAGATTGTTCGCCTGTGCACGCCATGTCAGAAGCGGGCGGTTGTCCGGATTATCATCTGGATAATAATTCTTCGGCATATCAATCGGAAGTCCTTTTGAAAGATCCCTCTTATACTCCTGATCCAGTGTCATGCGGTCATACTCCGGATGCCCCATCACAAAAATCTGACGTCCATCCTTTGCCATAGACAGAAATGCTCCTGCTTCATCAGATTCTGCCAGGATTGTAATTCTGTCATCTGCACGCAGCTTCTCAACCGGCACATCTGTATGTCTGGAATGCGGCGCATAGAACACATCATCAAATCCACGTACAAGCGGAATTCTACGGTTCAGGACACGGTGTCTGAACACTCCAAATAATTTATGGTCTAACTGTTCTTTCTGAATTCCATAATGATAATACAATCCTGCCTGAGCTCCCCAGCACAGATGGATGGTAGACATAACATGTGTCTTGGTCCACTCCATAATCTCTTCTAACTCTTTCCAGTAATCCACTTCTTCGAATGGTATTTGTTCTACCGGTGCTCCGGTAATGATAAATCCATCAAATTTCTGATCTTTTATATCCGAAAACTTCTCGTAAAATTTATTCAGATGGCTGGACGATGTATTCTTAGATTCATGACTGGATACAGCCACAAATGTTACATCAATCTGAAGCGGTGTATTGGACAAGGATCGTAAAATCTGCAGTTCTGTCTCCTCCTTAAGCGGCATCAGATTCAGAAGTCCAATTTTTATCAAGCGGATATCCTGATGTGTTGCACGATGTTCATCCATCACAAATATATTTTCTTTTTCCAGTATCTCTTTTACCGGAAGGTCATTTTGTACACGAATTGGCATAATTTATGCTCCCTTCTGCTTTTCTTTTATTTTTCCTCTGCTTTACTCTTAATCTCTTCTGAGTGGATATACTCTCCTGAAGAATCCACATAACTCCATTCGTCATATGACTCTGACCGGACAGGCAGTTTCTTTTTCTTTAACTTATTATCCAGAATCATATCTACAATATAATAAATGACTGCAAATGTCGGGACTCCCATAACCATACCGACAAAGCCAAACAATCCGCCACCGAGCAAAATAGATGTTACGACCCAGAATGCTGACAGTCCGGTAGAGTTTCCAAGAATCTTCGGTCCCAGAATATTTCCGTCAAACTGTTGTAAAACCAGAATAAATATCAGGAAATAAACTCCTTTCATTGGATCTTCCAATGCGATCAATATCGTACTTGGGATTGCTCCGATATATGGCCCAAAAAACGGAATTACATTTGTCACTCCTACAATCACACTTACCAACATTGTATATGGCATATTCAGAATTGTCAGGCCAATAAAGCACAACAGACCGATAATTGCTGAATCCAGAATCTTGCCGATCACAAATCCTCCGAAGATCTCATTACTTTTTGTTGTAATATGAAGAACCATATTGGCACGATCTGCACGGAACAATGCATAAACCGCTTTCTTACATTGTCGTGCAAATATTTCTTTACTATAAAGTATGTAAACAGATACAATTACACCAATCAGCATGTTAAAAACTTCACTGATAACATTGAAGATTCCGACTGTCAGGTTCGACATCAGACTGTTCACCTGCGTCATCAGATCAGTACGCAGCCAATTGGTCAACATTGTCGTTCCTTCTTCCAGCGCATTTTTCAAAATAGCAACTGTTGTACTGTCTTCCAGTTGGATAGAATTAATCTTATCCAGTGCATCATTGACCTGTTTTGGCAATGTCAGTACCATATTACGGATACTGCTGTAGAGTTCCGGTATCAGCATATTTAATAATACCGTAATCAACACAATTAATATGATTAACGATACGAAGATACCGACACTTCTGGATACCTTTTCAGCCTTCTCCGGCTTTTTCATGCGTTCCTGAAGCTTGGGAATCAAAAATGCATCTACCCTTTTTACAATCGGATTTAAGAGATATGCAATAACACACCCGTACAATACCGGTTTTAATACATCTATAATTTTAAAAATCACATCCGAAATATGCCCTAGTCTTAAAAGCGCAAAATAAAACAGAATACAGGCTGCAACAATTACAAATACTGTCATTCCCCGGTTGATCTGTTGCCGTATTCTGGATGGTCTACGTCCTCCAATCTGTGGCGCTTCCTCGTAATAGGCTTTTTCACGTTGTTTTTTTTCTTCTCGAGTTTTAATTTCTATATTCCCCATATTCTTCTCTTCTTTCCTAAGCATGTATAATTATTATACCCTCAGAAATATACCCCGTCAACTGCGAAACTTTGAAGAAATTCTAAAGAAAATATAGAACAAAGAATGTGCCTTGGCACATTCTCGCGCCGAGCGCGGTCGCTTGCGACATAATTCTTATTCGCGCGAGTGCGCATCCTGCCGGAGGCTTTTTGTATAATAGGAAATGCAATTTCCTATTATACAAAAAAAAGAGAGGACTTGCCTCTCTTTTTCTAATCACATATATTCATTTTTAACTAATGACAGCCACAACTAAATGTTGCGCATTCTGTCTCCTGACATCGACAGGCATTTCCGCCTTCCACACTGATTTTTCCGGCATGACAGTGACACTGTTCATTGTACATACATTCTGTAGCCTTACAGTCAATCTCACTCTTTGGAGATGCCTCTTTCATAGTATTACTGTAACTGTTTCCATCTTTTCTCTCTTCAAAGCTGTCACAGCATGTATCCTGTGCATGTTTTGCAGAGCTTCCACCTACTTTGATACTGTCAAGATCACAATAATAATTCTGGTTATGCAGACATGTCTGTACTGTACATTTTAATTCTGGCATAATGCTACCTCCTTTATTTAATAACATAGCTTATTATGCCCTCACGCCGCAAAAATATTCTTATTATTTTATTTTTCGTCTTCTTTTACAACTTCTCGTTTTACTCTGTCAGCAATCTCTTTCTGAATATCTGCAATAAATGTTTCCAGATTCTTCTGTCCTTCATCTCCTGCAAAACGGCTTCTTACTGATACGAGATCTGCCTCCTGCTCTTTTTCACCTACAACAAGCATGTATGGTATCTTCTGCATCTGAGCCTCACGAATCTTGTATCCAATCTTCTCTGCTCTGGAGTCGACCTCAGCACGAACACCTGCTGCATTTAACTCATCAAGAACTTTATTGGCGTAATCCATATATTTATCAGAGATTGGAAGTACTTTTACCTGTACCGGAGCTAACCATGTCGGGAATGCTCCTGCGAAATGTTCAATCAGGATTCCAATGAATCGCTCAATAGAACCGAATGCTACACGGTGGATCATGATTGGACGATGTTTCTCTCCGTCAGCTCCTGTGTACTCAAGTTCAAATCTCTGTGGAAGCTGCATATCTAACTGAATTGTTCCGCACTGCCATGTTCTGCCAATAGAGTCTGTCAAATGGAAGTCAATCTTCGGTCCGTAAAATGCTCCGTCGCCTTCATTGACTACATAATCAAGTCCAAGGTCATTTAACGCACCACGAAGTCCTTCTGTAGCAAGCTCCCAGTCTTCATCCGTTCCCATACTGTTTTCCGGACGTGTAGAAAGTTCTACATGATATTTAAATCCGAACAGGCTGTATACCTCATCGATCAATGCTACAACACCTTTGATCTCGTCACGAATCTGCTCTGGCATCATAAAGATATGTGCATCGTCCTGTGTGAAGCAACGTACACGCATCAGTCCATGTAACTGACCGGATTTTTCATGACGATGTACTAACCCAAGCTCACCGACACGAAGTGGAAGGTCTTTGTATGAACGTGGCTCTGCTTTATACACAAGCATTCCACCTGGACAGTTCATTGGTTTAATAGCATAGTCTTCTCCGTCGATCTGTGTTGTGTACATGTTCTCTTTATAGTGATCCCAGTGTCCGGATGTCTCCCAAAGATGTCTGCTTAAGATAATTGGGGTAGATACTTCTACATAACCTGCTTTTTTGTGAAGTTCTCTCCAGTAGTCAAGCAGTGTATTCTTAAGAACCATTCCCTTTGGAAGGAAGAATGGAAATCCCGGTCCTTCTTCACACATCATAAAGAGTCCAAGCTCTTTTCCGAGTTTTCTGTGATCACGTTTTTTTAGCTTCTTCTAACATTGTAAGATACTCATCAAGCTGTGCTTTCTTAGGATAAGAAATACCATAAATTCTTGTAAGCATCTTGTTCTTTTCATTTCCTCTCCAGTAAGCACCTGCAAGACTTGTAAGCTTGATTGCTTTTACCGGCTTTGTTGTCATCAGATGTGGGCCTGCACATAAATCAACGAACTCACCCTGCTGATAGAAACTGATTTCTGCATCTTCCGGAAGATCCTCGATCAATTCTACTTTGTAAGGCTCATCCTTCTCTTTGAAGTAAGCGATAGCCTCATCTCTTGGCTTTGTAAATCTTGTGGTTTCACGATCTTCTTTAACAATCTTCTTCATCTCTTTCTCGATTTTTTCAAGATCTTCTGCCACAAATGGAGTCTCACGATCCAAATCATAATAAAATCCATTTTCGATGGAAGGTCCAATCGCAAGTTTTGTCTCTGGATAGAGTCTCTTGATTGCCTGAGCCATGATATGAGATGTTGTATGGAAAAATGCTCCTTTTCCTTCCTCATTATCAAATGTCAGGATTTCTACTTCACTGTCAGAATCTACAACTGTACGCAGATCTACCAGTTCTCCATTGACTCTTCCTGATGTTGCAACTCTTGCAAGTCCTTCACTTAAATCTTTTGCAATGTCGATAACTGACATGCTGTGTTCATACTCTTTTACAGAACCGTCTTTTAATGTGATCTTCATGCTATTTATCCTCTCTCTTCTTTATTAATGCTTTTTTGTTTTCTTTATGTACCTTTACCCCAGCCTCAAATGCTTCATTGAGTTCCGGGAAAGACTTTCGAAGTACCAGTGGTCTTCCTGTCTTATCTATGAAACAATGCTTGCTTGTTCCACGACAATGAACCATTCCTGTTCTATCGTCCTTAACTTCATATCCAACGATTAGTTTTATTCCGTTATATTCCTTAATGTATGCGTCAATACTGACCGTATCTCCGTAATAGACCATTCTCAGATAATCCGCTTCCACCGAAAGAATCGGACTGATTATCCCCTGTTTCTCCAGATCTGCAAATCCGACGCCCATATAATCTAAAAGGTCGCATCTTGCTTCCTCAAACCAGCGGATATAATTGGAATGATGTACGATTCCCATCTGATCTGTTTCGTAATTCTGTACTTTGTGGATATATTTATTCCATGTTTTTGTCTGTTCACTCATCTTATGATTCTTAAATATTCCTTATTTTACTCTTGGAAAATCCGGATGCTCTCCTGACCAGCCTGCTGGCTGCATAGAATCGATCCGATACATATCCTCCTTTTCAATCTCAAAATCAAACACTTGATAATTCTGTACCATCCGTTCCTTTGTCGATGCTTTCGGAAGTGGTATGACCTGTCGTTGTATCTCATAGCGAAGACAGATCTGCGCTGCTGATTTGTTATATTTTTCCGCAAGTCCTACTAATAGTGGATGTTCCAGAACTCGTTTTCTTCCAAGCGGTGACCAGGCCTGCACATAAATTCCTTTTTCCTGGCAATAACGAACTGTCGCTTCCTGTGTAAATCCCGGATGGAATTCAATCTGATCTGCCATTGGCATAATCTCACAATTCTGAATCAGGTTTTCCAAATGATGCAAAAGGAAATTGCTGACTCCGATTGCTTTTACTTTACCTGCTTTATATAATTCTTCCAATCCTCTCCACGTCTCAACATCCAGTTCTTTCCAATCTTTATATTCTGGATTTGGAAGTGGCCAGTGGATCAGATACATATCCAGATAATCTGTTCCTAGTTTTTCAAGCGTTTGTGCAAATGCTTTCTTTACTTCTTCATATCCCATCTCCGTCTTCCATGCCTTGGAAGTCAGGAAGAATTCTTCTCTTGGAATCCCCGACTCATGAATCGCTCTTCCAAGCGCTTCTTCTGTATCATAGAAAGATGCTGTATCAAAATACCTGTATCCTGCTTCAATCGCGGTTTTTATAATGCTTTCATTATTTCCTTCTGCTGCCTTGTAGGTGCCATACCCCATACATGGAATCTTCACACCATTTGCCAGTTCATAACAATCTTTCATTGAATTCATCTTATCACCTGCCTGAATTTTCTAAGTAATACAAAAACAACGAATGTGTCTTGGTGCATCCTGCCGGAGGCTTTTTGTATAATAGAAGATGTAATTTTCATTATACAAAAAGTCCCTCACAGCAAATATGCTGTAAGGGACGAGTTCTCTTCTCGCGGTTCCACCCTGCTTAATCTGATCATAAATAAAATCAGATTCACTTCATTCTTGACGATAACGGAGTCACCGGACTGCTTTACAGCCACTCAGAGGTAGTCTTCAGAAAGTTCTGTGGATAAGAAGCTCTCAGCCTGCGGCTTCTCTCTCTGGTATCACGTTCCCAACTTACTCGTCTCTTCACCGTGTTTTCATATGTCTCATTATAGCATCGAAGATGTGGTTGTCAAGAAGTTCTTACAAATTCTTACCGCAGCACTTCTTGTATTTCTTACCGGAGCCACACGGACATGGATCATTTCTTCCAATCTTCTTCTCCTTGCGGATTGTTGTGGATTCTTTCTGCTCTTTGTAAAGCTTCTTCAGCTCTTCCTCAGAATAAATCTCTTTCCACTGTGGAAGTTCATATAACCAGTCAGCTTTTGCTGCAACCATGTTCTTATAAAGCTTCTCTTTATCAAATGCAAGGCTTACAACTGTATCCTCATCCATTGTCTCAATCGGATTTGGCTCTTTTAAGCTCTCATCGATTCCATCTAAGAAACCTACCATAGTCAGAACTTCCTGTCCATACTTCTCAGCAAGTTCTTTTACTGTTCCTTTTACTTCCTCGTCCGGATTAGAAAGAAGCTGTTCATAAATCTCTTTCTCAATCTGGAAATATGTTCCCCAGAATCTCTGCAGAGTTGCTCTGTCAGCGCTCTCGTCATATGCAATATCTTTCCACTGCTCTAATAATGTACGACTCATCTTAATATACTCCTTTGTATCTTTTCATCCTATCCGTCTTATTATATAACATTTTTTCATATTTTCAAAGACCTGTTTGCTTTTTTACTGCCGATTTTATATAATGATGCTAGTGGATCAAATTGAAAGGACTTTCTTATGAAAAAAGTAAAACGTATTCTTGCTCTTGCCGGTGCCATGCTTTTATTCGCACTCTACGCCAGCACACTTATATTTGCATTTATCGACTCGGATGTATCCCTGACTTTCCTCAGGGCTTCCATTGCATGCACGATTATTCTCCCGGTACTGATTTACGCCTATATTCTTGTGTACCGTGTTACTAGAAGAGACACTGACATAAACTCAGAGGACCAGGACGACCAGAATAGTCCGAAGTAAATCCATATTTTCGTTTCTCTTTTTTCTCTTTTCTTTTGTTCAAATACTCCAGCGGCGATATTGGCTGCTGGTAATCTTTCGTTTCCCTGTTATTGTTCTCCATTGCAATACCTCCTACAACACCTGTTAATCAGTCTGTTTATCCCGACTTTACTATTATATGGTGCTATGTCTGCTTTTATGACTGCTTTTGTTCCATACATTTTTGTCTCTGCAACGTTTATGAACTCCCCGCCAGATGATTTTTCATCTGACATCTGTAATGTTAACAGGAAAATGTGTACGACCTGTGGAAGGAATCTAAAGAAAACCTTATGAATTTATAAAATAAATGCAATTTCCGATTAGAACAAAGAATGTGCCTCGGCACATTCTTGCGCCTGCGGCGGTCGCTTGCGACACCTACCTTGTACGCCGCAGTGCGCATCCCTAGCGGAGCGTTTTTTATATGTTAGGAAAGAACTTTCCTAACATATAAAAAAGAGATTACCTCCCATTCGAAGTAATCTCTTATTATTTCGTCTTACAGTATAAGAACCATGACTATAACTCTCGGTTCTCAGTCTGCAATCTCTGATTTTCAATCATTATTTACTGAGTGGTGACTCACGATAAATGATGTCCTCACGTCCTGGTCCGTTAGATACCATTGTAATCGGGTATCCAATCTCCTGCTCAACGAACTCGATGTATTTTCTGCAGTTCTCCGGAAGCTCTTCATACTTCTTGATACCACGGATATCACAGTTCCATCCTGGAAGCTTTTTAAGAACTGGTTTTGCTTTCTCAAGATAATGTGTCGGTGGGAAGTCTGTTGTAATCTCTCCATTAATCTCATATCCTACACATACCGGAATCTCTTCCAGGTATCCAAGCACATCAAGAACTGTAAATGCTACATCTGTTGTTCCCTGCATTCTGCATCCATACTTGGAAGCAACACAGTCGAACCAGCCCATTCTTCTCGGACGTCCGGTTGTAGCACCGAACTCTCCGCCATCTCCACCGCGGCGTCTCAGTTCATCAGCCTCATCTCCAAAAATCTCACTTACGAAAGCTCCTGCTCCAACAGCACTGGAGTATGCTTTACATACAGTTACAATCTTCTGAATCTCATATGGTGGGATTCCAGCTCCGATTGCACCATATCCGGCTAATGTAGAAGATGATGTAACCATCGGATAGATTCCGTGATCTGGATCTTTCAATGAACCAAGCTGTCCCTCTAACAAGATATTCTTTCCTTCTTTGATTGCATTGTGAAGGAACAATGATGTATCACATACATACGGTGCGATCATCTCTTTGTACTCCTGCAGCTCTTTATATAAATCGTCTGGATTGATCAGCGGTTTGTGATACAGATACTCAAGAAGAACATTCTTCTGCTCTGCCACACGTACAACTTTCTCTTTTAACAAGTCATCGTCAAATAATTCACTGACCTGAAATCCAATCTTAGCATATTTATCTGAGTAGAACGGAGCAATTCCGGACTTTGTAGATCCGAATGACTTTCCTCCAAGTCTTTCTTCCTCATATGCGTCAAAATTCTTGTGGTAAGACATTACCATCTGTGCTCTGTCAGATACAAGGATCTTCGGCATCGGGACATCTCTTTCCACGATAGAATTAATCTCTTTCATCAATACAGGAATATCAAGTGCTACACCATTACCGATAATACTTGTTGTATGTCCATAGAACACACCGGATGGTAATGTATGAAGCGCAAATTTTCCATAATTATTAATAATGGTATGCCCTGCGTTGGCACCTCCCTGAAAACGTACGATGATATCCGCTTCCTGAGCGAGCATATCAGTAATCTTACCTTTACCCTCGTCTCCCCAGTTTGCACCTACTACTGCTTTAACCATATCTATTCCTCCTGTGTTATTAACATAATAAATCACCTTATGCATTATACTATATTTTTCTCCACTTGTACAATGAATTTTCACAAAAACTGACAGAAATCCGCTGTTTTTACATAAGTGGAGCAATCAGGCGCAATACCTGACCGGATATTTTGGTTGCAAGTGTCTGTTTTTTTACTTCCATAAGCGTCACTTTATGGCTTTTTGCAAGTGTCTGCTGAAAGTCCCGTTCCACTTTGTCAACTTCAGAATTATTATAAATAAATACTCCACATTCAAAATGCAGATACAAACTCCGATAATCCAGATTAATACTTCCTACCGTCGCAGTATCATCGTCCGATACGAATACCTTTGCATGCACAAATCCTGGTGTATATTCATAAATCTGTACTCCGCTCTCGATCAGTTCCTTGTAATAAGTTTTTGCAACTGCAAAAGCATACCATTTATCCGGGATATGCGGCATTATAATAATTACTTCGATTCCGCATTTTGCCACACGAGTCAATGTTGTGATCATCTCATTGTCCAATATCAGATACGGCGTCATAATATGCACATATTTCTTTGCATGATTTAAAATATGGAAGTATACTTCCTCGCCCACGTTCTCATCGTCATATGGACTATCTGCATACGGAATAACATATCCAAGTTCCCGTCTGAGTCCCTTAACCTTCGGTGTCAGATACTTGCGGTAATCTTCCGGTTTTCTAGCCTCAATATTCCACATCTGAAGGAACATCATAGTAAAGCTTTGGACAGCATCGCCTTTTAACATAACCGCGGTATCTTTCCAATGTCCAAAACGGACTTTTCGATTAATGTATTCATCACCGAGATTCACACCTCCCGTATATGCTACTTTGCCGTCAATAACACAGATTTTTCTATGATCCCGATTATTCTGTGAAGTAGATAAGAACGGTGTGATCTTGTTAGACATCTTACACTGGATTCCATAACTTCTGATGAGTTCCGGATAATCGTAAGGGAGCATCGAAATGGCACACATGCCATCATACATAAACCGGACTTCTACACCTTCTGCCGCTTTTTCCTTTAATATATCCAGGATCGTCTCCCACATATATCCCTCTTCTACGATAAAATACTCCATAAAAATAAACTTTTTTGCCTTTTTCAATTCCTGGACCATGGAAGCAAATTTATCTTCTCCCAACGGGAAATACTTAACTGCAGTATTACGGTATGTCGGAAATCCTACCTGATGTGACAGAAAATAGGACAAATGTGCATTGGCTGATTTGCTCGCCCAAATTGCCTCTACGATTTCCTGATCCTGCTGCATATACGGGTCTGTCTCTATCTTGAGTTCCGCAAGTCTTGCTTTCAAAAATCTTGTTCCTATCTGAAACTGGACAAACAGATAGAATAAACTTCCCACTACAGGAAACACAAGAACACAAAGTGTCCACGTCATTTTAAACGCTGGATTCCCCTTGGAATTGATGATGTGGATCAGTACCAGAAGACTCACTGCGCGGAATGCTCCATATATGTAAGTTGTATAAGCATTCAGATAATACGGAATCATAATAAAGATTCCAAGCTGAATCAGAATCAGGAGCAACATGATACCAGTTCGGCTGAAAACAATTCGAAAAAGGCCCTTTTTTGCTACTTTTGCTACTTTTGACTTTTTAAAATTCTGTTCACTACTCATGTCTTTCTCCTTCTTCGCGTTCCTCTCAACTGTCGTTTCGTCATTTCTCACAAATACTCTTTCTATATTTTAGCACATTTTCCCATTTGTCTCAACAACCCCGGCTCGACATATTTCTCACATTTTTATTAAATATGTTACGGGAAATTAATATATTTTTTATAGACTCTCCCTTTCAATTTTGTTAAAAAAGTATTACAATATTGCTATTAGTAGAAATTTCATCGTACGAAAGGAGATTTTATTATTATGGCTAAATGGGGAAAGAAATTATTAGGTCTCGCAGCAATTGGAGGAGCTGCAGCAGGTCTTGTTTATTATCTTAAGAGCAAAGAAGAGCTTGATCTTGATGATTTTGATGATGAACTGGACGATGATGATTTTGATTTAGATAATGATCTGAAGCCAGTTGGCGAGCGCGGCTACGTTCCGCTTACACCTAAAAAAGAGGTTGAAGACGCAGACGCTTCTGATGATGAAGAAGCTCCTGACGCTGTTGAGGAAGCTGACAAAGCTGAAGAAGAACATATAGGCGAAGCGATTGCCAAAGAAGCTGAAGAAGCTGATGCAGAATCCAATGAGGCCGCCGAGGAATGTAGCGGTACAGAGACTTCCGAACAGGAAGAAATTTAACAGGGAATTACTAAAAGATTTACTAAAAAACTACTAAAGGAGTTGCCAAAAAGCAGCTCCTTTTCTATACATAAACTGATATTTTATATCAGTTGGGAGATGACTCCCACCTCTATAGGGACGCTACTGAAAAACTGTTTTTACATGCAATATATAGTAGCGTAAAACACATAAGTATACTTTATCTTGTACCATTTTGTGTAAAATAAGGACTTTTTCAGTGGCGTCCTATAGGTGGTGAGAAACAAGATGGTATCAGTGGTGGGAGTCAATCCCCCAGCTGATATAGCCTCCGGCAGGATTGCAGAGGTGCGCAGTAGAAGTATGTCATGCAATTGCATGACGCGCACCTCGCAGCAAGAATGCCGAGGCATTCTTGAATACGCGCAGCTGCTTCACTACTATCGTAGTCATCCATCTGCACTCTTCTATGTTCCCCAGCACTTACACAGGGTTCTTGCCGCCTCTTTAATCTGTTCTTCGCTTAAATTGGCATATCCAAGAAGAATCGTTGCTTTCTTACTTTTTTCTTCACCCACCCGATAATCTGACATTCCATAGACCCGGATATCTGATTTTTTTGCAAGTTCGATCAGTTCCTGTTCTGAATACCCATCTTCAAACGTCAGAAGCAGATGCACACCTGCATGTTCTCCGGAAATCTTGCATTTTTTCAAAAGAGGCTTTAATTCCTCGATCAGCGTATCATGACGTCCTTTATACATAGCTCTTGTCTTATTCAAATGCCGTTCATAATAGCCCTCTTCAATAAATCGCTGTACGATCATCTGATCGACTTTTGAAACGGTTGAATTCACAAAACTATATTCCCGTTCATAGCGTTTCTGCAGTTTTTCCGGCAACACCATATAGCTCATACGGATTGCCGGTGCAATGGATTTTGAAAATGTACCAAGATAAATAACTTTTCCGTCCCGGTCATATCCCTGCAGTGCCGGAATCGGTTTTCCTTTATAACGGAACTCACTGTCGTAATCGTCTTCGATCACATAACGATCCGGTTCTTCTTTCGCCCATTTCAAAAGTTCCATTCTTCGTCCAATCGGCATAATGATCCCTGTCGGATATTGGTGAGACGGAGTCACGTATGCAATATCTGCCCCACTATCAGACAATTCTGTCACTTTCATTCCATTTTTGTCCATACCGACCGGAACAGTCTTATAGGCAAGTCCCCGGAAGAGACGATATGCCTGTTTGTATGTCGGATTTTCAAATGCAACGACATGTTCTCTTCCAAGTATCATACCAAGAAGCATTAAAATGTAATCGCTTCCGGCACCGACGATTACCTGTCCCGGTGTACAATTCACGCCTCTGGCCTGATGCAGATAATTACAGATTGCCTGCCGGAACCCAAGTTCCCCTTTGGATTCACCGGATCTGAACAGCTCTGTTTTATCATCTGTCAGTATATCTTTAGAAAGCTTTCTCCACGCATTGTAGGGAAAGCTTTTTAAATCCACTCCGTTTGGCGTAAAGTCATAACGGTATCGTGGCTTCTGTTCTTTTTTTTCTTCTGTTGGTGTTTTTGCAGGACGGATCTGATATAACTCATCAATCTTTGCTACAAAATATCCTCTGCACGGCTCCGATTCTATATAGCCTTCTGACAGTAACTGTTCATACGCAAGCTCTGCCGTACTGCGGCTGATTTCCAGATGTCTGGCAAGAGCTCTTGTGGAAGGGAGCTTCTCTCCATAAGAAATCCTGCCATTCTGGATATCACTTTTTATATAGTTGTAAATCTGTTCATAGAGGGGAACTTTTGAATCTGTCTTCAGATTCATGGTCAGTTCGTTCATGTTATTCCTCTTTATTTCTTAGGCAGTTTGAAAGAGCTCTTCAGTGACACGATTCTATTGAACACCAGATTCTCCGGTGTAGAATCTTTACTGTCAATGCAGAAGTATCCATTTCTTACGAACTGGAAGCTGTCACATCCCTTTGCCTCTGCAAAGCTATCCTCTACATAGCAGTTCTTGCGGATTTCAAGAGAATGTGGATTCAGGTTCAGAGAACCGTCCTCTTTATTGTATACACCTTTCTCTTCATCTACAAGATTCTCATAGAGACGAATTTCTGCCTGTTTTGCATAAGGTGCTGCTACCCAGTGGATCGTTCCTTTCACTTTACGTCCTGTAAATCCTGTTCCGCATTTTGTCTCTGGATCATAAGTAGCGTGAACAACTGTCACATTTCCATCTTCGTCTGTCTCATAACTTGTACAGGTCACAAAATATGCATTCATAAGACGTACTTCATTGCCTGGGAAGAGACGGAAATATTTCTTCGGAGGCTCGATCATAAAATCGTCACGCTCAATGTAAAGCTCTTTGCAGAATGGAATCTGTCTCTTTCCAAGTTCCGGATTCTCCAGGTTATTATCTGCTTCCAGATATTCCACCTCTCCTTCCGGATAATTGTCGATCACAAGTTTAATTGGATCTAGTACTGCCATCATACGCGGACGTTTCAATTTTAAATCCTCACGAATACAATACTCAAGCATTGCATAGTCTACCGAACTCTGGCTCTTGGATACTCCACACAGCTCGATGAACATTTTCAGAGATTCCGGTGTGAATCCTCTTCTTCTGAGTGCTGCGATGGAAACAAGTCTTGGATCATCCCAGCCATCTACGATGCCGTCCTGAACAAGTTTCTTAATGTATCTCTTACCTGTCACAACATTTGTCAGGTATAATTTTGAAAACTCAATCTGACGCGGTGCCGGATCAAACTCGCACTCTTTTACGACCCAGTCATAGAGCGGTCTGTGATCCTCGAACTCCAGTGTACAGATAGAATGTGTGATATGCTCTACTGCATCCTCAATTGGGTGAGCAAAATCGTACATCGGATAAATGCACCATTTATCCCCTGTGTTGTGATGTGTCATATGTGCCACACGGTAAATGACCGGGTCTCGCATGTTAATGTTCGGAGATGCCATATCGATTTTCGCACGAAGTACCTTTGTTCCATCTTCAAACTCACCATTCTTCATGCGTTCAAAAAGCTCTAAGTTTTCTTCAACACTTCTGTCACGATATGGGCTGTTCTTCCCTGGCTCTGTCAGTGTTCCTCTGTACTCGCGAATCTCATCAGCACTGAGATCACACACATATGCTTTTCCCTTTTTGATCAATTTTACTGCACATTCATACATGGTATCAAAATAGTTAGAAGCAAAATACAGATGGTCTTTATAATCTGCTCCTAACCACTGCACATCTTCTTTGATAGACTCTACAAATTCCATATCCTCTTTCATCGGGTTCGTATCGTCAAATCTTAAATGAAATGTTCCACCGTATTCTTTCGCAAGTCCGGAATTTAAAAGAATGGACTTTGCATGTCCGATATGAAGGTATCCATTCGGCTCTGGCGGGAATCTTGTGCAGACCTCTGTATAAACTCCCTCTGCCAGATCTTTATCGATTTCCTGCTCTATAAAATTCTTAGAAACTGTCTCTTCTGCCATTTCTCTCCTCCTGATTTATATGAATTATTTTAATTCAAGAATGCCTCAGCATTCTTGCTGCAAGGCGCGCGTCATGCAATTGCATGACATACTTCTACTGCGCACCTCTGCAATCCTGCCGGAGGCTTATGCCCCTCTTCCATTCCCATATCACTCAATATTTTACCCTATGACGGCACAGATTACAAACGTTTTTTGAGCGTTAAAAGTGCCTGTACAATAATTGCACTGTGGTCGACCGCAATCTCACCTGCTTTTTCCACCTGAAAATGTTCCTCGCGCACCAGCTCGCCACGGATCGTCTGTACAACTTCTGCCTCTGTATCCAAACCTCTGCTTACATTTTTCACGTGAAGTTTATAGTGATATTTCATCTGTTTTTCCGGATCTGACACAGCGCCTCCATAGCATTTCAAATCATTCTCTCTTTCTTCTGTGTTGACTCCTTGTAGATTCACCTCACACCACACAGCATCCGCGGCGTCATCACCTGCCTGTACTTTCACAGCATTTTCCGGAACGACCGCCATATATGCAGTCGTGATCACGCGGGTCCGCGGGTCTCTGTCATAATCCCCATAAGTTGCAATCTGTTCCATAACAAGCCCCTTTACACCTGTCTCTTCTTCCAGCTCACGCCTTGCAGTCTCATCTAAATTCTCCCGCATATTGGCGAAACCGCCCGGTAGTGCCCAGTAACCAATACTTGGGTGATTGCTTCTCTTTACAAGAAGAACCTTTAATCCGTCAATAGAATCACAGCTTTCCCCTTCATATGCAAATATGACTGCATCTGTCGTATTGCTTGGTGTTTCATATTTTCTCGAATCATACAGTTCCAGGAATTCTTCCAGATTCTGTCCCGCCTCATTTTTCTCACCAGTTCCGTAAAACTTGCTAAAATCATTTAAAAAAGCTGTCATGATACATCTCTCACTTTCTATACTTCTTTCTTCATTCGATAATACGCCTCTGGCATCCATTTTCCCTTCCATACATAGAGTGCGATCAGTACTGCACCAATCAGCCATGTCACCGGATATGCCGTCATAACATAAGACAGTTTGTGGTCGATTCGAAGTACCGCCCAAATCCAGATAACTCTGCATACACATAAGGATACAAGGAATACAACCATTGTCTGAAATGTCTTTCCTGTTCCCCGGACTGTTCCTGCCATAACATGTAAGAAACCAAGCAGCCAGTAGAACGGACAGAAAAACTTCATAACATAAATTCCATACTGGACTACATCTGGTTTGCCAGAAAACACTCCAATGACCTGCGGCGCAAACATTAACAATAATATTCCGGAAATAATGGTATATCCAACGCCCATACCTGTTGATACCCACATTCCTTTCTTCACGCGGTCATATTTTCCTGCGCCTACGTTCTGACCTGCAAATGTACTGGCCGCCATACTGAAACTCAGCACCGGAAGAATATTGAATCCATCTACTTTTACATAAGCTGCATAGCCTGCCATTACAACTGCACCAAAGCTATTGACGCTGGACTGTACAATAACATTTGAAATGGATATAACAATATTTTGAAATCCTGTCGGCAGACCGATCTTCAAAATCCTTCCAAGCAGATTATCATAAAACCGAATATCACGTAGTCTTACATGATAACTTTCCTGGCTTCTCATTAAAAATCCCAGAATAAAAATACAGGATAAAAGCTGGCTGATATCTGTTGCAAGAGCCGCTCCAATAATTCCCATTTTCAAAATCACAACAAAAAATATATCTAAAAATATATTGGAAACCGCTGCAATAATCAAGTAGATTAATGACCGTCTGGAATTTCCCACTGCATTGAGAATTCCTGCCGACATATTATAAATAACAGAAAAAAATATTCCGCCAAAATACACCTGCAGATACTGTGATGATTGTTCAAATACTTCCTGCGGTGTGTCCATTGCCCGCAAAATCATCGGTGTTGTCACAACCCCTGCCACTGTCAATATCGCTCCTGCTGCCACGGCAATTGCAAGTGTCGTATGTACTGCTTTCCTTACTCCTTCACGATTCCCGGCTCCAAAAAACTGAGAAACAACGACTCCGGCACCTGCGGATGCACCGATACAGAATCCAACCAGAAGATTGATGATCGCGCCACTGGATCCGACTGCTGCCAATGCCTCACTCCCAATCCAGTTTCCCACAATAATAGAATCTACTGTATTGTATAATTGTTGAAATAAATTTCCCAAGATGAGCGGAATGGAGAAGAATAAAATTTCTTTCCAAATTGCCCCTTCTGTCATCACTGTACTTTTCTTACTCATATTTTCTCTCTATGCCTCTCTTCTAACACCCAAAATTCTTCTTTCAGCTATACTCTTCTTTGCCCGGCAGTCATACGATTTTAAAAAGTCAGATAGTAAAAACCCCGTAAACTCACGTTCTTCGCGAGTTTACGAGGTTAATTTAAACAAGCTGCCTAGCGGAATCGAACCGCCGACCTCCGCCTTACCAAGGCGACGCTCTACCGACTAAGCCAAGGCAGCGCGCATATGTTCTATGCAACGTTAATAATATACAATATCCGGCACTTGTTGTCAATGCCTAATCGAGTATTTCTATTTTTCAGCATTCCTGTTTTTCATAACTTCTCTTTTTCCAGAATCTTTTGCGTCTTTGCTTTAATTCTTTGCAGGGCATTATCCACCGTCTTTGGACTTTTGTCTAAAAGCCTTGCTATCGTGCGGTAATCGGTGCCCATAAGATGCAGATAAAGTACACGATTCTCAAGATCACTTAAGCTCTCTTCCAGTTTGCTTTCCAGAAGTTCTGCGTATTCCTGGCTGACTAATAATTCTTCCGGATTGCTGTTTTTATGTGCTTCCATCGTATTGATCAGAGGTTCTTTCTCCTCCGTCATATCATAAAGTGAAACATAAGAATTTAACGGACTGTGTTTCTTTCTCCTGGAAGCCTCGATTGCGGAGTAAAGCTGTCTGGAAATACACAGTTTTGCGAAGCTGAAAAATGAACTATTCTGATCCGGCTCATAATTCTGCACCGCTTTAAAAAGACCGATCATACCTTCCTGGATCAGATCTTCATTTTCTCCTCCAAGAAGATACATAGCATTCGCTTCTTTTCGCACAAGATTTTTATATTTTTCCATAATATAATCTACGATTCTGTTGTCTCCATCGCGCAGCTTCTGAATCAGTTGTTCATCTGTCATCTTCTCATATCTGTCCATAATTATCCAAGCCTCTGTCTTACAATCTCATATGCAAGAACTCCGGTTGCCACAGATGCATTCAGGGAATCAATATCCCCTTTCATCGGAATGCTTGCAACAAAATCACAGGTTTCTTTTACAAGACGGCTGACACCTTCTCCTTCATTTCCAATCACAAGACCGATCGGACCTGTCAGATTCAGCTTATACATAGACTCACCACCCATATCCGCACACACGAACCAAAGCCCTTTTTCTTTTAATTCTTTCATCGTCTTAGTCAGATTAGTCACTTTTGCAACCGGTGTATAGTTGATTGCTCCTGCCGATGTCTTTGCCACAGTCGCCGTCAGTCCTACCGCTCTTCGTTTAGGAATAATGACTCCATGCGCACCTGCCAGATTTGCAGTACGGATAATCGCACCCAAGTTGTGTGGGTCTTCAATATCGTCCAGCAAAATAAGAAATGGATCCTCTCCCCGCTCTTTTGCCAGTGCCAGCATATCCTCTACCTGTGCATACTCATAAGCCGCTGTATAAGCAATCACCCCCTGATGTCTTCCTGTCTGTGAAAGCTGTGTCAGACGTTCTTTATCTACAAACTGAACCAAAGTATCATGCTTCTTTGCCTCACGTACAATCGTCCGCACCGGGCCGTCCTGGCAGCCGTCCAGAACAAATAATTTGTCCACTGGTTTTCCGGAACGAAATGCTTCTAATACCGCATTGCGTCCCTCAATCATGTTTTCATTTCCGTGTTTGTCTTTGTGTTCTATCATGAAATTCTCCTTCTTCAAAACTTACTCGAATCCTGCTGCCAGCTATTCTTCTTCCTTTAAAGCGGACCTGTCAGAAACGCTGCAAAGCCCGATCTTCACCAAATCCAGCAGTCGTTTCCAGTCCTTTTTCAGATACAGATATCCCATCAACGCTTCAAATCCCGTAGCACGTCTGTAGTCTGTGATGGATTGATTCTTTGCAGGAGACACACTTTTGGCATTCCTTCCGCGTTTGTATATGCCATGCTCTTCTTCTGTTAAATGTTCCTGAATGGTACGCATCATTTTGGACTGGGCAGATGCCTGTACATAAGAGCTGGTCTCCTTATGCATTTTCTGAACCTGTTTATTTCCCTCATTCATTACTAAAGACTTAATTACAAGGTCAAAAATGCAGTCTCCGATATAAGCCAGAGCAAGAGGTGAATATTCTCTGATATCCACCTCTTTCATCTGGAAAATCTCCTGCATATAACTGTCAAACTGCCAATCTACGCTCTTTTCCATTGTACTCCTTCTCTTGTATCTTTCAAAATGATACCTTTTTCTAATAATTCATCACGAATCTCATCTGCTCTTGCAAAGTCCTTTGCTTTTCTTGCAGCCTGACGCTCCTCAATAAGTTTTTCAATATCCTCTGCCAGAATTTCTTCTTTCTTCTCTACAATAAGACCAAGAACATCTGCAAGCTTCACGATCAAGTCTTTGATCTTTCCAAGATACTCTTTTGTCTTCTTGGCATCTGCATTGGTGTTGCTGTATCTTACAAGCTCAAAAATTGCAGCTACTGCATCTGCTGTATTAAAATCATCATCCATTGCATCTTCAAATGCTTTTACAAACGAATCTGTCTGAGCGAAAAGTTCTGCTTCCTCTGCAGTCATCGGCTCATCCTTTGCATTTTTTATAAGGAAGTTCAGATTATCTACTGCATTTACAATTCGCTCCAGACTGCTCTTAGCTGCTTCCATAAGCTCAGCACTGAAGTTCAATGGACTTCTATAGTGTGCGCTCAGCATAAAGAAACGAAGCACCTGAAGATCATACTGCTCACTGATTTCACGGACAGTTCTGAAGTTTCCGAGAGACTTACTCATCTTGCGGTTGTCAATATTTAAAAATGCATTGTGCATCCAGTAATTTGCAAATGTCTTTCCATTGGCAGCCTCACTTTGGGCAATCTCATTTTCATGATGTGGGAATACAAGATCTTCTCCACCGGCATGAATATCTATCTGCTCTCCAAGATATTTCTTGGACATCTCAGAACACTCTGTATGCCACCCCGGACGTCCGTCACTCCATGGGGATTTCCAGAATGGCTCTCCTTCTTTTTTCGGTTTCCAGAGAACAAAATCCAATGGATCTTCCTTCTCATCTGCACCAGATACAAGAAGTGAGCGCTCTCCGGAACGAAGATCATCCAGATTCTTGTGGGACAGTTTACCGTACTCTTTGAACTGGCGGGTCCTGTAGTAAACAGTACCGTTCTTTTCATAAGCATATCCCTTGTCCATCAGTGTCTGAATCAACTGAATCATACCTTCAATTTCCTGTGTTGCAAGCGGATTTGTTGTTGCAGGCTTTACATTCATGCCAGCCATATCTTTCTTACATTCTTCAATGTAACGCTGTGAAATCTCTTCAGCAGTCACACCTTCTTCATTTGCCTTTGCAATAATCTTATCATCTACATCCGTGAAGTTCGATACATAATTTACATCATATCCTTTATATTCGAAATATCTTCTGACAGTGTCAAATACGATCATCGGTCTTGCATTACCAATGTGAATAAAGTTGTATACAGTAGGTCCACATACATACATGCGGACTTTTCCTTCTTCAAGTGGTATAAATTCTTCTTTTTTCTTGGACATTGTATTATAAATCTTCATTTTATTGCTCCTTCTCTTCTTTTGCGCACTGAGCATGCGCAACCATTTTTAACTGATTTTCCAGTTCCATAAGCTTTTTATGCATACGCAGGTTATCAACCTGAAGTTCTTTGATGTCATTGCTGATCGGGTCCGGAAGATCTACCTGATTCATATCCATACGTGGGATTTTTGCACCATCCTGCTTTACAATTCTTCCAGGGACACCAACAACTGTACAATTAGCCGGCACTTCTTTCAACACAACGGATCCTGCTCCGATTTTTGAATTCTCGCCAATTTTAAATGATCCAAGAACCTTTGCTCCTGCGCTGACCATAACATTATCTCCAAGCGTCGGATGACGTTTTCCCTGCTCTTTTCCTGTACCGCCAAGTGTTACCCCCTGATACAAAGTAATGTTATCACCAAGTTCTGCCGTCTCACCAATGATAACGCCACTTCCGTGGTCAATAAAAAGACCTTTTCCAATGGTCGCACCCGGATGGATTTCAATTCCTGTCTTTCTGACTGCTCTTTGAGAAATCCAGCGCGCCATAACATAATGTCCCTTTTTGTATAATTTATGTGCGACTCTGTAATGAAGAATTGCCTTAAAACTAGGGTATAAAAATACTTCCATATTCGATTTGATTGCAGGATCCCGCTCACGAATCACCTGAATTTCTTCCTTGACATAGGATACAACTCCCATTTTAAGTTCCTCCCTTGACATATAATGATCAAATATATAGATGTTGGGGGCAAAAGCCCCAACTATGATGCCTACGGATTGTTCCGTGCTTTGCACTCCCACAACCCTGGTATCATATATAAAAAAACTTCGTCTCTCATAATAAGAGACGAAGTATATCCGCGGTTCCACTCTTTTAGAGATTCTGTCTTATGATCTTATGCAGACACCAATCTCCACTTTTCATACTTAACGCGTATCCACGTACTGCACTACCAGATTCCGATAAATCCTTCGCCCAGTCAACTCCCGGAGGCACTTCACAGATATTCCTCTTAAGAACGCTTTCAGCCGGTGACGTTCTCTCTCTGTCAGATTCTTATTCTGTTACTCTTTCCGTTCTAGGTCTTTGCCTGTTTAGAATATATAATATGTGAAAAAATACATTTTGTCAATCACAGATTCTACATAATTGCTTTATTAATTGTATCCTGCATCAGACAATAGCTTACAATTCCGAGGCCGAAAATTCCAAGAATCAGATATAAGATTCCTGAACTTCCATTCACGCCCTTGATCTGATCGCATTTTTCACCCATCTTGTACATCCAGTACCATCCATAGATTCCACATGTAATCAATGTGAACAGAAATACAAGTCCGCCACCTGTCGCCTGTGTATCGCCACAGATCTGATTAACCTCGTCATTCAGCTTGATCATCCAGTAAATTCCATAGAGTCCGCATGTTACAATCGAAAGAATGACTGCAATCGCAATATTTCTCTCCTGGATTCCCGGGAATCTCTGATTCATGCCGCCTGCCGGGCCGCCATATTGATTCTGGTTTCCATAATTATTCTGATTTCCATATGCATTCCGACTATTATTCGTATCTGCACTTGTATACTGAGCCTGTCGTGGTACTTCGTATGTCTGCTGGCTTTGATTCGCATTCACATCAGCTAAAGCCGCTCCGCACTGTTTACAGAACTTTGCTCCGTCCTCACACTGAGATCCACATTTGTGACAAAATTTCATTTCTCATTCCTCCTAAGTAAATCTATAAATATGCAGGGCAATATTTTTGTGAAATAATGCTTTGCCCGCCAATATTTACGATGACTGCGCCATCTTTTTTATCATAGCACAGTTTCCTGTATTCGTCTATTGCAGAAATATGAAAAAGCATACTTGGATCAAACTGCTTCATTCAGATAAATCCTGGAAAGTGGAATAATCTTTTCAAGCTCCGATGCCATTCGTCCCGACATGGAAACTCCTTCTTCTTTACTGATTTCTTCTACCGTTTTTGCACCAAAGACAAGTTCTCCCAATGCACTGACCGGCAGAATACCTTCACTGGTTTCTGGCTTTCCATCCATAAGCATCAGGCCTGAAAACTCCGTTCCTGTCATTGTAACGTAACGGTTATTCTCCGGAATCAGTGGGTCTGTAATCTGAAAGCTGACTGCCATAAGACTTTTTAACTTCAACGACATCAACATTCTTCTGACATCTACGATCCGAATCATAATCTTCGGTTTTGCTTCCTTTTTTTCCACTTCTTCCATCTCTTTAGATTCTTCATAATATGGTCTTACATCAACAATCTGTCCATCTTTTCTGTAGATGATAAGCTTTCCATCTTCACATGCCAGCTCTTTCAGTAACCGTTCATAATAATTCTTATCACGCTTAGCGTAAACCTGGTATTTTCTCGCCAGTTCTTTCTGTGCCCAGGCTGAAATTTCATCACAATCTTTGTCTTCAGCCGCCTGTACAGTAATACTTTCCGCCAGTTTCTCCTCCGGAGCATAATATTCAATATTCTGTTCATACATCGTCCGGAAATCATGTGGCAGATAAATAGCCTCCACTGCCGGCATCAGATAAGTAAATGTTACACCGGCCTGGTACATATCCAAAAGAGCCTCTCTTAAAAGTCCGGCCATATACCTTCTGCCACGGTATTCCTTTCTCGTTGCAACTGCCACAATGTAATAAGATTCCTTTTCAATTCCATTGACCATCAGTGTATATGGATTTAAATGCAGCATAGCCTGAATATCATCGTCTTCCCGAACAACATAAATTATGTTGTCCTTCGTCTTCTCCTGATAATAATAATCTACAAAGCTTTTCTCGTCTTCCGAAAACACTTCTTCATAAAGCTTTCTCGTATCTAAATGCTGTGAAACTTCCAGCTTTTCAATTTTCATATGTCCTTTCCTCCAGCCACACTGTACATTTTACTTTATAATTCCAGATTATATAGATGTTGGGCTCAAAAGCACACAACTATGATACCTACGGATTCTGGCATCCACTACAGCCCGTACATCCGCCACAACTGCCTGCACAACCAGAACTTACATCCGCCGGACCGACACCGTAACTGTAATTCACAATCGTCTCAAGTGACGCAATTGCCTGTGCCGAAATACCTTCTCCGCTTCCGGTAAATCCAAGTCCTTCCTCTGTAGTTGCCTTAATATTCACCTGACTTACTTCAATTGCAAGGGCATCTGCAACATTTTTTTTCATCTGCTCAATATAAGGTGCCATCTTCGGACGCTGTGCAATGATTGTCGCATCAATATTTCCAACCACATACAGCTCATCATCAATCAACTCTCGTACATACTCCAAAAGCTTTATACTGGAAATTCCTTTATATTTTGGGTCTGTATCCGGAAAATGCTTCCCAATATCTCCAAGCGCTGCTGCTCCGAGAAGGGCATCCATAATCGCATGGAGAAGCACATCCGCATCCGAATGTCCCAAAAGACCTTTCTCATACGGTATCTGGACACCTCCGATAATCAGATCTCTTCCTTCTACTAATTTGTGAACATCGTATCCCAAACCAACTCGCATTTTAATTCCTCCACAAAACTTTTTTCATTCTCCATTGTCAATGTCTTTTTTTATTATACATGAGAGAATATTCAGAGTCAACGAAAGGCCACTATAGCCAGAGTTTTTTTGCATAATAGAAAATGCAATTTCTTATACCACAAAAAAAGAAATCTGCTTTTGCAAATTCCTTTTCTTACACAAGTAGCGGGAACTGGATTTGAACCAGCGACACCGCGGGTATGAACCGCGTGCTCTAGCCAACTGAGCTATCCCGCCATATATTGAGGTATATATGGGACCAATAGGGCTCGAACCTATGACCCTCTGCTTGTAAGGCAGATGCTCTCCCAGCTGAGCTATGATCCCATATCTTGTGGCTCTCTCGAACCGACTTCGTTAGTATACATCAATATAGTGAGTATTGTCAATAACTTTTTTTATTTTTTTATTATCTTTTTTAATTTTTCCAGATCGTCCATATCAGGATGTGACAATGCACAGTCAAAATTTGCGATCAACATATCAAGATTCGCTGGATGTTCCGGATTTTCTTTCATCTTTACATATCGTTCACGCACAGATTGTGGCATTTTTCCCTGGCACATATACTCTCCAATAACAGCATTGCTTGAATCAATGGATTGTTTGACTTGTCCGAGAATCTTTTCAAAATATACATCACTTCCACCGAACCCAGCCGTTCCAAACAGAAAAATCTTCTTGTTTTTTAGTTTCGCTAATAATTCTAATGTCTTGGTATCCGCGCTCCCTTTGTCAGTCCAAAATCCGATATACAACAAATCGGATGGAGGGATCTTTGAATCATTCTCCCCAAAATAATCGCACTTATCTTTTGGCAATATTTCATAGACTGCATCAGCCAGCTTCTTTGTATTACCAGTTGAACTACTGAATACGATTGAATAATTTTCTTGTTCCATATCTCATCGTCTCCTTCTTTGTTTGATTTTTGCTGTGCTAAACTCTCTCCAGATTATGTTGTAACGCATCAATCAAATCTTTAATAACAATTGGCTTGGATAAAAATCCATCCATACCACATTCCAGTGCTTTCTTTCTATCTTCCTCAAAAGCATTGGCAGTCATGGCAAGAATTGTAATTCCCGCCAGTTTTGGATCCTCCAGTGCGCGGATCTGCTTTGTTGCCTCATATCCATTCATCACAGGCATCTGCACATCCATCAGCACCAGATCATAACCAGCTGCTGTTGAATTCTTAACCTTCTCCACTGCCTCTGCTCCATCTTCTGCTGTATCAACCAGAAAGCCATATTCATTAAGGATCTCCACCGCAATTTCACTGTTCAAAAAGGTCTTTGTTCACTACAAAGCCATGCGCATCCGCACACACCGGAAGCCAGTTTACGCTTCCATCTTCATTCATAAAATTATTAAGATATGTGTCATAGACAGCACCTGCCACGTTGGTTGTAGAAAGATCCATCAGACTGTTTTTCAGAGGACTTGCATCGTGAAGTGAAAAACAACAGCAGGTTATAATATCCGGCAATCCACCGTTTTCCTTAAGAAACTTGTAGAAATCCAGGTCATTATTGCCTACTACAAATTCAACATTGATATTCGGAAGCTGTTCCATTTTTTCTTTTTCAATATGCTCCCCCCTTGTAAAATTGTTTTCCACTAATTCATGAATTCATGAATTATCTTTACTAATAGTTTCGTATCAACAGATTTTATAAAAAAACACCATCTAAAATAGACAGTGTACATCCTTTTTTTACAACTGGCTACCATTTTACAGGTCCTATAGCTTTGCGTCGCAGACTTTCGTCTGTTTTGCCCAAAATATTATTTTAATTATAGCACTTCTTATTTTCTCATGTCTATATTTTTCTATGGCAAAGTATAAAAAGAAAAAAAAGAACTCACAATGTGAATTCTCTTTCCAAGTAGCGGGAACTGGATTTGAACCAGCGACACCGCGGGTATGAACCGCGTGCTCTAGCCAACTGAGCTATCCCGCCATATTTATATTCGCTGCTCTCTTGAACCAGCTTCCTAAGTTTACAATAAGATTCTACTTTCGTCAACAACTTTTTTTAAATTTTTCAATTTTTTCTACATTTGCAAAAATTTCATCTTTTATTTCGTCCCTCGCATCAGTAAATACCTGTGTTCCAATAGATACTCAAAAGAAAAAAGCGAGTCTGTGCGTGGAATCCGGTTTTACCTCATAGATACATTTTCCCGAACTCCTGCACATTCTCGCTGAGTGTATTCACTCCTCTTCCTGATCAGGCGTTTAAAATATTCATGAATTCTTCTCCTGTAATCGTTTCTTTCTCATACAGATACCTTGCCAGATCGTCCAGTTTTTCTCTGTTCTCCATCAATATTCCAGCTGCTTTTTCATGTTCACTTCGAACAACTTCCACAACCTTCTCATCAATCTTTGTCTGCGTCTCTGCCGAACAGGTCAGGGAAGAATCTCCTCCTAGATACTGATTCGTCTGCACTTCCATTGCAACCATATCAAAATCACACGTCATTCCATATCTTGTGATCATAGCCCTTGCAAGCTTGGTTGCCTGTTCAATATCATTGGAAGCTCCCGTCGTGACTGAACCAAACACAATTTCTTCCGCTGCCCTTCCTCCTGTAAGAGTCGCGATCTTATTCAGGATTTCTTCTTTTGTCATCAGATAATGATTGCCTTCCTCGACCTGCATCGTATAGCCAAGAGCCCCCGACGTTCTGGGAACAATGGTAATCTTCTGAACCGGTGCAGAATTTGTCTGCTTTGCAGCCACAAGTGCATGCCCGATTTCATGATATGCCACAATACGCTTTTCTTTATCTGTCAGTATTGCATTTTTCTTCTGATATCCGGCGATAACAACCTCAATACTCTCCTCCAGATCTTCCTGCGTTACAAATTTACGGTTGTCACGAACTGCACGAAGCGCTGCTTCATTTACAATATTAGCAAGTTCCGCTCCAGAAGCTCCGGAAGCCATACGTGCCACTTTATTATAATCTACATTATCACCAACTTTTATTTTCTTTGCATGAACCTTCAGGATATCTTCTCTTCCTTTCAGATCAGGAAGTTCTACCGGCACACGTCTGTCGAACCGTCCCGGTCTTAAAAGAGCCGGATCCAGGGATTCTGGACGGTTCGTTGCCGCAAGAATGATCACGCCCGTGTTGTCTTCGAATCCGTCCATCTCTGTCAACAACTGATTCAAGGTCTGCTCACGTTCATCATTTCCACCTATCTGTCCGTCCCGCTTCTTACCGATTGCATCTATCTCATCAATAAACACAATACATGGTGCTTTTTCTTTTGCCTGCTGGAACAGATCACGCACCTTTGATGCACCCATACCAACGAACATCTCTACAAATTCAGAACCGGACATGGAGAAAAATGGAACATTTGCCTCACCGGCAACTGCTTTTGCAAGCATCGTCTTACCTGTTCCCGGAGGTCCTACAAGAAGAATTCCTTTCGGCATCGAAGCTCCGATTTCTTTATATCTGGCCGGGTTATGAAGATATTCTACAATCTCGCTTAAATTCTCTTTCGCCTCATCTTCACCTGCAACATCACGGAAACGGATTCCCTCGGATGATTTCACATAAATCTTCGCACTGCTTTTTCCCATTCCGAAAGACATGGCGTTTTTTCCACCGGCCCGCTTCATCAATTTTCTGGACATGTATTCTCCCAATGCCACAAAAAACAAGATTGGAAGCACCCAGGATAAAATATTAACCAGAATCGGAGATGACTGATCAATTTCTTCTCCGTAAAAAGAAACATCCGCTTCATATAATCGTTTCGTCAGATCCGGATCATTGACCATCGCCGTTTTGTAAATGGTCTTCCCGTCTTTTCCTGTAAATAAGATTGTATTATCCTGTTGCTGCAATTCTACTTTTTTTATCTCCTTTTTCTCGGTCATAGAGATAAATGTTCCATAATCTACATCTTTAATCTGCTTTTCCTTTATGTAAGGCATCGCAATAATGTTAAATAATATCAGGATAATCAGCACAATCGTATAATAAAACATCAACGGTTTTTTCGGCCGTTTCACCTGTTCCATAATCATTCCTCCATTCTTTCAATATCGAATTCAATTTTCTTTTATATGGTAACAGTTTTTGTCTGATTATTCCAGTTTTATATTATAAAAATTGTATGAATTTCGTAAAATAAAAATATTAAAGTACAATCTTCCAATTATAATTCCTTCGGTTTCGGCCACTTCTGAGTACCGGCTTTTAAGAACTGTGATTTATCTATAAACTTCAGTCTCCTTTTCAAGAACCAGACAGATGCCAGGAAATAAAATGCAACTCCGCCTAGTATATTAATCCAATAACCCAGATACATACCCAGCAGCGTCATACCGATCAACACTGCTGCGATCAATGCAGGTACCGGATGGATTGGTGCAACATATCCACGCTCAATCGTTCCAAGGGGATACATTTTCCGGAACCGGAACATCATGATCACTGTCAGCACATATACCATCAACGCTGAAAATATAGAAAATGTAACAACCTGATCCAACATTCCTGTAAATGCAAATGCCATAGATATCGGCAGTAAAAATACAGTTGCCCGGTACGGTGTCTTATATTTCGGATGTGTCTTTGCAAATATCGGCGGGATCAGCCCATCTCTTGACATTGCAAACCAAGCTCTGCTTGCATCGTTAATGCAGCCATTTGCTGAAGCCAGACACGCCATAATCGTACCAACAAACAATGCAATGATAACATATAATTTTCCAGTTGCCAGTGCCGCGTCATACAACGGATATGCAGACTCACCAAGCTTTTCTGCCGGGACAAGACCTGAGCACACAAACCATGTTGTAGTAGCACCAATCAGCAGCACGGACAAACCTATCATAGTTCCCAGTGGCAGAGCTCTGCTGGTAGACCTGCATTCTTCTGCCGCCAGTGCTCCTCCTTCGATTCCCAGGAAAAACCAGACTGCAAACTGCATGGCTGCAATAATTCCAAGATAACCATATGGAAGTCCATCTGTCATTTTTTTCAAATTAATCAAAGTCAGCTGTGGATCATAAAAACTTGTTGAAAATAATAAAATAAATATCGTCACAAATGCAACTGCCGTAATCACAAAATTCAGGGTCAAGGTTGCATAGACACCACGGTAATTCATATATGTCAGCACAAGCAGACTTAATATGATAAATGGCAGTGCTTTTACATTCGGGTTCAATGATTCAAGTATCTGTCCGACGACCAGAACATCGGCTGCTTCCAACATTGCATATTCCAGCACAAGCATCAGCCCTACGTTAAATGCAGCTAAAGGTCCAAGCATATATTTCGCCATTGTATACTGTCCGCCTGCCTCCGGCATGACCGAACCCATCTCCGTATTCATCATCACGATCATGACATAAAGCATGGCTACCGTCCAAAGTGCAATAACAGAACCAATCGATCCTCCTTTTGCGACCGTAAAATTCCATCCCATGAACTCTCCAACAAGTACAATTCCTACTCCAAGAGCCCAGATATGAATTGGTCCGAGAACTTTCGAAAGTCCCTGACTCTTTTCATTTGTCTTTTCTTTCTCCATAAGTATGCCTCTTAGTCTTTCTTTTCAAGCTTTTTCTCTTCTCTGTTCCTTTTTTCCACTTTTATCAGATCACTCAAGATCAAATAAAGAAATACTGCACATAATACCCATGCTGCAATATTTATAATTGTCCATATGCTCATACCTGTTCCTGCTCCTTTTCGCTATATTCCAGTTCAATAATTTCCTTTAAATCTTTTTTGCTTCTTTTCACAAGAAATGTTACATATGCTGCCAGCGCAACTACAACCGGCACCAGTGTAGATGCCTGGATCACATATGCTTTTCCTGCCTCCTTGACACCTGCAAGATTTTGAAAAAGCATCGTCACAAGCAAAACCACAAAGCATAGGATCATTACGAAAAACACATCTATCACTTGCATTATTTTTTCTTTTTTCGTCTCTTTTTTATTTTCCATCTTCTGTCACTCCTGCTACGCATCTTTCTTCTGCAATTTCAAATTTTCAAGATCCTCTTTATAAATCACATCTTTGTTTCTTTTTAAGTGTCTGTAAACTGCAAAAAGTCCGAGGGACAATGCACTTCCAGTCACCAACGCAATACAAATCATAATTGTTCTTGTAGTAGAATCTCCCGCTACCTGTAAAGCCTGTCGCAATATCGTACTTAAAATACACCACATAAATATTGCAAACCCTGCCAGAAGAATGCAATCCCTATGGTAGACTTTCTGGATTTCCGCCTCAGACACTTCCATTTTTGAGCCCATTTTTTTCATCCTTTCTGTATAAAATTTCCCGCACGCTTTTCAATGTTATCACGATAACATTAGTCGTTTATATTATACTATTTTTTGCATAAAATTCAATTATTTTTTTAATAAGTGGAAAATCTTTTGAACATAAAGTACTGATTCTGCCGGATACTTTTTATATAACAGGAAATAAAATTCCTGTTATGCAAAAAAAGAAAGCCCCGTAAATCCGGGACTTTCCAAATATTTTAGTGTTTTTTATACAATTCCCTGAGCTGTCATAGCATCTACGACTTTCTCAAATCCTGCAATGTTAGCTCCTGCTACGTAGTTACCTTCCATATCGTAACGTTTTGCAGCATCTACCATGTTGTGGCAGATATTTACCATGATGTTCTTCAGTTTTGCATCAACTTCCTCGAATGTCCAGCTAAGTCTCTCACTGTTCTGTGACATCTCAAGAGCAGATGTAGCAACACCACCGGCATTCGCAGCTTTTCCAGGTGCAAAGATTACACCGTTCTCCTGCAGATACTCAGTTGCCTCGTATGTAGTAGGCATGTTAGCACCCTCGCATACAGCTACGCAACCGTTTGCTACTAACTGTTTTGCATCCTCTAAGTGAAGCTCGTTCTGTGTTGCACATGGAAGTGCCAGATCTACCTTTACAGACCATACGCCACGTCCCTCATGATACTCTGAGTTCGGACGATAGTTCTTGTATTCTGTCAGTCTTGCACGTTTTACTTCTTTAATTTCTTTCAGAGCTGCAACATCAATTCCTTCAGGATCATACACCCAGCCTGTAGAATCGCTGACTGTAACAACCTTAGCTCCAAGCTCCTGAGCCTTCTGTGTTGCATAAATTGCAACATTACCGGAACCGGATACTGCAACTGTCATACCTTTTAATTCTTTTCCATTGAGTTTCAGAAGTTCCTCTGTCAAATACAGAAGTCCATAACCTGTAGCTTCTGTTCTTGCTAAAGATCCACCGTAACTTAATCCTTTACCTGTAAGTACACCTTCGTATACTCCGCGGATTCTCTTGTACTGACCGAACATATATCCAATCTCTCTTGCACCTGTTCCGATATCTCCGGCCGGAACGTCAGTGTCAGCACCGATATATTTGCAAAGTTCTGTCATAAAGCTCTGGCAGAATGCCATAACTTCTCTGTCGGATTTTCCCTTAGGGTCGAAATCAGAACCACCTTTTCCTCCTCCGATTGGAAGACCTGTCAGTGAGTTCTTGAATACCTGCTCAAATCCAAGGAATTTGATAATTCCAAGGTTTACGGAAGGATGAAGGCGTAAGCCTCCTTTGTATGGTCCGATTGAACTGTTGAACTGTACACGGTAACCTGTATTTACCTGAACCTGTCCATTATCGTCTACCCATGGAACACGGAATTTGATCTGTCTCTCAGGCTCAACCAGTCTCTCAAGCAAAGCGTCTTTTCTGAATTTCTCCTCGTTTGCTTCGATTACCACTCTCAATGATTCCAATACTTCTTTTACTGCCTGGTGGAATTCTGGCTCAGCAGGGTTCTTTGCCACTACTTTTTCCAGTACTTCATCAACATATGACATACCTTTGTACCTCCTGAAAAAATGTTATTATGAAATTTAAAGCGCCATATTTCTTGATTTATTTGCATTCATCATTCAAAAAAGAAGGACGGCAAAACCGTTCTTCTCCTTCGACGCTTTTGTCCTTTAATATTGTAAAGTATTTTACTTTATAACACAAGATTTTTTTTGCAAAAAAATGTTATTTTTATATTTTGTGCAATTTTAATTTTCATTTCCTGCATAATTTTGTATTTTTGCCGAAATACAGAACAAGCGCCTGCAAAATTTGCAAGCGCCTGATTATTTTTATTTAAAATATTTCACTCCGGACTCAAAGATCTTCAGATCCTGTTCTCCGTAAATGTTCATTGCAACGGAACGTCCACGTCTTTCTGAATGAGCCATTTTACCAAATACTCTTCCATCCGGGCTGGTGATACCTTCGATTGCAAGATAGGAACCATTAATGTTCCATGTCTCATCCATAGATACATTTCCCTGTGGGTCGCAGTACTGAGTTACAACCTGTCCATTTGCGATCAGCTTGTCAAGCCATTCTTTGCTTGCAACAAAACGTCCCTCTCCGTGAGATGCCGGATTTGTGTAAACTCCACCAAGCTTTGCTCCGGAAAGCCATGGAGACTTGTTGCTGACTACTTTCGTGTACACCATCTTAGAAATGTGGCGTCCAATTGTATTGTAAGTCAGTGTCGGAGAATCCTCTGTCTGCCCTGTAATTGTTCCATTTGGAACAAGTCCAAGTTTTACAAGAGCCTGGAATCCATTACAGATACCAAGTACCAGTCCGTCACGCTCCCCAAGAAGCTTCTCAACCGCCTCTTTCATCTTCGCATTCTGGAATGCAGTTGCAAAGAATTTCGCAGAACCATCCGGTTCATCACCAGCGCTGAATCCACCTGGGAACATGATCATCTGAGACTGCGCGATTGCTTTTTCAAATACATCGACAGAATCTACAATATCGGAAGCACTCATATTGCGGAATACTTTTACGATTGTTTTTGCTCCTGCTCTCTCAAAGGCTCTCTTACTGTCATACTCACAGTTTGTTCCAGGAAATACCGGAATAAATACAGTCGGCTGAGCGATCTTGTGTTCGCAGATATGTACTTCTTTTGTATCAAAAAGACCTGTGTCGATCTTCTCGTCCTGTCCCTCTGCTTTGGAATTTGTAGCAAATACGCTCTCTAGTGTACTCTCCCATGCTTTTTGGGCATCTGCAAGGGCAATCTTTGTATCTTTGTATTCAAAATTCTGCTCTTCTGTCACTTCACCGATGACTGTGTAATCAATCGTCAGTCCATCCAGCTTGTCAGCCGGAACTTCAGCAATCAGATCTCCAAATGCAGGTGCGAACAAGTCTTTTGCCTCTACGCTCGCATCTAATGTTACACCCATGCGATTACCAAATGCCATCTTGCTGACAGCCGGAACGATTCCGTGTCTGTCAAGTGCATAAGCTGCCACAATCTTGCCGTCATGGATATCAGCAGTAAATTTACCATACTGGTCCATAACTTTTTCATAAACCGGAACATCATACTCATCTGTCGGGATCTGAAGCCATACAAGCTTATCTCCTGCTTTCTTAAGCTCCGGTGTAATAATATCTTTTTCTGTTGCCACATCCACCGCAAAAGAAACCAGTGTCGGTGGTACATCAATATGCTCAAATGTTCCGGACATACTGTCTTTTCCACCGATAGAAGGAAGGCCAAATCCAAGCTGTGCACTGTAAGCACCAAGAAGTGCTGCGAATGGCTGGCTCCATCTATGTGGATCCTCTGTCATACGGCGGAAGTACTCCTGGAATGTGAAACGGATCTTACTGTAATCTCCTCCTGCTGCCACAATTTTTGCTACAGACTCTGTCACTGCGTAAATAGCTCCGTGGTACGGACTCCATGTTGACAGATACGGATCGAATCCGAAACTCATCATTGTAACCGTATCGCAGTCTCCTGTCAATACAGGAAGCTTTGCAACCATAGCCTGTGTCTCTGTCATCTGATACTGTCCGCCATGCGGCATAAATACAGAAGATGCTCCAATGGAACCGTCAAACATTTCCACAAGACCTTTCTGTGAGCACACATTCAGATCTTTTAATGTCTCCATCCACTTTTCTTTGACATCTGTCACTTCTTCTCTTACGAGGATACTGTCTTTGCGGCTTGGAATATCTACAGCTACTTTTGTCTCCTGATGAGCACCGTTAGTATCTAAAAATGCTCTGGATAAGTCTACGATCTTCTTACCTCTCCAGGATAATACAAGTCTTGGCTCCTCTGTTACGACAGCTACCTTTGTTGCCTCTAAGTTCTCTTCTGCTGCATATCCCATAAATTCATCTACATCCTTCGGGTCTACAACAACAGCCATACGCTCCTGAGACTCAGAAATTGCAATTTCTGTTCCATCAAGTCCTGCGTATTTCTTCGGTACTTTGTCCAGATCTACCTGAAGTCCGTCTGCAAGTTCTCCGATTGCAACAGAAACTCCTCCGGCTCCAAAGTCGTTACATTTCTTAATTAATTTGCTGACTTCCTCTCTGCGGAACAGTCTCTGGATCTTACGCTCTGTCGGCGGATTACCTTTCTGTACCTCTGCTCCACAAGTCTCGATAGACTCCTCTGTATGTACTTTAGAAGATCCGGTTGCTCCACCGCAGCCGTCACGTCCGGTACGTCCACCGAGCAGGATAATGATATCACCAGGATCTGAAGTCTCACGGATTACTGCACGTCTTGGTGCTGCTCCGAGAACTGCTCCGATTTCCATACGTTTTGCCACATAATTCGGGTGATAGATTTCCTTAACTGCACCAGTTGCAAGTCCGATCTGGTTACCATAAGAACTATATCCATGAGCTGCCTCACGAACCAGTTTCTTCTGAGGAAGTTTTCCTTTCATTGTATCTTTGATAGATACAGTCGGATCTGCTGCTCCGGTCACACGCATTGCCTGGTATACATAAGTACGTCCTGATAATGGATCTCGGATTGCTCCGCCAAGACATGTAGCAGCTCCACCAAAAGGCTCAATCTCTGTCGGGTGGTTGTGTGTTTCATTTTTAAAGTTCACAAGCCACTCTTCTTCCACGCCATCTACCTTGATTGGTACAACGATACTGCAGGCATTGATCTCATCTGACTCTTCCTGATCCTGAAGCTTGCCTTCTTTTTTCAGCTTTCTCATAGCCATCAATGCAAGATCCATCAGACATACAAATTTGTCCTCACGCCCTTTAAAAATCTCGCTGTGATCGCGAAGGTACTGCTTGTAAGTATCTTCCATCGGTTTTCGATAATCTCCGTCTCCAAAGGAAACTTCTGTAAGTTCTGTTGAAAATGTTGTATGACGGCAATGGTCTGACCAGTAAGTATCCAGTACGCGGATCTCTGTCATGGAAGGATCGCGGTGCTCTTCCCCTTTGAAATGATTCTGGATATGCTGGAAGTCACGGAATGTCATTGCAAGTCCAAGAGAATCATATAATTTCTTAAGCTCTTCCTCTTCCATATCCTTAAATCCGTCAAATACAATAACATCAGCAGGCTCGTCAAATTTTGTCACTAGTGTCTCCGGCTTCTCCTCTGCTGCTTCTCTTGAGTCTACCGGGTTGATGCAGTGTTCCTTAATCTTCTGAAGTTCTTCTTCTGTAATAACTCCATTCTTACCATGAATAATATAAGTCGTTGCAGTACGGATGACCGGCTGCTCGTCCTCTTTTACGAACTGGATACACTGAACAGCAGAATCTGCTCTCTGATCGAACTGACCCGGAAGAAATTCTACGGAAAACAGACTGTCTCCGGAACCAACAGGAGCCTCCTCTTTCCAAAGGACATCTACCGGCGGTTCAGCAAAGATACCATTGCATGCTCTTTCGAATGTCTCATCTGATACGTTCTCCACATCATAACGATTCAGGATACGCACATACTCTACGTCTTTGATTCCAAGATAATTGCGAATCTCATGTGCAAGTGCCTTCTGCTGGACATCATAGCTGCCCTTTTTCTCAACATACACTCTTCTTACATTACTCATTCGTCTTCCTCCATTGTGTTTATATTTTTATTTGGTAATAGTTCTGTTACTTTAAATCTTCATTATTTATTTCATTGTAACATACCCACCATTATTATTAAAATTAATATATTTAAACCCTTTTATAAGTTTTACTAATTTCTTTCTTTTTCTGTTTCCACATGTTCACGACCGCTGCAACTCCAGGCACGGCAAGTAATACAATAAATATCACTCCGACCCGGATTACCATGTCCAAGAAAAATCCTTCCGGCAGCATGCGGATCATATAATCTGTCTCCGGGTCAAAGATCCAGAGATTATTTGTAAAAAACAATTTATGAAACAGCGTAAAACAGCTTGTAAAATCAATGCTCATGGCAATTCCCAGAATTGCCGCCAAAATAAGATAAACAAACAGCGCCTGCAAATATCCCTGCGGAACCAGTCTTCGGAAATCTGCTTTTTTTGCCTTAAGAACAATCATTAAAATAGATGCAAGAATCAACGCATAATTCCGAAGCTTCAAACCTCCCAGAAACAAATTTCTCACATCTGCCAGGTGAAGCCTGTCCTGTTCATTGAAGAAATCCTGATGCTCACCGTCCACATCTGTGACAATTGACAGCTTTTCTTCCTTTCCAATCAGATACGCCATCATATGTTCTGTCACTGCCATCACATTGTCAATCTTCATATTCAGATCGTCCGTGACCCGGTACTTTTCATATTCCTTTTTATAAAATCCGTAATGGCTGTCTCCATAAACTGCAAGCTGAAATCCAGTGATCAGCAATGCAAAGATTACCAGGAGCATCGTAAATGTAATGGTAACTCTGTACCAGATCTTCATGTTATCTTCCTTTTCTTTCCTAAACTACCTGCGCATTTTTTGCGATCCAGGTTTTTATCTCTAGTATTATACCAAGATATCTCATATCTGTATAGAAAAATCACTTCAAAACAAATTCTGCCATTGCATTTTGCATTAATTTACCTTATAATCAAATTAGTATTTATTAGGGAGTCTTATTATGGATATTAATTACGAATTATATAAAGTGTTTTACCACGTAGCAACTACACTAAGTTTTTCGGAAGCTGCGAATAAATTATTTATCTCTCAGTCAGCCGTAAGCCAGTCTATCAAAGCGTTGGAAAAGAAATTAAATCAAAAGCTTTTTATCAGGAGTACCAAAAAGGTACGCCTGACACCGGAAGGCGAACTGCTTCTTCGTCATGTGGAACCAGCTATGAATCTGATTCACCGTGGAGAAATCCAGCTTTTAGAAGCTTCTGAAGGTGTAGGACAACTTCGCATCGGTGCCAGTGACACTATCTGCCGTTATTTTCTTGTTCCTTACCTGGAGCGTTTCCATAAGGAATTTCCGGGAGCTCACATCAAAGTAACGAATGCAACTTCTATCCACTGTGTAGAACTATTAGAAAATGGACAGGTTGACCTGATTGTTGTCAATTCTCCAAATCCATATCTTGGAAACTGTGAAACAAAACATATCCGCTCTTTCCAGGACGTGTTTGTTGCAAATCATTCTTTTGATAAACTTGTCGGAAGATGCTTAAGCTACAAAGAACTTTTAGAACATCCGATTCTGATGCTGGATAAAAAAAGTACAACCAGCGAATTCCTGCATAATCTCTTTTTACAGCACCAGTTAGATCTCGTACCGGAAATTGAGCTGAGCAGTAATGATCTTCTCATTGACCTTGCAAAAATCGGGCTCGGCATTGCATGTATACCCGATTACTGTATTACCGGAAAAGATCTGGAAAAATTATTTATTGTTGAGACAAAAGAAAAACTGCCGGTAAGAGAACTGGTCATTGCTTACAATGACCGCGTTCCCATCACCAAGGCAGCTACAGAATTTCTGAAATATTTTTAGCAGTTCCTTTTAAGGATCCCTGCACCATCTGAGGTTTTCCACCGCCACGGCCCTGGAAAGCCTCATTTAATTTTTTGCTGATCACTCTTACATCTTCAGAATGGCTTCCGATAACATAACGATATCCTTCTTCATCATTTCCTGCAAAAATTGCACAAATCTTTGCACCTCTCTCTAATAGAATGTTCATTAGTTCTCTCAGTTCATTTCCACTAAGTTCACTGTCAAATACCTTTACCAGTTCCGGAGTAACGTCAATCTCCTTTGCCTGATAAGCCAGTAATTTTTGTTTGAGAGCAGATACCTGATTTTTCAAGTCAAGCTGCTCTTCTTTTAATTTTTCTACAGCTTCGGCAACTTCTGTATCCTTTGCACAGAGCAGTGCGGAAATCTTCTTCACGCTCTCCTCTTTCTGCTGATGATCTGTAAGTGCACGGCTTCCACTTAACATAGTGATGCGTTCGCCGCCTTTGTATGACACCATATCCACCAGTTTGATATTTCCAATCTCCCCAGTTCTATCTACGTGTGGTGCACAGCATGCACAGATATCCACGCCCGGAATATTCACAATACGGACCTGTCCTTCAATTTCAATCTTACTTCTGTAAGTCAGATCTTTCAACTCTTCCTTTGTCGGGTAAAGAATCTCTATATTCAAATTCTTGTAAACGATGCGATTCGCCTCTTCTTCGATTTCTTTCAACTGCTCCTTTGTAATCGGTCCGTCAAAATCCATCGTACAGTAATCAGCTCCAAGATGGAATCCTACATTGTTGTATCCGAATCTTCCATGTACAATTCCTGAAATGATATGCTCGCCGCTATGTTGCTGCATACTTTCGAATCTCTTTTCCCAGTCAATTTCGCCTTTAACGATCTCGCCCGGTGTCAGTGCGCCATCTGTGTAATGATAGATAATTCCATCCTTCTCCTGCGCGTCCAGCACATGAACCCCTCCAAGAATTCCTGTATCTGCATACTGTCCGCCGCCTTCCGGGAAAAATACTGTCTTATCCAAAACTACTTTGTATCCTTCTCCTTCCGGCTCACATGAAATTACCTGTGCCTCAAAATCTTTTCTATGACTACTTTCGTAGTACAACTTGTCTGTCATGTTACCTATAAATCCTTCCTGTAATATATACTACTCTTCATGATACCTTCAGATTGCTCCGTGCTATGCACTCCCACAATCCGACCACACTATTCGGATATCGCGCAACTCATTACATTCTCTCTGGTGCTTCGAATCCAAGAACATCAATGCAGGACTCCAATACTTTCTTTGTCAGTATAAGCAGTGCAATGTATCCCTGTTTCTTTGCTTCGTTTTCCTCTGCCAGAATTTTGGTTTCATGATAAAAATGATTGAATGCATTTGCAAGATCATAAATATACGCACAGATTTTATGTGGTGCAAGTTCTTCGTAAGCATTTTCCATCATCTCGTTATATTTTACCAGCGCAAGCATCAATGCTTTCTCGCTCTCGCCGGACTGCTGATTTACCTTAAGTCCAGTGACCGCTTTTCCTTCTTCCTGGTATTTGTTCAGGATAGATTTGATACGCACGATGGTGTACAGAATATACGGTCCTGTGTTTCCCTCAAAGGAAGTAAATCTGTCTACATCGAAGACATAATCTTTGGAAGCCTGATTGGACAGATCCCCGTACTTGATTGCAGCCATACCTACCGTTTTCGCAGTGTTCTTCGCTTCCTCTTCCTCTACAGTACGGTTGTCCGTGATCTTCTTGTACATTTCCTCCTGAATCTCAGCGATCAGATTCTCCAGACGCATAACACCACCTTCTCTTGTCTTAAATGGTTTACCGTCTTTTCCATTCATGGTACCGAAACCTAAGAATTTCAGTTCTGTCTCAGAAGGAACGATTCCTGTCTTCTTTGCTGCACGGAATACCTGTACAAAATGTAACTCCTGACGCTTATCTACAACATAAATGACTTTGTCCGGATGGTAATCTTCCACTCGTTGAACCAGCGTTGCAAGGTCTGTCGTTCCGTAGAGAGATGCTCCATCTGACTTTTGGATCATGCATGGTGGAATTTCCTTTGTGTCTGACTCTTCCTGTACATCAATCACAAGAGCTCCGTCATCGACATGTGCAAATCCTTCTTTTTTCAGCCGCTCAATCATATCTGGAATGTAAGCCTGTGCATCAGACTCACCTTTCCACAGATCAAAGTCCACATTCAGGTTCGCATAGTTCTTCTTCAAATCATTTACAGATACATGCATAATGTGGTTCCAGATTGCTGTATAACCTTTATGTCCGTTCTGGAGTAAATATGTGGCATGCAATGCACGCTCTCTATACTCCTCATCCTCTTTTGCTTTTCCACTTGCTGTCGGATAGATCTCTTCCAACTCAGATATGGTAAATGGAGCCTCTGCCGGATATTCTCCTTTAAAATTCTCATCAAAATATGGAAGTTCTGGTTTTCTTTCCTTTAATTCCGTAATGATCAGTCCCATCTGATATCCCCAGTCTCCCAAATGGATATCTCCAAGAACATTATGTCCCATTTTTCTTGCAATTCGTTTTACGCTCTCACCAATAATTGCAGAACGAAGATGTCCTACATGAAGCGGTTTTGCCACGTTCGGTCCGCCGTAGTCGATCACGATCATCTTAGGATTGTCAGTCTTATTCAGTCCGAGGTCTTCATCCGTCTCCATCTCATCCAGATAATCTGCTACAAATCTTTCATCTAATTTCAGATTGATAAATCCCGGATTTACTGCCTGAACATCGCAGAAGCAACCACTTCCTTCTAATTTTGCCACAACATCCTGCGCAATCATGATCGGTGCTTTATGATAAGCTTTTGCTCCTGCCATAGCACCATTACACTGATACTCGCAAAGATCCGGGCGGTTCGACAATGTTACTTTTGCATAATTCCTGTCATATCCTGCTGCTTCGAAAGCTGCTGCCAGTTCTTCCGCTATAAAATCTGATATTCTCTTCATGCTCTCTACCTCTTATTTATCGTAATTTTTCATTTACAAAATATGTCACATTGTATTTTAGCACAAGAAAATAAAGCCAACAACCTTAATTCTTTTCACACACAAGATTTTCAACGCTTTTTTAGAAAGTCTGGTTGCTATTCCAGTAAATCCATGCTATTATAATAGTAATAATTACTGTTATTATGCAATTTAATAGATGGGAGGTTACCTATGAACAAAAAAGTACTTCGAAATTTATCTTATGGTGTATATGCCGTTTCGGCACTTGGGGAGAATCGTATGTCCGGCTGCATTGCCAACAGTATTATGCAGATTACTTCTTCCCCTGCAACTTTAGCTGTCAGTATGAATCATGATAATTATACGCATGAATGCATTGAAAAAAGTGGAATGTTCGCAGTTTCCATACTTTCTGAAAAGACTGACCCCAATATCATCAGCCAGCTTGGATTTCAGTCTTCCAGAGATGTGGACAAATTTATGAATGTTCCTTTTATTACAAAGCATAATATTGCCGTTGTCGATGATGCATGCGGTTATCTTGTCTGTAAGGTCATCGATAAAATGGAAACAAATACCCACACAGTCTTTCTTGGGGAAATCATTGACTGTGATACGTTGAATCAGGAAACACCTATGACCTATGCATACTATCACAATATCATCAAAGGCAAGAGTCCGAAAAATGCACCGACTTACCAGCCGGAAGATCCGGATACAGTAGATTCTGCTTCTTCTGATTCTTCAATCACCTCCAGTAATTCCTCCGGAAATGGCAAATGGGTGTGCAGTATCTGCGGATATGTCTATGATGGTGATATTCCATTTGAAGAACTTCCAGACACATTTGTCTGTCCAATCTGTAAACAGGGCAAGGATAAATTTAAGCAGCGATAACTTGTCTGACAGACACATTTCATATTAAATTAAAGGTTAGGTTACATCTATGAATTTAAAACTTGGATCTCATGTCAGCATGAGCGGAAAAAGCATGCTCCTTGGTTCTGCAAAAGAAGCTGAATCCTATGGAGCAAATACATTTATGTTCTATACCGGAGCACCACAAAACACCAAAAGAAAAGAGATTTCTGAACTCAATATTGATGCCGCTTGGAACTATATGAACGAAAAAAATATTTCAGATATCGTCGTTCACGCTCCTTATATTATCAATCTTGGTAATGCCGTAAAACCTGAGACATATGAACTGGCCGTGGAATTTCTGGCAAAAGAAATTGACCGCGCGGCCGCCTGCAAAAGCCAGACTCTGATTCTGCATCCTGGTGCCCACGTCGGTGCCGGAGTTGAAACCGGACTTCAACAGGTCATAAAGGGGCTCAATGAAGTCTTGACAAAAGACACGCCTCTTCATATTGCACTGGAAACCATGGCGGGAAAAGGATCGGAACTTGGCCGGTCTTTTGAAGAACTTGCAGCAATCTATGACGGCGTAGTCTACAGCGACAAACTGCGTGTCTGTTTTGATACCTGCCACACTCACGACAGTGGTTATGATATCCGTGGTAATTTTGACGGTGTGATCGACGAGTTTGATCATTTGATCGGTAAAGATCAGATTGCGGTCTTTCATATTAACGACAGTAAAAATGTGCGTGGTGCAAAGAAAGACAGGCATGCCAATCTCGGCACTGGAGAAATTGGATTCGATGCCCTCTCCTATATCGTACACCACCCGGATTTTGAACAAATTCCGAAAATCCTTGAAACTCCATATATTCCTTCTCCAACAAAAGAGAAGAAATCTTACGCACCATACAAATATGAGATTGCAATGTTAAGAGCCAGCCAGTTCGATAAGAATTTTCCGGATAATATTATTGCAGAAAATGAACATTAAGTTACTATTACAATCAGTCAGTACTACTTTAAATTTAAACAAATAGATATCTGAGCAGTAAATCTTTAAAGGTTTGCTGCTTTTTGTTACTCATTTTCAGCAAACTCTACTGACAGATTCTTGTAAAATGCCCCCTGATATTTAAATGAATCATTTTTTCACAATTGTGCTTGACACTTGCGATCATCTGTATTATTGTATTACTCAGATAGTACAACAATACAAAATGAAAGGAGTACATAATATGCCATGGTATTTAGATAGTGACCGTCCCATTTATCTTCAGCTCATGGAACGAATTCAGCATGATATTATCTCCGGCACCTATAAACCCGGGGACAAACTTCCTTCTGTTCGCGAACTTGCTATGGAAGCATCCGTAAATCCTAACACAATGCAAAAAGCACTTTCCGAACTGGAGAGAATTGGTCTGGTACACTCCCGCCGTACAAGCGGACGATTTATTACGGAGGACGAAACAATGATAAAACAATTAAAAACAGAGACTGCCACCGAGCATATCCGTGAATTTTTAAAATCAATGGAACATCTTGGATTTACCAGATTGGAAATCCTGGAACTGGTTCAAGATACAATGAAGGAGGAAAAATAATATGAAACCCATTTTAGAATGTAAAGGGCTTTCCAAAAAGTACAATAAAAATGCCTACGCTCTCCACAATCTGAACCTGACACTGAACCATGGTCAGATTATCGGACTGCTTGGTCCAAACGGTAGCGGGAAAACTACACTGATCAAACTGATCAACGACCTCTTAACACCGACAGAAGGGACTGTTCTTATCGACGGAGAACTTCCTGGTGTCCACAGCAAGAATATCGTGTCCTATCTCCCAGACCACAGTTATCTGGACGGTTCCATGAAAATCCAAGATCTGGTTTCTTACTTTGCTGACTTTTATGAAGATTTTTCCAAAATCCGAGCCACTTCGATGCTGAAGGACCTGAACATAGATCAGACAGCACGTTTCAAAACTCTTTCCAAAGGAAACCAGGAAAAAGTAGCTCTGATTCTTGTTATGAGCCGCGACGCCAAACTATATATACTTGATGAACCGATCGGAGGTGTTGACCCTGCTGCCAGAGATTACATCTTACACACGATTTTAAGTAATTACAATGAACATGCAACGATTTTAATCTCAACACATCTGATTTCCGATATTGAAAATATTTTAGACCGCGTACTCTTTATCCAGAACGGTGAACTTGTATTAAATGCAACCGTCGATGATATCCGGTCAGAACAAAAGAAATCTGTTGACGCATTATTCCGGGAGGTATTCAAATGTTAGGAAAAATCATCAAATACGATATGAAAGCCATGAATCGTTTTTTAATCATCATCCATGCATTCCTGCTTATATATGCATTTTTTATCCGTATACTGATCACAGGCAGACTTACAGCCAACAATGTTCATAACTTGGGTAATACTTACTTCTTAATTCTTGGATTGACTGTTTCTTTTGGTATTATCCTGCTTACCTGTGTTGCTTTTGCAACCTCAATTATCATTGCTGTGCATTTTTATAAGAGTACATACTCTGACGAAGGATATTTGACCCACACCCTGCCGGTCAAAAAGGGAACTCTCCTGATTGCAAAAGTCATTGCAGGAACAATCTGGTGCATAATCGACATAATTGGACTCTTTGCCGCTATATACATTGCTGCCTGGGTGCCATATGTAAAAGATTCTCTCTCCGGCAATAAAGCTCTCCTAATGGAAATTTTCGGTTTGGGATCCCATCTTGGAGTCTTTGGATCAATTGCCTTTTACATCTTTTTCATGATAGCCGGAACAGTTGCAAATGTTATTTTATATTACGCCTGCATCTCTCTGGGACAGATATTTACCGGTCATCGCGTCTTTGGCGCTGTTGCCATGTACTTTATCGTTACATTTGTAGAAAGCATTAGCTGTCTTTTGATTTTTATCCCACTTGGACTGCTAAACACCCAGGCTGTAACTATTGGAACAAGTACAACACTTTATATGTCTACACCATCTCAGTATATGCTCGGTCTTTTGGGAATCTCTCTGGCTTTGATGATTATATGGAGTGTGATTCTTTATATTATTACTTATTATCGTCTGAACCGTAAATTAAATCTGGCATAATCGTTATACAGCAACAGCATTATTCACAACATAGACCAGTTCAAGAATGCCTCGGCATTCTTGCTGCGAGGTGCGCGTCATGCAATTGCATGACATACTTCTACTGCGCACCTCTGCAATCCTGCCGGAGGCTATATCAGCTGGGGGATTGACTCCCGCCACTGATACCAGCTTGTTTCTCACCACCTATAGTGGGAGTCATCTCCCAGCTGATATATTTGAATCTGCAAAATCACAGACCGCCTGACGCAAGAAAAACAATGCATCAATATTTATTCTTTTCTCCGGACGGTCTGTGCTTCTTCCTTTTCTTTTTTCCAGAACTCTTCTATCTGCTCTGCCATATTTCCAAGGCTGCAGCTTCTTTGGTTTTCCCATTCTCTTGGAAAAGTCTCCTGATACCGCCTGTCAAAAAAGCGATCATCCAGCAACAATATCACTCCTCTGTCCTCGTCTGTTCTTATGACACGTCCGGCTGCCTGAAGTACCTTATTCATTCCCGGATACAGATAAGCATAGTCAAATCCCCTCTGCCCGTGCTGATCGAAATAATCCTTTAAAATCTCCCGTTCTCGACAAACCTGTGGCAGTCCTGTGCCTACAATCACGGCCCCGATCAGCTTATCCTCCGTCAAATCAATTCCTTCTGAAAAGATACCACCCATGACACAAAATCCAAGCAGGCTTTCCTTTCTTTCCTCTTCAAATGTATTCAAAAATTCCTCCCTGTCATTTTCTGACATAGACTGGGATTGTGTCACACAAGTAATTCGATGACCCAAAGCCGGGAAGGCTTCTAGCTCTTCCTTTTCCTGAATCTTTTCAAAAGCTTCATAGACATCTTCCAGAAAACGATAAGACGGAAAGAATACCAGATAGTTCCCTTTCTTTCCATTTGAAAGCTTCCACAGATACCTGGCATATCTCTGATACATCTCTTCATTTCTCCGTGTGTACTTTGTACTTACATCTCCTCCAACCATTAGCAGACGATGCTCTACATCAAATGGGGATTCTGCATAGATTGCATAATCTTCTTTTCCCGTGGAAAGCAGTTTTTTATAATATGTAATTGGCAATAATGTAGCTGAAAAGAAAATTGTGCTGTTTCCCTTTTGCAGAAATTCTCCCAAATTTCCCGCTGGATTGACACAGAACAGATGTACCCGGAATTTCCCTTCCCCATCCAGTTCACTATAAATCACATAATTCTCATCTAACCGCTCATGTATATCCATAAAGCTTCGAATGTGAAAATAAAACTCCAGAACTTCTTCCCGGATATCTTCTTTCTCACATTCTTCCAGAAAACGTTCCAGTTCTGTCACCAGATTTAAAAGCTTGAGGTAAATATGCGATACACTATTTAGAACTTTATATTCTTCGCATTCCCGTTTCATTGCCAGAAGCCCCCGGTTACAATCTTCCAGTCTCTCTGTTAGCTTCTCATCCTCATATCGGACCTTTTTCTTAATTCCAAGAAAATCTTCTTTGCAGATACTGGCACTGTACATCTGCCTGCCCCGTTCCACCAGATTATGTGCTTCATCAATTAAAAACAGATAATCGCCTTTATTTCCTTCTCCGAAAAATCTGCGCAAATGCGCCTGTGGGTCAAATACATAATTATAATCGCAGATAATTGCATCAACCCAGACCGCCACATCCAGACTCATCTCATACGGACACACCTTCCATTTTCTTGCCTGTTCCTCTAGTATCTCCCGGTTCAGTTCATCGGAAGATGTCAGGAGTTCATAGACTGCATCGTTCACCCGGTCAAAATGTCCTTTCGCATAAGGGCAATAATCTGGATTACAATTTGTCTCTTCACAAAAGCAAATTTTATCTTTTGCTGTCAGAACAATTACTTTCATGCGAAGCGCCTGTTCCCTTAATGTCTCAAATGCCTGCCAGGCTACTGTTCTTGTGATCGTCTTCGCTGTCAGATAAAATATCTTATCGCCCAATCCCTCTCCTACTGCTTTCACTGCCGGAAATAATGTTGCGATCGTCTTTCCAACTCCGGTCGGTGCCTGAATAAACAGCTTCTTTTTTCTAAGTATCGTCCGATATACCGATGTTACCAGGTTCTTCTGCCCTTCTCTGTATGCAAATGGAAATTCCACATCCTTGATCGACTTATCTCTCTTTTTCTTCCACTGAATCTGATATCTCGCCCACTTTTCATACTTTCCGATCAGCTCATAAAACCACCATTCCAAATCTTCGAATATGTAACCACTCTGAAAACGCTTTATCTCCTCTGTCTCCATATTACAATAAGTCATCTGCACACCAATTTCCGGCAAATTATGAGATGCCGCATAAATATACGCATAACACATTGCCTGTGCAAGATGTACCGGTACCGGCTCTTTAATCTGATTCAAGTCTCTTAACACACCTTTAATTTCATCAATGACAATTCCTTCCGGAAGCTCAATAATTCCATCTGCTCTTCCTTCCAGTTTCAGCGTAAAATCTTTACATGGAATCTCATATTTTAGTGAAATCTCTGCATGATAATCCGGACCCATCTGCTTTTGAATCTTCCTGTGGATTCTGCTTCCAAGCTGCATAGTATCTTTATCTGTCGACGCTATTCGATTGTCTATATCTCCCGCACGAAGTATAAATTCCACCAGATTTCGCACAGAAATGCGAATCACAGGCTGTTCAAGATCCATTGTGTTTCTCCCTTTCCCTGACACTTCTTGTAAACGCCCATATTATAACACATAAATATAAAATATTTTAAAGTAATTTTACACCTCGCCTGCCATCTCAGTCATCTCCGGCCGATATCTGAGTGGAAGATGCTGCATCTGACTTCTTGGATTCTCCCTGGATTCAATAGATATTGTCCTGCAAAAAGCAGTCCACAGACTTGCATACATCTGTTCATTTTCCGATATATGCCCCAGCCTCTCCTCCTGAATCCGTTCATTTTCTACCAATACCCATTCCTTTCCTGCCTCATGCACTGCATACATATGATGTGTCTTATCATGGATCAGCCAGTTTTCCTGTGGAAGCCGGTTAGCAAAATGTGGAGCAATACAAGTCAATATCCTGTTTTTTGGTGCAATCCCTCCATACAAAATCCCGCCAGACAACTCCCGAAATCTCAAAAATCCTTTATAATTATGGGCTTCACTTCCTACTTTCCTGCTCAGTTCAAATACACGTTCCACTTGTGGGTGGCTCAAATGTTCCATAACCTTTTTACTGTCACGAAGCCTTCTTGCAGCCAGCATTGTCCCATAAATTGCATCTGCCTTATCCTTATCCGAAGCAAGAGATGCATGCCAGATATCAGCATAAGCCTGTCCTCCCAGATGTTTTCGGATCAATCGTTCTACTGCCTGTTCCTTGTGAAGATTCTCCTCCACCAACATGTACTCACAAAAAAGCTCCTGTTCTAACATTCCCTTTATTGCAATCCCACACTCTTTTTCTTCTCTTCCTTCTTTCCATGCATCATAAATTGCAGAAAATATTCCTGTGATCGTATCATTACACACATAAATCTTTTTCATAGAAATTCTCCCGGAACCTGACATCATCAAATAATGAAAGCTGTCTGTAACCGAGATTTCTCACCTCCTGTGGCAGTTTTTCTCTGGAATCCAGAAGATTTCTGGCTATGGATTCCTCTTCTATCCTGAGCGGATACATCGTCTTCCCATTACAGGTAATAAAATACACCGCCCGTTTCAGTACTACTCCAAGTTTCTTAAGATCTGCAAAATCCAGCGTTCCAAGCCTTCTCGCTTTCACAATTCTTGTTGCTGATTTATATCCAAGACCCGGTACACGGAGCAGCATCTCATAGTCTGCCCTGTTGATCTCCACAGGAAAATACTCCAGATGCTTCAGCGCCCAGTTACACTTCGGATCAAACAGAACATTAAAATTAGGTTCCTCCTCCGACAGTAATTCATCTGCCTGAAAATGATAATAACGAAGCAGCCAGTCTGCCTGATAAAGCCGATGTTCCCGGAGAAGCGGCGGTCCGTCATCTGTCCTTGCCGGAAGTGCTTTATCTTCATTCACATGTACGAATGCAGAATAAAACACTCGTTTCAGTTCAAACTTCTTATACAGACTCTCTGTCACCTTCATAATCTGATAATCCGATTCCAAAGTTGCTCCGATAATCATCTGGGTACTCTGCCCTGCCGGTACAAATCTCGGTGCCTGACGGTATAATGACAGTTCACGGCTGTTTTCATTCCTCCCTTCTTGGATGAGCCTCATCGGTGCGAGGATATTCTTTCTGGATTTATGCGGTGCCAATAGCTTCAATCCTTCTGCTGTCGGAAGTTCCAGATTCACACTCATTCTGTCCGCCAGAAATCCTGCTTTTTGGATCAGTTCCTGACTTGCTCCCGGAATGGCTTTCACATGGATATATCCCTGAAAATTACACTCTTTTCTCAGCTTATAAAGTGTTGCACAGATTAACTCCATCGTATAATCCGGACTTACCAGAATGCCGGAACTTAAAAATAGTCCTTCAATATAATTTCTCCGATAGAATTCCATTGTAAGCGTACAAACTTCATCAGGTGTAAAAGAAGTCCTCACTACATCATTACTTCTTCTGTTCACGCAGTACTTACAGTCAAAAATGCATTCATTCGTAAACAGGATTTTTAAAAGTGAAATACATCTGCCATCTGCGGAAAAACTGTGGCAGATTCCACACTGTGTACAGTTTCCTATTCCGGAACCATCACCTTTTCTCTTCGTTCCACTGGAAGTACACGCCACATCATACTTTGCTGCATCCGATAAAATATTTAATTTTTCATAGATAGACATGGGATTCTGTATCTTCATATTCTTTCCTGCTTTCCTAATATCATAGCACAAACATCTGTTCTGTTTTTATTATAAGAACATTTGTTCGATTTGTCAATTTATATTTTAATGATGCCAGGATAAAAAAAGAATAACCAACTGATATCTTTCTTCTCACATATCAGTCGGTTACTCTTTCTTTTATTGTTACATGAAGTACATCTCTGCACTCTTATCAGCAAATATTTTTCAAAATATTCCTTGTAATCTTCTTATATTTTATTTACTGCATCTGCCAGGTACTCATTCGAAACTTCATAGAACTTCTCATTCTCTACCATCTCAGAAAGAGCCGGATCGATCGGCATCTTACCAAGAACCGGAATACCTAACTCAGCTGCCACTTCATCGATATGGCTTTCTCCAAATACGGAAATCTTCTTTCCACAATCCGGGCAAGTCAGATAACTGTAATTCTCTACGATTCCGAGCACTGGAATATTCATCTGTCTTACCATCTTGTAAGCTTTCTCTACGATCATACGCACAAGATCCTGTGGAGATGTTACGATCACTGCTCCATTCACCGGAAGTGACTGGAATACTGTAAGTGGAACATCACCAGTTCCAGGAGGCATATCCACAAAGAGATAATCCAGATCTCCCCAGATAACATCTGTCCAGAACTGCGTCACAACACTTGTAATAATCGGTGCTCTCCAGATTACCGGATCCGATTCATTCGGTAAAAGCAGGTTGACAGACATAATCTTTGTTCCGTCTTTTGCAATCTCCGGAAAGATTCCATCATCGCTTCCTTTTGCTGTATCATGGATTCCATACATCTTCGGAATAGACGGTCCTGTAATATCTGCATCCAGAATTCCTACAGAAAATCCTTGTTCTCTCATCATTCTTGCCAATGATGCAGTTACCATCGATTTTCCGACTCCGCCCTTTCCACTGACAACTGCGATCACATTACGAATGTGTGATTTTGCATTCGCCGGTTTATGAAAATCCTGCGGTTTACTATTACAAGTCCCTGCATGTGCACACCCCTGGCAATCGGATGGTGAGCATCCGTTCTGATTCTCTGACATAACTAAAACTTCCTTTCTGGCCTCTTTTACTCTTCTACTGCTGCGATTACTTCAATCTCGCAGAGTGCTCCCTTAGGGAGATCTTTCACTGCAAAACAGCTTCTTGCCGGTTTAGATGTGAAATATTTTGCATAAACTTCATTGAATGCTCCGAAATCAGCAATGTCAGCCAGGAAACATGTTGTTTTAAGTACATGCTCATAATCTGTACCTGCTGCTTTTAAAATCTCTCCTACATTCTTGCAAGACCACTCAGCCTGCTCTTCGATTGTATCTCCGCCAAGATTTCCTGTCTCAGGATTGATTCCAAGCTGTCCGGATGTATAAAGAACTCCGTTATTAACATATGCCTGTGAATATGGTCCGATTGCTGCCGGTGCTTTTTCTGTTGCGATTATTTTCATAATCCTATACCTCTCTTTCATTATTCTGAAACTGCTCTGTATTTCTGAGCTCTGAATCTATTGTACTACCTTTTCAGGTAATTTATCAACCTCGAATTACCTTTAATCTTTGCTTTTACTCCCTCTTTCACAGCTTTAAATTTCCAGGTTATTCCTCGTGACATCTTTGAGCCATTTGTAACTGCGGTACCTCTTTAGCGTAAGCGGTAATTTCACCAGCTCATCACTCATCAGAAGTATATAAACGACCGGTACACTTGCGTGTAAGAAAAATGCTGCGACTGCACCCAGTAATATAGAAAATCCCCACATCGTAGACACATCCAGAATTAATCCGAATCTCGTATCTCCTCCTGAGCGAAATACACCTACTACCAATGTTGTATTGACTGCCTGTGCAATGACAAAATAAGACATGACGCCAAACATCATATAAAGATATTCTTTTGCCTCAGGCGATAATACAAGAAATGTATTTGCAATCGGAGCACAGATTAAAATTACACATGCACCACAACAGCCCATAATAAGTGCCAGCCGGATAAATCTTTTTGCATAAGCCTTCGCATAATCGAATTTACGCTCCCCGATCGTCTTACCCAGATAGACGGCTGTCGCATTTGCAATTCCAAATACAACGACCTGGGCAAGCTGTCTCGCTACTTGTGCAACTGAATTTGATGCAACCGCCGCACTCCCAAGATGACCGATGACAGCAGTATTCGCAGAGACTCCAAGTCCCCACATCATTTCATTTAACACAACCGGCATGGCATAGATTAGATAATCTTTTGCAAGTACTCTGTCAATCTGTATCATAAATCGAGGACGAATTTTCACATCCTGATTCATGAAATGTGCATAAATAAGCACGATCAATGTCTCTGTCATTCTGGCACATAATGTGCCGATTGCAGCTCCTTGTATTCCAAGTGCCGGAAATCCAAGAAGTCCAAAAATCAAAATTGCATTAATAATTGCATTGACAACCAAAGACATAAAATATACAAAAGTAGCAATCATCACCCGTTCAATACTTCTCATAATATTCAGATAAACCTGCGTTACCGCTATGAAAAGATAAGATATTCCAACGATTCGTAAGTATTTCACTCCCTCTGCAATTACTTCCGGATCCGATGTAAAAATACGCATCAAAGGACCCGGAATAGTCAAGGCCAATGTCATAAAAATTACCGCAATTGCAAGTGAGATTGTAAGTCCCATACCAAGAATCTTCTCAATAGTTCTGATATCTTTCTTTCCCCAGTACTGCGCTGTCAGTACTGTTGCTCCAGATGTGATGCCGAAAAAGATCAGCATCATAATAAACTGGATCTGTCCTGCCAGCGAAGAACCGGACAACACTTTTTCTCCCACTCTTCCAAGCATCATAACATCAACTGCAGTCACTCCGACGTTGATCAGATTTTGGAGCGCCATTGGAATAATTAAGGCAAATACATTTCTGTAAAATGCATGCCAGTCAATATTTAGATTATCTGTGGTTTGCCTTTTTATAAATCTCATATAACTCTTTTTCCCCCATTTTCTGGAAAGCGCCCACTTTCATGGTATCCCCTGCAGTCGCCTTGCCAGCCATTTCTTTTAATACTTCATCCGGCTGTACACCCATTTTCATATCTCCCAGACAAGTCGGCATATGCAAAGACCGGAAGAATTCTTCGGTTTTCTCAATCGCTGCCACAGCCGTTTTTTCATCATTTTCCTCATCAATGTTCCATACTTTTCTTCCGTAATTTGCAAATCTTGCCTCGTCCAGATGATAGACGTATCTCGCCCAGCTTCCCCAGACTGCAGATAATGTTGCACCGTGAGCTTCGTCAAATTTTGCACCAAGCTGATGTCCCAGCTTATGACACAGAAAATCCTTTGGTCTTCCAAGTCCGGTAATTCCGTTATGGGAAATACTTCCGCACCACATGATTTCACTCATAGCATCATAATCTTCTTGATTCTCATATGCCTTTGCTGCATTCCGGATCAATGTACGCATCAGTCCTTCTGCAATCTCATCTGTCAGTTCATTTCCATGTACCGGTGTGAAATAACGTTCAATTGTATGCATAAAAATATCTACAATTCCGCAAGTAAGCTGATATTTCGGAAGTGTGTATGTCAGCTTTGGATTCATAATTGCAAATTTCGGACGAATCAGATCGCTTCCGATTCCAGATTTATCCTGCGTCTCTTCATCTGTCAGTACCGCAGAATTACTCATCTCACTTCCGGCTGCTGAAATTGTCAAAACGGTTCCTACCGGAAGTGCCTTCTTTAATTCTTTTTTATTCTTCCAGAACTCCCAGATATCTGTGCCCGGATTTGCAGCACCTATCGCAATTCCTTTTGCTGTATCGATTGCACTTCCACCGCCTACTGCAAGAATCAGCTCTGCTCCAAAAGCAATCGCTTTTTCAACTCCTTTTCTTGCAAAGGACAGACGCGGATTCGGTTTTACACCGCCAAGTTCCTCATAAGAAATGTGTTCTTCATCAAGAGATTTCTTAATTTCATCGAGAAGCCCACTTCTTATAACACTTCCACCGCCATATACAAGAAATACCTTCGTTATCCCCAATTCACTGACCAGCTTTCCAGCTTCTTTTTGCGTGTCTTTTCCAAATACAACTTTCGTTGGGGTATACTGTACAAAACTCTGCATCATCAATTTCTCCTTCTTTTTTAGATTTTTCATCCACAGCTGATTTTATGTGCAATTTCTGAGATAAAAAACTGCAAGCTGTGTACGGTCTCTTAAATTCAATTTATCCAAAATCCCACTGATATAATTTCGGATTGTTCCCTCGCTTAAAAACATTTCCCCTGCAATTTCTTTATTGCTCTTTCCGTCTGCCACAAGCTTCATAACAGCGCGTTCTTTTTCTGTAATCTCATAAGTCTCATAATCAAAAGCACTCTTTCGCTCTAAAAGTTCCGGCAGTCTAGATATGATCTGAGTTCCGAACACCGTCTGCCCCGTGCACACTGCCCGGATTGCCGGCAGAATACTTGCATAATCCTGTTTTAAAAGATATCCTTTCACACCACATTTCAACGCTTTTACAATATACTCGTCATCAGAAAATGTTGTAAGGAGCAATATCTTTGCCTCTGGTTTTTCTTTTAAAATCTCTTCCGATGCCTCCAGACCGCTCATTGGACTCATGCGGATATCCATCAGCAACACATCCGGCTCATATTTCCGGTAAAGTTCTATAGCTTCCTTCCCATTTGAGGCAATACCCTGAACTTCTATATCCTGATCTTTTTCCAGAATCGTCCTAAGTGCCCCTGATACAAGCATATCGTCATCTGCAATCACGATCCTCATTTTAAGATACCTCCTTGGGAATCGTAATAAAAATACGAAATCCCTCTTTTCTTACAATTTGCATCATGCCTCCAAGCATCCGGACACGGTCGCTCATATTGCGAAGTCCCATACCCTGTCCAGACTGATATTCTCTGGATACAGCTTTTACTCCGCCACTTTGTATTGGTTCTTTCACAGTCCCATTATCCTCCACGATCAGCTGATAAAGCGCTGGGTGCTCCCGCATGACTATCTTCACTTTACTTGCATCACTGTGCCTTACAATATTGTGAAGTGCCTCTTTTACAATTGCGATAAAGCCGTATTTAATCTCTCTTGGAACATCATATCCCATATCATAAGATAAATCTACCGGGCAAAATGTAAACTCTCCCACCAGTTCTTCTGTCACTTCTCTCAGATTCACAGAATCATCATGAAGGTCATGGACACTCTCCCGCACACTGGTCATGGCTGTATTCAACGACTCCTCCAATTGTTCAATGGAAGAGGACAGTTTTTCGTCTTCATTTACAATCTTCATTGCGCCCACTATAAGGATGCATCTTGAAAGCAAATGTCCCACATTGTCATGAATTTCTCTTGCAATGCGATTTCGCTCCTGAAGTGTTGCCGTATATATTTCATAGTCCTGCTTCTCAATCAGGCTGCGATTCTTTTCATGTAAAAGCAGATTCCTTTCCTTACTGTCATCACGGGTTTTCCGGTATTCCTGTTCCAACTCCTCATAAGCCTCTTCTTTTAACTTCAACACAAGCGACAGTAAAATTCCAACTATCAAAAGATACATTTGTCCATGACTTAGATTCGCATTCCCTGACGCACCGGTAAATATCCCTCCTGCCACAGCGAGTATCATGATACCCCGGTTCTCTTTCATCCAGAATCCATAAAAAAGAACCGGCAGGAATTCACAGATTCCCACACAGTACCAACTTCCGGCTAAAATACATATTAACAGAACATACCTTTCCCAGTCATCTTTTAAGAACATCTGCATGCCAATACAGATCAATGACACCAGAAAGCCCACCACAAAATTCAGGTCAGCCGGCGAAAGCAACAAAAAAAGAAAACTATATAAAATTAACAGAAGCTGCCCTGTCATTCTTCTCATATTTGTTCTCTCCTAACTTTTCTAAAAAGCAAAACATGACATTTGTCACATCGTTTTATGACGTCTGCCACTAACATTATAAGCATAAGACATTTATAATTACAAGTAAGAAATATGCAAGTCTCAAAACTAAGAACTGGAGGAATTTCCTATGATCCATATTGAAAATCTTGTAAAAAGATATGGTGATCTGATCGCACTGGATCACCTGAACCTGGACATTAAAGAAGGGGAGATTTTTGGACTTTTGGGACCAAACGGCTCCGGAAAATCCACCGCGATCGGCTGTATGCTGGCGCTGTTGAAATATGACAAAGGTACGATTCAGATTTTTGGCAAAAACATGACCCCGGACAGTTACGATATCAAAAAAGAGATTGGTGTTGTCATGCAAAATGTGGCTGTGTTTCATCAGATGAGTGTCCGTGAAAATGTAGACTATTTCTGTGGTCTGTATGTAACTGACAAACAAAAGCGTAAAAAGCTGGTGGACGAAGCACTGGATTTTGCGGGACTTACGGAATATGCAAAAAAACGTCCCGGAAAATTGTCCGGCGGTCTTCTTAGAAGACTCAACATTGCCTGCGGTATTGCCCACAAGCCAAAGCTTATCATCATGGACGAACCAACGGTAGCTGTCGATCCACAGAGCCGGAACCGGATTCTGGAAGGAATCTTAGAACTGAACCGTCAGGGATCTACAATCATTTATACTTCCCATTATATGGAAGAAGTTGAACAGATCTGCAGCCGTATTGCAATCATTGATCATGGCCATGTACTTGCGACCGGAACATGTGAAGAGCTGAAAAATATGATCAAAACCGGTGAGACGATCACCATCGAAGCTATAAACCTAAATCCGGAAACACTCTCTGAAATCCGTACGATGCCAAATGTATTTGAACTGACCTATGAAGAACAGGTATTAAAAATCCGCCTAAGTGGAGGAAAACACAATCTGATCAGCCTCTTAAAATACCTTGGAGATCACAACATTTCTTTCGGACGTGTATTTTCAGAACTTCCAACACTCAACGATGTCTTCTTGGAAATCACGGGAAAAGAACTTCGGGACTAAGGAGGAATTTTTATGTGTCATTTAATAAAATATCGTTTTCTACAGATTACAAGAAATCGGCCTATGATGTTCTGGGCACTTGCATTCCCAATGATTCTCGGCACACTGTTCTACATTTCCTTTGGAAATATCGGCATATCTGCCACCGGAGACTCCGACTGGGATCCGGTACCCGTTGCTGTTATCAATAAGCTTGAAACGAAGTCATCCGGTACATTTTTTGCAGATTTCCTTGACGCCATGAATGGGAGAGTTCTAGATATTCAAGACGTAAAGAATGAAAAAGATGCGAAAAAGAAACTGGAAAATGATGAGATTCTTGGAATCTACTATATAAAAGAGATCCCGTCTCTTACAATCACAAGAAATGGAGTCAGCCAAAGTATTCTGACTTCTCTTTTAAATACTTATAACCAGAATGCACATCTGTTCAAAGTAATTGCCAGGACTCACCCGGAACGTCTGTCTGATGCTGTTGCTTCCTTGCAGACGAATGGCAGTTTCATCACGGAAAAAAGTGTCGGCGGAAAAACATTAAATCCGACTGTATTGTATTTCTTCGCCCTGATTGCCTATGCTTGTATGTCCGGTGCATATCTAAGTATCGAAGCAGTACGTGATACCCAGGCGAACTTAAGTCCCTTAGGAGCCAGACGAAGCATCACCCCTTACCGAAAACAATTTCTTATTTTTATTGATATGTTGGTGCTGATTTTTATACATTTCATAAATGTAATGATTCTGACTTTTTATTTGAACTTTATTCTTGACATTGACCTGGGGAATAATTATCTGGCTATCCTTGCCACGAATTTTATGGGAAGCCTCATCGGAATCTGCCTGGGACTCATGATCGGCTGCATCGGAAAACTTACATTTACAGCAAAAATCGGCATCTGTACCTCCACAACTTTACTGACCGGTTTTTTGTCTGGTCTGATGTTTGGCAATATGAAAGATGTAATAGAACAGAATGCCCCCATTCTGAACCGTATCAATCCGTCGGCTGTTTTAAGTGATGCTTACTATTGCATCAGTGTCTACAATGACACGTTACGATACCAGAGATGTATGATCACTCTGCTGATCATGAGTGTTCTTTTCCTTGGTATTGCATTCTTAGGAGTAAGGAGGGAACGTTATGACAGTATTTAAAGGATTTTTGACAATTACAAAAAGAAATCTCGGATATGTTTTCATGTATATTATCATTTTTCTCACAATTACAATTGCTGTACAAAAAAGTGAACTTACAGATACCGATAAAATGTTTGAACAGACAAAACTCGACATTGCAGTCATTGACCATGACAAAAGTCCGGTGTCCGAAGCCCTGACCGATTATCTGGCTTCCCGGCACAATCTGATTGATATTCCGGATACCAAAACTGCCATTCAAGATAACCTGTTCTACCGGCACGTCTATTATGTATTGACGATTCCAAAAGATTTCACTCAAAGCTGTAAAAGCAAAACTGCAAGTCTTACCGTCACAAAAGTTCCGGGCAGTACAAGTGGTTACTATGTAGACAGTCAGGTCAATGCATGGGTTCAGGAAATGCATATGCTTCTTGCCTCCGGTTATTCAGCCGAAGATGCCACTGTAATGCTTAAGGAGGCTATGACAGAAGAATCTCATGTAACGATGCTGGATCAGAACGGATATGGTGGAAATATTCCGATGCACGCATACATGTATCAGTATATGCCTTACATTATCCTGTCCATTCTATGCTATGTCATTATAACGATCATGATGTCATTCAACAATCCAGAAGTCCGCTCACGAATACTATGTACTTCCATTTCCAGCCGGAAGTACAACCTGCAGCTTGCGCTCGGCTGCACAGTCATCGGACTTGCCGTCTGGTTTTTATGCACACTGCTTCCAATCATATTGTATGGAAAAACATTTCTGGCAGACACAAACCTTACATACTATCTGACCAACAGTTTTATGATGTCTCTGTCCGCACTAAGCCTGGCATTCTTTGTCTCCACATTTACAGACAAAGAACAACTGATCAGTGCAGTCGTCAATGTGGTCAGCCTTGGAATGTCCTTCTTGTGCGGAGTCTTCGTCAGTATGGATATCCTCGGAAAAAGTGTACAGAAAATTGCCCAGTTTCTTCCGGTCTACTGGTACGAAGTTGCAAATAACCTGCTGAAAAGCCACAACACATTCAGTGGAACACAGATTCACACCCTGTACACCTGCTACGGCATACAGCTTCTCTTCGCCCTCGCATTCTTAAGTCTCGCCCTCATTGCAGGCCGTATGAGACGTCAGACCGCATAATTTACATTTATATAAACGGGAAGAAGCCCCTGATGAACTTAATCATCAAAGGCTTCTTTTACTTTATCCATAAATCCTTTTTTCTTCTTTTCCGGCTTTTCTTTCTCACCGTCATTTTTTCCTGCCTGATTTAGTGTATTTCCCGCCAGTTCATCGAACTTACGAAGTGCTTCTTTTGCCTCATGGCTCAACTTCTCCGGTGTCTGGATCACCAGTGTTACATAGTGATCACCGCGAACCTGCGGATTACGAAGTGATGGAACACCCTTTCCTTTCAAGCGCACTTTCGTATCTGTCTTAGTACCTGGTTTCACATTGTAGATAACTTCTCCATCCACTGTCTTGATGCGGATATCTGCACCAAGTGCTGCCTGTGCAAAGGAAATCGGAACCGTTGAGAAAATGTGTACATCCTGACGCTGAAAAATTGGGTGTCTGGATACTGTGACCTGCACAAGAAGATCTCCTCTTGGTCCGCCATTCACTCCCGGTTCACCTTTATCACGAATTCTTACACTCTGTCCGTCATCAATTCCTGCCGGAATCTTGACAGAAATCTTCTTCTTACTGGAAATATATCCTGTACCGGCACAATCCGGACATTTTTCACGAATAATCTTACCAGTTCCGTGACAATCCGGACAAGTCTGGACATTCTGGACCATACCGAACAGTGACTGCTGGCTGTATACAACCTGACCTTTTCCGCCGCACTTTGAGCATGTCTCCGGAGTCGTTCCTGGTTTTGCACCTGTTCCATTACATTTCGGGCACGGATCCTTTAAAATTACATCAAGCTCCTTCTCACATCCAAATACCGCTTCTTCAAAAGAAATTCTTACAGTCTTGCGGATGCTTGCCCCCTTCATCGGTCCCTGGCTGCGGCCTCTGCTTCTTCCACCGCCAAAAATATCGCCAAAGATATCACCGAAAATATCGCTAAAATCAGCGCCATTAAAATCAAAGCCGCCATATCCGCCGGCTCCTCCTGCTCCACCTTCAAATGCTGCATGACCAAACTGATCATACTGACGTCTTTTTTCAGGGTCGCTAAGTATAGCATATGCTTCCGAAGCTTCTTTAAACTTCTTCTCCGCCTCTGCATCTCCCGGATTCATATCCGGATGATACTTTTTGGCAACTTTACGATATGCCTTTTTCAAAGTCGCTTCATCGACATCCTTACTGACGCCGAGAACCTCATAGTAATCTCTCTTTGCTTCTGCCATTACTTTCTCTCCTTAACAAAAGGAAGTTCCGCGAAACCTGACCTCCTTAAAATTCAGTCACATTCCGCGGAACAGCCTTCGCATTCGATGCGGTATTATTCCGCCTTTTTATGCTTTAGACTTCTTTATAATCTCCGTCTACTACATCGTCTCCCTGGAAACCGTCTGGTGCCGGTCCTGCCTCTGGTCCTGCCTGAGCACCTGCTCCCTGTGCTCCCTGTGCAGCTGCTCCTGCCTGCTCATACATCTTTGTGAACAGTTTCTGAGCACTTTCAGAAAGTTTCTCTTTACCAGCTTTGATCTCAGCGATCTGAGCGTCTGTAATATCGTCCATGTTTACTTTCTCAAGAATTTCTTTCAGTGCCTTGCAGTCAGCCTCTACACCTGCTTTATCATTAGCATCCAGTTTATCTCCAACCTCCTGGATTGCTTTCTCTGTCTGGAACACTAAAGCGTCTGCCTCATTCTTTGTATCGATTCCCTCTTTACGTTTCTTATCTTGAGCCTCAAATGCTGCAGCCTCTTTTACAGCCTTATCAATCTCATCATCAGACATGTTAGATCCTGCTGTGATTGTGATGTGCTGCTCTTTACCTGTTCCAAGGTCTTTTGCAGATACATTTACGATACCATTGGCATCGATATCGAATGTAACCTCAATCTGCGGTACTCCTCTTGGAGCTGGTGCGATTCCATCAAGCTGGAATCTTCCGAGAGACTTGTTGTCTTTTGCGAACTGTCTCTCACCCTGTACAACATTGATGTCAACAGCTGTCTGGTTATCTGCTGCTGTTGAGAAAATCTGGCTCTTCTTTGTAGGAATTGTTGTATTTCTCTCGATCAGTCTTGTAGCAACTCCACCCATAGTCTCGATAGACAGTGACAATGGTGTTACATCAAGAAGAAGGATATCTCCAGCGCCTGTATCTCCGGCAAGTTTACCACCCTGAACAGATGCTCCAAGTGCTACACATTCATCTGGGTTCAGAGATTTGCTTGGCTCTTTACCTGTCAGACGTTTTACTTCTTCCTGTACAGCAGGGATACGTGTTGATCCACCAACAAGAAGTACCTGACCAAGTTCAGATGCTGTAATTCCTGCATCAGACAGAGCTCTCTGTACCGGCTCAGATGTCTTCATGACAAGATCATGTGTCAGCTCATCAAATTTAGCTCTTGTAAGATTCATATCAAAATGCTTCGGTCCTTCAGCAGTTGCTGTGATGAACGGAAGGTTGATGTTTGTTGTTGTTGCGGAAGACAACTCTTTTTTCGCTTTCTCTGCAGCTTCTTTTAATCTCTGAAGTGCCATCTTATCTGTAGATAAGTCAACGCCTTCCTGTTTCTTGAACTCAGCAATCATGTAGTCTGTAATCTTCTGATCGAAATCATCTCCACCAAGTCTATTGTTACCTGCTGTTGATAATACTTCGATAACTCCATCACCAATCTCGATAACAGATACATCAAATGTACCACCACCAAGGTCATATACCATGATCTTCTGCTCATTCTCATTGTCAAGTCCATAAGCAAGTGCTGCTGCTGTAGGCTCATTGATGATACGTTTTACATCAAGTCCTGCAATCTTACCAGCATCTTTTGTTGCCTGACGCTGAGCATCGTTGAAGTAAGCAGGTACGGTGATAACAGCCTCTGTTACTTTCTCTCCTAAGTATCCTTCTGCATCTGCTTTCAGTTTCTGAAGGATCATAGCTGAAATCTCCTGTGGAGAATATTTCTTATCATCGATTGTTACTCTGTAATCAGATCCCATCTCTCTCTTAATAGAAGAGATTGTTCTCTCTGCATTCGTAACTGCCTGACGTTTTGCAGGCTCACCAACAAGACGCTCACCTGTCTTTGTAAATGCTACAACTGATGGTGTTGTTCTTGCTCCTTCTGTATTTGCAATAACTGTTGGCTGTCCACCTTCCATAACGGCTACACAGCTGTTTGTTGTTCCTAAGTCAATACCAATAATTTTGCCCATGATCTATTCCTCCTTAATTTGCTACCTTTACCATACTGTGTCTCACTACTGAGTCACGATACATATAACCTTTCTGGAACTCTTCTGCGACTTCATTCTCTCCGAAGTTTTCATCTTCCACATGCATCACTGCATTATGGAAATTCGGATCGAACTGATTGCCAAGCGCCTCTATCGGCTTAACCTCAACGCTCTCCAGAACTGTCATAAATTGTTTGTAGACCTTTTCCATTCCCTGAATGAACGGGTCTTCTTTTTTCTCTTCCGGAACTGCATCTAATCCTCTTTCGAAGTTATCTACCACCGGGAGAATCTTCTCTATGATATCTTTCGCTCCTACTTCGTACATCTGGGATTTTTCCTTTTCTGTACGTTTGCGGAAGTTATCAAACTCTGCCATCTGACGAGTAAGTCTGTCTGTCAGTTCTTCAATCTTCTCGTCCTTTTTGTCTTTCTTATCCTTCTTGCCGAAGAATTTTTTGGAAGCTTTTTCTTCTGTCTGATCCTCTGTCCCTGCTTCCTGTTCTTCAGAAACTTCTTCTGTCTTGGCTTCTTCTGCTTCATCTTTTGAAGCTTCTGCTTCTTTCTTTGCCTCTTCTACGGCTTCTTTTACCATATCTTCCTGACTTTTCTTTTCTTTATCTTCCAAGGATCAATTCCACCTTTCTATTCCTCTTTATGAAACATCTGATCCAGTTCACTCTGGAGACGCTTCATTGACTTTAACACATTCTCATAATCCATTCTTTTCGGTCCGATAATACCTATCGTTCCCTTTACACCGTCCCCTAATTCATAAGTGGCGGTGACAACACTGCAATCTTTCATAGTCTTCACCGGAGCCTCATCTCCGATATATACCTGAATGCCTGTGTTCTCTTCATTGGATAAAGTCTGCGTAACGAGATCTGTAAGCTGCTGCTTTTCTTCGAATGCACTGATAATTTCCTGTGCACTCTGCTTATCACTGAGTTCCGGATATTTAAAAATATTTGTTGCACCGCTTGTGTAGATCTGCATGTCTTCATCGACCTGAATAACATCTGCAACTGCGTCCAGTACATTCCCCACAACCTCGCTGTGGATTCCGGCTCCTTCTTTCAGTCTCGCAATCAGTCCAAGATTAATCTCTTCTATAGACATACCATTAAGTGTTGTGTTCAGAAGCATGTTGAGCTTTAACAAGTTTTCATTGTTGATTGGCTCATCTACATGTATAATCTTATTCTTGATCACATTTCCCTCAAGTACGATTACTGCAATCATCTGTTCCTCATCAACCATCGTAAGCTGTATGAACTTGATCCGGTTACGATTGTTCATCGGTGAAGAAACCAATGTCGCATAGTTCGTACTGTTCGCCAGAACTTTTGCTGCCTGTTTCAGAAGCTGATCCATCTTATCTGCTTTCTCAAGCATCTGATCCTGCATCTCACTTAGTTCCTGTTCTTTCTGCTCCATCAGCATATCTACATAGAGTCTGTAGCCTTTGTCCGAAGGAATACGTCCAGCAGACGTATGAGGCTGTAAAATATATCCAAGTTCTTCCAGATCCGCCATCTCATTACGAATAGTTGCTGAACTTAAGTTCAGATCCGTGTACTTGGAAATTGTTCTGGAACCCACCGGCTCGCCTGTCTCCAGATAATTCTTAATGATTGCCTGAAGGATCTTTAATTTTCGTTCGCTCAGTTCCTGTTCCTGAATCATCATATGCCTCCTTCTTTCGGATTTGTTAGCACTCATTATATTGGAGTGCTAACACCTTTCGACTATTAATGTATCACTCGATTTGACTTTTGTCAACAACATTTCTTACTTTTTTTGTGAAATAAATATGAAGAAAAATAATCTTTCCATTATACGAAAGAAACTGACAGATGCAATTGGGAAAAATTGCATCTGTCAGTTTCTTTTTTTATTACAGATTTAAATTCTTTTGTTTTCAGCTACTTTGATTTTTTATATTAGCTTAACTCGATCTTCTCTGCCTCTTCTGGCTTGAAGTCGTTCTGTAAATCGTAGATGTTGTGTCCTGTAGACTCGGTCAGAACCTTTCCTTTGTAAGAATAGCAGCGGATAAATCTCTGCTTGTCAATGCTTGACCAGTGCTCAACGTCCCATGTCAGATATCCATCTGCATCAGATTTCTCTCCTTTAAGATAAATGTCTACCTGACGTCCGGATACCATAATGTCGATAAGTCCCTGTGTTCCGTCTACTTCTACTTCTGTTTTGTTTACTGAATCGTATACCTTCATTTTATTTTCCCTCCTGATAATAACATACACTCTGGCGCCACATTTCTGACGACAGTACAGATTCTGCTTCGATTATACGTTTTCTCTATAAAAAATTCAAGCTTTTCTATGAATTCTTCTTTAAAAACTCCATCCATTCTTTTATTTCTTTTTCATGTCCGTTGTCACTCGGCTCATAAAACTTTGCTTTTTGGATTTCGGAAGGCATGTATTGCTGTTCCACATAGTGGTTCGGATAATCATGTGCATACTTGTAACCCACACCATGTCCAAGTTTTTGTGAACCTTTATAATGAGCATCCTGCAAATGCGCCGGCACCGTAGTTTTATAATTTCTTACATTTTCCATAGCGGCACTGATTGCTTTGACTGCCGCATTACTCTTTGGTGCTGTTGCCACATATGTCACTGCCTGAGATAAAATGATCTGCGATTCCGGCATTCCGATCCGCTCTACTGCCTGGGCTGCTGCCACAGCCACTTGTAGCGCCACCGGATCTGCATTTCCAACATCTTCCGATGCACAGATCATAATCCTTCTGGCAATAAATTTCACATCTTCCCCTGCATATAGCATTTTTGCAAGATAATATACTGCCGCATCAGGGTCTGACCCCCTCATACTTTTGATAAATGCAGAGATCGTATCGTAATGATTGTCTCCTGTCTTGTCATAGCGCACTACACGTTTTTGAATACACTCGGACGCCACGTCAAGTGTAATATGGATCTTTCCGTCCGCACTTCGCTCTGTCGTGAGAATCCCGAGTTCAATCGCATTCAATGCATTTCTCGCATCTCCTCCTGCAATGTCTGCAAGGAACTCCAGTGCTTCCTCGTCAATTTCCGCATGATAGCTTCCCATACCTTTTTCCTGATCATAGACTGCCCGCTTCAAAAGTGTTTTGATATCTTCTTTTTCAAGCGGATGAAGTTCAAAGATACTGGAACGGGAAATTAATGCTCCATTGACCTCAAAATAAGGATTCTCCGTGGTAGCTCCAATCAGAATAATTGTTCCGTCCTCCACAAATGGAAGCAGATAATCCTGCTGTCCTTTGTTAAAACGATGAATCTCATCTACAAAAAGAATGGTCTTCTTCTGATACATGCCCAGCGTCTCTTTCGCTTTCTGTACCACTTCTTCCATATCTTTCTTGCCTGCCACCGTTGCATTGATCTGGGTGAATTCTGCACTTGTCGTATGGGCAATCACTTTCGCCAGTGTCGTCTTACCGGTTCCCGGCGGCCCATAAAAGATAATAGAACTTAACTTATCTGCTTTGATTGCACGGTACAACAACTTGTCTTTTCCAATAATATGCTGCTGTCCTACCACTTCCTCCAGCGTTGTCGGCCGAAGCCTGGACGCCAGCGGTGCCTCCTGATCCATATTTTTCTGTCTTGCATATTCAAACAAATCCATGCTTTTTCTATCTCCATTCTTCCTGATTTCTTCTGGTTTTCCTTACTCAAGAATCAGTTTATCCACTGTCACAAATTCAAAGCCTTCTGCCTTTAAAAGATCTACAATCCGAAGCGCCGCCTCTACCGAGGATTTATAACAATCATGTAATAAAATAATATCATTCTCCTTCGCCTGCGACACTACTTTATTCACAACTTCATCTATATTTTCCGTAGTCCAGTCCAAAGGGTCTACCGTCCACATGACAGGTAATACGTCCAGATAATTCTCCAGTTCTCTCTGCCAGACCCCAAAGGGCGGACGGATATACTGCACGCGCTGTCCGGTAATTGCCGCAATCAGCTCATCAGTCTTGTTAATTTCATACATTGCTTCTTCATCAGAAAGTTTCGTAATCTCAACATGATGATACGTGTGATTTCCAATTAAATGTCCTTCTTCATAAATTCGTTTCACAATATCCGGATAGGTCTCAACATTTTCTCCTACTAGAAAAAATGTTGCCTTCACACCTCTCTCTTTTAATCCGTCAAGAAGTGCCGGTGTGCACACACTGGGTCCGTCATCAAATGTAATGGCAATCTGAGGCAGTTCTGTCTGTATCTGCTCATTCAAAATCCGGGATATTGTTTCCCGTGTTTCTGACTCCATTTGCAGATTTGAATCTCGTCGGTTCGTTTTTGATTCTTTCTTATTAATATCAATTGTTTGCATTGTTTTCATAGAAATTCCTGAAACATTTAAAACAACTATCATTGCCAGACACGCTGTAAGAATCTGTATCACTTTTTTTAATTTCCATTCTTTCATAATAAAGAGACCTGTTACCTTTGCACTACCAGTCTCTTTATATATATGAAATCCTGCGCTTTATTATTTTTTCTTTTTCACCTTTTTCTTCTTTTTCACACTGTAGCCAAATGTTCCAAGTGATTTTCCAAGATCAAAATATTCCCCGTGGGAATATGCCAGAAGTCCTGTTTTGTTCAGTGCAAATTTTCCATTATCCTGCATGAACCGGTCATCCACCTGCACGCCGGTCACTTTTGCAAGAAACATGTGGTGTGAACCCAACTCTTCGACTTTCACGACCTGACACTCAATATTGACTGGACTTTCCTCAATTATCGGAGCATAGATAAGTGTCTGAGCATTTCCGCGAGTCAGATGCATTTCACTCCATTTGTCCACATCTCTTCCTGAACGCACCCCGCACCAATCCGTCGCTTTTACCAGATCTTTTGTCGTCAGGTTCACTACAAATTCTCCGCTTTCCCTAATCAAATGATAAGAATATCTCGTCGGACGCACGGATATATATAACATTGCCGGATTTGTACAGATTGTCCCTGTCCATGCAATTGTAATGATATTGTCATGCCCTTCTTTGTCCGCACAACTTACCATAACCGCCGGGAGCGGATACACCATATTCCCCGGTTTCCATAATTCTTTTCCCATAGTACGCTATCCTTTCTACATCTGCTGCATGGTCTCGACCAGCACTGGTATCAGCTGTTTCTTTCTGGACACAACTCCTTTTAATATCAGACTCTTTGCATTATCCGGAAGATCAAATGCGCTGAGGGCAATTCCTCTCGCACCGGTTCCCACACACACAAGCTCCGTGGATTCTGCCAGAATATCTGTCAGCATAAAATAAATCATATTCAGGTTATGTGCTTCCAGTACCTTTGGCAAATGCTCCGTCATCATATCACGAATAGCTGCCAGTTCTTCTTTGCTCATGGACGTGATCTGTCCTACACCAAATATCGTGTCGTTGACTGTAAACTGCTTGAAATCCTGGAAACAGATATCCTCTGCACTCTTGCCTTTCAAGTTGCTTCCTGCATTGAACATTTCCTGCGCCATCTGTTCCAGGTCAATATCTGAAATTTTTGCCAGTTTTTTCGCAGTCCTTTCATCTAACGGCGTACAGGTCGGTGAACGGAACAATAATGTATCCGAAATAATTGCGCCACATAAAAGCCCGGCAATCTCTCTTGGAACTTCGATTTCATTCTCCTCATACATCTGGTTAATAATCGTCGCCGTGCATCCCACTGGCTGATTACGGAACGTAATCGGGCTGACTGTCTCGATATCTCCAAGTCTGTGATGATCAATAATCTCAATGATTTCTGCTTCCTCAATTCCATCAACTGCCTGTGACCGTTCGTTATGATCCACCAGGATTACTTTTTTCTTGCTGGCACCGAGGAAACGACGTCTGGAAATGAATCCTTTAAATCTGCCATGACGATCCAGAATCGGGAAATCGCGGAAACGCTTTTTCGCCATAATATCTTTAATATCATCAACATAATCATTCATCCGGAACATAGTCAGTGGTCCAGAGGTCATATAAAACTTCACTGGAATGCTCTGATTAATCAGTCTTGCTGTCGTAAATGTATCATACGGAGTCTGAATGATCACTATACTCTGTTCTTTTGCCTTCTGAATCAATTTCGGAGAAACTTCTGCATCTTTGCAGATAACCATACAGCTGGCATCAATATTCACGGCACATGCCTGAGCTTCCTCACGATCTCCTAATATCACCAGATCGTCCTTTTCAATAAACTCTTCCATAAGATTCGGACTTGAGGCTCCGATTGCTACTTTTCCTCTCATAAAATACCCATGCTCATTACCTGTTATCATTGTACCGTCCAGTGTCTTGATAATATTCCGATATTGGGTTCTCGCTTTTGATAATATCTCACTATCATACACATCCATATAAGATTTTGCAATATCTCCGGTAGATACAACTCCTACCAGCTCATCATCCTTCACGATTGGCAGTGTCTTTGCCTGCTCCTGCCGCATACGCTCCCATGTATCACGAATGGACGCATTGGGCTTAAGCCCCGGCATCTCGTGAATATCCAGATCTCTCACTTGAAGTCTGACATCTGTAAGAAGCTTGGGAGCCTCTACCCCAAAACGATCCAGTACATAAGCAGTCTCATCATTCACATGTCCTGCCCGCTTTGCCTCATGAACCTGTCCGGTCACTTTCTGCCTCAGATCTGCATAGGCAATCGCGGAACAGATAGAATCTGTATCCGGATTCTTATGTCCGATCACATAAACTTTTTCTTTTCTCTTTCCCATATATATCACCTTATTATCTTCTTGCTAATTCGAGCAGTCCATATCGGTTTTTCTGATTGCATCCGGCTATACTCATCATTTTTCCAATAATTCGTATATCTCACTCGAACTGTTACTTATTTTCTACAACATATTCTAACATAGTTAATTTTCTTTGTACAAGCAGTTTATTTATGCTATACTAAAAGCAACAATTTTACTGATAGGAAGGAATATACTATGAGCGAAGAATTCAACGAAGAAAATGTAACTATGGCAGATCTGGAAGATCATTTTGATGATGCAAATCCATGGAATGTAGTTCAGTCCTACCTCGAAAAAGGAACTGTGCTCCCTGTAAAAATCGAAGGAATTGTAAATGGCGGTGCTATCGCAATGGTAGAAGGAATCCGTGGATTTATTCCTGCTTCCCGACTTTCTTTATCCTATATCGAAGATCTGGAATCTTATCTGTTAAAAGATATCGAAGTTCAGGTCATTGATGTGGATCAGGCAAATAACCGGCTGGTACTTTCCGCCCGTGAACTTCTCAAAGAAAAAGAGAAAAAAGAGCGTGAAGAAAAAATTGCAAACATCAAAGTAGGAAGCGTTCTTACCGGAACCGTAGAATCCCTCCAGAACTACGGTGCATTTGTACGTCTGGAAGACGGACTTTCCGGACTTGTACACGTTTCCCAGATAAGCCAGAAACGTATCAAATTCCCAAAAGATGTCCTGAATGTAGGTGATGAAGTTCAGGTCAAAGTCATCGGTGTCAAAGATGGCAAGATCAGCCTGAGCATGAAAGCTCTTGAGGAAGCCATCCAGGAGGAGGAAGAAGTTAAGGTCGAGATTCCAAAGAGCGAAGACATCGGAACAAGCCTTGGCGATCTTTTCAAGAACATCCAATTATAAAACTTTTCATTTACTTGCAAAACTAAAAAAGGAACATTCCCGTAATCTTTATAATTCGGCGATGTTCCTTTTTTTGATCTCTTATTACCTTTATAGACGTTATTTTCCCGCTTCTTTTTCAAGATTCTGTATCCACAATGCTACACACGCATCACTTGGCATTCTCCAGTCGCCTCTCGGAGATAAAGCGACTGTTCCGACCTTCGGACCGTCCGGCAGGCAGGACCTCTTAAACTGCTGTGAAAAGAATCTCCAGCAAAATGTACGAAGCCATTTATAAATTGTCTCGTCGTCATACTCCCCGGCAAAGGAAAGCTTCGCAATCCGGTAAATCTTTCCTGGCTCATATCCCATTCTCAGGAAATAATACAGGAAAAAGTCATGAAGTTCATATGGCCCTACAAGATCTTCTGTCTTCTGCGCGATTTCACCGTCTTTTGGCGGCAGAAGCTCCGGGCTTACCGGCGTATCAAGCACATCATAAAGCACTTCTTTCAATGATGGATCCTCACAAGTGTCTGCATAATAATGAACCAGATGTCTGACCAGCGTCTTTGGCACGGAAGCATTTACTCCGTACATAGACATATGATCTCCATTGTAGGTCGCCCAGCCAAGTGCCAGTTCTGACATATCTCCGGTTCCGATTACAAGTCCTCCAGTTTGATTGGCAATGTCCATAAGCACCTGTGTCCGCTCCCTCGCCTGTGAATTTTCATAAGTTACGCTGTGGTCTTGTGGGTCATGTCCGATGTCTTTAAAATGCTGCATGACTGCATCACCGATCCTGACTTCTCTCAGAGTTGCTCCGACTTTCAGAGACATTTTACATGCATTCTGATACGTTCTGTCTGTCGTTCCAAAACACGGCATGGTGACTGCCGTAATACCGCTGCGCTCAAGTCCCAGTGCATCAAATGCCTTGGCTGTCACAAGCAGTGCCAATGTAGAATCCAGACCTCCGGATATTCCAACTACTGCACTTTTTGCATGAGTATGTGCAAGCCGCTTTTTCAGTCCCATCGCCTGAATTGTTAAAATCTCCTCACAGCGCTTTGCCCTCTCCTGATCATCACGAGGAACGAATGGTCTGGACGGAAATGTTCTTGTAAGAATAGTTTCTGTCTGTTCTAATCCAAACGGAATCCTCGGAAGTACATGTTCCTGTGTCTCTGTAAATGTCGTATTTTTTCTGCGTTCATTCGCAATTTTCTGTACATCAAATTCTGTATAAATAATCCCGTTCGAAAATCTCTTCGCCTCTGCCAGAATCGTTCCATTTTCCGCGATCAGATTATGTCCGCCAAATACAAGATCTGTAGTCGATTCACCTTCTCCTGCGTTGGCGTAGATATACCCGCTGATCAGCCTTGCAGACTGCCCAGAAATTAATGCCTCCCGGTAAGAAGCCTTTCCAATCGTCTCATCACTGGCCGAACAGTTAACGATCACAGTCGCTCCCTCTCTTGCCGCCTCAATGCTCGGTGGAACTGGTGACCACACGTCCTCACAGATTTCTGCTGACACGATCAGATTAGCCATCTGATTTTCCACAAATAAAAGCTGGGGTCCAAATGGAATCTCTTTTCCGCCAAACAGAATTTTCTCTGCTTTTTTCGGTCCCGGACGGAACTGGCGCATCTCATAGAATTCCCCATAATTGGGCAGAAAGCTCTTCGTTGTGAAACCTAATATATTTCCATGGTTCAAAGCCGCTGCTACATTATAAAGTTCCCCGCCAACTGCAATAGGGACTCCCACAAACACAAGCGCATCCAGATTTTTTGTATGTTCTGCAATTTCTACAAGTGCTTTTTTCGCACTATTTAATAAAATATCCTGAAGGAAAAGATCACTGCATGTATATCCTGTAATACAAAGCTCCGGAAATACAATAATCTTGGCACCTGCTTCTGCTGCCTCATCCATCTGCTTTATAATCTGCCCTTTATTGTAATCCACATCCGCTACCCGGATATCCGGTGTTGCTGCCGCGACTTTTATAAAACCATGTCTCATAATCTTCCTCCATATAAATTTACATCTAATATCTTATAATGAATTGCGGTCATAAATTTGACCGCAATTCTCTCTCTACTATTCTATTATCCGGTCTATTCACCTGATTATTTCTTACTTCTTTTCAGAATGTTCTTCAAGTCTTCGACTGTATAGTTATATGCCGTATTGCAAAAATGACATTTTACTTCAATGTCTTTTCCTTCATCGATCATTTCCTGAATGTCTTTCTTTCCGATACTTGCAACTGCCTGCTCTACACGTTCTTTAGAACAATTACAGTAAAACTGTGTTGGAATAGTATCTGTGATTTCAAGATCCAGATGTCCGATCAGTTTCTCTAACATCTGCTCCGGTGTATAGCCCTTGTCCAGAAAATCTGTAACAGAAGTCACATCCTTCAGATTCTTCTCCAACTGGCTGATAGTCTCTTCTGTTGCAAATGGCATCAACTGAATAATAAATCCACCTGCACAGCGTACAGTATTATCTTTATTCATCAGAACACCAAGTCCCACTGAAGAAGGTACCTGCTCGGAACTTGCAAAATAATAAGTCAGATCTTCTGCAATCTCACTGCTTACAAGAATTGTCTGTCCCACATAAGGCTCTTTCAGTCCCATATCTTTAATCACCTGTAAAAGACCGATACCAACTGCTCCTCCGACGTCCAGCTTGCCATTCTTTGGCGGAAGCATCACGTCCGGATTTCCAACATATCCTTTTACATTTGCATGGCTGTCTGCAGTTACAGTGATGCCCTCGATTGGGCCGTCTCCACGAATCTGAAGTGTCAGCATATCTGTATCATTTTTCATCATACTTCCCATGATTGCCCCTGCTGTCAGTGTCCTTCCAAGTGCCGCAGTCGCAACCGGGCTTGTATTATGATGCACTCTTGCAGACTCTACAAGGTTTTTCGTTGTCGCAGCAAATGCACGCATCTGTCCTCCTGCTGCCGTCGCTCTTACAATATAATCTTCCATCATCTATCTTATGCCAATCCTTTCCCATGTTCTCTTGCCACTACGCAGATTCTCTCACTCCGGTCATGTGGACTTTCTTTTGTATAGTCATCGTAGGCAGTTACATATTCAAGTCCTGCCTCAGTAAGCATATGTCTGATCTGCTCCAGCGTATATGCTCTCTGAAAATGTTCTTCCTGATACTTACGATAAAGCTGTGGTTGTTCTTCGTCCCGCACAAAAAGAGTCAGTTCATATTCATTGATCCGTTCGTCTTCATCGTAATAATTATCCCAGATAAAGCTGCATTCCTCACGGTCTTCTGCAATTGTCTGTTCTCCAAGTAGCTCCCGATACTTATACTCCGTATTAAAATCAAATACAAACAGCCCTTCCGGATCCAGATAATTATTCACCAACCGGAAAACTTCCGTCAGGTCCTCATCGTCCGTAATATAGTTCACAGAATCGCAGGCACTTATAACCGCTCTGACCGTTCCGTATAATTCAAATTCCCGCATATCCTGAAGAAGATACAAAATATCATGTCCACTCTCGACCTTCTTCTCCATGGCAATCTCCAGCATCTCTTCTGCATTATCCACACCGATCATATCATAACCAGATGAAGCCAGCATTTCTGTCATGTTTCCAGTTCCACAGCCAAGATCCAGAACAAGCCCGTCATCAATTCCATATTCCTTTAATATTTTTCCCAGATAATCCGCCCACTCTTTATACGGCACATTATCCATGAAGGTATCATATACCCTCGCAAAACTCGTATAAGCTTCCATATTCAGAAAGACTCCTTCTATACTTTCGTATCATATTCCAGGTAGCGCATCCGTTACCATCGTCCATTATATCTTATTTTTCCGGATATGCCAACTAGTAAACAATGCAGATTTTACTTCTGAAAACTATCGAAAACTACTAGTATATACATTGAACATGTCGTCTACAGCCCCAGTTCTTTTAAAAGCTTCGCCTGATACTCGGAATTCGCTGCTGCTTTTGCCAAGTCTTCATTGCGCCCCTGCTCAAGCAAATACATGATCAGTTTGTTAATTCGCGCCTCTCCAGCACGTTCACCTTCCGCATATGCTTCCTGCCTTTCCATTTCTTTTTCTTCCCACTTCTGCATAAACTTTATCTCCATTTCTTTGTTGCCCTTTAACCTGGTGACACGCTCATGCATCTGATGTATCCGTTCACTTTCACATTCCTCCGCTACTGCATCTGTAGATTTCTCCATGTATTCCAAAAGTTCAATCAACTCCTGGCTGACTAACTCCGGATGTTTTCCATGGCTATTCAGGAAGATTCTCGTTGCATCATCCCCCAGTTCCAGTTCCGGAACTTCCTCACATTGCATTTTGAATGTATAGCGATATAACTCATATCCAAATAAGTCAAATGGCATAATCATTATAATTACCACAGGATTTAGCAAATTAAAATCAATGCACCCCGGCGGTAACAAACGGCTGTCTATCATTCCCTGATATAACCGGCTTCGTTTTGGAAGATTTTTCGTGTTTGTCTTTTGTGGTTCTGTATCATACACCACATCATCTTCATCGATAGTGTAAACATCTAATCTTATCTGACGTTTTTCTAAAGAACTTCTGCACTCCTTCTCCGTCTGGGGCGGCTGTTTCAGATGCGTATTCTGTCCCAGAATGATATCCAGAAGTGTCTTCATATTTTCCTCATCTTCCATCGCTTCATCAAACAGGAACTTATCCAACAGGTTCAGGTCTTTCAATTTTCTCTTCTCTTTTGTTGACATAGCTTCTCCTTTCTTTTTGCAGATAAATGTCTGTTCAAAAGAAAATGCTATGATTTCTACTTATAGATTAACATATACTTTCAGTATATTCCAGTATATGAAGATAATTTCACATCATTTTTTAACTTCATTTATCTGTCTGCTTATCATCACTTTGGGAATTACTGCCGATTCTTCCGGCTCCGAAAATGAATGAAATTAATATAGATACTTTGCAGATAATTAGAACCATCGTCTGCGTGTAGATAGAATCGCATAGTCATGTGATAATCTCAAGAAATATTTTCTTATCTTTTCCTTAAGAAATAAGATTGAACAGGACGGAAGTCATTTCACTCCCGCCCTGTGTTTGTTTATTTTTCTTTACATTTGTAATAAAGAAATAACTAGTCGTCGATACCTTCTGTCTCGATGATAAATTTTGTTGTTCCGGATACTCCGTCACTGATTCCTGCAAATGATTTGTATTCTTTTGCAAGGTTAGTCATTGCATCAATTCGATCTGTCACACCACTAATATCTCCATTGAAGAGATCTGTCAGTTTATCAATTGCCTCTTCTTTGTATTCCTGCATTCCGTCTGCCAGAGTCTGGTTTCCATCCGCTAAGGTGTTCGCTCCGTCTAATAATGTCTGAGTTCCGTTAGATAATGTTCCGGCTCCGTCAGCAACCTGATTAGCACCACTTGCTAACTGGCTAACACCACTTGCAAGCTGGGAACCACCGTCTTTTAAGGAAGTAACACCAGCCATAAGCGGTGCACTGTTGTCATGGAGCTGCGATGCTCCTGCCTGAAGTTTTTGAGTTCCAGCCAATAGTTTTTTGCTTCCACTTGCCAGACCTGCTGCTCCTGTACCAATTGTCAATGTTTTGCCGTCTCCCAATCCTAAATATCCAGCTAATGTAGACGCTCCAGATTCAATACCATTCACGCCATCCCAAACACTTGGCTGTTCCTTAGAGCCAGAACTTTGAGTAAGAGAAGTACCTACTCCATTCATATAATCCTGCGCCCCTTTTACACTTTGTGTAATCAATTGAGCATTACCATTTACTGTTTTTTCCACTTCAATGCTGTCTTTATCTACACTTGCAGTACATTGCTCCAGTGCATCTTCAACAGCCTTTGTTATTGCTTCTTTTTCTTCTGCTGTTGTATTTTCATCAATGTGCTGATTGACAATAGCTGCTACTTCTGGTTTATTTACAGATGCTGTCACTTTATCTGTACTTACGGTTGCTGTCACACTGTTTTTAATATTCTCTTCTGTAACATTATTTAACACCTTAACACCTTCATCCAGCGTATCTTTTGCCGTTTTCAATCCATTTTTTAAAGATTGTGCGCCTGCAACAAGGCTGTTTGCACCATCAGCTGCTGATGCTATGTTCGTATTTAATGTATCAGCTCCACTTGCCAATGCCTGTGCTCCTGAAACCAGGTCATTACTTCCGGCATAGATTTCTTCTACTCCGCCCGTATAAGCCTGCACTCCGCTTGCCAGTGTGTTCACTCCACTGACCAGTGTTCCACTCTTTTCATTCAATGTATTCACACCGTCCGCCAGTGTTCCGGCTCCACTTGCCAGTGTTCCGGCTCCGTCATTCAATGTTCCGGCTCCATCTGCCAGTTCTTTTGAGCCATCGGCTGCTTCTTTAGAACCGTCTACCAACTGATTTGTTGCGTCTTCAAGATCGTCAATAGAATCCTGCAAGTCATCAAAGCTGTCGATGTCGTCCAGTCCGAATTCATTCATCAGCTCTGCGGAAGCCATTGTAATACTTGTTCCGACTGTTGCATCTTTGACATCTGCTGTAATTGTTACTGTCTCCGGAATATCAATGTCCATATCCAGATCTTTCAGATTCAGATCATTTGCAAGTCCCGGGAATGCAACTCCGACTACAATATTTTTATCTCCGTCAGAAATAAGTTTTCCATTTTCAACAGACACATTGCTGTACTCATCAGAGGAAAGCATCATTGCACTGACCATGGTAAATGGTGTGTACATTTCTACATCTTCACCATTTACATTGACAGTCTGTTTTGATTTGTTGTCATAGCTAAACTGAATCTCAACCTTTCCGCTTTTACCTTTCAGATCTTTCGGGGAAATGCTCTTTCCGTCCAGTTTGTAGGATACTTTCACATCTACCGGGAGCTCTTTATCTATTGTTCCCTGATAGTAAATGTCATTTCCTTCAGACTTCCAGCTTACGTTGTTGTTGCTTCCTGTCTCAAATGTTTCGTCACCTTTTACATTTTTAATATCTTTCAATTCAGATGTGTCAGAAATGGTTCCTTTTTCCGGATTTTTCAGCCATTCAGATACCGTCGTTTTCTTTACATTTCCACTTGCATCTGCTTTTACATACACAGATTCCTCTTTTGAAAATCCTGTATCCTCAGAATCTGTTGCGTGGTCTGCCAATACATTTTCCGCAGTCTCTTTTAATTCCTGAGTGTCTTTGTCCTTTTGCTCTGCTGCCTGTACCTGCATGACATTATTGTGATATTCATATGTTCCGGCAAGTCCGGCAGCCATCATGACAGCCATAGATCCTGCTACAATTTTTTTTGCGATTTTTTTATTTCCGTTCATAGTGATCCCTCCTGTGAATCTTATGCCTCTTTCGGCAGAAAACCTTTACTTGTTTTTACGATTACTTTGTCAAATACCATAAACATGGATGGCAGTACGAAGATTACGACTACCATACTGATCAGCGCTCCCCTTGCCATCAGGATACACAGCGAACTGATCATATCAATGTTGGAATAAAGTCCGACTCCGATAGTCGCTGCGAAGAAGCTTAAGGCACTGACCATAATGGACTGTGCTGATACACGGTGGGCTGTCGTAATGGCATCATGTTTATTTGCCCCATGGTTTCGTTCACGCTTATATCTTGTCGTCATCAGGATTGCATAGTCAACCGTAGATCCCAGCTGAATCGTTCCGATAACGATAGAAGCAACAAATGGAAGCTTCGTGCCTGTGTAATAAGGAATTCCCATATTTACAAAGATTGCAAATTCAATAACACCTACCAGAATGACCGGAAGTGAAATGGATTTGAATAACACAAGGATAATGACAAATATAATTCCAATGGATACTGCACTGACCGTCTTAAAATCCTGATCTGTAATATCAATCAGATCTGCGGTCAGCGGTCCTTCACCAATCAACATTCCGTTCTTATCATATTTGTGCAAAATCTTATTCAATGTCTTAATCTGGGCATTGACTTCATCAGATGCTACCTTATATTCAGAGTTTACAAGAAGCAGCTGATATTTATCATTTTTCAGCATACTGGATACGGACTCCGGAATCATATCAGACGGAACTGACGGACCTACAAGAGAGTCCAGCCCAAGTGCCCATTTGACACCGTCTACCTTATCCATTTCTTTTATCATTTTATTGACATCTGTTGAAGATACGGAACTGTCCACCAGAATCATGTGCGTTGTATTCATATCGTAATCTTCTTTTAACTTTTCATTTGCAATGATACTTGGCAGATCCTTTGGTAATGTCTCGTCCAGGTTGTAATAAACTGCTGTATGGTTATTTCCATAAATTGCAGGAAATAAGAATAACAAAAACAATACTACATATACCAGGTATCGTTTCGTAACCTTGTCAGAAATTCTTCCAATATCCGGGAGGAATGGTTTGTGTTTCGTCTTCTCAATGATTTTGTCACAACAAAGAATCATAGACGGAAGAATGGTCACACATGCAATCACTCCAAAGATAACTCCTTTTACCATAACGATTCCAATATCCAGTCCCAGTGTAAAGGACATAAAGCATAATGCAATGAATCCGGCAATTGTTGTAATGGAACTTCCCATAACTGATGAAAATGTCTGGGAAATCGCATGTGCCATGGCACGCTTCTTATCTCCGTCGTATCTCACCTGCTGTTCTTCATAACTGTGCATCAGGAAAATGGAATAATCCAACGTAACACCTAGCTGCAATACCGCTGCCAACGCTTTCGTAATATAAGAAATTTCTCCCATAAAATAGTTACTTCCCAGATTGTAAATGATTGCCATTCCGATACTCAGCATAAAAAGTAACGGTACGAAAAATGATTCCATTGTCAGTCCAAGTACAATGACCGCCAAAATAACGGCAATCAGTACATATACCGGAGTCTCTTTTTCTGCCAGATTCTTCGTGTCCGTAACTACTGCGGACATTCCACTTAAAAAACATTGCTTGCCGGCAATTTCCCGGATCTGTGCAATTGCATCCATCGTTCCATCTGAAGATGTTCCCTCATCAAAGAAAATCGCCATCATCGTTCCGGTATCGGAATTAAATACATCGTAAATGTCGTCCGGCAACATACTCATCGGCACGGAAATATCTGCAATAGAGTCGTACCATATTACATTTGCCACATGATCGACTTTCTCAATCTTCTCTTTCAGTTCCGCTACATCTTTCTCTTCCATACCATCAACAATGAACATAGAAAATGCTCCGGTTCCAAAATCATTCACCAGAATATCCTGTCCTTTCATCGTCTCGATATTGTCTGGAAGATAAGTCAGAACATCATAATTGACCCGGGTGTTCAGATAACCGAGGACTGACGGAATCAGCAACAGCACGCCAAGTATCAGTATCAATACTCTGTATTTCACCACTTTCTTTCCAAAGTTAACCATAACTCCTTCTCCCTTTCATTTATGACTGTTAGTCATTTTCTTTTTCAAACAGCATAATACACCAAAAATGACCAATAGTCAATATATTTTTGACTATTGGTCATTTTTATGTTAAAATATTTTCATCAATAAAAATATGACACATTACTTTTACAATCATACATTAGAAATGCACTCACGTTTTCTACCTTTAAGCAAAAAATTAACTTGCACATTACCTTGCCGTACAGTTATAATTGCTGTTGAACAGAAAAGAGGATAATCATGGGAAAAGTAGACGAAAATAAAAAAAAGAAAAAAGAAGCCCTCTTCAACACCGCATACGAACTTTTTACCACAAAAGGTATCAATGCTACTGCTATTTCTGATATTGTAGAAAAAGCCGGTGTTGCAAAAGGAACTTTCTATTTATATTTTAAAGACAAATATGATATCAAGAATAAACTTACCGCTTTCAAGACTCATGAACTATTTGAGAAAGCAGCAAAAGCATTACGGAAAGCAGACATTTCCGGGCTGGAAGAACAATTAATCTTTATCATTAATTACATTATAGATGCTCTCGCCAGCAATAAGGCATTGTTAAACTTTATTTCCAAGAATCTAGTCATGGGTGCACTTCGCTCCGCCCTTCTCACCGAAGAACGGACCGAACCAGATTTTTATGAAGAATTTCTCAATCTCGTTAATGAAGATTCTTACAAATACGAATGTCCGGACGTTATGCTATTCACCATCGTAGAACTGACCGGATCCACGGCATATAATTCAATCTTATATAACGAACCACTGCCCATCGAAGAATATAAGCCTTATCTGTACCGGACAGTACGGCTGATAATTGCAAGCCACAGACAATAAAACTGCATTTTTTAAAAATTGGGGACGGGGTTTTTCTAAAAACAATGTCATTAAGTTAAGGATAAAATTGTAATTATTGAGGCTTTGACACTTCTTTTTTATGGATTGTCAAGGCTTCTTGTTTTTCAAGGATACTACAAGTAAGCAGCGAAAAATCCCTGCTTTCTCATGGTTCCTATTTTCATTTTTACAATCTTATGCTATCCTACTGTTGAATGCTATTGCTGACTTTTTAACCGTATCTCGTGGAAAAGTCCGGTTATCCCTTATGGGGACAAGATAGTTCAGCAACATTTTTTCAACCTCTGGTGCTGCTAAAGTCTGGGAGCACCAGAATTCTCTACAACTACACATTGCCATTTTTATATTCATATTTCCAGTGTTCCTGCTGTTTTACCGAAATTCCACCAACTATAGTTTTACAAAAATTGAACATAATTAGCTTTCCATACAATTCTTGTATGATTAATTCTGAGTTCTTAGAATGAACAGATGCAGCGCCAAGCGCATATTTTAACTGGTCAAATGCAGTTTCAATTCCCCAGCGCATATGATATAACCGTTTTAAATCATCTGCCGAAAATTCCTCTTTAGAAAGATTTGTAAACAGTACTTCAGTTGTGGTTTCAGAGAGTTTTATTTTTACAATTCTAAGATTTAATCGATATTCCTCACAATCGTCTGTGAAAAAATCAAATGTTGCATCACTGCGAATTCGTTTATATTTTCGTGGGCTTGTTTTTACTTTTTTGCTATGTTTTTTACAGATATAAAGTTCTTTTTCGATATCGTATTCTTCTGTATCAGGAAGATTCAGACCAGAACAGATACCTGTACCTGATTCTCTTCCCCGAACCACGTATTTATCCCCTTTTTGTTCTATATGGGCGAAAGTATTATAACTTTCGTATCCCCGATCAGCCATAAAAATAGCAGGAAACGCAGAAGACCGGCGGTCTACCATTTGAGCCAGGGCTTTATGCTCATTACATTCACAGATTGGCTGAAAAACGACATCTTCAAAAATACCACTCTGAAGATGGTACATAGCATTTAAATGTATCACATTTCTTCCCTTTGAGATATTGGGTATCTTACGCCAGCATAGTGGTTCTTTTAGATTTTCCGGGACAGAAAACTGGGAACCATCTATTGCCAGAAGTTGGTAACCCTGGAAAAGCGCACCTTTTTTACAAGTCTCTGTAAACGAATGGAACAAGGCCGGCATTGCAGAATCTGAAAGTTTTTGCCGAGCCTGAATCATAGCGGAACTATGCGGAATACCCGAATAGTCTGTTGAAAAGAAGAGTGGTTTCTTTGAAAAGTGGCGGAATAATTCCTGATCCATACATTGTCCTTGCAGAGGGAGAAGGAATCGAATCACCTCTTCAAATGGAAGTTTACGATTCCTAGAAAAGTCTTTTCCCGGACGCTTTACGTGTGATGAAAAATCTCTGCATAATATTTTTATAGCAGACTCCAGTTTTTGCTTTACAATAAAAGAAATATTTGCCATTTGAACCTCCTAAAAAAGAATATATTCAAATGGCTTCGCCACACTTTTGTGAAGTTTTGTCAAGCTTTTAGGCAAAAAAAGTAGTGCAAAAAGTAAAAAACTACTTTTCACACTACTAAAATCCTTAACTTAATGACATTGTTTCTAAAAAAACCCCGTCCCCAATTTTTTTACCATCACGTATTCTCAGTCTTTACTGTTTCTCACACCTGTCCCTTTTTAAAATTCACGCTTTTTCATTGCTTTCATTGCGCACACTAGTGAAATGCAAATTAATATAACCGAAACTGCAAAAATCAGTAAAATTACAATTCCATCACTTAATTTTTCAGCTCGACTTATGATTTTCAGTATCGCCCCATTCCGTTCTTTTGATATTTTTATTCCCAGGTACAGTATTAAAAAAATAGCTGCCATTCCGCTTACTGACACAATTCTGCTCTTTTCTATTCCGAACTTTATATACAACGGAATCATATAGCTTATCATAATAATTGATACAAAGCAGGCACCGGCCAGACCTGAATACATATCACTTTGTGATATCGCCAGTCCGCGGATTTTAACGACACCATATGCCATAGCATACATGATCACTCCAGTCGCGGTGCTATTCACCAATGCAAATACATACTTTTCTAATACATATGTGTTTCTACTGATTGGAAGTGTGAACAAATAAGCCATTCCATTTTCATATTCATCATAACTTAGTGTACTAACTGTAAACATAGTACACATGACCGTAATAAATACAACAGCAAATGTAGGGTCTTTATAAATAGCGAGATATAACACTGACATAAGAGCTGCCATTCCCAAAAAGGATTTTTGTCCCAACATGAGTTTGTAATCTTTGATCAACAATCCTTTCATTCTTGCTGCCCCCTTTTCATCATAATGATCACATCATCAATTTTTCCTTTTTCAATGGTGATATCCGGATAGTTTTCCTGATAATACTGCCGTTCATTCGTCAGGCAGCTATAACCATACTCTTCTTTCTTATGCGCCAAAATGTACGCCTTGTCAAGCGCCTCGTACTGGTCTGCCTTCACCTTTAAAAGTCCATACTGATCCAAAAGTTTGTCGGTCTCTTCATGCAAAAGAATCTTTCCTCCATCAATCATATAAATGTCATCACAGATTCCTTCCAGATCTGTGGAAATGTGTGAGCTGATTAAGATAGATCGTCCTGGTGTTTCCATATACTCTCGTAAAATATCTAACATCTCGTCTCTTGCCATAACGTCCAGTCCTGCGGTCGATTCATCCATAAACAACACATCTGCGCCATGTGAAACTGCCGCTGCAATCTGTAATTTACGTTTCATTCCCGTTGAAAATTCCTTGATTTTTTTGTCTAATGGCAACTGATATTTTTTGCACATTTCCAGGAAATCTTCTTTCTGAAACTTATGGTACATACTTTCAAGCATCGGAAGTATATCTTTCACACGTAAATATCCACTGAAACCGGAATCAGCCAGAACAACTCCAATCCGCTCTTTATCCTGCACTGTAAAATCTTCTACATTTTTTCCCAACATCTTTACAACACCTGCATCTGGTCTGATCAGACCTAATGCTGCTTTGAATGCTGTACTTTTTCCTGCACCATTGGCTCCGATCAGTCCGGTAACATAACCTTCCGGTACTTCCATTGTAAGATTCAGTTCAAAATCTTTATAGTGCTTTTTCACACCTTCAAATTTCAACATACTTATCAATCCTCCAAAACAATCTGAAACAACTCCAGTAATTCCTGATCCGTCATTCCACAGCTTTTGCCTTTTCGGATGGCCATCTCCAAATCAGCTTCCACTTCCTTTTTCTTCTCCTCCAGCATCAGCCCCTGATCTGCAAATGCTACGAAACTTCCTTTTCCATGAATCGTAATTACAAATCCTTCTTCTTCCAGAGCATCATATGCTTTTTTCACGGTCAGTGCACTGACCTTAAGTTCTTTAGCTAAAGTACGAACTGATGGGAGCGAGGTATCTGCCTTTAATACACCATGCATGATTTTTTCTTTTATCTGATCTCCAATCTGTTCATAGATTGGCTGCATGGATGAATGGTTTACTATGATATCCATAAAACTCCTCCTTCGTTATAAACAGTATAAAACAGTATATAACAGTTGTCAACTGTTATATACTGTTTTATACTGTTTTCTTCTCATATTAATTTTTCGAAATATTAAAAACTCCTGGCACTGGATATCAATGTCAGGAGTTCTCTTATCTTAGATTATGCAATAATGCATGATGCATGCGGATTACTCTGTGCTTTGCACTCCCACAATCCGCTCTGGCATCATTACATTAATTTTCTGAACAGATTCTTCAGATCTTCAACGCTTGCGTCTTTCGGGTTACCCGGAGCACATGCATCTGCGTGTGCAGACTCAGCTAAGAAGTCAAGATCCTCTTCTTTTAATGCTTCCAGTTTTGTTGGGATTCCAACGTCGATAGAAAGCTGCGAAACAGCGTCTACTGCTGCTTTTCTGTATTCTTCTACAGACATATCGTCAACACCTTTGACACCCATAGCTCTTGCAATCTCTTTGTATTTCTCGCCTGTGCATTCAGCATTATACTCCATAACGATTGGAAGCATCATAGCACATGCAACACCATGTGGTGTGTCATAAACAGCTCCAAGTGTATGAGCCATAGAATGAGCAATTCCAAGACCTACATTTGAGAATCCCATTCCTGCGATATACTGTCCAAGAGCCATTCCCTCACGACCCTCTTTCTCATTTGCAACTGCTCCTCTTAAGGATTTGGAAATAATCTCGATTGCTTTGATATGGAACATATCTGTCATCTCCCATGCAGCCTTTGTTGTATATCCTTCGATTGCATGTGTAAGAGCATCCATACCTGTGGAAGCTGTCAGTCCTTTTGGCATAGAGGACATCATATCCGGGTCTACAACTGCGATGACTGGCATATCATGTGGGTCAACACAGACAAATTTTCTCTTCTTCTCTACATCTGTAATTACATAGTTGATTGTAACCTCTGCTGCTGTACCTGCTGTTGTCGGAACTGCTATGATCGGTACACAAGGTTTCTTAGTTGGCGCAACACCTTCCAGACTTCTTACATCCTCGAATTCCGGATTAGCAATAATGATACCGATTGCTTTTGCTGTATCCATGGAAGATCCTCCACCGATTGCTACAATGTAATCAGCCTCAGCCTTCTTAAATGCTGCAACTCCATTCTGTACATTCTGAATAGTAGGATTGGCTTTGATGTCAGAATAAATCTCATATACGAGTCCAGCCTCATCTAATACATCTGTTACCTTTTTTGTTACCCCAAATTTAATAAGGTCTGGATCAGAGCATACAAATGCTTTCTTAAATGCTCTTGTCTTTGCTTCTGTTGCAATCTCCTTGATTGCTCCTGCTCCGTGATAAGATGTCTCATTCAGCATAATTCTGTTTGCCATTTCAATCTCTCCTTTTCTTACATGACATGATTTGCTTTCATTCAGCTTTTATGTTTTTATTTTAACAATATTGCCCCCAAAATGAAAGTTACAAAATTGTGAAAATGTAACGCGAATGGATTATAGAAGATCCAGCCCTTCAAAGACTCCCGCCAGTTCCTCTGGCATCGCTTTCACGAGATCTGCTGCCAGTTCCTCCGGCGTACGTTTCACTCTTCCAAATACCCACTGTACAGTCATGTAAATAGAACCCTGGCAATACATTTCCAGCAGAAATTTTAAATCTTCCGACAATGGCTTTCCGGATTTTTCCTGGATCCGGTCTGAATAAAATGCCAGGATCAGTTCAAAATCATGGTCTCTCAGACAGTTCTGATCATCAGATTTAAATGCCATTTTAAAGAAAAGTTTCTCTTTCTGAATATACTGGAATTTTTTCACCAGTCCTTCATAGATGGTCTCGCCTTCTCCCATATGTTCAAATGATTCCAGAAGGATCTTATCAAAATACCAGTTAACCAGGTCATATTTATCCTGAAAATGCCGGTAAAATGTTTGTCTGGTCGTTCCGCACGCATCTACGATTTCCTTTACCGTAATCTTCTCCACCGATGTCGTCTTCATGCAGACTTTCACAGCTTCCGCCAGGCGATATTTCATTTCTTCTGACTTACACTCCTCTTTGCACATGCGAAATCTCCTCTAACTTGGGCATTACCCGAAGCGCCCCTTTTCTTGTTGTTACGATAGATGCTGCTGCATTGGCAAACTCCAGCATCTCTCCAAGTTCTTTTTCATTGTATTCACGCCATCCATGTTCCAGTATGTAATGCAGGATACAACCGCAAAATGCATCTCCTGCCCCAGTCGTCTCTATGGTATCTTCTGTCACAAATGCCGGTCGTTCCACTCGGAACTTGTCTGTATAAGCTCTGCTGCCATTCTTGCCCATAGATAACAGAATCAATGGAATATGATACTTTTCCATCAAAAGCAGAATCCCCGCATCATAGTCTTCCATTCCGGTCAGCCACTGAATCTCATTATCCGATATTTTCAGAACATTACAATGCTGCATTCCATATAAAATCTGTTCTTTCGCTTCGTCCATTGATTTCCAAAGCGGCTCTCTTAAATTTGGATCATACGAAAGGATTGCACCAGACTTTTCTGCAATCTCAATTGCTTTTCTCGTTGCCTTCCGACACACTTCGTCTGTCATAGATAATGAGCCAAAATGAAATATTTTGCTGTCTTTAATCAGTGTCTCATCAATATCTGATTCCGAAAGCATCATGTCCGCTCCCGGATTCCGGTAAAATGAAAACTCCCTGTCCCCGTCTTCCAATGTATGTACAAATGCAAGTGTTGTATGTACCTGTGAATCACGCTTCAGTCCTGTTGTATCAATTCCTACTTCTTTAATTGCATAAGTCAGCTGATTGCCAAACATATCATCACCGATTTTTCCGATAAATGCTCCTTTATGCCCAAGCTTTGACAGCATAGATAATACATTGCATGGTGCTCCTCCGGGATTTGCCTCCAGAACTGGATTACCTTGTCCGCTAATTCCATTTTCCGTAAAATCAATAAGTAATTCACCAAGTGCCGTCACATCGTAAGTCTTCATACTTCAAAACCTCTGTTCTTTTATTTTCTGTATGCGAATTCAAATCTGACATTCACAGTTTCTATATCATATTGCGAAAAGAGCGGGACAGATTTTCGCGTTTCTGTCCCGCTCCATATGTCTTGACATTATTTTACAAAATTCTCATTTTCCCGTCAACCTGATCTGGCATGTGAATTTTGTTTTATTTTAACTCATACGAATCCAATGCCTGTTGATTGTTCTGCCCTGCACGCTCACAATCCTAGCAGATCTTGCAGATCCAGCCCTCTGGTGCTTCAATGTGACCCATCTGGATTCCTGTCAATGTCTCATACAGTTTCTTTGTAACTGGTCCCATCTCTTCCATTCCACTTGGGAAGCAGATTTCTTTGCCATGATCTACAATCTTGCCAACTGGTGAAATAACTGCTGCTGTTCCACAAAGTCCACACTCTGCAAAATCTTTTACTTCATCAAGGTATACTTCTCTTTCTTCTACTTCCAGTCCAAGATAATGCTCTGCTACATACATCAGAGAACGTCTTGTAATAGAAGGAAGGATTGTAGATGACTTCGGTGTTACGACTTTATTGTCTTTTGTTACGAAGATAAAGTTTGCTCCACCTGTCTCTTCTACTTTTGTTCTTGTTGCAGCATCCAGATACATATTCTCATCGTATCCTTCTCCGTGTGCTGTCACGATTGCATGAAGGCTCATTGCATAGTTAAGACCTGCTTTTACATGACCTGTTCCATGCGGTGCGGCACGGTCAAAGTCTGAAACCTTAATTGTGATCGGCTTAGCGCCGCCTTTAAAGTATGGTCCAACCGGTGTGGCAAATACACGAAACTGATACTCCTCTGCAGGTTTTACTCCGATAACCGGACTGGAACCAAACATATACGGTCTTACATAAAGTGTAGCTCCTGACCCGTAAGGCGGTACATATGCTGCATTAGCTGCTACGACCTGTTTGATTGCATCTACGAATCTGTCCTCTGGGAATACCGGCATCTCAAGTCTTGCTGCTGAATCAGCCATTCTTGCTGCATTTAAATCCGGACGGAAAGTTACGATATGTCCGTCTTCTGTTGTGTAAGCTTTCATTCCTTCAAAGCATGTCTGCGCATACTGAAGTACACCTGCGCACTCACTGATTGTTATGGTTGCGTCGGAGGTAAGAGTTCCTTCATCCCATGCTCCGTCTTTGTAGTTGGATACATATCTCTTATCTGTCTGCATGTAGCCAAATCCGATGTTTGACCAGTCAATGTTCTTTTTCTCCATGATAATTTCCTCCGTTCATCTATATAACTTTAATTTTTTAACTATTCTACTGACATTATTATAGTACCATCATATTTAAAATTCAAGAGTGCGCTCTGTTTTTTTAGAATTATCTTTCCATCATACTAATAGACTCAATTCCAACGCTTCCTCCACGCACAACTTCAATACTCTTGAACTCTTCTTTCATCAGCTTAATAACTGCGTCATTTTTGGTTCCTGTCTGTACAAATTCCAACAAAAGACTATCTCTTCCGTAGTCAATGACTTTTGCCTTAAACGTCTCCGCAATCTGGAAACATTCCACCTTATCCTCCGGTGTACATTTTTGAACTTTAATGTACATAATTTCTTTCATTCTTACAAAAACATCTGTAAAATCAATGACTTTAATAACCTCTACCGTACGGTTGAGCTGCTTTTTGATCTGTTCAAACGTCTCATCGTCACTGACCGTTGCTATTGTCATTCTCGACACAGTCGGATCTTCTGTTGTTCCTACAGTAAGGCTGTCCAGATTATATGACTTTCCAGAAAAGAGTCCGGAAATTTTAGACAGAACACCTACCTGATTTTCTACATAAAGTGATATCCAGCGTTTTTTCATTCCATTATTTGTTCCACTCATAATTCCATTCTCCCTTCTAACAATCCATGATCAGCTCTTCCAGAGTTCCGCCCGGTTTGATCATTGGATATACAAGATCCTCCGGATCAATCATAAACTCGATAATCGTCGGTCTGTGTTTATTTTCAAGTGCTGCTCTGAATGCAGGCTCAATATCTTCTTTTTTCTCCACACGAATTCCTACTGCGCCATAACTTTCTGCCAGTTTGATAAAGTTCGGTGTATACTCCGGATATTCAAAATTCTCATCATCTGCTGCCCTTCTGCTTGCAGCACCGGATCGTAAATTCGTCATAGAGTAACGTTTTCCATAGAATAATTTCTGCCACTGGCGAACCATTCCAAGGTTATAATTATTAAAAATACAGCTAATGATTGGAAGTTCCTCTAATACTGCTGTTGCAAGTTCCTGAATATTCATCTGCATCCCACCGTCACCGGAGATGGAAATGACCGGTACATCCGGATTACCGATTTTAGCACCAATCGCTCCCGGAAGTCCATACCCCATTGTTCCAAGTCCACCTGACATAAGAAGTCTCTTCTTCTGTGTAATCTCAGCAAACTGCGCCGTGAACATCTGATGCTGTCCTACATCAGTTACAATAATTGCTTCATCAAACATACGGTTGATCGTCTCAATAATATCCTGAGGTGTCATGATTGGTTTTTCTTTCATTTTCAGAGGATGTTCCTCTTTCCAGCTTTCAATCTGTTCCAGCCACTTTGATGTCTCATTCGGCTCTACATACTCTAACATCTTCTCGATCGCATCTTTTGCATCCGCAACAATCGGAATATCTACCTGTACATTTTTTGAAATTGCAGCTGTATCAATATCGATATGTACAATCTGTGCATTCGGTGCAAATGAATGCAGCTTTCCGGTAATTCGGTCATTGAACCTAGTTCCGATTGAAAACAGCAGATCACAATCACTGACAGCCATATTGCAGGCATATGCTCCATGCATTCCAAGATTTCCGATGTAGAGTGGGTGGTTTGTCGGAATTGCCCCGCGTCCCATTACTGTTGTTACGACCGGAATATTCGTCTTCTCCACCAATTTGGTAAATACTTCGTTTGCACGGGAAATAATCACACCTCCACCTGCTAAAAATAATGGTTTTTTTGCACGTCCAAGCATTTTGATCGCACGTTTTAACTGTCCGATATGTACGCTTGTATTCGGCTTATAACCACGTATATTAACAGTTTCCGGATATTCTGCGCTTCCAAGTTCTCCCATAACATCTTTTGGAAGATCGATAAGGACCGGACCTGGACGTCCTGTTCTTGCAATGTAAAATGCTTCTTTTAAAATTCTTCCAAGGTCTTCTCTGTTTCGCACCGTTACTCCATATTTGGTGATACTTCTTGTAATTCCTACAATGTCAACCTCTTGAAATGCATCATTTCCAATCAGATGTCTGGACACCTGACCGGTAAAGCACACAAGCGGAACACTATCATAATATGCTGTTGCAAGACCTGTTACCAAGTTCGTTGCTCCCGGACCACTTGTAACAAGGCAAACACCGACTTTTCCGGTAGATCTTGCATAGGCATCGGCCTCATGGACAAGTGCCACTTCCTGCCTTGGCAAGATTACTTTCGTAAAATCCTGCTTGTAAAGTTCGTCACTGATATCAATGGTACATGCTCCAGGATAACCGAACAGAGTATCTACTCCTTCTTCTTTTAAGGCTTTTACTAATAACTTATTGCCACTGATTTTCTTCATAAATGTCTTCCTCCTTTAACATTCCCAGATTTTGCTTCGTCATGAATATCCAACAGAGTATGCATTTCCCGTCAGATATAGAAAAACGCCCTAAGCGAAATAGCTTAGGGCGAATATACCATCCGTGTTACCACCTAAATTCAGAGAATTCTCTCTGCACTCATGTCAATACGGGAAACCATAACGATTATCCGATATTGCTCCCTTGTAACGTCGGGACAGACGTTGAAGTCTACTCAGATTATGTAACTATAGATGCTTTCTTTCAAAAGCACTATCAGCCATTCATCTTTTCGGTTCACTGCTCAGAGGCTACTTCCATAAACCCTTCATGAAAACTTACACCACCCGTCTTCTCTCTTAGCTTCCGGTATCTATGTACTCCTCCCCGTCATTGCATTTCACAAAACTGTTTTATCGAATATTTTTATATATTATAATCATAACTTTGTGTTACTGTCAATGACATTTTTCATCTGTTTTCTTGATATATTTTATGATGTCAGAGATAATACTTTCAGCACTTCGCCTGCAATTTTTGTCCAGGAAAGTCCGCTGACATCTACTTCTTTTGTTTTACCTGCCTCCACAGACTCCCAGATTCGCTGACCGATCCGCCTTTCAAAATCCGGCAGTGTCGCAGGAACTGCCTCATCCACATTACGCATCAATGGCAGTGTCACATATCTTATATCTGCCCCCGGCGCATAAGTATCAATCCATTCTTTCACTCCGGGCAAGTCTGTCATGACTACTCTGTCTCCGCATGCAAGCGCCTCAATGACCGTAAGAGGCAGTCCTTCAGAGAATGACAGAAGTGCAAAGATGTCACAGGAATTGTAGACCTTCGCCAGCTCTTTCTGTGGAAGCTTTCCTAAAAATGTCACCTTATACGGACATTTTTTCGCAAGCTCTACTATCTGCTCATACTCTTCTTCATTCCCGGCTCCTCCGGCAAGCAAAAGCTCAATCCTTTCCTTTTCATATTCCAGATAATCCAGACTCCGGATCAGGCTTTCCACTCCTTTTTTCACCGAAATCTTTCCGGCAAATGCAATTCTTGTCACACCGTCATTCACACGCAGGCTTTCATTCTTGAAAATATGGCTGTTATACCCCATTCCAATCACCTGTATTTTTTCTTTCGGCACATCATAAATATCCTGAATGGTCCGCTTCTGCTCTGCATGCAGTGCAAAAATCCGATCAAGTCTTCGAATCTGCCCCGTAATGTACTCCCGTTCCAAATCTGTCTTCTGCATCTGCCGCAAATCTGTATTATGGCAAAAGCCAAAGACTTTCCGGTCTGGAAAATGTTCCCGTACGATGGCCGTCAAAAGATAAAGATGATGGCACAAAATCAGATCCGGATTCAAATCTCTTACTGCCTCATCCAGCTGTTTCAAAAAACTTTCTTTGAATGCCGCTTCCATCTTTGGTGTCATATCCCGGTATCTGGTACTCGGATATGGCATCTCGTCTGACATTCCTACAATCGGAAAGTTCAGTTTCCCCTGTTCAAAATATACCGGATAAAATGTGACCCGATCCGGTACCGGAGTTTCCTCCTCAGGATACACACCGGCTACCAGTGCCTGTGTGTGTCCCTTATTTGCAAATTCCTTCATAAGCTCCGACAGAAAAATTCCACTACCGGTGCTGTTCGGTTTCTGCGCTGTTACATTTAAAATTCTCATGATACCCTCTCGTAAATTGTAAATACATACTCCAGATCAAAATACGTCTGCTCATCACTGATCTTGGTCATCTGCCACTGTGGGTCCTGATCCAGATCCGGGAAAAATGTATCCGCCTGGTAAGCGTGATCGATCTTTGTAATATATGCCGTCTTACAGTATGGCAGAAGCTGTCTGTAAACGCTCTCTCCCCCGATCACAAAAATATCTTCATCGTTATATTTTTTCAGTTCTTCCACCATTTCGTCAATGCTGTGGACCACAACAGTTCCTTTCACATTGTATTTTTTATCTGATGTCAGAACAACATTAACTCGGTTCTTTAAAGGCTGTCCGCCCGGAAAACTTTCCAATGTCTTTCTTCCCATGGCAACGACCTTCCCCTTTGTCGTCTCACGGAAGAACTTCATGTCCTGCGGAATACTTACAAGTAACTTATTGTCCATTCCAATTGCCCAATTCTTATCCACTGCCACAATCAAATTCATGCCGGTTTCCCCCTGTTTTTTATTACTTTATTTTTATCTTAAACTGCCACCGGAATATTTTTAATCTGCTCATGTGTCTCATAATCGATCAGTTTCACATCATCCGGTGTAAAATCATAGAAATTCTTCACTTCCGGATTTAACCAGAACTTCGGTGCCGGAAGCGGCTCTCTTTTTATTAATTCCTCCACGAGCGGAATATGGCGGTCATAAATATGTGCATCTGCAATCACATGTACCAGTTCCCCGACTTCCATATCACACACCTGTGCCAACATATGAAGAAGCACTGCATACTGACATACATTCCAGTTATTCGCAGTGAGTACATCATTGGATCTCTGATTGAGCATTCCATTCAGCGAAAGCTTCTCATGTCCTTCTTTTTTCGTAACATTAAATGTCATACTGTACGCACACGGGTACAGGTTCATCTCATGAAGATCCTGATGTACATAAATATTCGTCATGATCCTTCTGCTGTACGGATTGTTCTTCAGATCATAGATCACACGGTCTACCTGATCGAACATTCCCTCCTTGTACTGATGTTTTACGGACATCTGGTATCCATAGGCTTTTCCAATCGATCCATCTTCATCTGCCCAGCTGTCCCAGATATGACTGTTCAGATCATGAATGTTGTTCGATTTCTTCTGCCATATCCATAAAAGTTCATCTGTACAGCTCTTAATCGCAGTTCTTCTAAGTGTCAGTGCCGGAAATTCCTTAGACAGATCATACCGGTTTACCACACAGAATTTCTTTACTGTATAAGCCGGTGTTTTATCCTCCCACACCGGACGCACTTTTTCCCCTCTTGTGTCTGTTCCATTGTCGATGATGTCGCGGCACATATCTATAAATACCTGATCGGCATAACTCATTTGCCTTTCCTCCTGCATTCTTATCATTTATTGCTTTGTAGCATCAAACCATTTGATTATTGTACCATGAATTGCATACAAAAAAAAGAGGAATGCAAGGTTATTTTTTTACATTCCTCTTTTTATTTTGTGAAAACATATCTTTATTAACAGCAGCCCTGAAGTACATTTTCCAATGCACTTGCGCTACTGGAATGTGCACGCTCCACGCGGATATTGTAACGCTCTGCTTCTTTCAATGCACAATGTACCATTTTATGTGCCACAGTTGATGTGAATAAGATGATCAGATCTGGCTGTCCGATCTGTGTCTTCAGATTACCGGACATTCTCGTGAATACTTTTGCTTTACATTTATGCTTTTTACAGATCTGCTTGTACTGCTGTTCCATTCTTTCATTGCCGCCAATGATTACTACACTCATTTTTATCACCTGTCCTTTTAGCAATGCCACAGACCACGAATATTTCAGCATAATTTATGTCTTGCTTTCTTCCATTCCTGATCTGCTATATCCTGTTCCATATTAATCAACAAGTTTTGCTCCTGCCGCCTTGCATGCATCCAAATCATCACTTCCCGGTGTCTCATTTGCGATTACGCCTTCTGGTTCTGCCATCTTGGCTCCGGCTGCCGTCATACGTTCTACCCAGCTTCTCATCCATTCTCCGTCTCCCCAACCATAGGATCCGAATAACAAAATCTTCTTTCCACTTACTTTTCCTTCAAGCTCAGCTACAAATGGCTCCATCTCAGACTCTTCTAACTCCTCAGCTCCCATAGCAGAGCAGCCAAGGGCAAACACATCTTCTTCTGCCAACGCATCTACACTTGCCTGATCTACAGAGATTACATTTGCCTGTGCTCCTGCACTTTCAATTCCTTCTCCAATTGCCTCTGCCATTGCCTGTGTGTTACCTGTTCCGCTCCAATATACTACTGAAATACTCATGATTTACTATCCTCCTGCTGTTCTATTTAATCAACTATCATTTAACACGCTGCCACATATGCAATATCTCGAATGCTCTTTCCAATCAGATATTCATTTACCGCACTGGTCTTTGCCTTATCATACGCCCAGAAAATCATTTTTGCTCTCCCTGGATTGTTATAGACTTTCCAGTATCCGGAAAACAGACTGTCTTTTCCGTCTTTTTCAATGAAACATTTTACATCATCGATCGGATAATCTAAAAATGCTCCTATCTCATGCGGAAAACAGATTTCTCCATCTGAATACTGACAGACACGTTTCGAGAGACGTTCCAGCATCTTCTCCGGTTCCACGTTCTCATATCCGTAGGAACCTAAAAATTCCCTGACATCTGTCCGTTTCAAATATCTGGAAAACGACTCGCGCCGGTACAAAAATACAAGACATTTTCCATGATTTCTTGTCAGAATTTTAAATTTGATCCCTGTTCCTTCCAGGATTTCATAAAGCTCTCTACTGTTTTCTTCCGTAATATTCAAAATACAGGCAATCTTGATTCCTTTCAGAAACGGCGCACACTGCAGAATTAACTGAACCTGCAGACTTTTCATATTATCCATACCAGATAACATATAAGACACTACTTCCTTTGACATTGCATATCCTCATCCGTAATTGATTTTGATTATCATTTGCATGTTTATAATATCATAGAGGTTAGTTTAATGCAACTGTTTTAAATGATTGTCTTTTATCAAAAAAGGCACCATGCATTTTCATACATGATACCTTTTATATTTCCTACGGCTCTGCAATATTATACAATACTTTGTTCAGCATCTTCTCCAAAGCCTCAATTTCTTTTTTATTCATTCCGATTGTCAGCATCTTATCCAGCTTCCGTCTCTGATTCTCCATGCGTCTCTGGATATCGTAAGCTTTCTCCGTCAGGTAAATGTTCTTGCAGCGCTTATCCGTATTACTTGGAACTGATAAGATATATCCCTTTTCGTCCAGCCGTTTCAGCAGACCGGTCACGGTAGGATTTCTGAGATTCAATCCTTTTTCAATGTCCCTCTGTGTCACTTCTTCTTTCTCACAGTCGAACAGATAATCCAGTACTGCACACTGTGATGCGGTAATGCCAAGCGTACGCAGCCGGTTATTAAATTCCTTCTCATACACATTATTTATCTGCTTGAACATAAATCCTATCGTTCTCTTCTTTTGCATACGCCTTATCCTTTCTTTTAATCCCAGATCCTGACAACCTTCTCTTTACTTATCAGCTCATCTTTTTTATCTCACTTCTCGCAAGCACAATTGCAACTACTGCTGCCGTTCCGTCCGCGATCGGACCTGCATACATTACACCATCAATTCCGATAAATATCGGGAATATAATAATGAGTGGCAAAAGAAATAATATCTGTCTCGTCAGAGACACAACTGCTCCCTTTGTAGCTTTTCCGATTGCAGTGAAAAACTGCGAGCAGACCGGGTGGATTCCATTTACAAACGTCATAAACATATAAATGCGGAAATACCTCTCTGCAAACCGGAAATATTCTTCGCTTCCATTTCCGAAAATACTGACGATCTGTCTTGGAAATACTTGAAAGCACACAAAACAGATACCGCCGACCGCAAGCGCTATCTGCATGGATCGCTTATAGGTGAGTCTGACTCTCACATAATTGCCTGCTCCATAATTAAAACCCCAGATTGGCTGGCATCCCTGGGCAAGACCGATACAGATTGCCATAAACACCATATTGACTTTTGCAATTACACCGACACACGCCAGTGGAATATCTGATCCATATACAGAAAGAGAACCATAATATCTCAATGTATTATTTAACACGATCTGCACGATTGCCATAGCTATCTGATTGATGCATGAAGCCATACCAAGTGTGAGAATGCCTTTGATATACATTCCACGGGGCTTTAGCATCTCCACTGTCAGTCCCATCTTTTTAAAACGTACAAAATACACAATTACCAGACACCCAGACACGATCTGACCGATTACAGTTGCCCATGCAGCTCCTTTAATTCCCCAATGGAATCCAAAAATAAACAGTGGATCCAGAATCGTATTGATGATTGCCCCCGTAAGCATACAAGTCATAGAATAAGTCGGGCTTCTGTCTGCACGGATCAGATGATTCCCCCCTGTCGTCAGGATCAGAAAAGGAATGCCAAATGCTGTAATCCCTGTATAATCCTGTGCATAAGGCAGGACGTCTTTTGTAACACCGAATACATGAAGCAGCGAATCTAAGAACAATAATACGACAACCGCGATCGTCACACCGCAAAGCATCAGCATTGCAAGTCCTGTCCCTGCATACCTGCACGCACATTCCCGCTCTCCTGCCCCCGAGGACAGATTAAAATTTGAAGCACTTCCAATCCCAAGAAGCAATGCCGTTGCAGTACAGATAATCGTAATTGGAAATGCGATATTAGTCGCTGCATTTCCAAGAAGTCCTACACCTTGTCCAATAAATATCTGGTCTACAATATTATAAAGCGAGCTGACCAGCATACTGATGATTGCCGGGATGGAGAATTTTAATATCAACCGCTCGATCTTCTCTGTTGCAAGCGGATTGACCTTTACACTTTCTTCCAAACCTAAACCTCCAATATTTCTACTAATATTCACGAATGACACTGCTGACTTCGCGAATTGTCTCCATATCTTTGAGATGCTCCAGAGAATCCAGCATCTGGCTTTCTTTGACAGCCTCTGTTACAATAACAAGTTCAGCTACATCAGCGTTCTCGCACTGTTCCTTCTGCATGACTTTTGTAATGCTGACCTTGTGAACACCAAATACCATGGCAATGGAAGCCAGAACTCCAGGTTTATTCTCCACCTGCATACGGAGGAAAAATTTATTTTTCACATTCTTAAAATTCTTGACTGGTGTTGTCCGATAACAGGTACAACTGATTCTTCCGGTACAGTGATACTGCGTGTCACGCACTACGTCGATCACATCTCCGACAACTGCACTGGCAGTCGGGAACTCTCCCGCACCACGTCCATAGAACATTACATCTCCAACTGCATCTCCATGCACAAATACGGCATTGAAAGAATCTCTGACAGATGCCAGTGGGTGATTCTGTGAAATCATCATCGGATAAACACCCACTTCAATTCCATCTTCTGTATTATGAGCCACGCCAAGTAATTTGATAACATTGCCAAATTCTTTTGCATATGCTATGTCTCTTGAAGAAATCTTTGTAATTCCCTCTGTATATACATCCTTGAACACAACTCTGGAATGAAATGCGATGGAAGCCAGAATTGCTGCTTTACGTCCGGCATCTAATCCTTCAATATCTGCTGTCGGGTCCGCCTCTGCATATCCAAGCTCTGTCGCTTTTGCCAATGCTTCATCAAAATCCATATTGTCTTCAAACATCTTTGTCAGGATATAGTTTGTTGTACCATTCATGATTCCAATGACTTCATCAATCTCATTTGCCACCAGGCATTGCTTTAACGGACGGATGATCGGGATTCCTCCGGCTACTGCAGCCTCAAACAGAAAATCCACACCATGCTCTTCTGCTGCATCCAGAAGTTCTTTTCCGTGCTCAGCAATCAGATCTTTATTAGCAGACACAACATTTTTTCCTGCATTTAAAGCATCCAGGATCATGGTTCTTGCCGGCTCAATTCCACCCATCACCTCAATTACGAGTTGAATCTCATCATTATCAATAATATCTCTCCAGTGATCGGTAAGAAGAGACGGATCCACACCTTCACGCTTTTTCTCCATATTGTGTACAAGAATCTTTACAATCTCAACATCTGCTCCTGCCTTTTTACAAAACTCCTCTTTTTGCTTTTCAATTAACTTATATACCCCACTTCCAACTGTTCCCAGTCCTAAAAGTCCGATTTTTATCTTGTGCGGCTTGCTCATTCCTGTTCTCCTCCTGCTTTATAACATTTTTTTCTTTTTAAAGTAAATACATTCCGCAATAATTACTACGATTGATATTATGATGACACAAATATATCCATATTGACAGTGAAGTTCTGGCATATTATAAAAGTTCATTCCATACCACCCGGTAATCAATGTCAACGGCATAAATATTGTCGTCACTACTGTCAGAAAATTCATAACTCTATTTTGCTGCAAGGTAATCTGGGTCTGATAAATTTCACGGATCTGCTGAGTATACTCTTTCATCTCCGCGGCATACTGATGCAAACGCTCAGTTCTATGAACATAACGCTCCCAACCCATTTCTTCATCCTGGATTTCATTTCTGTTCATATAAAGCTGCATATGCTCACCCATATTGGTCATCTGATCATAAGAAACCATCAGTTCCGAAAAATGTTTCCGATACTTCATAATTCTTTCATCCAGATGTTTCTGGACATGTCCAATTACATTTTCTTCGATTTTCTCCAGTTGTTCTTCAATCTTCTGCATTCTGTACACATCATCATCAATCAGATAGTTTAAAATCATAAGCAAAACTTCATGAAGTCTGCAGTTTTTATAGACATCATTCTTCACATGTTCCATAAGAAGTTGAATTTGATTTGTTTCCTCCACAAAATAAAGAGTCTGCTTATACATGCAAAAGCCAAATACGAACATTTCATGATTTTTCAAATCTGGCACCCGCATAATTCCCTGTACACAATCATGAAACGAATCTACTTTACAGTACCTGACATGATTCATACTGTATAGAAGATTCTTCTTATGTGGAATATATTCCTTAATCTGTTCGTATTCTTTCAGATTCATAATCTGAACCTTCATAGTATCATCTATTTTTTTATCACTTATCCTCTTGTAATCTGCTTCTTGCATCCTATCCTGAATAAGCTGTCCTTTTTGCCAATCCAGAGTGTATGTTTCCATAGTCTGCCTCCACTTTTTATCAACATTGTTTCTTTCTGAGATTTGACTCTCATATCATATCATAATTTTTTATTTTACGCATGTTTTTCTATCTGTAATTATTGGAATTATAGGAGAATTTTAATGCATGAACCTCGCAGCAAGAATGCCGAGGCATTCTTGAATATATAAAAAATACAAGTTATCATATACGAAAAAATCTCAATCCGAAGATTGAGATTTTTATAAGAGCGACAGACGGGGTTCGAACCCGCGACCCCGACCTTGGCAAGGTCGTACTCTACCAACTGAGCCACTGTCGCATTCATTATATTGTTCCGTTTGTTTCTTGTGTTCCTTGGAACAATACATACTATACAGGATAATCAGACTTTTGTCAACAGCTTTTTTTAATTTTTTTCAAAATTTTTGATGCAATATATTTTATTCCATTTTTTTGCACACTTCTCATATATGAAAGTCTCTAATCTCCTTTCTTTTAATAAGACTAATCTTGGAAAATCAGTTGTTTTTTATTTTTTTTACTGTTATGATAAACAAAACGATGATTCAAGAATGCCTCGGCATTCTTGCTGCGAGGTGGGAGTCATCTCCCAGCTGATATATATAATTCACATAGGAGGTCTGTTATGTCAGAGACAATTACAGAAGGAAATACAACTACAGAAGAAAATATAACTACAATAGATCATGCATCTGCTACAGAAACTATATCTGGTCAGAAAGATACATCTGCTACAGAAAATGCATCTGGTCAGGAAGATACATCTGCTTCTAGCAGCACAACTATCCAGAAAGATACGTCTGCTTCTAAAAGTTCAACTATCCAGGAAGATACGTCTGCTTCCGGTAGCACAACTGCCCGGAAAAATGCATCTGTCATCAATAATGCTACTGCTCCAGGAACGGAATCTGCTTATAACCTGGATTCTGAGATGGATCCGTTTGACAAAGCTGAAAAAGAACGTGATTCCTCCGGATTTTTTGCCCGTTTTTCTGCTAAAATTGCAAATATCCACTCCCGCCGCGAAGCCAGACTTGTTCGCGATGAAATTATACTTTCCCGTATTCCAGACAAGGACTTGATGGAATACTTAAAATTAGAACAGAAGCGTCTGGAATCCCAGCAGCATGCCAGAGAAATTCGTGAAAAAAGAATCTGGATTGCATTCCAGATGACCATTGCGTTAATTGCCGCAGTCTTAGTTATTTATTTTTTGAAAGACAGTCCGGCAATTCTGATCAGCATCTTATACACAGCCGGTCTTTTGATCGCATTTAACATCTGGAATAAACACAAAGATGGACGCTCACCAAAAGATCAATAATTTAATAAAAAATCCCATCCGGTATTCTTCAACGCAAGAATATCCGGGTGGGATTTTTTTATTCTTCCTCTTCTACCACTGAAAGTCCCAATTCATCAAGCTGTTTCTGATCAACTTTTGTTGGAGCCTCTGTCATAAGATCCGAAGCATCTTTTACCTTCGGGAATGCTATCACGTCACGAATGCTATCCTGTTTTGCCATGAGCATAACAAGACGATCCAGTCCATATGCAAGTCCTGCGTGTGGCGGTACTCCATACTTGAATGCTGTCAGGAGGAATCCGAACTGCTCCTGTGCCTGCTCTGGTGTAAATCCAAGCACCTCGAACATCTTGCTCTGGATCTCAGGGTTAAAGATTCGCACACTTCCTCCACCAATCTCATTTCCATTCAGAGTAATATCGTATGCTTTTGCACGGACTCTTCCCGGATCACTGTCGATGTACTGAAGATCTTCTTCCATTGGCATTGTAAATGGGTGATGCATTGCTGTGAAACGGTTCTGTTCTTCACTCCACTCAAGAAGCGGGAACTCTGTGATCCACATAAATTTGTACTCATTCTTATCTAAAAGATCCATCTGGCGTGCAAGTTCCAGACGAAGCGCACCTAATACATCCCATACAACTTTATTCTTATCTGCTGCAAAGAGAAGCAGATCACCATTCTCACCGTCCATAGCCTGAATCAAGTTCTTCTGCTCATCCTCTGTCATGAATTTTGCGAAAGAAGATTTTACAGTTCCATCTTCATGGATTGCAATGTAAGCCAGTCCTTTTGCACCGTAATCCTTTGCATAATCAACCAGCTTGTCAATCTTCTTACGTGCCATTCCTCCCTGGCCTTTTGCGTTGATACCACGAACGGTACCACCATTCTCAATAGCACCCTTAAATACAACAAACTCGCTGTCTTTTACGACATCTGTCACATTGACAAGCTCCATGCCGAATCTTGTATCCGGTTTATCGGAACCGTAACGATCCATAGCCTCCTGCCATGTCATTCTCGGAATCGGAAGCGGAACTTCCACACCAAGAACTTCTTTAAACAGCATCGCAAGGAATCTTTCATTGACATCAATGACATCATCAACATCTACGAAAGACAGCTCCATATCCATCTGTGTGAACTCTGGCTGACGGTCTGCTCGAAGATCCTCGTCACGGAAACATTTTGCAATCTGGAAATATCTGTCATAACCAGAACACATTAAAAGTTGCTTAAATAGCTGTGGTGACTGTGGAAGTGCATAAAAATGTCCCTGATGAACGCGGCTTGGTACAAGGTAATCTCTTGCTCCCTCCGGTGTACTTCCGATGAGTACCGGTGTCTCAATCTCAAGGAATCCTTCATTTGCCATAAACTGACGTGCAAGTGTAGCCACCTTGCTTCTCATCATCAGATTGCGCTGCATATCCGGTCTTCTAAGATCCAGATATCTGTATTTCAGACGGACTTCTTCTTTTGTCTTAGAATTCTCCTCAATCTGGAACGGAGGTGTCTCTGACTCAGAAAGTACACGAAGCTCCTCTGGGATAATCTCAATTTCACCTGTTGCAATGTTCTCATTGACTGCACCAGATCGTTTTGCAACTTTTCCTACAACTGCAACAACATATTCACTGCGAAGCTTTGCAGCCTTCTCGATCAGTGCTGCATCTACACTTCCTTCATCAAATACAACCTGGATAATTCCGGAACGGTCTCTTACATCTACAAATACGAGACCTCCTTTATTACGATTTTTCTGTACCCAGCCCATAATGGTCGCTGTCTCGCCTACGTTAACTGCTGACAGTTCCCCACATCTGTGGGTTCTCTTTAAGCCCTGCATTGACTCTGCCATTTTTCTATATCTCCTTTTTCACTTGTGCGTTCTATTCTCTACAGCCTGTCTACGGAATCTGCATAACAGTCTGCAATTTCTGTATATCCATCTTCTATTAGCTGCTCTTTCTGAAACTTCTTATTCTTCTTCATATTGACGATCAGCACCTGTCGTCCTGCCTCCCGGTCAGCTTTTGCAAGAGCAAGAACCTTCAACATGGCCTCTTTGGGAAGCTTCTTTTCCAGAAGATATGCCTTTTTCTGGCGTCCTCCCGGAACTTTATATCCATTTTCCAGAAGCAGCATGACAATTCTCTCAAATCCAATGGAAAATCCGCATGCCGGTGTATCCTGCCCTGTAAACTTGCCGATCATCTTATCATAACGTCCGCCTCCGGCAACAGAACCGCCAAAGTCGTCCATAGTTACCTCAAAAATTGTTCCGGTATAGTAGGACTGTCCTCTTACGAGGGTTGGTGTGAACTGAAGTTTAAAATCACACTCTTTTGCAGCTTCTACACTTGACATAATCAATTCCAGACCGTCAGCTGTCTCATCGCTCAGATAATCTCCAAGCTTTTCTTTCAGGTAACGGACTCCGGATACATCAGAAGCAACCTCATCAAAAAGAGAAAGGTAGGTCTTAACACTTTCACTGGTATATCCCATCTCAATAAGCTCTGCCTCGACACCTTCCGGTCCTATCTTATCCATCTTATCCAGAACAATGAAGACTTCATCATAGTCTTCCTCTTTAAAACCACTGTAAGCAGCCATAGATTTCAATATATTACGGTCATTAATACATACAGTAAAATTCTTAAAGTCCAGTTTCCCAAGCATCGCCGTTGTGGCAAGAATCAGCTCGATCTCGGCAAGATTGGAAGCCTCTCCTAATATATCGATATCGCACTGCACAAACTGGCGGAAACGTCCTTTCTGCGGGCGGTCTGCTCTCCATACACTTCCAATCTGAAGTGCTTTAAAAGGAGACGGCAGCTCATTTGCATGATTAGAATAATATCTTGCAAGCGGAACCGTCAGGTCATACCGAAGTCCTCCATCCACAAGATCATTTTCCTCTTTTGCCTCGTCAATTTTTAACTTTTCTCCACGTTTCAAAATCTTGAAGATCAGTTTTTCGTTATCTCCCCCCTGCTTGCTGCACAGGTTCTCGATATGCTCAACACATGGAGTTTCCATAGATTGGAATCCAAATGTTTTATAGGTGTCTTTAATCAGGCCGATCAGGTAATCCCGGATTTCCATCTCTGCCGGCATTACATCTTTCATACCGGTTACTGGTTTCTTCTTTAACGCCATAGCCATTCTCCTTTTCGTTCTATCATCTCGTCCACCCGGCTGATGTAAGCATCGATTGCTTTTACATTCTCCTGCCGGATCAGACTGGTTTTTTTCTTCTTTTTGCTTTCAGGATTTATGACAGGTTCTTTCAGTACGATTTTTGTAGACGCACCTGCACCTGCTGCAATAATGGATTGCTTTTCCTCCATAATTAGTATATTGTATATTCCTGCTTTGTCAACCTTTGCATAGCCCACATTTTCAAAATTTCCGGCAATATTCTTCTGGCGATACAGATAATACGGAAAAAGTCCCATCTGTCGGGCTTTATTTCCTGCCATCTCTACCATCGTACCTATTTCATCTTGTATGATCGTTAATCGTTTTCCTTCTCTCTCTTCCTGGCCCATTTTAGCTGCACGTTTAATTGCAAGGGAATGTACCGTCAGATTATCAGGTCCAAGTAACGCAATCTGTCTTAGAGTGTCCTCCATATCCTCCGGTGTCTCTCCCGGAAGTCCTGCAATAATATCCATATTGATATTATCAAATCCCAGCTTTCTCGCCATATGAAATGCTTCATACACTTGTTCTACAGTATGCTTACGTCCAATTGTATCCAAGGTCTTCTGCTGCATGCTCTGAGGATTGATAGAAATTCGATTAATACCGTGATTTCGAAGCACCTGAAGTTTCTCTTTCGTAATACTGTCCGGTCGTCCGGCTTCCACCGTAAACTCCAGAAGTCCTTCCCTTACAAAATGTCTATCAATGCATGTAAGCAGCCGTTCTAACTGATCCTCATTCAAAGTTGTCGGTGTTCCACCGCCCATGTAAATGGTGTCAGCTTTTCTTCCTTCAGACATTTTCGCAATTGCTTCCAGTTCCTTCATAAGTGCAGCCAGATAGTCTTCTACCCGGTGCTCCCAGTCACCTAAGGCACCCGAACTAAACGAACAGTAACTGCAAACCGTTGGGCAGAATGGGATTCCCACATAAAGACTATAGCCATTTTCATAATCCAACTGATCCAGAAGCTTTTTTTCTCTTCCTGCAATCTGCCATGCAAGATGTGCTTTTTCTTCACTCACCAGATTTTCCTTCTGGAACCACGGAACAAACGTCTCCTGTGTCATACCTTCTTCCAGTTTTCTCATAGCAATTTTAGTCGGTCGTACTCCCATCAGGATTCCCCATGCAAGAGTTCTGCCACTTTGCTCTGACAACTTTTTGTATAACATCCGGTCGAGATATTTTTTCATTGCAGATTTCTCCGCTGGCATGTCATTTGTCTGCCTGTCTGCAATTTCAATCATCGCCTCTTTCTGCCCGTCTGTACCATCTTCTGCAAATTCCACAGTTACATAATTAGAGGCTTTTTCGTCCACTGAAGACGCAACTGTCTCCGATGGATAAAAAGCCTTCACCATATGATATGCATTATATACAAATGTCTCCTGATTGCATATAACCCGGATCATTCTTAGCCCTCCTGTACATATGGGTTGTGAAGCTTCTCATACTCTATCTTTGTCTCACCCATATGTCCCGGATAAACAATCGTATCATCCGGAAGTGCGAACAGTCGTTCTCTTACAGATCGTACGATTGCATCCTGACTGCTGTTCGGAAAATCCGTACGTCCGACAGAACGCTGGAATAAAGTATCTCCACTAAATACCGCATGTTCTACAGGCAGATAATAGCAACAGCCTCCCATCGTATGTCCCGGTGTATGAATGACTTCTATCGTCTCACCTGCCAGTTCCAGTTTTTGTCCGTCTTTTAACGGTTTTGCACCATCAAAGGAATAACCGTTCGTGTAAGACGAAGACAGATTCAGCTCTGGATCCGTCATAATCGGAAGATCCTCTTCCTCTACATAGACCGGAATATTCCAGTTTTCCAGAATAGAATCAATTCCCATAATATGATCAAAATGTCCATGAGTCAGAAGAATTGCCACAAGGTTAAGTTTTTCTTCCTCAATGTATGCTGTAAACTTCTTAGAATGTCCACCTGGATCCACTACAACTGTATCCTTTGTCTCTTCATTTATCAAAAGGTAACAATTTGCCCCCAAAATCCCAAGGGAAAATTTCTCTATCTTCATTGCTTTTTCTTTCCTCCTAGCCTGTTGTTCTCTCAATATCGATCACGTCATCAATCTGACGCAGTTTACCAATTACTTTCGCAAGTTCCTCTCGGCCATGCACAATAAATCCAGCCTCGATGGTCGCAGTTCCCTGCTTGCTCGTGCGGATATTTAAGGATTTGACATCCATCTCCATCTCCGTAAATACTTTGGAAATACTCATCAGAAGTCCCTGCTGATCTCTTGCATACATCTTGATCTCAGCCAGATACTGACCTCCTGTCTCTTCTGCCACATTTCCTTCCCACTCAGCCGGAATCAGTCTTGCACGTTCTGCTTCTGTCAAATGTATCATATTAACACAATCCGTGCGGTGAATCGAAAGTCCTCTTCCTCTTGTAACAAATCCGACAATCTCATCTCCCGGTACTGGATTACAACATCTGGAGAACCGGACTGCCACATCATCAATTCCTTTCACGACAATTCCACTCTTGGACTTGGCAATATGGACTTTATTCTTAGCCGCCTCTGCAACTTTTTCAAGTACAATTTCATCTGTCAGTTCCTGCTTGTGATCCTTGCCATATTCTTCCGCCAGACGATTCACGACCTGTCCTTCTTTTAAGCCGCCATGTCCAATCGCGGCAAGCACAGAATCCCAGTCCTTGAATCCATATTTTCTCTGTACGATCTCTTCATATTTTGGCTGGAGCAGATTAGAAAGGTTGAGAGATTTTGCTTTGCAATAGGAAGCCACCATCTCTTTTCCTTTGATAATATTGCTCTCTTTAAATTCTTTTTTGAACCACTGATTGATCTTATTTTTTGCCTGTGTACTCTTGACTACATTCAGCCAGTCACGGCTTGGTCCTTTCGAATTCTGGGAGGTCAGAATTTCTATTCTGTCTCCATTCTGGATCCTGTAATCAATCGGAACAAGCTTTCCATTCACTCTGGCACCGACCATCTTATTGCCGACTGCACTGTGTATGGAATAAGCAAAGTCGATTGGAGTGGACCCCGTCGGCAATGTCTTTACATCCCCCTGCGGTGTAAAGCAGTACACATCATCTGCAAACAGATCCAGATCTCCTTTGATGAGGCTTAAGAATTCCTTGTTGTCAGACATATCTCTCTGCCATTCCAGAATCTGTCTGAGCCAGCTCATTTTCTCTTCTTCAGCCATAACACCTTTCTTGCTGCCGCCGGACTCTTTATACTTCCAGTGAGCAGCAATACCATATTCGGCTGTCTTATGCATCTCCTGTGTACGGATCTGGATCTCAAACGGCTGACCGATCGAACTCATCAGCGTTGTATGCAGAGACTGATACATATTCGGTTTCGGCATGGCAATATAATCTTTAAATCTTCCAGGAATCGGCGTATAAATCTCATGGATAATTCCCAATGCCGCATAACAGTCTTTGACAGAATCCACAATGATACGGACTGCAAACAGGTCATAAATCTGATCTACTGTCTTATCCTGATTGACCATCTTCTTATAAATACTGAAGAAATGCTTTACACGTCCATTTACATCTGCTTTAATCCCCGCATTTTTCATATGCATGGACACTTCATCCACAATCTGTTGGACAAATTCCTCACGCTCTGTTTTTCTGGCATTGATCTGATTTACAAGATCAAAAAATACATCTGGTTTCAGATACTTCAATGACAAATCGTCAAGTTCTGTCTTAATTTTAGAAATACCAAGCCTTCCCGCGATCGGCGCATAAATATCCATTGTCTCACGAGCCTTTTCCTGCTGTTTGGCCGGAGTCATGAACTGCAGTGTACGCATATTATGCAGACGGTCCGCAAGTTTAATGATAATGACCCGGATATCCTTTGCCATAGCAAGGAACATCTTTCTCAAATTCTCCGCCTGAAGTTCCAGTTTGTCCGCAGAATAAGCTACACGGCCAAGTTTCGTAACACCGTCTACCAAAAGAGCTACCTCTTCTCCAAACTCTTCTTTTATATAATCCTCTCCAATCCGAGTATCTTCCACTACGTCATGAAGAAGAGCTGCGATAATTGTCTCCTTATCCATCTCAAGATCCGCAAGAATGATTGCTACCCAGAGCGGGTGGATAATATACGGTTCTCCCGACTTTCTCTTTTGGTCTCCATGCGCTTTTTTTGCCAGATTATATGCCTTCTCGATCTGAGTAACATCCGCAGACGGATGATACTTTTGAATACGGGCAATTAACATGCCATAAAGCTTATCCGGATCATCATAATCTGCCTCCTGTTTGATCCCGTGCCCATCTACCATCTGAAGTTTCCCTCTTGTGTCTTTTAGCAATGCTTCCGGAGCAATCTTGCCGTCCAGTGACTCATATGTTGTTTTATTCTCTGACATATTAACGCCTCCTTCCCTCTCTAGTCTCTCAAATGTATATCTTTTTCTATTTTCCAGGATATACAATAACTGAATCTATATCATATCCCTGTAATCTGTCACGTCCATGAAGTCCTGCCAGTTCCATTAAAAACACAGTCTTTACAACCTTTCCGCCAAGACCTTCAATCAAATGGATCATTGCCTCATTCGTTCCGCCTGTCGCGATCAGATCATCAATGATCACAACTCTCTGCCCTGGCTTGATCGCATCTTTGTGCATCTCGATAGTTGCTGTGCCATACTCTAATTCATACTCTGCAGAAACCGTCTCTCTTGGAAGCTTTCCTTTTTTACGAATCGGAATAAATGGCTTTTTCAGATTATATGCGATCGGTACCCCGAAAATAAATCCTCTGGATTCCGGTCCGACTACTACGTCAAAGTCAAGACCTTCTAATTTTTCCTGCATCAGATCAATTGCAAGATGCAGTCCTTCCGCGTCCTGTAATACACTTGTCACATCACGAAATATGATCCCCGGTTCTGGAAAATCCGGAATACTTACTACATAATCTTCTATCGGTTTCATAATTATTCTCTCCTTCTTCTCTTTCAAGGTAAAGTATATCTTTTAGTATAGCATTATTTGTTCCATTTTTCAAAAAAAATCTATCGATAATGAGTAATTACAATCTGAATTTGTCTTTCTCCCCGGAATTCATTGATTCCAGGGTAAAATGTAATGGACATTTTACCATTATTTCTTTCACACTGTTTTGCAAATTCCTGTGCATCATGAAAACAAATGGCTTCCATCCGGTTTCCCGCCGCATCGATTGCTGTTGCTTTTGCAACATTTTTATTTTTCCCGATAATCTTCACATGCTGCATGACGACGCCTCTTGCCGCAAAAACCGGTTTTGTATTACCTTTTCCAAATGGTTCCATGTATTCAAGTTCTTCTATAAACTGTTCTGTAATAGCAGCAAATGGCAGTTCCATATCGATCACTACTTTTTCTGTCAGCTCTTCTTCTGAAAGCGTACACTGATCATTTAGTCTTCTTTTGAATTTCTCAACATTTTCTTTATCAAGTGAAAGTCCTGCCGCCATCGAATGTCCGCCGAATTTTGTCAGAAGATCCCCACAGCCTGTCAGTTCTTCATACATGGAATAGCTTTCGATCGATCTTCCCGATCCTTTGACTCCATCTTCGGAATCCGTCAATACAAATACCGGACGATAGTAATTTTCTCTCACACGTCCAGCCACAAGGCCGGCAAGGCTTTCATGACAATCCGGCAGATAGATAACAAGCACCTTATCCCCCCGGATATCTGTCTGTTCCACTTTCGCCATTGCCTCATCTACAACGCGGTCTGTCATATCTCTACGGCTCTCATTCAATGCTTTCAGATCACCTGCCAGCATATCTGCCTCCCGCTCTGTCTTTGCCCGAAGCAGTGCCAGTGCTCTTTTTGCCGTATCCAGCTTACCACTGGCATTCAGACACGGAGCAAGAATAAATCCGATGTGATATGCCTGAATCTTTTTTCCCTCCAGCCCGATACACTGGATCAGGGCACGTAGTCCCAGATTAGAGGTCCTCTTTAGCATCTCAAGACCCTGCTTCACCAGAATTCGATTTTCCTCTGTCAGATCCATCACATCTGCCACTGTTGCAATTGCAACATTTTCCAAAAGATAATCCAGATCCGCCACGTCCTGACCATTTGCCTCACAGAGCGCCTCTACAAGCTTGTATGCAACCGCTGCACCACATAATCCTTTAAATGGATATTCACATCCTTCCTGCCTTGGGTCAACAACTGCATCTGCCGGCGGTAAAATATATCTTCTTCCCGCTTCATTTTCCTTGTACGGCACTTCATGATGGTCTGTTACGATGATCGTCATACCAAGCGCTTTTCCATACTCAATTTCTTTCGCTGCCGCAATTCCGTTATCGCAGGTAATGATCGTATCAATTCCATCTTCATGTGCCCGGTCGATCAGATGCTGATTTAATCCATATCCGTCTTTGATACGATCCGGGATGTCGCTGTCCACCTTTGCGCCAAGCTTTTCCAGACCTTCTAAAAGAATATATGTCGCATTGATCCCATCACAGTCATAGTCTCCAATGACACGGATTTTTTCCCGGTCCCTGATTTTTTCAGTCAGAATTTCCACCGCCTGTGGCATACCCTTCATCTGCATTCCATCGTAGAGTTCCGCAATTGTACCGTTCAGATATTGGTTGATTGCTTCATCTCCAATAACATCCCGGTTACGGATCAGACTGGCCAGTCTCGGACTAATATGAAATTTCTTACTGATAGCCTCAAAATCAGCACCTTTTCTTAAAAGTACCCAGCGTTCCATAATTTTCGTCTCTCCTGTTTTATCCAAATAAATATTTGCAAAGTAAATACTACACTTTCGACAGGAATCTCCAACATCATTTTATTTACTTTGCAAATATTTACTTTAAGAAAAGAACAGCCTCGCCATAAAATATGACTTTGGCTGTTCTATAGTATTTAAAATTACTTCTTGAAGCGTTTCATTACATACCACAGCGCTCCTGTGATACATACAGATGAGTAAGCTCCGCATACAACTCCGACCATCAATGGAAGTGCAAACTCCTTGATAGAACTTACACCCATGACGTAAAGTACTGCTACCATGATAAATGTTGTAAGAGATGTATAGATACTTCTTGTCAGCGTCTGTGTGATACTCTTGTTTACAACTGCTGCAACATCACTGCTCTTTGTCTTACCACGCATTTCCTCTCGGATACGGTCAAAGATAACAATGGTCGCGTTGATGGAATATCCAACGATTGTCAGCATACACGCGATAAATGTATTACCAACAGAGATTCTTGCAATTGCATAGAATCCTATTACAACAAGGACGTCATGTAAAAGAGCAAGTACCGCACTGGTAGCGAAACGGATATCTTTGAATCGGAACCAGATATACAGAAGCATACAGATTGTCGCAATAACAACCGCGATAACTGCATCTCTTCGCATCTCATTACTTACTGTAGAACTGATATTTTCTGCCGTAATCTTTGATTCGTCCACACCGAAGTTATCAACCATAGCCTTATTCAGTGCTTCACGCTTGTCAAGATCCAGTGTAACTGTCTTGATAATAACCTGATTGGTTCCGGCTACTTTCTGAGTCTGAACATTGTTATCTCCAGTTACCTTTTCTACAACCGGAACAATTTCCTTATCAATCTCATCAATAGAGTAATCTTTATCAAATGTTACATTTGTAGATGTACCGCCCTGGAATTCAAGGCTGTATGCAAATGCTCCATTTCCTCTTCCTGCATTGACACCGATCGTGATCAGTCCTGCTGCAATTAATACAAGAGAAATTGTAAAGAACACTTTTTTCTTTGAAAGGAAATCGATTGGCTCACGCTCTTTCTTTGGACGATAATATAATTTTTCACTTCTAAGTCCAACTGCATAAAATGCATTTACGATCAATCTTGTAATAACAAGTGCTGTAAACATAGATGCGATGATACCAATTGCAAGTGTCTGCGCGAATCCTTTTACTGTACCGGAACCTTTGAACCACAATACAGCTGCTGCGATCAGAGTCGTAATATTACCATCTAAGATTGCTGATAAAGCTTTCTGGAAACCAATCTTCAGAGAATTCTTTACACTTCTTCCGCGTACCATCTCTTCACGTACACGAGCGAAGATGATAACGTTGGCATCTACTGCCATACCAATGCCAAGAATGATACCGGCAATACCCGGAAGTGTCAATGTTACTTCAAATGCATTCAGGATTATAAGTACAAGTCCTGTATAGATTAAAAGTGCAAGTCCGGATGCAAGTCCCGGAAGCAAGTATACACAACACATGAATACAAATACAATTGCAAGTCCGATTGCTCCGGCTTTTAAACTGGTCGCAACTGCCTGCTCACCAAGCTGGGCTCCTACAACATTAGAACGCAACTCTTCCAGTTCCAGCTTCAGACCACCGATACGGATTGTAGAAGCAAGCGCATCTGCTTCTTCATAGGTCATGTTACCACTAATCTGAGCCTGTCCATTTGTAATGGCTGCCTGTACATTCGGAACACTTACAAATGCTCCGTCATAATAGATACCAATGCTCTGGCTTGCTGCCAGTGCTTTTGTTGTTGCATCTGCGAACTTTGTTGTTCCATCTTTTGTAAATGTAAGAGATACAACATTCTGTTTATTCTTTGTCAGCTGGTCTTCTGTTGTCTGAGCCTGGGCACTTTTTACATCATTGCCACTCAGTACAATAGAACCGTCTGCCTGCAATTCTTCAATTGTCTTGTTGAGCTGATAATCTTTGGACGCATCTCCCGTACTGTTCACCTGACTGTAGTTTGCTGAGCCGTCACTGCCTGTCTGTGCAATAAAATACAGGGAACCCGGCTGTCCCAGTTCATCTAAAATCTCATTGGCATCTGTAACACCAGGAATCTCGATATTAATACGGTCGCTTCCCTCCTGATATACACTTGCCTCTGTACTATACTGTTCTACACGCTTTTGCAGCTTATAGATTGTATCACTCATCTCTTCATCCGATGGATTGTCATCTTTGACCTGATATGTGATACTTACACCACCGGCAAGGTCCAGACCCAGTTTGATATTCTTCATAGAACCTGTATGGCCTTTTCCGAATCCAACAATTGTCGTAAAACCAAGCAGTACGATCAAGGCCGCTGCCACAATAAGACTAAGTATGCCTCTGCTTTTTTTCATGATTTACTTCCTTTCTCTTTCTTCCATTCCTTCGAAGGATTCTATGTTACACATTATGCATCTGCCAGTGCTGCTTTGATCATAATGGCACATTCCACACGTTTACGCTGCATCTCACAGCCAACATCATAACAATCATGGATCGTTCCATGGAAATTATAAGAGTTTGCCATACATCCACCGCTACAGTAGAATTTAGCGAAACAATTTTTACATTTTTCTTTTGAATATACACTGCAGCTTCTGAAATCATCTGCAATCTCCGGCTTTACAATTCCATCGTCTACATTTCCCATCAGGAATTCTTCCTGCCCGACAAACTGATGACATGGATACAGATCTCCCCATGGTGTGACAGACAGATATTCTGTTCCGGAACCACAGCCGGACATACGTTTCATCACACATGGGCCGCCTTCCAGATCGATCATAAAGTGGAAGAAATTAAATCCTTTGCCTTCTTTCTCTCGTTCGATCATAATCTTGGCAAGTTTATCATACTCTTCTTTGATCTGTGGAATATCCTCTTCGCGGATCGCATATGGATCGGATTCGTCACCTACGACCGGCTCAATGGACATCTGCTTGAATCCAAGATCTGCAAAATGCAGGATATCATTGGAGAAATCCAGATTATTTCTTGTAAATGTCCCACGGATATAATACTTCTCCTGATTACGGCTTTCAGCCAGCTTCTGGAATTTCGGCACGATCAGATCGTAGCTTCCTTTTCCGTTGCGGAACGGACGCATCTTATCATTGATTTCTTTTCGTCCATCCAGGCTTAGCACAACATTGTCCATCTCTTTATTGACAAACTCCTGAATCTCATCATTCAGAAGAACGCCGTTCGTCGTAACTGTAAATCGGAAATTCTTGTCATGAAGCTTTTCCTGTTCTCTTCCGTATGCTACCAGATCTTTGACAACCTGCCAGTTCATAAGTGGCTCTCCTCCAAAGAAATCTACTTCCAGATTTCTTCTGCTTCCGGAATTTGCGATCAGGAAATCTAATGCCTTCTTTCCGACTTCATAACTCATAAGAGCACGTCTTCCATGATACTCGCCTTCTTCTGCAAAGCAGTACCTGCAGGCCAGATTACAGTCATGTGCAATGTGAAGGCAAAGAGCCTTTACAACTGTCTTTCTCTTCTTCACGATTGGAACAAGATATTCAAACTCATCCTTTGTAAATAATTTTCCGTCCTCTGTCAGTTCAATGACATCATCAAGAGCATCTCTTAAATCTTCCTCGCTATATGTATCTCCAAGCCGCTTTTTCAGATTCTCCCATGTAAGATCACTCTTTAAAATCTCAGCTGTTGGTTCTTCGTCCGGTTCATTCAGTACAGCGATCACATCATAGCACAGGTCATCAACCACATGTACGGCTCCACTGTATACATCCAGAACAATGTTATATCCGTTATTCTTATACTGATGAATCACAGTAATAATCTCCTTTTCTATTTTTTCTATCCCTTTAAAAATTTTAATGGTTATTTGGCAACAGAACAGAGACAGCGACCCTTTTAAGACCGCTGTCTCCTGGTTTTTTACCTATGTTCTTTTACTTATTTGCTCTGCTCACAGGTCTGATTTCCTACTGTACAGGAAGTCTTGCATGCTGACTGGCAAGATGTCTGACATTCGCCGCAACCGCCTTTTTTCACTGTCTTGTTCAGAGTCTGTGTATTCAATGTTTTCACATGTTTCATCACTACATTCCTCCTTGTCTTTCTTGACTTTTATAAGTATAGCATCTTCCTTTCTTTTTCGCAATATTTTTATCTGAATCGTTAATTTTTAATTATTCCCGTTAATATTTTAATTACCTGCAAAAAGGTGGTTTTTTCAATTTTACTATGTTACACTTGCGTTAGATTACAAATGAATCAGAAATTGCCACTTCATTAATATGTCTTATAGGAGGTAATTGTAACATGGCAATTTCAATTGGCATTAACGGATTCGGACGTATTGGACGCGTTGCACTCCGTATCGCCATCAGTCGACCGGAAACTTTTAAATTATGTGGAATTAACGCAAGAAATGCGGATCTTGATTATATGGTCTATATGATCCGCTACGACTCTACATTTGGACGTTTCCAGGGAGAACTTGGAACTTATGAACACGGACTTATCATTAACGGGCAGAAGATTCCTGTCTTCACAGAAAGTGATGCTGCTTCCATCCCTTGGGGTTCCTGCGGTGCCGAATACATCATCGATGCAACCGGAGCATTTTGCACGGCAAAAAAGGCAAGTGCTCACCTGCAAGGTGGTGCAAAAAAAGTCATTATTTCTGCACCTGCAAAAGATGAAGAAACACCTACATTCATCATGGGAATCAACCATACCGGTTATTCGAAAGATATGTCCGTTGTGTCCAATGCATCCTGCACGACCAACTGTCTGGCACCTATCTGTAAAGTACTGGAAGACAATTATGGAATTGAATATGGTCTGATGTCTACGATCCACGCCGCAACTGCCAAGCAGAAAGTTGTGGACAGCCGTTCTCTCAAGGACTGGCGTACCGGACGTTCTGCATTCGGCAATCTGATTCCATCCACAACCGGAGCCGCTAAGGCTATCTCTCTCGTCATTCCTTCTCTGAAGGACAAGATGAGTGGTATTTCTTATCGTGTTCCAACTACAGACGTCTCAATCGTTGATCTGAACGTCGCACTAAAAGAGTCTGCATCTTATGAGGATATCTGCAAAAAAGTAAAGGAAGCCTCCATGACATATTTGTCCGGCATTCTTGATTATGTAGATGATGAAGTTGTATCTTCTGATTTCATCGGAGATTCACACGCTTCTATCTTTGATGCAAGACAGGGAATTCAAGTAAATTCTCACTTCTTTAAGGTCATCTGTTTCTATGATAATGAATGGGGCTATACAAGCCAGATTTTCCGCCTCATCAAGTACATGGATCAGGTAGACCATAATTCATAAGATGCCGGTGGAAACACTTTCCATTCTGGTATCTTTACATTTTTACATGTGGCAAAAACTTTCTGATTCGAACTGTAACTATTCTACTTTCTGTAAGGGACATATACATTCGTCATTACGATTATGAACCGTACGTAAAATAAAAGCTGCCTATATCTGTTTCCTTTTTACAAGAGATATACGCAGCTCTTATTTTCTAGTCTTTCATGATATCATACCACCGGTCATACCGCCGCCTGCACATAGTATCAGTGATGTGACAATACTTACACTGTCTCCATTCAGAGTTCTGTAAACTCCAAGTGTAATGAGCAAAAGCAATACAAAATATATGATTCCAAGAACCATCCCCCACAAGTACCGTTTTGATTTTGTCAGTTTCCCTATGATCATTCCTCCGATCAGTGTTGACACTACATAGATTCCAACAATTGCCGCCGATACAATTTTTTCATTTAATTCAAATTTATACATAAAAAATGTCAAAACCAAAAGTGATATACCGGTGACAATATAAGAAGCCAGAAGTGACTTGATCCACCATATGACCTTTATATTTTTTTGCATATTCTCCATCTCTTTCCTCCTTGTCTACCACAAGGTATGAGCCAGATCCGGCGAATATGACTGCTTCTGCAAATTTTATCACTCCATTTGCTTTCCAAGAAATCCTGCCGCACATGCCCCCAGCTTTTGTTCCAGTTTTGTAAACTTTTCTTTTTCATCTGATGACAGTAAAATAACTCCCCCCACAACATCTCCTTCGCAAATGATTGGTGTAATAGATTCCCATACATAATCCTTTTCCTGTTCCCGGAACACCCGGATATATTTCTTCTCATCTACCTTTGCCAGAATACTGTTTCTCTCTTCCAGTTCCCCTTGAAGAACTTTGCTGATGTACTTTTCCTGCACCTCTTTTCTCCCATTTCCGGAAGCTGCCACGACCTGATCCATATCACAGATACACACAAGGCACCCTGCCTCTTTTGCTAGGCTGTCTGCATACATACCTGCAAATGCAGCAAGCTCTCCGATCGGTGAATATTTTTTCAATATAATCTCGCCTTCCCGGTCGGTAAATATCTCCAGTGGATCACCTTCTCTGATTCTAAGTGTTCTTCGTATTTCTTTCGGAATGACCACACGTCCCAGGTCATCAATCCGACGTACAATTCCTGTTGCCTTCATATGATTCCTCCATGATTGATTCCGCATGGCTGTTCTTTCTTCTCATGCTAAATTTTACTTTTAATGCTATTATGTGAAAATGCATAAAAATTATTCTAATAAAGGAAGCAGAATTTTTTGCGTATTCCATATTGGAAAAATTATTCTTTCTTTAAATCCCGGAATGGACTCTTCATATAATGGCATAAAATCCATCAATTTGATTGATTGGTTAATTTCAGAATAATATCACAAAACGTTCTCTGAAAAAGAAAAGGTTGCCTTTCCTGGCAGCCTCTCTTTTCAAAATAATTACCTCTAAATCTCTGAAAATACTTCCGATTTAATTTTGGAACGCATGCGTTCCAAATGTTTCCGTTTTACACTTTACTCATCCTTCACTTCTTCGCCTGCAAGCTTCAGGATATCTTCCACGGTGTCTTCCGTAATACCCATACGCTCCGCCACTTCATCGACCGATACTTTTCTTCCGTATTCTTCCTTCATGCTTTTGATTGTCTCGTCCAGATCATTCACCCGCTCGACCATCTTCTTATCGCGGCGTTTTTCTTCGGTGTGGGATTCCAGCATCACCCGGATTCCAGCGCGCACCTGCTCCAGCACTTCTGCTTCTGTTGCTTTCTTATTCTCACCTAAGTACAGCATCAAGCTGACATTGCCTTCCTGGATTACATCACCGATAAAGATTCCCGGCATATGCAGCTTTACTGCTTCTTCCACAACTTTGGGAAGATAATATGCAAGTGTTACCTCTTCCTCCGTCTGCTTCGCCATTTTTTCAATATCGATCAGATATTCTGCCACATAGTCTTTTTCCTGCTGGCTTAATGTATCTTTTTCTTCTTGTTCTGTTTTTTCTGTATTTTCTATAGTTCCTGTATATCCGATTACTTCCACTTTCTGAGACATCAGGAATTCATGAACCAGATTCATCTGCTCATCTGTAAGATTGTCATCCTGGAAGAAAGCTTGCACTTCCTGACTGGTCATTTTATTATTCTGGCTTGCTGCAACTGCAAGAAGCTCTCCTAATTTTTTCTGAAACTGGGCTCTGTCTGCCATATCTTTACTCCTTCGTTAAATTTTCTTTACCTTTTTATCATTCACGTTCCTGTTATTCAAGAACTCTCTTCAAATGTCAATAATGAAATGCCGATAGCTCTTCATATCTTCTGGCATCTGTTCTTCATTACACTCCTTCGTAGGAAAAATCAGGAATAAAGCTTTCTTTTGCCGTTTCGCCTTCCTGAATAAATGCCTGCTCCACGCCAAGATCTATGGCATAATCCACCAGAACATCATATGCTTTTTTCGTCACTTTCTTGGCAAGCTCCGGATATTTTTCCCGATTCAACGTATCGAGTGGAGTGTACTGGTTCATGAGACTCATATAAATCTGGTCACCATATGTTTCATAGAGGTATTTCACAATTCTTCTCGCATCTCTCAGACACCCAGGCAATAACAAATGTCTCACAATTACACCTTTTGTCATAATCCCCGCATCATTAAATACAGGATTCCCAGTCTGCCGGACCATTTCTTCCAGAGCAGCCTTTGCCACCTCAGGATAATCTTCTGCCCCGGAATATTTCTTTGCATGCTCCGGATCCAGATATTTAAAATCCGGAAGATATACATCAACATATCCATTTAGCCTGCGTAAAGTCTCCACCTTTTCATAGCCGCTTGTATTATAAACAATTGGAAGATTAAACCCTTTTTTTCTTGCCTGATCCAGTGCCGCGATAATCTGTGGTACAAAGTGCGTTGGTGTCACAAGGTTAATATTGTTCGCCCCCTGTTCCTGAAGCTCCAGAAATATCTCCGATAACCGTTCAACACTTACTGTTTTTCCAACCTCACTGTTGGCAATGTGATAATTCTGGCAATATACACATCGAAGCGTACAGCCAGAGAAAAAAACAGCTCCGGATCCATTTGTCCCGGAGATACACGGTTCTTCCCACATATGAAGCGCGGCTCTGGAAAGCCGGACCAAATCCGACTCCCCACAAAAGCCACGCTTTCCTTCTTCTCGCTTAATCTGGCACTGTCTCGGGCATAACATGCACCCGTTCACTAGACAACCTGTCCTTTCGCAACAAATACAGGAAACGCTTCATCACCCTTTAATTCTTTTCCATCGGTGATTTTTACATTCTTATCCGAAATGATATATTCCAGCTTTGTACCTTCTCCAACGATCGTATCCTGCATTAAAACACAATTCTTCACTTTCGCACCTTTTGCAATCTTCACACCACGGAATAAAATACTGTTCTCCACTTCACCTTCGATCACACAACCGTCTGCTACCATAACATTACTTGCTTTTGCATTGCCGATGTATCTGGTCGGATTATCGTCACGAATCTTTGTATAGATGGGATTACCTGTAAAAAGCTCCTCAAGATTCTTATCATCCAGAAGTTTCATGTTCTCATCAAAATAGCTCTTAAGTCCGGTGATTCTCGCCACATATCCTTTATGCTCATAAGCCATGACTTTATATGTATCCAGATGTGGGATCAGGATATCCCTCTCCAGTGAAATAGCTCCACGCATAAACGCTGCATTAATGGTATCGATCAGCCACTCTCTGTTCGCAATGTATATATTCATAGAGAAATTCTGCACACCCTGCTCCTGCTTATTGATGTAGATGTCTTCTACTTTATCTCCATCCAGCTTCAACGTATAATAAAGCCCTTTACTTGCATCTTTTGCACCAGTCAGTTCCTGTGGCAATTCCTCTTTTGTATAAGCGAACGTAATATCTGCATCCGTTTTTACATGCTGCGCGATCAGCGCATTGAAATCAAAATTTGCAGCAATATTCGTATCTGCCATAATCACATATTTTTCTTTTTGCTTTTTGAGTACCGGAAGAATATTGGCAAGCGCTTCCACTCTTCCTCCTCCCATACTGCCGATAGACTTCTGGGCAAATGGAGGAAAGATACTAAGTCCTCCGTTCTTACGGCTGAGATCCCACTCTCGGCCACCACCTAAATGGTCTACAAGCGAATGATAATTCTCACGAACAAGCACTTCTATTTTATCAATTCCGCAGCCAACCATACTGGATAACAAAAAATCGATCATTCGATAACGGCTTGCAAATGGAATGGAAGCCATTAGTCTTTCGCTGACCAGTTCCGGAACAAACTTATCATAATTATTCGGGAAAATAATTCCCATTGCGTCCGCATTTGCATTTATCATTTTTCTTCACCGTCCTTTACATCTTCACTGATCATGGCATTCGATCCAATCTTGGCACCTGTTCCGACGCAGACATCCGGTCCGATGGTTGCAACTCCTTGCTCTTCTTCTGTCGGCATAGCTCCTACCACAGCATTTTCACCGATCACTACATTCTCCGCAACAATACAATGCTTTACACTGGCTCCGGCTTTAATCGTTGTTCTGCCCATAACGACTGCATCTTCTACAACTGCTCCGGCTTCTACTTTCACTCCGGCAAATAGGATGGAATGTTTCACGCTGCCTGCGATCTTACATCCATCTGTGATCATCGAGTTCTCTATATTGGCTCCAGCGCAGATCTTATGTCCCGGCATACCACTGTTCCTGCTGTAGATCTTCCAGTCTTCATCAAACAGGTTAATTCCACTGTGTTCCGGATCCAGTACTTCCATATTCGCTTCCCACAAAGATGGAATCGTTCCCACATCTTTCCAGTATCCGTTAAAGTGATACGCGTACATTTTTCTCTCATCACGCAGCAGATTCGGTATAATATTATTTCCAAAATCATTTTCAGATTCCGGGTCAGCCTCATCTTCAATCAGGTATTGTTTTAAAATATCCCAGTTGAATATGTAGATACCCATAGAGGCAAGATTGGATTTCGGATTCTTCGGTTTTTCCTGGAATTCCGTGATACGGTCATCATCGTCCGTGACCATAAGTCCGAATCTTGGTGCCTCCTCCCACGGGACTTCCATAACCGCAACACTGAATTCTGCGTTCTTTTCTTTGTGGAATCTAAGAAAATCACTATAATCCTGCTTGCAGATCTGATCTCCCGACAAAATAATGACATATTCCGGATCATAGCGCTCGATAAATGAAATATTCTGGTAAATTGCATTTGCTGTACCTTTATACCAATCTGAGCCAGATGCCTTCTGATATGGTGGTAATACATGAACTCCTCCATAGATTCGGTCCAGGTCCCACGGTTGCCCATTTCCGATATACTCATTCAGCTCCAGAGGCTGATACTGAGTCAGAATACCTACTGTATCAATACCTGAATTTACGCAGTTTGAAAGTGGAAAGTCTATGATTCGGTACTTTCCGCCAAATGGAACTGCCGGTTTTGCAAGCTTCTGGGTCAGCGCATACAGTCTGGAGCCCTGCCCTCCGGCAAGTAACATTGCTATCATTTCTTTGCCCATTATAGTTCCCCTTTCTAATTCTATCATCTACCTGTAAAATGACAGATTATTTATTCTTGATATAAAAAATATTATACTATATTTCAGTTATTTTTTCTACAAACTCACTTATTGTTTTTCCAAAATTTTTGTTAGTTTTCTGTTAATTCTAATATCAGAATGAAGCATTATTTCTGTACGAATCTTTCTTTCAAAATCCAGGACTGGATATTTTCAATCTAGTCTTGTATAATAAAAGTAGTAATTTCGAGGAGGATATGTATCATGAGTAAAATTGATGAAATTAGAAGTGCTATGGTCGCAGCTATGAAAGCCGGCGAAAAGGAGAAAAAGGAAACTTTATCCATGCTTCTGGCAGCTCTTAAGAATAAACAGATCGACAAACGTGCAGATCTGACAGAAGAAGAAGAGATTCAGGTTATCATGAAAGAAATCAAGCAGACAAAAGAGACTTTGGAGATGACACCTGCTGACCGTACTGATATTATTGAAGAATGCAACCGCCGCCTGACTGTTCTGGAAGCCTACGCTCCAAAAATGATGGGCGAAGACGAGATAAAGGCAATCATCGAAGGTGTGTTATCTGAACTTGGTATCGAGAACCCAACCGGAAAGGACAAAGGAAATATCATGAAACATCTGATGCCAAAGGTAAAAGGTAAAGCTGATGGTAAGCTTGTCAATGATCTTGTATCCACATATTTCAAATAATTTTACCATATAGGAAATTCCATCTTCTATATGATAGAAAAGACCTGCCAACCGGCAGGTCTTTTCTTCTCTATGGAAATTTTTTCATGTCTTTCAGACTTACTGCAATTTAATTATCTGTCTGAGCCTGATCATCTGTCTGCACCTGATCTGTATACGGTGTCTGAGTCTCAGTCTTCATCTTTACAGACACTTTCTGGAAACTTACTTTTTTCCATACACCCTTATGCACTTTAATGTCTGCTTTTTTTCTCCACTTTTTCACTGTATCATCATAAAGCTTTGTCTGACGTTCCTGTACAATCTGTGATTTCTTAGAATCCGTTGCTGTACGATCTAACAGGCTTGTAACTTTTGCTACGTAACAGCCTTTTTCTGTCTCAATCACATCTGTAGATTCTCCCTCGCCCAGTGCATCTGCGGCTTTAATCAAATCTTCATCAGGAGAAGTTGTATCTTTATCAAACGTCAGTGTCTGAACCGTTGCCCCTTGCTCTTCTGCAAGCGCGTTCAAATCTCCACCTTCCTTCAGACCGGAAGCAATCGCCTCTGCCTGAGACTTTAACTGCGCTTTTTCATCATCGGAAACGTCTTTGCTGTTGCCGGAATCATCTTTTGTCTGATAAGAAATGAACACATAATCCATGCTCTTCTGTGCTGCTTCTTCATCTGAGACTTCTGTATCTGCCCCGGCCTGGATCGCAGTTAGCATCTTCTGCTGAACTGCCATCAGTGTCAATGCACGATTTACAGTCTTCTCATTACCAGATACAAGATTCTTGTCATCTAAAGAATTATCATTCAGAAACTGCTGCGTTGTCTCCTTGATCATTGCTTTATCTTCATCTGTAATTGACACATCATAATCTTCCATATGCTTTTCAAGAAGAATCATATCTTCCAGTGATTTCAGTACAGAACTCTTTACAGATTCTTCGTATGTCTCTCCGTCAGAAGCATCTGAGTTCCACTTATCTTCTCCCAGATAAGCAGAATAATATGTCTCATATGTTGCCTGTGTATATCTTGCGAAGAAATTGGCCAGATCCGCATCAATCTTTGTATCATCGACTGTCGCAACCGTCTCGTCTCCTTTTAATGATCCGCATCCGGTCAGTGTTGCAGCCGCCAATACTCCCGCAAGAGCCAGCGCAAATAATCTCTTTTTCATATCGTTTTAGTATCCTCCTTCATTCTGATGGGCAAAGAAATGTCCACTTTTTTTATTATATCTTCTTTTTTCTAGTCAAGCAATCCTTTTATACCAATTAACACTTTTTTCACAACCTCAATTGGATTCTCCACTTCACCACGCTTTGTTTTCTTCTTTTTCTGGTAAATGAATTTGGGATCCGATACATCCGCCTTAAATGACAGAGCTTCCGGAAATTGTTTTAAAAGATCCGGGATCCGCTCTACATGGATTTTTGCTTTTTCATACATACGGAATGTATAGGTCACACCTTTTTGAGTCACCTCAGTCACATACGCCTGGTGCGCCAGATTCTTAAGCCTTGCTACTTCCAGAAGGAGCTCCACTTTTTTAGGAATATCTCCAAAACGGTCAATCAACTCCTCTATCATATCGTCCATCTCTTCCTCAGACTCGATGGCAGCAATTCTCTTATAAATATCCAGCTTATGATATTCATTTGGTATATAAGAATCCGGAATATACGCATCGACATTGACATCCAATGCTGTCGTAAATGTATCCTCTTCTGATAATTCCCCTTTTAAATGTTTGACTGCCTCATTTAACATTTTGCAGTACATATCGTATCCGACCGCTTCCATATGCCCGTGCTGTTCGGCACCAAGAAGATTTCCAGCTCCACGGATTTCAAGATCACGCATGGCAATTTTGAATCCCGATCCAAGATCTGTAAATTCCCGGATTGCCGCCAGACGCTTCTCTGCAATCTCTTTCAATAATTTGTCCTTCCGGTACAACAAAAATGCATAGGCCATACGCCCGGAACGCCCGACGCGGCCACGAAGCTGATAGAGCTGGGAAAGGCCAAGCCGGTCTGCGTCGTGAATGATCATGGTATTTACATTGGATATATCAAGACCCGTTTCAATAATCGTTGTCGACACAAGCACATCAATATCTCCATTAATAAAATCATACATGATCTTTTCAAGCTCATGCTCCTTCATCTGTCCGTGGGCAAAGGATACATTTAACTCCGGGACAAGTTTCTGAATATGCGCTGTTACCTCTGCAATGTCTTCCACTCGATTGTACACATAGTAGACCTGTCCGTTTCTCGCACATTCTCGTTCGATTGCCTCCCTGACCATCTCATCATTATATTCCATCACATACGTCTGGATTGGCAGCCGGTCCTGCGGTGCCTCCTCCAGCACGCTCATATCACGGATTCCGATAAGGCTCATATGAAGAGTTCTTGGAATCGGCGTTGCCGTCAACGTCAGAACGTCTACATTTTTCTTTAACTTTTTGATTTTCTCCTTGTGCTGGACTCCAAAACGCTGCTCCTCGTCGATGATCAGCAATCCCAGATCCTTATACTCAATATCATCACTGAGCACACGGTGGGTTCCAACTACAATGTCCACCAGCCCGCGTTTCAAGTTCTGAATCGTATCTCTTTGCTGAGCCGGAGTCCTGAATCGGCACATCAGATCTACCCGGACCGGGAAATCCTTCATTCTCTGACAAAATGTATTGTAATGTTGCTGTGCCAAAATAGTGGTCGGTACCAGATAGACCACCTGCTTATTTTCCTGTACTGCCTTAAATGCCGCACGGATTGCAATTTCCGTCTTTCCATAGCCTACATCACCACAGATCAGACGATCCATGATCTTGTGACTTTCCATATCCTTCTTCACAGCATTGATCGCCAGAAGCTGATCTTCTGTCTCCTCATACGGGAACATTTCCTCAAATTCTTTCTGCCAGACTGTATCCTCCCCGTAAACAAACCCATCCTGATTCTGTCTTGCTGCATAAAGTTCTACCAGATCTTTTGCAATTTCTTTAACTGCCCCCCGAACCTTTGCCTTCGTCTTTGTCCACTCCTGAGTTCCAAGACGGTTAAGTTTTGGTTTTTTTGAATCAGAACCGGCATATTTCTGGATCAGATCCAACTGTGTTGCCGGAATATAAAGATTTCCACCCTTAGCATAGGAAATCTTCATATAGTCTTTGGAAATCTTATCCACTTCGATTTTTTCAATTCCTTGATAAATTCCCAGTCCATGATTCTCATGTACCACATAATCTCCAGGTTTTAATTCTGAGAAGCTTTGGATCTTACGCCCTTCATAAGTGGTACGGCGTTTTTTCTTCCTTTTATTCTTTCCGAAAATATCCGTTTCTGAAATTACAACAAAATTCAAAAGTGGATACTCATAGCCTTCTGCAATATAACCATAAGCAGTCATAATTTCTCCCGGTTCTACTTCACGCTCCATATCTTCACTGTAAAAGCTACTCAGATTGTAATCTCGAAGATCTTCTGCCAGGCGCCTTGCTCTTGTTCTGGAACCGGAAAGCAGAATGACACGGCTCTGATTTCGTTTCATTTTTTTCAGATCCTGCGTTAGAAGTTCAAAACTTCTATTGTATGGATCCACATTTTTCGTTTGAAGATTATAACTTGCCCGGATATTCAACCCAGGGCAACGCATATCCAACGCCTGAAATCCCACGCTGGAATATTCATTCATTTTCCTCATAATCTCCTGCGTTGTAAAAAGCACCGCTTCGCTGTCGGCTACTTCGTATCCGCTCTGGGCACGTCGTTTCTGGGCTTCCAGAAATTCTTCTTCCACTCCTTCGCCTTTTTCCTTCAAACGCACAGGCTCATCTAAGAAAAGAATTGTATTTTCTTTTTCAAAATAATCCAGAAAAGAAACTCTTTTTTCTTCTTCCTCTGGAAATTCTGTAGCCGGAAACACTTCTACCTCGTCAAGCTTCTCGATAGATCGCTGCGTCTCCGGATCAAAGGTTCGAATAGAATCCACCTCATCTCCCCAAAGTTCAATCCTAACCGGGAGCTCCTCCGTCAGCGGATATACATCCAAGATGCCGCCACGGACCGCAAACTGCCCCGGTCCTGCCACCTCTATCTCTCTGTCATACCCACACTGTGCCAGCTTCACAGACAATTCATCCAGATTCAAAGTCTCGTCGGAGCATATCTTGATCACCCTGCTCTTTATCATTTCTTTCGGAAGGAGTGCATCCATAAATGCATCAAAACTAGCAACCACAGTTATCGGTTCGCCTTTTAAAACTGCCTGTATCACCTGCATTCGCTGACTGACCAGCTCTTTACTACGAATATCTGCCTGGTAAAACAGCAAGTCTTTTGCTGGATAAAAACTAATGGCTGCATCTAAAAAACGATACTCTTCATAAATCTGTTTCGCTTTTGCCTCACTGGAACAGGCGATGACTTTATAACAACAGCCATCGCTAAGTGCGTACATCATATGAGTCTTCTGGGAATTCACACAACCTGTCAGCATCAGAACTCCCGGAGCTTCTTTTTTCTTTTTTACGATATCTTCATATTCTGCCAGTTCCAAAAGCGGCTTAAGTAACGCCTGCACTTTTACTCCTCCTTCGGCTTCACTTTACGGTTATACTCATTCATGGCCGCATCAATCTCACCTTTTAATATCTCTTCTGTGGCAGAAATTGCCTTTTCATATCCCTCTTCCATAAGTTCCAGATCCTCTCCATGAAAATGTCCGAGAACATAGGCAGCCAGATCATATCCTTTCGGCTTTTCTCCCACTCCGACTTTAATTCTTTGAAATGTATCTGTCCCAAGCTGGGCAATAATATTTTTAATTCCGTTATGTCCACCGGCACTTCCTTTTTTACGAATCCGGATCTGCCCCGGGTTCAGACTGATATCATCATATATCACAAGCAGCTCTTCTTTCGAATCTACCTTAAAATAATCCACCAACTCGCGAATGCTCTCACCACTTAAATTCATATAAGTCTGCGGTTTAACAAGAAGAACCTTCTGACCTTCGATGATTCCTTTTCCAACATAGGCACGCCCTTTTTTTGCGTCCACTGCAATATTATATTTTTCTGCGATTTTATCTATCACCTGAAATCCTACATTATGTCTTGTACCTTCGTATTCTTTTGTCGGATTTCCAAGTCCTGCTATAATTATCATATTTTCCACCTCTTTATCTCTACCCATTCTACAGGATATCTATTCTTTTGTCACGAAAAAAGCTGTATAATTTTCCAACCTTTTTCATACATTATAAAGAACAAAAACCTAAGAAAACAAATACAGGAGGTTATTATGAGTTCAAAAACAAAAATCGTTGTACTTCACATGAAGGAAATTATTTATACAGTCCTGTTCATCTGTCTCGGCATTTTGCTGGTGGCACTGCTTACATTTATGTTCCACCCGAAAAACAAAGAAACTTCCTCATCAAAGAGCACTTCCTATCAACCGGGCATCTACACTTCACAGCTTACTTTGGGCGATAAAGAGCTGGAAGTAGAAGTCACAGTCGACGAAAATCATATCAACTCTATCCGATTTTCCAACCTGGACGAAACCGTCACCACCATGTATCCGTTGATCCAGCCGACTATGGAAGAAATCGCAGACCAGATCTGCCAGACACAATCGCTAGAAAACATTTCTTATTCCTCCGACAATCCATATACCTCTCAAATCATCATCAACGCCATTGATGATGCCCTAAAAAAAGCCGTAACCACCAGATAGTTACGGCTTTTTCTCTTCTATGTAGTTTTCTTATTATCTGTGCTGATTCAACCTCTTTCCCGGACATTTTACTGCACCGGATTTTAACCTTCCACAATCAGATATCTTCCGTCCGGAATCGGGAACACTTCTGCTGCTTCTTCCAGTTCCTCATCAGACATTCCCTGAATATCCATTCCTTCTTCTTCCAGGAATTCTTTTACCTCATCAATGTTTTCCACAACAACTGCCATGCAGTCCTCCAGAAATGCTTCTGCATCTTCCAGCGTCTCTGCAACTGCCTCCTCAAAAAGTTGTGATTGATTTTCAAGAAATACGTTCAGACATTCCTCATCAAACTCATTCATTACCTCTTAACCTCCTTTTTATAGATATTCCTGCAATTTCTCTGCCTTGTCTATCATATACTGGGCTCCGGCAATCATTAACTCTTCTTTCGTACGAAATCCCCACGTCACTGCGATAGTTTTTACTCCTGCATTCTTTCCAGTCACCACATCTACTTCAGAATCTCCTACATACAGACACTCCTTGTAATCTACACCGAGCTTTTTCGCCACATAAAACACTCCCGCCGGATTCGGTTTTCTTGGAATTTCATCCTTCTGTCCCTGTACCCAGTCAAACAACTTCTCACCATAAATTGCATGAACCGCTTTCACCGCCTGACAATGAGGTTTATTGGACAGCACCGCCAATTTCACTCCCTGTTTCTTTAACTTATACAGCATTTCCGGGACGCCTTCGCAAGGTGTTACATGATATGTACAATTCTCATCAAATATGCGTCCATAGATCTGCATACCTTCCTCAATTCTGGTCGCACCAGGATTCCCCGATGCATCCAGCGCCTTCTCCATCAACACCCTCGCACCATTCCCTACGAACTCCCGACACTGTTCTTTAGAAATCTCCGAAAGATTCATCTCTTTTAATGTCAGGTTAACCGAATAGACCATGGAATCCAACGTATTACCAATCGTACCATCAAGATCAAAAATACATGCCTTAATCATTGCCAAAAAATCCTCCATGCCAATATCATAGTATGAGATGTCGGAGATGTCAATTACCAATTGGGGACGGGGTTTTTTCAAAAAAACCCCGTCCCCAATTGGACTTTAACCTGTCCCTTTTTTTAACCCCACCTACGTTTTTACGGGCTTTAGTGCTTCTCACACCTGTCCCTTTTTAACTTTCCACCAAATACTGCCTCATTATGCGAAGTGCATTTTTTTCCAGGCGGCTTACTTGTGCCTGGCTGATTCCCACATCTCTTGCCACTTCCATCTGGGTTCTCCCGTCAAAAAAGCGAAGGGAAATAATGTATCTTTCCCGTTCGTTTAAATGTTCCATGGCAGCCTGTAGCGACAGGCTTTCGACCCATTTTTCTTCTTTATTCTTGTGATCGCTGATCTGGTCCATCACGTAAAGTGCGTCGCCTCCGTCACTGTACACTGGTTCCTGGAGGCTCATAGGTGCCTGAATGGCATCTAGCGCATAGACAATGTCCTCCTTGGCTATTCCAATCTCCTGTGCAATTTCCTGAACTGTAGGCTCTCGCATATTCTGTTTCACATAATTTTCTTTCGCATAAATTGCTTTGTATGCGGTATCACGAAGGGAACGGCTGACTCGTATACTGCTGTTATCCCGCATGTAACGCCGAATTTCTCCAATGATCATAGGCACTGCATAAGTACTGAATTTGACGTCCAGCTCCGTATTAAAATTATTGATTGCCTTAATCAGCCCGATACAACCAATCTGAAATAAGTCATCGGGGTTTTCATTACTGGAATGAAATCGTTTGATCACACTTAGAACCAGTCTTAAATTTCCTTTGATATATTCCTCTTTTGCCTCATCGTCTCCCGCTTTAATACGCGCAAACAAAGCTTCCTTCTCCTCTTCTTTCAGGATAGGAAGCTTTGCCGTATTCACACCACATATTTCAACTTTTCCCTGCATTTTTTCGAACCTCCTGCCAGATGTTTTCTGATTACGTCTAGTAGAAATTCTCTCCATATGCAGGTTACTTATTCGTAAGTGTCATGAAATTAAAAAACTTTTGCCCCTTGACATCACATGTCCGGCATCATCTTATCCCGCCAGCCATGCAAACCATTTTATAGGTCTGATTATTTTGCCAAATCTGACACTCTTATCTGTCCCACTTGTCTGCCAGATTATTAATCTGATTCTCGAACTTCATCAGTTCTTTGTTTGCAAGTCCTTCATTCTTATATACCACATCAAGCAGCCTCTTTGCCGCTGCGACCACTCTGTAAAATGCATTCTGCTTACGGATCTGTGCTGGTTTTTCCACTGCCTTTTTCGGTTCTTTAATTCCAACTGACAGGATTTCACCTGTAGCAAGATCCACACATCCTCCGGAATACGGTGCCATGGCCGGCCAGCCAAACTTTTCCGTAATTGCTTCTGCAAATGTATCCGTAACCTGATCTTCACCATGAACTACGAATACATGCTGCGGTGTGTTCTCAAATCCTGACAGCCAGTCTAAAAGTCCGTTCCGGTCTGCATGTCCGCTGATACCTTTCAGACTTTCGATCTTCGCATTGACTTCGACTGTCTCACCAAAAAGCTTGACGCATTCCGCACCCTCAATCAGCTTTCGTCCCAGTGTTCCCACCGCCTGATATCCTACAAAACAGATCGTACTTTCTTTTTTCCATAGATTGTGCTTCAAATGGTGGCGGATTCGTCCTGCCTCACACATTCCTGATGCCGATAAGATAACCTTCGGTTTTGTATCAAAATTGATCATCCGGGACTCATCACTTGTAATCGTTGTTTTTAAGCCCGGAAAAACAAGTGGATTGATTCCTTTCTCAATAATCGCAAGTGCATCCTCGTCAAAACAGGATTTTACATTCTTATTAAATACGTTCGTTGCTTCAATTGCCAACGGGCTATCCACATAAACCTCGAAATTCGGATAGTCCGGCAGCAAGTTTTTCTCCTTGATCTCACGGATAAAATACAGAAGCTCCTGTGTACGTCCCACTGCAAAGGACGGAACGACCACATTCCCTCCGCGGTCAAAAGTCTCCTTTAAAATTCTTGTAAACTCTCCGACATAATCCGGTCTTACATCCCCATGCACCCGGTCTCCATATGTAGATTCAATCAAAATATAATCTGCTTCTGTCACTTTCTTTGGATCCTTGATAATCGGCTGATCCAGATTTCCCACATCTCCGGAAAATACGATCTTTTTGGAAATGTCTCCCTCTGTGATCCACATCTCGATTGCCGCAGAGCCAAGAAGATGCCCTACATCCGTAAAACGAATATCTATTCCGTCACACAGTGTAATTCTTTGATCATAATCACACGGTGCCAGCAATTTGATCGCTGCATCGGCATCCGCCATTGTATAGAGCGGCTCATATTCCGGTCCGCCGCTTCGCCTTGCTTTACGATTCCGCCATTCCGCCTCAAACTCTTGAATATGGGCACTGTCACGCAGCATGATATTACACAGATCTGATGTGGCAAATGTTGTTACGATTTCTCCATGAAATCCCTGTTTGCAGAGCATCGGAATCTTTCCGGAGTGATCGATATGTGCATGCGTCAGGAGAATATAATCTATATCTCCCGATGCAACCGGGATTTCCTGGTTCTCGTAAAGATCTGGCCCCTGCTCCATACCGCAGTCTACCAGAATGTTCTTTCCGCAGGCCTCAACAAGGTGGCAGCTGCCTGTCACTTCGTGGTCCGCTCCTATAAAAGTAAGCTTCATACACGTATCCCCTTTTTATTTTCATTCTACCACTTTTTCAGGAATACTTCACCATTTCTTTTCTCAGGCGCACCATAATTTTTTTCTCAAGTCTGGATATGTAGGACTGGGAAATCCCCAGCAGATCTGCCACCTCTTTTTGCGTCTTTTCCTCCCCGTCCACAGTTCCGATACCAAAGCGCATCTGTATGATAGAACGTTCTCTTGCTGACAACAGATTCAGTGCTTTTATCAGAATCTTCCTCTCTGCCTCCTGCTCCAGATCCTTATAAATCGTATCCTCCTCCGTGCCCAGAATATCTGACAGCAAGAGTTCATTTCCATCCCAGTCCACATTCAGCGGCTCATCGATTGACACTTCCAGTTTCGTTTTATTATTACGTCGCAGATACATTAAAATCTCGTTTTCAATACAGCGGGAAGCATAGGTCGCAAGTTTTATATTTTTCGTCGGGTTAAATGTATTAATTGCCTTAATCAATCCAATTGTTCCGATGGAAATAAGATCTTCCACTCCGATACCAGTATTATCAAATTTTTTCGCTATATAAACGACCAGGCGCAAATTATGTTCTATCAGAAGTTTCCTCGCCTCTTCGTCATGTGCACTTCCCAGATAACCGATTGCTCTCGCCTCATCATCTGCTTCTAACGGTGCAGGCAAAATGTCTGACCCTCCGATATAGTGTATCTCTCCTCCGTCCGGAAATAAAAATGTCCGAAAATCCGGAATTACGTTTAACTGAAACTTTTTGGGCATAACTGCTTTCATTAACATATCTATTCCTCCATTTACAAATTAACTTTTTTATTTACTTATCAGTCATTTCATGGCTTCCATTTTCACAGATGTCTTTCCATATTAAATCCACTATTTACTTCGACAATGACTATAAATACATTTTTCAATATCCGATTTATTCTTCTGCCTGCTATAAATCATCAGGATTCAAGATCATGTCATATACATTGGAAAGCTTCTGTCTCTCACTGACTGCCACAAGTGGTTTTTCCACCCATTTTTCTTCCTTTTCACACTGACAGCACAAACAATCCAGCATAAGGATCGGCATCGTACCATTTTCCTTTCCAATACTCTGATAGGTGATTACACGTTTACTTGAAAAATCTGTGCAGCCAAGTTTTTCGGCTATCTCTCCTGTAATTACATGAACCGGTCTTCCCGTCAACGAATCCCGCAACCTGTTTCCAGTGTCAATAATGGCATAAATCTCACATTCTCTTCCGTTTTGATACAGCCTGGCTCTACAGGAGCCAGCCATATTTTTATGAAAATAAGCCAGCAAATCCCATATTCCAAGACAAAGATGATATCCTGCAAATGCAAGTATTAAAAACACTGCACCTCCACGAACGTATGGCTGAAATACATTCAGTATACCGCCCAGTAAAAATGCACTGACATACAGCAATATCCATGCTTTTATCAGAGTACGTTTTTCTTTTATCCCAAGTCCTGTTTTCAACAGACACATATTCATGACTCCGTGAAACAACACAAGCCTCCATATCTTTCCTCGCAAAAAGACCACAAATATGCAAGTCAGAAACGCACCGACCATTGCTCCCGCAATAATTCGCAGACGTCTGATCCGGCACTTAAGCATCTTTCCTACCATTAATAACAGGAAATAATCCATCAGAAAATTAATAAGAAAAAACAGATCTATGTACAGCTCATAGTGCATGTTCCACCTTCTTCCTCTTGTATACGCAATCGATTTTGTACTTTTGAGTGATTTTATTATACGTGTGACCACACGTAGATTTTGTCAGATAATGAAAGAAACAATTCAGTTTATTACGACAGGATTTTACGCATTATCCCTTCTTTTTCCATGTTTTTTCGCCATGTAATTTCATATGACATAATTCATGTATTTACCACAAATGAACGAATTTTTTGTCGATGTATTTTTACAATGATGAATAAAGAATGTGCCTTGGCATATTCTGGCGCCTGCGGCAGTCGTTTGCGACATCATCATTGTACGCCGCAGTGCGCATCCTGCCGGAGGCTTTTTGTATATAATAGGAAATGCAATTTCCTATTATATACAAAAAGAGTCAAAGAAACTTATTCGTTTCTTTGACTCTTTTATTCATTCAATCTTGTATTCTAATATGAATTCCTATTTTTTAAAGAAATCTGGAATCTTGATAGACTGCTCTTTTACACGGCTTGTCGGAGTTCTCGGTGTCTCCATGGAAGGTGATGTTCCTCCAACTGTTCTTCTAGGAACTTCCGGCTCTTCCACTGTTCTGTTCACAGATCCCATACTCATATCAAGCTTTGGAGCTGCCTGCTGGCGAACCGGCTGTCTGTCATATGCAGAAGCATGTCCTGTATGTGTAGCTGTATGCCCCACATTTGCTGCCGGACGCTGGCTCTCCAGTCTGGATTTTAATTTGGAAGCTGTACCTCCTACATTATGAAGTCCTGTTGCGATAACTGTGATCGTAGCTTCATCAGCCTTGGAATCATCATACATCGCACCAAAGATAATATTAGCATCTTCTCCGGCAAGATCCTGAACATACTCAGCTGCATCTGATGCATCCATAAGAGTGATATCTCCGGATACATTGATGATAACATGAGAAGCTCCGGCAATTGTTGTCTCCAGAAGAGGACTGGCAACTGCCTGTTTTACTGCCTCAAGCGCTTTATCGTCACCGCGTCCCATACCGATACCGATATGTGCGATTCCCTTGTCTGTCATAACAGTCTGAACATCTGCAAAGTCCAGGTTGATCAAAGATGGTACATTGATCAGGTCTGTGATACCCTGAATACCCTGCTGTAACACCTCATCAGCCTTCTTAAGTGCTTCCGGCATAGTTGTACGTCTATCAACAACCTCAAGAAGCTTATCATTTGGAATGACGATCAGTGTGTCTACACTTTCTTTTAATTTTTCAATTCCTGCAAGAGCATTGTTCATACGTGTCTTGGACTCAAAACGGAACGGTTTTGTTACAACTCCGACTGTCAGGGAACCCTGTTCCTTGGCAATACGTGCTACAACCGGTGTAGCTCCTGTTCCTGTTCCGCCACCCATACCACAGGTAACGAAGACCATGTCTGCTCCTTTTAATGCTGCTGCAATCTCTTCGGAACTTTCCTCTGCAGCTTTCTCACCAATCTCCGGTCTTGCTCCCGCACCAAGACCTTTGGTAATCTTATCTCCGATCTGTAAAAGTGTCGGAGCCTTACTTAACTGAAGTGCCTGTTTATCTGTATTAATTGCAATAAATTCCACACCGGCAATCTGCTCGTCGATCATTCGGTTCACAGCGTTGTTACCGCCGCCGCCGACTCCTACAACTATGATCTTAGCCGCTGCTTCTGACTCGTTGGTTTTAATTTCTAGCAAGGGTTTCTCCTCCTTTGTTATCCTTATTATACATTATACACCCATATATATTTCTATAATATAGACTTTTGTCCAAAATATCAATAGAATTTCATGACTTTTTCAATTTTTTTTGTTTTATCCTGCATCTTCCGGAAAAACTCCAATATCAAAAGTCGCTGTGTCACTCTCATCAGAAAAATTTTCCAGATGAAGCGTTCCTTCTTTTCCTTCCAGCTTTTCAAGAATCTTAGGAATCTGTGCAACTTTCACGGAAGTGACATCATTTCCAAGGCTCACACATACATTCCCGATGTACACATAAATTCTGTCAGAACGACACATAATCTTTGTGACAGACAACTCGTACTTTTTCATCTCTCTGGTAGCTTCCAGTATCTCCTGATAGATAATCGAACTTTTCTTTTTCAATTTGTGGTAAAGCTTAAGTTCATCCGGATCCATACCGTCTACAAGCGGAATTCCATCTACCGGTGCTTCCTCTACATCTACGACCATACCATCCTGGTCAAAATAGTAATACTTTCCATCTGAATCCATTACATATCCGATTCTTTCCTTCTCCTGAACTGTAATCTTAAGCGTCCACGGATTTTTAAGACTTACCTTAATACTTTCAAAACAGTCCGGCTGTTTTCCATAACCGAGTTTATATTTTGCAAGCACATACAGCCCATTGACCGAATATTTATCGTTCTGAACAGATTTTACAATTTCTTCTGTACTGCAATAATCATTTCCCTTCACTTCTACTTTCTGGACATGAAACAAAATAAAAATTCCAAGTACAAGAATTAAAAAGGCAAAGAGCAATACAAAAAAAGCATAAACTCTATGTTTTCGTTTTTTCTTCTTTTTTTTCTTTTTCGGACGTCTTTCTGCATGATCTTGATAGTCGTCCAGGTATTCTTCCCTTTTCATTCACCCCTGCTCCTTATTCTGTAATCTCCTCTTCACAGTAACTTCCATTTTTCGAGACGCTTAGTACAAGCCCCATTTCTACCAGTAAAAATACAACTGAAGTTCCGCCATAACTAATGAATGGCAACGTAATTCCAGTATTGGGGATCGTATTGGTCACGACCGCAATATTTAAGATGACCTGAATCATCATATGTGCCATTGCCCCGGAAGCAATCAATGCCCCAAACAGATCTTTTGCCTGCGTTGCAATGACAAAAAAACGCCAGATCAGAAGCAGAAAAAGCATCAGAATAAAACATGCGCCAAATAATCCAAGTTCTTCACAAATGATGGAAAAAATCATATCATTTTGGGCTTCCGGTACAAAGCCAAGCTTTTGAATACTCTGTCCTAGCCCTCTTCCAAATAATCCTCCACTCCCAATTGCATACAATCCCTGCAGAGTCTGATATCCCTTTTCATAGGCTTCCGGATTCTTCCAGACTGCAAGCCGTTCCAGCCGGTAGCTCTCCAAAGCAAGAAAGATTCCCATAAATCCTGCCCCGGCCGCTCCCAGAAAAATAAACTGCCCGTACTTTGGACTCGCCACAAAAATCAAAACGACTGCTATACTCAGAATAATGATTGCTGTGCTCAAGTTACTGGCTCCGACCAATCCTACTATCGGCAGCACGACTATCATGATTTTTATCAATGTCCGCATACGGTACATTTTTTTCACATTGTGTGTGACGTAAGAAGCCAGAAATAAAATAACCGCAACCTTTGCAAATTCCGATGGTTGAAATGACAGTGGACCAAGTGCAAGCCAGCGCTTGGAACCATTATACTCCCTGCCCACAAATATGACAGCAATCGACAAAAGCAGCGCCACAAGGTAACAAAGCCACGCTATGTTCTTCAATCTGTGATAATCAAGCTGTGCAGTAAAAAACATTGCCAGAAAACCAAGACAAGTCGCAAATACCTGCTTTTTCAGATAATAGGAACTGTCACAGAATTTCACTTCCCCATTATACGCACTTGTACTATACAGAATAATAAGACCTGACAGCACCAGAATTCCTAGTACTGTCAGGAGCGTATAATCGTATCTGCCTCTTGCTGCCATACGTGTCAATCCATTCGCACTCCTTATAAGGAATTTACAATCTCTTTAAATTTATCTCCACGTACTTCATAATTCGGGAACATGCCCCAGCTTGCACACGCCGGAGACAGAAGCACTGCATCTCCCGGCTCTGCCATCTCCACTGCAAGATTCATAGCTTCTTCAAATGTGTCCACATACACATAATCATGAAAATCACATTTTTCACAGTCTCTCGCAATCTTTTCTTTTGTCGCACCCATCAGGATCAGTTTCTTGACTTTTCCATCAAAACTGTTAATCCACTCTGTATACTCGGAATCCTTGTCGTATCCCCCGCCTAACAGGATTGTCGGCCGGCGCATTGCCTGGATTGCCTTAATTGCGGCATCCGGATTCGTTCCTTTAGAATCATTGTAATAAACAACTCCGTTTTTCTCAGCCACATATTCTATACGATGTGCGACTCCTTTAAATGCAAGAATTGCCTTCCTGATTGTCTCCATCGGAACGCCATAAACAGCTGCCATGCATACAGCTGCCATAACATTTTCATAATTGTGCGTTCCTAAAATCTGAAGTTCGTCAACATGGCAGACTTCGACTTCATCCGGATTCTTGTAAATAATTTTATCGTTATCCAGATAAATACCTTTTTCCAGCTTATGCTGACTGCTGAAGAACAGAACATGACACTTTAATGTCTCTGCGAATTTACGCATAACCGGCTCTTCATAGTTCAGAACACAATAATCGTCTTCTGTCTGATTTCTTGCAATATTCTCCTTAGCAGCAATATAAGCTTCCATCGTATGATGCCGGTTCAAATGATCCGGTGTATAATTCAGGATCGCACTTACGTTTGGGCGGAATGACACGATACTCTCTAGCTGAAAACTACTCATCTCTGCCACGGCAATGGAATGCTCTGTCATAAGATCTGCTGCAACAGTATACGGATTCCCGATATTTCCAACTACGAACACATCATCCTGGTAAGCCTTCATGATCTCACCGAGAAGTGTTGTTGTTGTCGTCTTGCCATTCGTTCCGGTAATTGCAAGTACGTCTCCCTTACCAAATGTATATGCAAGTTCCACTTCTCCGATAACCGGAATCTCTTTTTCTTTCATCTTTAAAATAATCGGAAGATCTGTCGGTACACCCGGACTTAAGATCACCAGATCCAGCGTATTTGGAAGTTCCTCTGGAAAAGCACCGATTATGATCCGGGCTTTGCTTCCTTCCTGAAGCTTTGCGCGCACGTCTGCTTCAGTCAGTTTTTCATTTCCGTCATAGAGCACCACATCCGCTCCATTCTCTTCCAGTAATTTCACTGCCCCGATTCCACTGATTCCAGAACCGAATACCAGCACTTTCTTTCCTGCTACTACCATTTTATCTTCCTCCTGCATTCATACCCAATCTCGCGATTCGGTATTTTCATATTTTCTCTCTACTTCACGTAATGCCTCGGCTCCGTGCTTCGGACTTTTGAGATTTGGCATCATTACATGGCCATCAGTGCGATCAGGCACAGAAGTGCTGTAATAATGGAAAATACAGCGACGACTCTTGTTTCTGACCAGCCACATAATTCAAAATGATGATGAATCGGAGCCATTTTGAAAAATCTCTTTCCACCTGTCTTTTTAAAGTAAGTTACCTGAATCATAACAGATAATACTTCTACCAGATAAATGAGTCCGACAATCACAATAAAAATCGGCATCTGGAGCATATAAGCTGCGGACGCAACAAAACCGCCCAGTGCCAGAGATCCTGTATCTCCCATAAACACACTTGCCGGATACACATTAAACAATAAAAACCCAAGCAATGCACCTACAACTGCACATGTTATCGGCTCAATTCCACTCTTTGTTCCAACTGCAACAACTGTAAAAAATGTTGCTACCAGAACAGTCACGCTTGAAGCAAGACCATCCAGACCATCTGTAAAATTTGTTCCGTTAACAGTACCAATCACGACAAAGAACATCAAAGGAATCGCAAGCCAGCCGATATCCAGATACTTTCCACCAGAGAACGGAATCAGCATTGCAAGAGAAACTCCACTGTACTTTACCATATAAAACGCAAAAATTGCTGTCACAACAATCTGAAGTGCCATTTTCTGCTTTGGATATAAACCATCAGAACGTTTCATAACAACTTTCAGATAATCGTCTAAAAATCCAATCAGACCGAATCCAAGTGTCAGAAACAAGATTGGGATAATCTTCGGATAGTCTTTAATATAAAATACGGATGTGATCACAACACTAAGCAGGATCATAACTCCTCCCATAGTCGGAGTTCCTGCTTTTTTCAAATGAGACTTCACACCATCCTCGCGTTCTGTCTGATCCATTTTCAGTCTTCTCAGCACCGGAATGATCAAAGGCCCCATAACCGCACTCAGTGCAAATGCAATAATCACCGGTAAAAATATCGTATAATCCATAACACACCTCTTCATTTCTTTTGTTCATTTTGCTTTAGTTAGTATACTGCATTTCGACGTCTTTTTCAATGCCAAGATACGGGAATATGTTGTCAAATATATCCCGTATCACCGGAGCTGCGATGGTCCCCCCGTAGTATACACCCTGTGGGTTATAAATAACACACATGCCGAGAATCTGCGGATTGGCAGCCGGTGCAAACCCTATAAAAGAAGAAATATATTTATTCGCACTTCTTGGAAGTGTCTGAGACGTAGCTGTCTTTCCACCAATATGGTATCCTTCGATCTTTGCATTTTTCCCAGATCCCTCTGACACAACACTTTCCAGCAATGCCTGCATCGTCCTGGAAGTTTCTTCCGACACGATTTGCTTTCCATCGTCATATTTTAATTCCCGCACCGTCTCTTTATCTTTGTCCAGTATCCGGACTCCAAAATGTGGTGTCACGCGCTTTCCACCATTGACCAGAGCACTCACGGTCGCTGCCATCTGAATCGGTGTCACTTGAAAGGACTGACCGAAACTCATGGTCGCAAGCTCCACCTGACCAATATTTTCTTCCTTATGCATAATCGTTGCTGCTTCCCCCGGAAGATCTACTCCCGTCTTTCCAAGAAGCCCGAACTGTTCAAAATAATCACAGAATCGTCCTGTTCCCAATCTCAGTCCAATGTCAATAAATACCGGATTACAGGAATTCTGTATCCCTTGTACAAATGTTTCAGCTCCATGTCCCCCTACTTTGTGACACCGGATTTTCCGGTCTTCCACGATTCGGTAGCCCGGACAGGAAAATGTATCTGAAAGAGATACCACCCTTTCTTCCAGACAGGCTGACGCCGTAATAATTTTAAAAGTGGAACCCGGCTCATATGTATCATTGATGCATCCATTTCTCCACATCTGATTCAAAGCTTCTTTTGATTTTTCTGAAATTTCCTGATCCTGATTCAACGTAAATGGTTCATTCAGATCAAATTCCGGTACATTTACCATGGCAAGGATTTCTCCGTTTTGTGGATTCATAAGAAGAATCGCAACCTTATCCGCCTGTTTTTCTTCCATGACTTTTTCTGCCATCTGTTGGGCGTACATCTGAATATTATAGTCCATACTGATTTGAAGCGTCTTGCCTGCCACTGGTTCTACCCGGTCTTCAGCTACACCCTCCAATTCAATACCTCTTGCATCTGTCGTTGTCAGAATCCTGCCGTTACTCCCCTTTAGGTAATCTTCGTATCTCACTTCCAGTCCGATGATTCCCTGATTATCACCACCGGTAAATCCAATCACCTTCGAAGCAAGCTCATTATACGGATAGTACCGTTTAAAATCTTCATCCACTTTCACTCCGGCAAGTTCCATTTCCCGTATCTTATCCCCTGTCTCCTTATCAACATTCGTCTTAATCCGTTCCATGGAAGACACCTTCTCCACCCGCTTTCTAACTTCCGCTTCCTCCATGCCCAGACATTTGCTCAGTTTTTTTATCACCACCTCTGGTTCCTTAATCTGGCTATGTATAACCGAAATTGTACACACCGTCCGGTTTGTTGCCAGCACTGTACCATTCGTATCGATAATTTCTCCTCTGGCTGCCTTAATCTTTCGTTCCCGCTCGTGAAGATCTTCCGCCTTTTTCTGATAATACTCCGCATCAAAAACCATCAGATAGACCATTCGTCCTATCAGACCCAAAATCATCAAAAGTGCCGCCAAAAACACAATCATAATTTTCCTTTTATTATATGTTTTATTTCTCAATACAAAAAAACCTCAGAAGCGCTGTTTTTATCAATTTATTAGGACACTTCCGAGGTTATTCATTTTCATATTTAATTTTTCCTGTTAATTTTCAAATATATCTATTCTCCGTCACCGGACTCTGTTGCCATGTCATCTGGTGTATCACCACTGCTGTCACTGCTCGCACTGCTATCAGATGATTTTGCATCTGCTGCCTTAGCATCTGCAGATTTTTCTACTCCGAGATACGGCAATATCTCTGTCATAATCTGAGATGCCATTGTCGTTGCCAGTTTACTGTTTGCCTGATTATCCACATTTGGCTCGTCAATCACAACGTAGACCATGACCTGTGGATTTTCCTGTGGTGCATATCCAATAAAAGAGACCAGATACTTTCCATTTCCTCTTGGCAGTTTTTCCGCAGTTCCAGTCTTACCTCCAACGTCATAACCTTCTACTGCCGCAGTCTTAGCTGTTCCTTCTTCCACAACTCCAAGCATATAATCTTTGATAATATCACTCGTCTCCTTAGAAATGGTATGTCTTACAAGAACCGGATCTTTATTTTCCGTCACATTTCCATTTTCATCCTGAATCTGCTTTACCACATGTGGTTCATAGTAATTTCCGCCGTTGATCAGTGAACAAAACGATGCTGCAAGCTGAGTCATTGTAACATTAAAGTTCTGTCCAAACGCGTTGGTAGCCAGCGTAGAGGAATCCATATCCTCTAGTGAGTATAAAAGTCCTGCTGCTTCTCCCGGAAGATCAATTCCAGTAGACTGTCCAAATCCAAACAACTGCTGATATCTTACAAACTGCTCTTTTCCTATTGCTGAACCGATCTGCATCAGTGCAACATTACAGGAATTTTCCAAAGCTACTTTTAATGACTGTGTTCCATGTCCATCACGGTTACTACAGTGAATATCATGGTCTCCTACGTGAAGAACACCATTGCAGACATAACTTTCATCTCCGGTCAGCACTCCAAGATCCAGACCTTCCGATATGGTAAACGGTTTAAATGTGGAACCTGGCTCATATCCACTGCTGATGCAGAAATTATTCCAAAGTGAATTCAGTTCTTTGACTTTCTCCTCATCAGACAGTGCTGCCAGTTCTTCTTCTGTGTGTAGTTTTGTCAGATCACGTGGATTGTTGAGATCATAATTCGGATAAGATGCCTCCGCAAGAATCTCTCCATTTTGCGGATTCATAACCATAACTGCCGTATTCTTACTTCCAAGTGTCGTACCGGAACTGTTCTCCTCGTTGAACTGTGTAATATATTTTTCCACTACACTCTGTACCTGAAGATCAATTGTTGACACAACCGTATCTCCGTTCTGTGCTTCCTTCACTGTCTTTTCATAGGATGAATCTTCGCTCAGATATCCATATTCTCTACCATCTGTACCATTTAAAATGGAATTATAAGAAGCCTCGATTCCATTACTCCCCACATTTCCAGACACGGTAAATCCAATCACATCACTGGCCAGTGTATTATACGGATATGTTCTCACGTAATCCTCTTCCAGCCAGATTCCATTGACATTCGGATAGTTCTCATCATCCTCATCTATCTTTTCGAACTCTTGAGCCTTTTCATAACTGACACCCTTTTTCATAATCAGATAACGGCTGTTCGGATTCTCCTCCACTTGATCTTCCACATCACTTTTATCAAGTCCAAAACAGTCTGCCAACACCTGAATTGTCGGGTCAACATATTTTTCATCACTATTCATGACCTTTGCATCCAGAATCACATTGTATACTCGCTGGCTTGTTGCAAGCTTCGTGCCATTCCGGTCTACAATATCACCTCGTTTAAATGGAATCGTTCTACTCTGATACTGTTGCTGATCTAGCACTATTTTAGAATATTTATCCCCGTTAAAAGCATTGATATAAGTAATTCTTCCTACCAATAAAGCAAAAGCCAGTACAATCCCCGCGAAGAGTAATACCAGCTTTTTTTGCATAAGTTTTGTAAATTTTTTTCGAAATTTGTTTTTTCTTGGTCTTCTTGCCATTTTATCACCTATTTTGCATTCTTATCAGACTGGGCAAGTACTCCATCCTCTGGAATTCCTTCGTATTGCTTCACATAGTCTCCAGAAGGTCTGTCATATTCAATCACCTGATCAGAAGTCGCATATACCATACCAAGTTCATTCATAGCTTTCTCTCGGATTTCATCTAAATTTACAGAATCCATCACTGAATTATACTTCGTATTATTCTGCTCCTTCAAATCTGCAAGCTCCTTCTGCAAGGAACTTACTTCTTTTGAATGACTTGTAATTCTTGACTGCATCTGCACGTAATTCACGCACAGAATCAGTGCAAATATTGCTGCCACCGCAAGAAATGTTACATAAGCACGGTTCATAGCCAGAGCCTTTTTTCGGTTTTGGCTGACCCGTCTGCTTACATTCTTCTTTCTCTTCGGAACACTCGTTCGTCTCTGTGGCTCGTATGACGGCTTTGTCACAACATTGCCATACACATACTGTCCCTGTCTGTTCACTCTATTCTTTTGTGTATGCACGGTTCTTCCCGCTGCCATAATACTCACCTCAATTATCTATCCGCCGATTTTAGCAATGTTCAAAAATACGAAGCTTCGCACTCTTAGATCTGCTGTTATACTCAAGTTCCTCTTCACTTGGCAGAATCGGCTTCTTTGTTATAATACTCCCTTTTGATTTTTTTCCACATACGCAAACCGGAAAGTCCGGTGGACAGGTACATGGATTTTCATTCTTTCGGAACGCACTCTTCACAATACGGTCCTCCAACGAATGAAATGTAATAATGCATAATCTCCCACCTGGATTCAGCAGATCGATCATATCGTCCAGCGAATCGCGTAACACATCAAGTTCTCTGTTCAACTCAATGCGTATTGCCTGAAACGTCCTCTTTGCAGGATGTCCAGACTTTTTCTGAAACTTCATAGGAATTGATGCACGGATAATCTCCGACAATTCCGCTGTCGTCTCTACAGGCTTCACCGCGCGTGCCTGCACAATGTGCTTAGCTATGTTCTTCGCGAACTTGTCCTCCCCGTAATCGCGAATCACTCGGTAAAGATCTGCTTCTGTGTAGTCATTGACGATGTCTCTGGCTGTCATCTTCTGACGTGTATCCATTCTCATATCCAGAGGTGCATCTTCCCGATAGGAGAATCCTCGTTCTGCCGTATCAAGCTGATATGATGATACGCCCAGATCAAGCACGATCCCATCTACTTTGTCAATTCCCAGTTCATGGAGCTTTGACTTCATATCACAATAGTTGCTCCGGACTATTGTAACCTTCTCCCCGAAGTCTTTTAATCGGGCACTTGCAGCCTCGATCGCTGCAGCGTCCTGGTCTATTCCTATAATACTCCCCTTTTCTCCGAGACGTCTGCACACTTCGTATGCATGTCCGCCTCCACCGAGCGTTCCATCTACATAGATTCCGTCCGGCTTAATGTTCAGTCCGTCAATTGTCTCATTTAGTAATACTGATTTGTGTTTGAATTCCATATCTTCTCCCTCTAGATACTGAACCCGCTTGCTTCCATATCCGATGCAATCTCTTCAATGTTAAGCTCCACTTCAGCATTCTTTTCATCCCATCTAGCCTTGTCCCATATCTCGGCACGCTTCCCCATACCGACAAACACAACTTCCTTATCAAGTTTTGCATAGGTTCTGAGCACAGAAGGAATCAGAGTACGACCTTGTTTATCAAGTTCGCCGTCTGCTGCGCTTCCCTGAAAGAAATAGGCAAAAGCGCGGGCTTTCTTATCTGTAGTGGTTGGTAATGCATTGAGTTTCTTTTCGAAGTCGTTCCATTCATCTTCCGGATATACATAAAGGCAATTTTCCATTCCTTTTGTTATGACGAAATTCTCCCCTAGATCGTCACGAAACTTTGCAGGAATGATCAATCTTCCCTTTGCGTCAATATTATGACTGTACTCTCCTTTCAACATGAAACTCACCTTCTCTCCCATGGTGGATATTCTCTCCACATCTCCACCACTTTGTACCACTCATCACCACTTTCTACCACTTGAAACCATTGTAAAACACTTTTCCACCTATTTCAAGCACTTTTTCCTGTTTTGCGCAAAAAAAGAGAACCGAATTTCTTCAGTTCTCTGATTTGTCTTCTAATATGCAATTTCAATTCTTATCTGTATACTCTCTATCTGTTACTCAGCTGTTGTTGCTGCAGTGGCAATCTCCTGATTAAATGTATCTACAGACTGATAATTTACTTCCGCTTTTTTCACCGGTCTGCTGGACTCATACATATTGTAAGCAGAATATCCGATCCACACAACAAGTGCTGCTGCTACAACTGCCACCGCACACTTGCGAAGTCTGTTTGCAATCTTCTCCTTGCGCATGATTTTCTTTCTGTTTGCTTTTTCTTCTTTATATCTATCCACTTTCGCCTGGCTCATAATTCAAATGCTCCTTGTCTATGTTCGCTTTTCATATTGTAGCACATCCCACGCATTTGTACAACCAGATTTTACTATCAAGGCCTGAGCTATCAAAGCCTGAGCCCTGCGAATCCTACACAACTACGATGATACCGCCGTCGTTAGCATACATACTACTGATTCCTGCCATATCCACAACAATCACATCTTTAAATGTTGCATGTTTCACCAACTGTTCTTTAACTGCTTCTGCGCGTTCCGGACAGTTACAATGGGAAATTGCAAGTATCTTATTCTGTGGATTTGACATCTCAGCCAGCACGCTTTCTGCCATCTTACCAAGGGCTTTTTTCATGCCACGCCCCTGTCCGATCTGATAAATGGTTCCTTCCGGAGTTGCTCCCATGACTGGTTTAATATTCAAAGCTGTCGCAACAAGCGCCTTAATTCCTGTCAATCTTCCGTTCTTTCTCAATGTATCCAGTGTCTCCAGCACAAAATATGTATGCTGGGATTCGATGTATGCTTCCACCGTCTCTATGACCTGTTCATATGTCATACCCTGCTCCTCGCATTCACGAATCTTCAACGCAATCAATGTCTCTCCGATTGATGCTGAACACGAGTTAAAAACATGGATATTCTTCTCGCCGTGCTCCTCATGATACAGATTCATTCCAAGAACTGCACTGTTATAAGAACCACTTAGTTCTGCTGACAATGTCACTGCATACACGCGATCCGCATCACAGTCATACTTTTCCATATATTTTTCCGGTGATGGACAGGAAGACTTTGGACATTCCGCCGCTTCTGCCACATATTGTAAAAACTGCTTCTGGTCAAATGTCTCATCATCTATAATATGATGTCCACCTACTTCTATTGCCAATGACGCTGTCTCAAAAATACCGGAAGCTTTCATCTCCGGTGTTAATTCTCCACAACTATCCACAATCACTTTATAACTCATACTTGCCTCCCGACTTAGTATCTTATCTACGTTTCAAAGACACGTGTTCATTTCTATTATATGTAGTTTCTATTACTACATTAGTAATATAGCACATTTATAATAGAAAGAAAAGAAATATTTATATTTTAATTTTTCTTGATACTCCAAGAGCTATTCCCATTTCTGCCATCAGGAAGAGAACCGACGTACCTCCATAACTGATAAACGGTAATGTAATTCCCGTATTTGGAATAACATTAGTCACAACCGCTACATTTAATATAACCTGAAGTGCAATATGAGCAAAAATTCCAGTTACAATCATATAACCATACACATCTGGCGCATTCTGGGCAATAAATAACAGTCTGTATAAAAGCAATCCAAAAATCACAAGGATCATAATAACACCAAACACTCCCAGCTCCTCACAGATTGCTGACAAAATCATGTCATTTTGTACCTCTGGAATAATCATTTTCTGAGCACTGTTTCCTAACCCTTTTCCAAAGAATCCGCCAGAACCGATTGCGTACAGTCCCTGCAAAGTCTGATAACTTCCGTCTGAAGCATATTTTTCCGGGTGCAGCCATGCAATAACACGGCGAAGTCGGAAGCTTGTGCTTGTCTCCAGAGTCTTCGACAAAACCAACACTCCAACTGTGGCCACTACCACCCCGGCTCCAACAAGCATCAGAAACGGTTTCGTCTTTGGGTGCATAACAAAAATAAGAATACATGTAATTCCAAGTACAATCATACCTGTACTTAGGTTATCTGTAAGAATATATACACACGCAGCATTGAATCCACCCCAGGCCAGTGTCTTTAGAATACCATTCAGAGTCTTTGCCTCTTTTCCAAGTTCAATAATCACTACCGGTATAAACAAAATTACTGCGATTTTTGCAACCTCTGCCGGCTGAAACTGCTGATTTCCCGGAAGCCTCAACCACCTTCTCGCTCCATTGACCGTCTTTCCGAGTGGCGTTTTAACTAACGCCATCAGAAAGATTGAAAACCAATACAACGGTTTCGCCAATTTAATATAGTAATGATAATCTATTGTTGATACGATTATCATTCCCAAAAAACCAACCACACAGAAAATCAACTGACGCTTTAAATAGAACATACTGTCCCCTTGCTTTATCAGGGCACTATAAGAACTGGTACTGAATAGCATTACCAATCCAAAACAAATCAAAAAAATCAGAACAGCCAGCATACTGTAGTCAAAATACTGGTCTGCACTCTTAACATTCCTTGTATTTCTTTTTTTCTTTTTTCTTTCTGCCATTTTTTATACTCTCCAATCGTTTCTATTATAACGGGACACGCTTTCAAAAACAACAGATAATTCATGAGTACCGTAAATTCACAGTTTTTCAGATTGAAACATAATATGATAGTGCAATCAGTTATGAAAGGAGTATGGAAAATGCAAAATTACCGTTATCGCTCATCAGGAAATTCCAGAGGCTGTATGAGACAGCCAGATTCCAGTCGAGAATTATGTGCAGGTATAGCATTAGATCAAATGCCTGTGACTATGGCCTATGTACCATGGACGAAATGGCGAAATATTTATGAGGCTGAAAAAGGATTACGAAGAGGAACTATTTTTCAGGATCTGGATAAACCTTTCCGTGGAATAGGAGGTTGTCAAAATGGCAGATAACAGACCTTGCAAAGCAGAGCTTCTGGACTGGATCAACACTGTGAGTTTTGTATGCGATGATACAAAATTGTTTCTGGACACTCACCCATGTAACACAGAAGCCTTAGAATTTTACGAGGAATTTAAAAATCAAAGAATGCAGGCACTTCAGGAATATGCAAAGTATTATAGCCCATTGACACTGGATACCATGTGTACTCCTGCTGATAAGTGGAAATGGATTGATACACCGTGGCCGTGGCAGGAAGGAGGGTGCTAGTCTATGTGGAATTATGAAAAAAGATTACAGTATCCGGTGAAAATCACAAAAACAAACCCAAAAATCGCACAGATTATACTTACGCAATATGGTGGACCTGATGGAGAATTAGGCGCATCTATGAGATATCTCTCTCAACGATACACGATGCCATATAAGGAAGTAACAGGAATACTGACAGATATAGGTACTGAGGAACGGGCACAAAAACGTTATCGCTAATTTTTTCTTCCTATTATAATGTGGAATTATACACTATCCTACATACTTCTTTCCACCATAATATGCAAATACTACAGTCCCAGTAAAGCTCTCCATGTATTCTGACCGACAATACCGTCTGCAATGAGTCCATGCGCTTTCTGGAATGCAATTACTGCTGCGCGTGTTCCATTGCCAAAGATTCCATCTACTTTGCCACAATTGAATCCAAGACTGTTCAATCTCTCCTGAATCAATCTCGTGATATTTCCTCTCGCTCCTCTTCTACAGGTCGGGCAACCTGCAAGAGTGTTCTTACCTGGGATTCCATCAACTTTCTGATTAGAAAACCCTTGAGTATTACACTCTGTCTGCAATCTGCGTACCCAGTCATTTCCAGTAGATGTCGCTGGTTTTGCCACTGATGTTGTCACAGGCGCACTTCCGCTTGAAGTTGTACCAGCTACCGTCTTTCCGGCAATAGCAGAAGCGATCGCATCACCACACTTATCGGCATTCCAGTGTGATGCATCATTCTGGTTATCTACGAAGCAACACTCTACCAAAATAGCAGAACCTGCAGTCTTTCGAAGTACATACAGATTTTTAGAATATTTCACACCTCTGTTCGGGATTCCAAGCGCTGCGGATACGTTCTGACAGATAGCTACTGCAATGTCTTTCGTCTTTTCATTGTAACACCATACTTCAACTCCTGTTCCGCCACCAGCATTGAGGTGGTTGGAAATGTTGAGATCTACCGGGTGTGCATTGCACTTGGCCACAATGTTCGCCAAGTTCTGTCCCTGTGTCCGACCGGAATCATCGGTGCAATCATATACCGTATGTCCTGCTGCCCTAAGTGCGGAAATGACACGAGCTGTCACTTTCCGGTCTTCTGTTGTTTCGTCCAGAAGCCCCTTGGCTCCAGGGACAATAAAGTTATGTCCGCCATGAACATTATATACTCCCATCTTACTGCACCTCCTGCTCTGCTGCCTTGATTTCTTCCTCTGTAGGCTCTACACCTTCATCAAGTTCCATTCCTACTACTTCTTTTTCGTCCATATTCTACTCCTTCCTGTGCGACGTCGCACACTATATAATATGTAAGAGGACGATTACTCGCCCTCAACCTCTGGTAATCCTGCTACGCTTGTCAGCAAGGATAATATTCCTGCCAGTACTGATGCTGAGACTACAAGCTTTGCATCGACCTGACCGAGTGCTGTTGCTGTTCCAATGGTTGCTACTGCAGTCTGTGCTACCGTTTTCACTGCTCTGACCGCTGCTTTCTTAGCCCACTTCTTTGTATCTACCGATACTTTAAATACGCAATTTTTAAACATCATTAATCCTCTCCTTCATGGGGTGGCTCTGTAGGCAGCTCCATAAGCGCATGATACATTTGCGTGCCTACACCATTCCCTTTTAATGTGTGATATTGTTTATATTCGTCTTCCAGTGATTGTTTAACGTACAAAGGGCAATATCCATAATCGTCGTGATACTTGTTATAGAGGCGTATCAAATCCGCCCTAAGTAGTGCACGTATTCCTTTTCGCATAGCAATCACTTGATAATATATGTATGCAATTGCTGATATCACGAACGATAATAATGCCCAATTTTCTGATAAAAACTTAATCATGTGCGTCCTTTCCTTATTTTTATTACATAAAAATAAGACCTCTCGGTCTTGCTCTAATCTCCATGTATGATCATTCCTATTTTCCCTGTACTTCCTCTGTCACAAGTTCACCCATTCCAGAATCTTCCAGAATCTCTTTTACCTTATCCTTTAAAAGTCTCGGTACCTGCTCATAATTTTTCTTTCCTAACATAATCTGCTGTGCCCATAACATTGCCATCATTTCTTTACCTCCGTTGTTTTGAATTAATATGAATAAGTTTGTTAATAAAGTTACCATTACTGATATACCAGCTCCGACATTTCAAGAATACATCCTTGGAGCATATCCATATTCGCTTTCAGTTCAGCGTTTTCTTTTTTCAGAGCCTCCAGCTTATCCTCTGGTGTCTCGTCGGATTTATATAGAACTACTCCTAGAATTCCGCCAATGTACTTCACAAGAGCGTTGAGATTGGTGTAATTCTCATAAGTTGCGACTGTGGACTCCCGTTCTGTCACGGTCATCTTCTTGGTTTTGAACTCGTCCTGGAACATGGATCTCAGTTCTTCCTCCGTTGCAGAGATGGTCTTAATTAGGAGACTTCCATCTGCACGGATCGATGCGGACTGGACAACCAGCTCCGTTGCGTCATTGAATATAATCTTCAATTGTTACTCCTTTCCGAGGAGTACTTAATAAAATAGCAAAATAGATTATACGTTCGAGCAAGCGAACCCTAGTACCCATCCAATACTCAACGGATATCAGCTTAGTAGAGTTGGAAGGTTGATTACAT